>Ga0209906_100168_pt1 | contig 67320 bp, 60 predicted proteins | sample FECB24metaG_FD_188303 | JGI IMG/M metagenome (GOLD analysis project Ga0209906, IMG submission 188303) | Cyanobacterial communities from the Joint Genome Institute, California, USA from Joint Genome Institute, California, USA - FECB-24 metaG... ... | reverse complement strand
CTCGCGCACGCCCGCGCGAAAACGCAGGGAAATGCTGCCAAATCGTCACAAGCTGGCAAAGCCGAATACTTCGCAGCTCGCCGAAAACACCGCAATCTCAACCGTTTGCGAATTGATCACAGGCGACCAGATAGGAAGCCAAGACAGGTTTATGAGCTCGCCAAGCTGTTGTTGCAATCCAAGATGCTGAGCCTCGTTGCGTGGCGTAATGCGTCTACGCCTGGCCATTCGGATATCAGAAAAATCATCGAATTCATACTTTGTAATACTTCCGGAAGTGCTTGGCTTCAAGTAATATGTTATCTGAGCAAGATATTCATTTATGAAATGCTTCGTCAGTCGTATTATCGGCTTCTGATTCTTTCCGACTGTCTTAAGTACGATGCTGATTTCTTCGAAGTCGATTTTAGTGAGTGTTTCAAAATCCATCCTAAGTGCGGCGCTAAGGAGATCGATAAATGTTGTCTTTCCTGATCCATTCACGCCTATGATAAAGTTGCGCGACTGCCGGAATCGCATCTCGATGGTTTTGTCTCCCCAAAACCCCGTAATGGTCACCCGCTCTATGACATTAGCCATCCGTAATATTCTTCCATACTTGTAGCGCCAAAAAATAATAAACGTCGGTCCGTGCAACAGAATTCAAAAATTGCCTCACCGCCCAAGGCTGGCATTCCTCCCAGTCCTCGACCGAAGCATCAAAGTCGATTGTTCGAATTGTTGCAAGTCTGAGAGTCTGGTTCGAAGGGGATGTTTTGATACCAATGCTTTGCAAGGCGTCACATGGCGGCCGTTTTAGAGCGTACCCGTTCAGTCGGGTTGTACCGCTCAGTGTCTGATTTCCGTAGTTCGCGGCCTAACCCCCCTTCTGCTTCCCACCACCGACCGGCCCTCCGCTTGAGCCACCATCCCTCCCCTCCCCTTGCCCCCGAACGGGGGAAAACCCCGACCACCCCTGCACGCGCCACACAAAAAAACCCGTTCGTTTTCAACGCCCCCTCGCAAATCCGCAGCCACCACCCACTCCTGCCCCATCCCCCTCCTTCCCCGCTGCCGTATAATTGCCGCGTCAATTCGGAGACGGCGATGACGTCGGAGAGCGAAGGGATCAGGCGGCAGCTGGAGGGCATCATCGCGCTCCTGCTTTCGCTTGCCGCGCTGGCCGAGCGCGCAAGCCGCGCGCCCTTGTCCGTCAGGATTCACGTCCTGTCGATCCTGGGGCCGGCGGCGTTTTGCGCGGGGGAGTTTGTGTCTGGCCAGATGGGCCTGCCGGCAGTGCTGCCGGCGCATGCCGACACTTCTGTCGACGATGCGGAAAACCTCGCCGCGCGGTTTCGTTGCCTGGCCTTCGCTCTGGCCAGTATTGCCGTCCGGCTGTGGGCGGGCCGGAGGGTCCGCGCCGGCATCCGGTCGCCGCGCGGTGTGGGTGATTTTGCCGACGTCGCGCGCGCATGCAGCCTGGCGCGGCGGCCGTTCGATACGTCGTGACGGAGCGCGCTCTGCCTTCTCCCCTTGTGGGAGAAGGTGTCGCCCTCATCGCGAGCGCAGCGAGAGATGAGACAAGGCGACGGATGAGGGGTGTTCCAGCCTGGCGCCAGGCTGGAACACCCCTCATCCGTCTCGGCGCAAGAGCGCCGATCCACCTTCTCCCACAAGGGGAGAAGGCGATGGCGCGCGCTTACGCGTCGGCGCGCACGGTCTGGCGCTGGTTGCCAAGACCTTCGACGCCGAGTTCGACGACGTCGCCGGGCTTCAGCCAGACCTGCGGCTTCATGCCCATGCCGACGCCGGGCGGCGTGCCCGTGGAAATGATGTCGCCCGGCATCAGCGACATGAACTGGCTGAGATAGGAGACGAGGAAGGCGGGACCGTAGACCATCGTGTTGGTGGAGCCGTCCTGCATGGTCTTGCCGTTGACGGTCAGCCACAGCTTCAGGTCCTGCGGATCCTTCACCTCGTCGGTCGTCACCAGCCAGGGGCCGGTCGGCCCAAACGTGTCGCAGGATTTTCCCTTGGTCCACTGGCCGGAGCGTTCCGTCTGGAAGGCGCGCTCGGAGACGTCGTGGACTGTGCAGTAGCCGGCGACATAGTCGAGCGCCTCGGCTTCCGAGACATATTTTGCCTTCTTGCCGATGACGACGCCGAGTTCGACCTCCCAGTCCGGCTTGGTCGAACCGCGCGGAATGAGCAGGTCGTCATTGGGGCCGACGATGGCCGACGTCGCCTTCATGAAGATGATCGGCTCCGGCGGCACGGTGGCGCCCGTCTCGGCGGCATGGTCGGAATAGTTGAGGCCGATGCAGATGAATTTCCCCGTGCCGGCAACGCAGGGGCCGATGCGCGGATCACCCGCCACCAGCGGAAGGGTTTTGGGGTCGAGCGCGGCGAGCTTCTTCAGCGATGCCGGGTCGATGTCGGCGCCGCCGATGTCCTTCACATGGCCCGACAGGTCGCGGATCTTTCCGTCCGCGTCGATCACACCCGGACGCTCGGCGCCCGCTTCTCCATACCGTACAAGCTTCATCGTGCTTCTCCCGAAATCTCTTTTTCGTCAGATCGTCCAGCCGCCGTCTATGGCGTAAGCCTGGCCGGATGTGTAGGTGGCGCCCGCCAAATAAACGGCGAGGTCGGCGATTTCCTCGGGCGAGCCGAGCCTGCCCATCGGCTGGCGCGCGATGAAGGCGGCGCGGGCCTTGTCGTAGTCGCCCTGCGCCCGCATGCGGTCGCCGAGCGACGGGCTCTCGACCGTGCCGGGGCAGATGCAGTTGCAGCGTATGCCGTTGGTGACATAGTCGGCGGCAACGGATTTGGTCAGCCCGACCACGGCAGCCTTGCTGACGGCATAGGCAAAACGGTTCGGAACGCCCTTCACGCTGCCGGCGACCGAGGCCATGTTGACGATGGCGCCGTCCTTGCGCTCCAGCATGCCGGGCAGCACGGCGCGGATGGTGCGGATCATCGAGCGGACGTTGAGGTTCATGGCGAAGTCGAGGTCGGCATCCTTCATCTCGAGGATCGATCCGGCATGGACGAAGCCGGCGCAGTTGAACAGCACGTCGACCCGGCCGATCTCGGCAACGGCAGCCGCGACGTCATCGTCGCTCAGCACGTCGAGCCTGCGCGTGGTGATGCCCGCCTCGCCCGCCAGTTCAGCAAGCAGCGTCTCGTTGATGTCGGTGGCGTGCACGGTTGCGCCGGCGCGCGCGAAGGCCAGCGCGCTGGCGCGCCCTATGCCTTGGGCGGCCGCGGTCAACAGCACGATCTTGCCTTGCAGGCTGGTCGTCATCGGAAATGCCTCTCGTTCACTCACATGGATGTTCTTGGCCGGACCGGCTCACGCCGGCCGCGGCCGGCGCTCGACGATGTATATGTGATCGGCGGCAAGCACCACTGCCCCGCTCTGGTTGATCACCTCGCAGCGCTCGACGACCCGGCCCGAGCCCGGCCGCTTCGGGTCGTCCTCCTTGGCTGCGATCGTCGTGCGGGTGCGGATCGTGTCGCCGATGAAGACTGGCTTGATGAAGCGCAGCCGGTCGTAGCCATAGGAGAAGGCGACCGGGTTGACGACGCTCGCCGTCAGGCCGACGCCGACCGAGAACACCAGCGTGCCATGCGCGATGCGCTGTCCGAAGGGCGTGGTCTTCATGAATTCGGCGTCCATGTGATGCGGGAAGAAGTCGCCCGTATGCCCGGCATGGACGACGAAGTCCGTCTCCGTGATCGTCCGCCCCATCGTGGTTCGCGACGCGCCGATCTCGTAGTCCTCGAAATAGGTGGTCTGTTCCATCAGGGCCTCCTGTCGAGCGGGGTCGCCGGCGCGGCGCTGGAGCGGAACGCGGCTTCGACCAGCGCCATCGTGTTCCAGCCGTCCTCGACCGAACTGACGAGCTGTTCGTCCTCGCCCGACACGAAACGCTGCAGATTGGCCATGCGGCCGATGAAGGCATCGAACATCCAGGCGCCCTGCAGCGGCACGTCGACCCAGTTCGACCCGCCTTTGGGGAAGATCTCCAGCCTTTCGGGCTCGCCCCGCGGATAGTCGAGGTTCAGGCCGAGGTGGAGATAGGCCGCGCCCTCGGTACCGGAGATGCGGAACTCGCAGGCCTGGTGGCGGCGGCCGAAGCGGTGGTCGTGGTTGATCGACAACGCGCAGCGCACCGTGTCGCCATAGTCGAGGATGGCGCTGGTACGGGTCTGCGCCACCCTGTGGGCGGGATGGCCCATTGTCTTCACATGCACGCCCTGGGGATCGCCGAGCAGCTGGCGGATGAGGTCGAGGTAGTGGATGGAATGCAGCGACAGCTCGACGCGCGGCTCGTGGAAGACGAACTCCCACAGCTTCCACGGCGTGTCGGTCGCCATCGAGAAGTCGACGTCGATGACCTCGCCCAGCCAGCCCTTGGCGATCGCGTCCTTGAGCGCCAGCATCATCGGCGCGAAGCGCAGCTGGAAGTTCATGGCAGCCACGAGCCCGCGCGCACGGCAGGCCATGAGGATCTCGGTCGCCATGGCGAGGTCGCGGCCCATCGGCTTCTGGATCAGCACGGGCGCGCCCTGCGGCAGCTTCGACAGGATGCCGGCATGGGCAGCGGGCGGCGTGGCAAGGTCGAAGACGGCGTCCTCGACGGCCAGTGCTTCCTCCAGCGACGCAAAGGCCCGCGTCCCCCACTTCTCGGCGACAGCGCGTGCCTTGGCGAGGTCGGGATCATACAGGCCGGCGATCGGAAACCCCGCCTTGCGATAGGCCGGATAATGGCCGTCGGTGACGATGGACCCGGCGCCGAAGGTCACGATCGGGCGCGCCCGTGCTGGCAGCGGCCATGACTGCGAAAGCAACGATGGGTCGAATGTCACGCCGTTGCCCTCCCCCTCAGGGGACGAGGCGGGCAGTGCGATTCAGTCATGGTGGAACACTTCATCCATCGAGGCCCACCATTCGCCGTCCTTGCGGGTCGACAGCGGCTCCTGGCAGGGCATGCAGAAGGACCACCAGCGCTGCGTCGTCGGGTCGGCCGCCATTCTTGCCATGTCGGCGGCGTAGTCGGTGCCGTGATACTCGAAAGTGCTGAAGAGCAGATTTTCCGGCCGCTTCAGGTAGATCGAATAGTTCCTGATGTTGCAGGCCGAGATCATGGCGAGCACGTCGGGCCAGACGGCCGCATGCAGGCGCACATATTCGTCGACCATCTCCGGCTTGAGCCCGAGCACCATGCCCATCCGCTGCATATCCGCCTCCCCCGATTGGTCTTTCGTCGACATGATCGCCGTGTCGAACGGCTCAGGCCGGGCTGTCTGTCGTAGCCCTCCGCGACGCGTGGACCAAAGCCCGGATGCGAAACCCAAACCATCCCGCGAATTCATATGCAAGGATGATTTTCATGGACAGGTCAAGCCGATTGTCTTTGCTCAGCTGGCGGCCCTGCGTATATGAAGACTGTGCTTCACGGGGGAAGTCATGGCGGACGACGAGGACGACCGGTACCGCGCGCCGGCCCTCGACAAGGGCCTCGACATCCTGGAACTGCTGGCCGGCGTCGATGGCGGCCTGACGCAGGCGGAGATCGCCAAGCGCCTCGACCGCAGCCCGAACGAATTCTACCGCATGCTCGACCGCCTGGTCAGGCGCGGCTATGTCACGCGGCCCGATGGCGACCGCTATTCGCTGACGCTGAAGCTCTTTGGCCTCGCCCAACTCCACCCGCCGGTGCGCCGGCTGGTGTCCTACGCGACGCCACTGATGCGGGAACTCGCCGACGGGTCCCGGCAGGCGAACCAGCTGGTCGTCTTCGACCGCGGCTCCGCCGTCGTGATCGCGCAGCAGGAGGCGCCGGGCTACTGGGGCATCTCGATCCGCGTCGGGTCGCATGTCAGCCTGTTCGACACCGGGTCCGGCCATGTACTCTTGGCGTTCCGGCCGGCCGACGAGCGGCTGATGATGATCTCCGAACACCTGCGCAGCACCGAGAGGCCCGCCCAGCCGCCGGAATTCTTCGAGCGGCTCGACCAGATCCGGGATCGCGGCTACGAGATGATGGCGTCGCTGCAGACGGCCGGGGTCTACAATCTCTCCGCGCCGGTGCTTGGCCCGGACGGCAAGGCGATCGCGGCGCTGACCATTCCCTATATCGCCCTGGTCAATGCGCCGGATGCACCCGACATCACGGAAACCATCCGCCTGCTCGAGGCGACGACACGGACCCTGTCGCAGCTCGCCGGATCGGACATGAAGCGCGACGGGATTGGCAGGTGAATATCGGCGTCACATGTGAAATAGTTTGGGGAGGGAGACATTCATGATCATCGACACGCATCTGCATCTGATCGACCAGTCGACGCTGAGCTATCCGTGGCTTTCGGGCGTTCCGCTTCTCAACCGCGATCATTCCTACGCGGAGTATGCGCAGGAGGCGGTGCGCTGCGGCATCACCGACGTGCTGCACATGGAGGTCGATGTCGCGCCATCCGACATGGAGGCCGAGACGGCTTTCGTCCAGGGCCTGGCCAAGGCGCCGGGCAGCCTGTTGCGCGGCGCCATCGCGCCGTGCCGGCCGGAAGAGACGAGCTTTGCCGCCTATCTCGAGCGGCAGATGGCCAACCCCTTCGTCAAGGGGTTTCGCCGCATCCTCCACACCGTCGCGGACGACCTTTCGGTCAGCACCTTGTTCCGGGAAAACGTCAAGCGCCTGTCGGGCACCGGCCTGACCTTCGATCTGGTGGTGTTTCCGCACCAGATCCCCATCGTCATGGAGATGGTCGATCTCGCGCCCGACGTGCAGTTCGTGCTCGACCATTGCGGCGTGCCCGACATCAAGGCCGGCTCGCAGCATCCGTGGCGCGAGAACATGAGCGAGATGGCCAGGCGGCCCAACGTGATCGGAAAGATTTCCGGCGTGGTGGCCTATGCCGATTCCGACAGCTGGAGCGTTGCGACGCTGCGCCCCTATGTCGAGCACACCATTGCCTGCTTTGGCTGGGACCGCGTGGTGTGGGGCAGCGACTGGCCGGTCAGCCGCATCGGCGGCGGCCTGTCGGTCTGGGTTGCCGCGACGCATGCGCTGATTGCAGGCGCCTCGGCCGACGAGCGCAAAAAACTCCTTTCGGGGAACGCCAGAAAGATGTGGTCGCTGGGTTAGTTCAAGAACCCGTTTTCCGCCATCCATCTCAAGTTCCTCATCGCCGGGCGGACCATGCGCGCGGTCATTTTCGGCACGACCTGACCTCCCCCGGCGGGCGCCGCGAACGCCCATCGTGACCAGACTTTTTTTCAACTCCGTTTCATGACGCCCCTTCTGGCTGCCCCGCCGCGTCAGGACGTATCGAAGGGCGGCGGCAATGGGAGAGAAATTTTTCCTTGGGCCGCGCGCGGGGCGCCGTCTGCCGCGCAGGCGATGCGCAACGAGCCGACGGCGACGCGATGCCGGGAGGCTGCGACCAGCCGCGCGACGAAGCCGGCCACCACGATCGCCAGCAGCCGAAGCCGGGCGGCGAGCCCTGCCGCTTCGGCGACATCGGCGGAAATCGGAGCCGGCAGGGCGGTTTCACCGCAGACATATTCAAAGGCAGCCGCCTCCGCCGGCCACAGCAGCGACAACAGGCGAGCCCTCAGCGGATGCGCCACGTGGCAGGCACGCTCGGCGATCGCGGCGAGCGCCAGCAGCAGCGCCACGATGCGCTCCATCTCCTGCCTGACCCCCTCCGTCTCCGCCTTCATCGCCGTCTCCGATTTGACGACGGGATTGTAGCGCAGGTGGAGAGAGGGGGGATAAACGTGGCATTCGATTCGCGAGGCGCGGACGGGTTTCGACGCCATTGCGATCGCTAAAAGGTCCCGGACGGCTTGCCGTAAGCCGTGGTTCCTGGCGTCCCAATCGTCAGTATTATCGGCGCCGAGAGCGGACTGGCGGTTGCATGAGCTCGTTCGTTAAGCGGACGGCCGGTCCGATCGAACCTAATGTTCGGTTTGGCACGACTCTGACGGTTGAAACAACGCCCACAATGCAGCCGAAGCTGCTTTTGCATCTCCAGCAACCGATATTATTTGACCACCTATTCCAACAAATAGTGCTGAATTTATCTTACGATCATAGCATTTTTTTGTTGCTCAGAGCATGTCCACTCTATATGTGATGTCGATATTGTCAGATATTGAATTAACTCAGCGGTTGATTGCACTGACCCCTGACATCTCGCTCTTACCTTTCCGACCAAAAGGACAAAAGCGATAGCATCTGTGAAAAAGATGGAACTCGACGACCTCGCAAAGCAATGCCAGAGCTGCGCACAGAAAAATCCGGTGATTGTGCTGGGGAGCGGCGCATCGATCCCTCATGGCATTCGCGGCATGAGTGACTTGGCAATTTGGCTCCGAGACAATGTTGTAGCTGATGACGGATCAGAGGAAGATGCCTGGACATTGGTTAGATCCGCGTTGGCAGCTGGCGATCACTTGGAAGCTGCTCTGGAAAATAAGAGTTTTCCCAGCTCCCTGGTCATTAAAATCGTACGAAGCACCTGGGATTTCATTGCAAGAGACGACTATACCCTTCTTAAATCTGCTATTAAGAGTGAGGCCGCCTTTCCGCTCCGCTCACTATTCGAAGGACTATTTCGGAGCACAAATCGCAACATTCATGTCGTGACCACCAATTACGATCGTGTTGCCGAATATGCTGCCGACTCAGGTGGCTATATTCACAATACGGGATTTCTGCCGGGGTATCTACGCCGCGCCGATGGCGCCGAGAACCTGATATTCAAGCAGGGCAGCAATCTGGCACGCACGGTCACAGTTTGGAAGGTCCACGGCTCGCTGGATTGGTTCTCAGTTCCACATGGCGGAGTGATGTCGCTTCCGATGACGAGCGAGCTACCGGATGGGCTGGTGCCGCTCATCGTCACGCCTGGTGTAAGCAAATATCAGAGGACGCATGATGAGCCATTTAGAAGTGCGATCCAAGGCGCCGATAGTGTCTTGAGCGCCGCAACGGGGTTCATATGTGTTGGTTACGGCTTCCGCGATAGTCATATCCATCCAAAGTTGATGACGCGGTGTCGTGTGCATAACACGCCGATCTTGGTGACAGCGCGCACGTTAACGGCGGAAGCGAAAAATTTCCTGCATAATAATGCCGGGAGTCACTATCTCGCGCTCGAAAAGCATGATGAAGGAACTATGGTTTACAATCGTTATAATCCCGACGGAGTTATTGTTCCGGGTGGTAATTACTGGGAGCTGGATTCGTTGAACAAATTGATCGGCTATTAGGACAATACGATGGGTATTCTTTCTTTCACGGACAATGAGAGCCTTGGCAAGGTCATTTCCGTTGACACAGCGACCGTGATCGTTCGCGTCGATGAACTCGAACGGCTGAAACGGATACAGGTTAATCGGCTTACGGCTATCAAAAGCTCCAGGGCCGGGCAGAACCTGATTGGAATTATCTCCCGCATCACGCGCAAAGCCGGGAATGAGGCCGCAATCGAAGGCACCAAGGAGGACCCTGAAGCCGCATTGCCAGAAAACAACCTTGTTCGTATCGCGCTGATTGGAACGCTAGTAGACAAGGAAGGGCTCAAAGAAAACGTCTTTAAGCGGACGCTGGAAACCGTCCCTGAAATCGATGCTGATTGCTTCTCGATGGAAGGCGAGCGTTTGACGGATTTCATGCAGGTCATCTCGCAAGTTTCTGGCGACGGTCCGCAACTCCATCTTGGCCGCTATGCTCTGGATGAAGACGCCCGGGCGTTTCTGAATGGCAACCGCCTTTTCCAGCGTCACGCCATAGTCGTAGGTAGCACTGGTAGCGGTAAGTCCTACACAACGGCGCGTCTTCTTGACCAGATTGCCGAGCTCCCACAGGCCAATGTCATTCTGTTTGATATCCACGGCGAGTATCAGACCTTGGATAGCGATGAGTTTCGGCATTTGCGAATTGCCGGGCCGGGTGACATTGGCCAGAATCGTGGACTGGCGGATGGTGTGCTGCACCTCCCGTTCTGGCTTCTAGGCTATGAGGCGCTGGTTGCCCTATTCGTTGATCGATCTGACCAGAACGCTCCGAACCAGGCGATGCTTATGACGCGCTGCATCACCGATGCGAAGCGGGCGATGCTGGATCCGACGAAGCACGCGGACATACTCGCAAACTTCACCATCGATAGCCCAGTGCCTTTCAATATCGACAATGTTCATGCCGAACTTGCCAAGCTGAATCAGGAGATGGTCCAGGGCGCGCGCGGCGATAAACAGGGGCCGTATTTTGACAAGCTAAGCCGCCTGATCGCGCGCTTTGAAGCCAAACGTAACGATCGACGCCTCGGCTTCATCTTCCAACCGCCAGCCGCTTGCATGGATATGAGCTGGCTGTCGGATGTCACACATTTTCTGATCGGCGGACGTGGCTCGCAGGAAGACGGTAATGGCGGTATCAAGATCATCAATTTTTCCGAAGTGCCGTCCGATATTCTGCCGCTCATGGTCAGCCTAATCGCCCGCCTTATATTTACGGTGAGCCAGTGGACCCCGCCGGGGAGACGGCACCCGATAGCGCTGTTCTGCGATGAAGCGCATCTGTACATCCCAGAGCGCGTAACGTCGGATGCGGCGGATGAAATCTCAGTGGGGATATTCGAGCGTATTGCTAAAGAGGGCAGAAAGTACGGCGTAGGGCTGGTTGTGATCAGCCAGAGGCCGTCCGAGGTAAATCGCACTGTGCTTAGCCAATGCAACAACGTCATCGCAATGCGGCTTACAAACGGCGACGATCAGTCCGTTATCAAGCGGTTGTTGCCGGACAGCCTCGGGGGCTTTGGTGATCTGCTGCCAGTCCTCGATATCGGCGAGGCGCTAGTTGTTGGCGATGCCAGCCTGCTTCCGACACGGGTTATCGTGTCGGAGCCGCGCTTCAAGCCAAACAGTGCAACGGTCGACTTCTGGGATCGTTGGCGTGATGCAGAGCCGGTCGCAGATACCGCAAATTCTATTCGCTCTTGGCGGAAGCAGAGTAATCAGTAGTCCAAATTTGTGCAATCTAAAGATATGGTAAATTGCCTTAGAATTAGATGTCTATCGATTGTGACCGACATCATCCGAACATAGATGCGATCAGGAGTCTATTTTTAGACATGATTGCTGCGGCGGCAAAGCGGTAATCCCCACCCTTTACGTGCATTCGTATGCGTCTCATTGCTGCTTTCGCGAAGAGATCGAGACCGACGAATGATCGACTTGGCGCGTTGCGGTCGATGTGCAGCAGGGCTGCTTTCCTAGTTCTGCACCCATGGCGGCCAGGCAGAAATGCACCCCCTTCCCGTCCTCGGCGCATCGCTGGCTACCGCCTGTCGCTGTCGCCCTACTTCCGCACGCTCTCGCGGTACATCCGGTTCAGCTCGTCGACGACCCTGCCGGCATCCTCGCGGCTGCGCAAGGCGTCGGTGAGGCGGTTGGAGGCGGCGTGTTGGAAGGGCATATAGCCGTCGTGGCGGGGGCGCAGCCATGCGGCTTCGAGGGTCGCGCGCGTGTTGCGGTAGAAGTTGCCGGTGGGCGCGTTGACCGAAGAATCTTCCCAGGCCGCGGCGTGGCCTGGCTGGCCGCCTGATGCGGCATAGGGGCCGCGCTGGATGTCGGCCGAGGCGATCCAGTGGGCGAAATCGATGGCTTCCGGCTTTGCCTGCGAAAAGGCCGAGACGGCGATGCCCGTGCCGCCCAGCGCCGAGCCGACGGGACCTTGTGCGCCGGCTGTGGGAATGTCGGCGAAGGCGAGGCGGTTTTCGCGAAAGCCGGCCACGGCATAGCTGACATAGCCATAGATGAGCGGGGCGCAGGCGATCGGCGAACGGGCTTGCGCCAATGCCTCGAAGACGGCGATCGGATCCATGGCAAAGCAGGCGGGGTCGACGAGGGCCGCGATCTCGCGCAGCATGTTGACCACCGTAACGGCTGTCTCGCGGTCGGCAAAATTTTCCTCTCCGCCGACGGAGCAGGGCCGGCCGAGATTGCCGCAGAGCGTGAAGAAGGACATCAGCGCATGCGGCGCGCGCAGCGGCAGAAGCACGCGGCCTTTTCGGGCAAGATCGAGCACGGATGCCCATGTCTCCGGCGGCGCGGCCAGCGCATCGGGACGCCAGGCCAGGACCTGCGTCGCCGCATCGATGGGAAAGGCCCATTGCCGCCCCTGCCATTCATAGCTCGGATAGGACTGGCCGACGCTGCCTTCGGCAAGCGCTGCCCGCTCGGCCTCGCGGTCGGGGACGTCGAGCGGCTCCAGGCATTGTTCGGCGGTGATCTGGCCGACATGCGGGTGGTCGATGACGATGAGGTCGTAGGCGCGGGCCAGTTGCTCGACCGGGAAGGATTCGAAATCCTGCAGCGAGCGTTTCTCCCAGGAAATCTCGACGCCGGTCTGCTGCTGCCAGAGCGCGGAGCAGGCGACCATCGGGTCGTAGCCGCGCGGGTGGCTCCAGGTCATGCCCTTGAGCCGGACGCCGCTCACAGGCCGAACTCGGCGCGGATGGCGGCGCTGTGTTCGCCGATGCGGGGTGCTGCCTGCGCGAACTTTGGCCGCACGCCGTCGATGCGCAGCGGCGAGCGCGTGGTGGTGATGGAGACGTCGTCCTCGCGCGTCACGGTCTGCAGCATGTCGAGGCAACGAAAACCGTCGCTGTCCATGAGCTCGTCCCAGCGCAGCACCTTTGCGCACCAGATGTCGGCCGGCTCGAGGATCTTTAGCCAGTCGTCCACCGAGCGCGTGGCGATGTGGCGGGCGATCATCGCCTTGATGGCGTCGCGGGCGGTGAACCAGCTGGACGGGTCGTCGCGGTAGGGCGACAGGTCGTCCATGCCGAGCAGATCGGCGAGCTTGCCGATCGGTGTCATGGCAATCGCGATGTAGCCGTCGCTGGCGGGGTAGACGCCGTAGGGCGCGGAGAGATAGGCATGCGCGCTGCGGAAATTGGCGCGCCGGGGCAGGCGGCGGCCGTCGTTGAGATGGGTCGTCAGGACCTCGAACTGCAGGTCGATGAGCGCCTCCATCAGGCTCGTCTCGACATGGCTGCCTCGGCCCGTGACGCCGCGGCGCACCAGCGCGGCCAAAATGCCTTGCGCGGCGGCGGCGCCGGCCAGCATGTCGCCGATGGCGAGGCCGAAGGGGACGGGGCCCTGGCTCTCGTCGCCGTTCAGCCACATCACGCCGGAGCGGGCCTGGGCGAGCAGGTCCTGGCCGGGACGCGTCACCCAGGGCCCCTCCTCGCCATAGCCGCTGATCGAGCAGTAGACGAGACGCGGGTTGATCGCGCGGACGGAGTCGTAGTCGAGGCCGAGGCGGCCGATGACGCCCGGCCTGAAATTCTGGATCATGACGTCGGCCTTGGCGAGCAAGGCGCGCAGGGCAGCGAGGTCCGCCTCGTTCTTCAGATCGACCGCAAAGCTCTCCTTGGCGCGGTTGATGGCGTGGAAGATGGAGGAATCGCCGCCGATCTCCGTGTCGCTGAGATAGAGGCGGCGCGACAAGTCGCCGCCGTCCGGGCGCTCGACCTTGTTGACGCGCGCGCCGAGATCGAGCAGGCGCAGCGAGCAATAGGGGCCGGACAGGAACTGGCTCATGTCGACCACCACCAGGCCGGCGAGGGGAAGTTCGGTCTCTTGGCTCATGGTGGACGCCTGTCTTTCGCTTGTGAATGATGTTTTCACATATGGTGGTTCTGTTCAAGTGGCGGGAATGGGCGGTAGCGGGATGCCTGTGGAGACGTTTGGGACGAAGGCGCGAGGGTAGCGCAAAAGGGCTGCGCGGCGGGGCGCCCGCTTTGCAATCTCTCCTTCCTGTGTGAGAAGTTGGCGCCGTGTCCATTCCAACAGGTAGTTCCGCTCTTGAAATCCTATCGCTTTGCCACCCGCCTCAACTCGTTTGCGTCGCGTCCCGAGGCCGCATGGCCGGATCTGTCGGGCAAGCCGTCGATGATGCAGATGGCCGAACGTGCGGCCAGCGTGACCGGCCTGACGGATCTTGATCTGAACTATCCGGACCATGTCGGCGACAATCCGCAGGAGATCGCCCGACGGCTCGGCGATCTCGGGCTGGCGATCAACGGGTTTGCGATGCGCTACTATTCCAATCCGGCGTTCAAGCTGGGCGCCTTCACCAATCCCGACAAGAAGGTGCGCCGCGAGGCGATCGACATGACCAAGGCCGGGATCGATGCCGCGCGCGAAGCCGGTTCGCGCCTCATGACGCTGTGGCTTGGCCAGGATGGCTTCGACTATGCGTTCCAGGCGGACTACGACACGCTGTGGCAGCACGAGATCGACGGGATCCGCGAAGTCGCCGCGCACGATCCGGACTGCGCGATCAGCCTCGAATACAAGCCCAACGAGCCGCGCTCCTACAGCCTGCTGCCCGATGCGGCGACGACGCTGCTTGCGATCAGGGAGATCGGCCTTCCCAATCTCGGCGTGACGCTCGACTTCGCGCATGTGCTCTATGCCGACGAGCAGCCGGCCTTTGCCGCAGCACTCGTTGCGCGCCACAGCAGGCTGCTCGGCGTGCATCTCAATGACGGCTATGCCAAGCGCGACGACGGGCTGATGGTGGGCGCCGTCCACACGCTGCAGACAGTCGAATTGCTGCGCCAGATCGGCCGCGACGGCTATGACGGCGCGATCTACTTCGACACGTTTCCGGACACGACCGGGCTCGACCCGGTGCAGGAGTGCACGGTCAACATCGCGACCGTGAAGCGCATGCTGCATGCGATCGATCGCATCGACACGGACAATCGCCTTGCCGAGGCGATCGAGCGGCAGGACGCCGTGACGACGCAGGCCATCGTGCAGCAAGCCATGCTGGGGGGCGACGCCTGAGGCGTCCAGGGATGCGGCTGGCACTTTGAACAGATACACGGGCCGCGCTTATGCGTAAGGAATGACTTATATGAACTCGCCGGCACGCGTCGTCACGGTTCTCGGCAGCCTGCACTACGACATCATGGTCACAGCACCCGATCGGCCGCGCAAGGGCGAGACGGTGACGGGCCGGTCCTGGCATCCGAAATGCGGTGGCAAGGGCGGCAACCAGGCGGTAGCCGCGGCAAAGGCCGGTGCAGATTGCGTGATGATCGGGGCCGTCGGTGCCGATGATTTCGGGCAGGCGCTTCTGGCCAATCTCGACCGCCGCGGCATCGATCGCGGCGCGGTGCGGGTGGCGGACAGCGCAGGGTCCGGCATGAGCGTCGCGATCTTCGACGCCGACGGCGACTACGGCGCGGTCATCGTCTCGGGCAGCAATCTCACGCTCGGACCGGCCGATGTTGAAGCAGCGAACGGCCTCATCGCGCGTACGTCGATCCTGTTGCTTCAGAACGAGGTTCCGGACGCGGCCAACATCGCCGCCGCCAGCGCGGTGAAGGCGGCCGGGGGACGCGTCATCCTCAACGCGGCGCCTGCGCGGCCCCTACCAGACGCGCTGAAAACGCTCGTCGATGTCCTCGTCGTCAATGCCATCGAGGCCGAATATCTCGCTGGTACGCCGGTGATCGATACGCTCGACGGAGCGGCCGATGCGGCCGGGCTGCTGCTGTCCCACTTCCCTTCGGTCGTGGTGACCGCAGGGGGCGAAGGTGTGGCCTATGCCGATCGATCGGGGCTCGCCTTCGCCCTGCCCGGCATCAGAGTGAAGGTCGAGAGTACACATGGCGCGGGCGACGAGTTCATCGGCGCCATGGCGGCGGCCCTGGCACGAGGCGTCGCGACGCGGGACGCTGTTTCAGCGGGCAACGCGGCCGCTGCATCGCTCGTCGGCACGCCGGAGAGCGAACGCGGCTGAGGAAACCGGACAGGAAGGCTTGCGGCGGCCTCGGTAAGCCACTGCCGACAGGTCTGTGTCCTGCCGTGCGTACCGGTTCAGGGTTCGACGGTCCCCTGGCGGGTCGCCCAGTCCACGGGATAGACGGCGTAGAAATAGGCCGCCCTGCCCTTGGCGATGTATTTCAAATGCGTTCCCTCGGGGAGCCAGACGATGTCGCCGGCTTCGCAGACATGGGTTGCGTCGTCGAAGGCGATCGTCAGCGGGCCTTCGACGATAAAGAGGATTTCGTCATAGGTGACGGTCCAGTCGATCGTCACATCCTCCAGATACTCGATGCCGCCGCCCATGTGGCGGCTGTTGGACGGGTTGATGACGCGCGCGATCGACGTCGAGCCGGTCGGCGTCACTGCCGGGATCAGCTGCATCTCGCTGCGCTTGAACACCTTCGGGCGTGGAGCCGCAGTCATGGGCGTTTCTCCCCGATGTTGGCCTTCGAGGGCGTGACGCCCGAGGGAGCAAGGCCGGCCAGCCAGGATGTGATCGCGCCCGGCTTGCCGCCGCCATGCTCGACATGGTCGCGGCGGCGCACCGCGCCGCGCACGAAGTGGGCGCCGACGAAGCGGAACGGCTCAGGCGGAAAGCCGCGCAGCACCGGCCGGACGAGTGCCGATGCGCTCCACTCGTCCTGCCTGCCGGTCACCAGCGACGAAAGGATCCTGCCGCCGAGATAGCTCATGCCGATGCCGTTGCCGGAAAACCCGTAGCCGTAGAGGATGTCGGGATTGCCGGGCAGCGCTCCGAACAGCGGCAGGCCGCTCGCCGTGCGGTCGATCGGGCCGTTCCACGAATTGGCGAGGTCGAAGTCGGCCAGCGCGGGGTGGCCGTCCGCGAGTGCGCGGCGCATGTCGGGCACCCGCGGCGACGGCCGGTCGAAACGCCCATCGATCAGGCCGCCATAGCCGATGTGGCCGCCCGTGACGCCGACGAGCAGCCGTGCGTCGCGGGTGACGCGGTAGCCGGAGACGAAGACGCGCGAATCGATCATCAGCGGACCGCGTGTATAGCCTGCCGATGCCAGCTTTTCGGGCATCGGGACCGAAACCGCATCGTCAGAGGAAATGACGAAAAGCGCGGGCGCGAGTTCGGGAACCGCGGCCGACCAGGCGTTCATGGCCAGCACGAGTTTTTGCGCACGCACCGTACCGCGCCGTGTCTCGACGGTCAGCGGACCGGACCGGCTGAAGCGCGTCATCGCGGATTTCTCGTGGATGCGCACGCCCAGTTCGAGGGCGACCCGCCTGAGGCCGCGCACCAGGAAGCCCGGATGGATCGTTGCAGCCGAAGCGTCGAGCACGCCGGCGAGATGGCTCCTTGTCCCGGTGAGGCCCGTGATTTCGTCGCGGGACACCGGACGGGCGGGCCTTAAGCCGTGCCGCACAAGCTTGTGCAGGGCGTCGTCCCAGGCGCCAAGCTGCGCCGTGCAGGTCGCCCCCCAGATCCAGCCGACCCTGTCGAACCAGCAGTCGATGGCATGGTCGCGGCAGAATTTTTCGATGCCGTCGATCGCGTCGGTGGACTGCCGGACGACGCTCAAGGCCTCTTCTTCGCCACGCAGGGCAGCAAGCGCGCTGAACTTGGTCCAGGCGGAGAGCAGCATGCCGGAATTGCGGCCGCTCGGACCGCCGCCGCAGATGTCGCGTTCGAGAATCACGACGTCGGTCCCCGGATTCGCCTGCTTGAGGCGTATGGCCGTCCAGAGCCCGAGGAAGCCGCCACCGACGATGCAGACATCGGCCGTCACGCTTCCATCGAGCGGCGGGGCCAGCCCCGCATCGGTGGCGAGCGCCTGCTGTAGCCAGTGGCTGCGCCAGGCGATATCCTTCTCGACAAGCTGCATGCCCATCCTCCAGTGCCGTGCCCGTGTTAGCGGACACACTATTTGATCAAATTCTGCGCCGAATAGGATTTGAAAATCAAGGGCCGCGTGGAATAGAGTTGGCGAAGCAGAGCGACGAACTTCGCATTTGATCGAGTGACCAAGCCCGCTATCGGCGCAGCGGGTTGCTGGGCCGGCGGAAAGCAAGCAGGAGAGGCGAGACCATTGCAGGACGCAAATGCGAGCGAGTTCGGCATTGTCACCTATGTGGGCGTGTCGCATCCCTGGCTGTGCGACGCCATGGGACACATGAATGTTCGGCACTATGCCGGCATGTTCGACGACGCCAGCTTCCAGTTTCTCGGCCACATCGTTGGGCGTGACCAGGCCAGCGAAGACGGGCTGGGCTGGGCCGACGTGCGCTGCGAGATCGACTACAAGCACGAGACGCCCGCAGGCGCGCTGCTGACGATACGGTCGCATGTCGTGAAGGTCGGCAAATCGTCGCTGACCTATGCCCATGTCATGTCGGGGTCGCTCGACGGCGTCGTCCATGCGCTGGCCAAGGTGGTGAGCGTCCGCTTCGACCTGTCGGCCCGCGCCAAGATCGACCTCGATGACAGGGTGCGCAGCAAGGCGCAGTCGCTGCTGGGACCGGGTGGGGCCTGACCCTGATGGATTGCGTCACATGGTAGAACTGAGCCTCGGCGGCGACCGCGCTTTCGGCGGCGTGCTGGAGACGGTCGAGATGCACACGGGTGGCGAACCCGTGCGCATCGTCACCAGCGGGTATCCCGCCATTCCCGGCGCCACGATCCTCGACAAGCGGCGCTACGCCCGCGACCATCTCGATCATCTGCGCAAGCTCCTGATCTTCGAGCCGCGCGGCCACTACGACATGTATGGCGTGATCCCGGTCGAGCCGGATCTGCCCGGCGCCGATCTGGCCGTGCTGTTCATCCACAATGAGGGCTACTCCACCATGTGCGGCCACGCGACCATCGCGCTCGGCCGCTATGCGGTCGATCATGGCATCGTCCCGGCCAAGGTGCCGTTGACCGAAGTGAACATCCAGTGCCCCTGTGGACTGGTGCGGGTCAGCGTCGAGGTCAGCGAGACGGCGAAGGGCTTCGAGACCGGCGCCGTGTCTTTCGAAAGCGTGCCGAGCTTCGCCTTCGCGCTCGACCAGACGGTCTCAGTACCGGGCCTCGGCGATGTCGCGCTGGATATCGGCTATGGCGGCGCGTTCTATGGATTGGTTTCGGCGCCGTCCATCGGGCTTGACCTGAAGTCGTCTCCCCTTGCCGTGCTGGTCGATGCGGCCGACCGCATCACCAAGGCGACAGCCAGGGCGATCCCCCTCGACCACCCCGACGATTCAGACCTCGCCTTTCTCTACGGCACGATCCTCACCGACGGGCTTGACGCCTTTTCAGAGACGCCTACGCGCAACATCTGCGTCTTTGCGGAGCGCGAGGTCGACCGTAGCCCGACCGGCAGCGGCGTGTCTGCACGCATCGCCGTGCAGGTGGCGCGTGGACAGATCGAAATGGGACAGACCAGGCGCTTCGAAAGCATCACAGGCGCGGTCTTCACGGCGAGCGCGGTGGCGCGCGAGACCGCTGGCCGCTTCGATGCGGTGCGGGTCAAGGTCGGTGGCCGCGCCTTCTATACCGGCTCCGCACGCTTCACGGCCGAGACAGGCGACGATCTCGGGGGCGGATTCCTGATGCGCTGAGCCTGCCCGGGCGAGACGGCGGGGACCGGTGGTTACGCCTGCGTGACATGGTCAATCGTATTGCAGCAGCTCAAATTGTGATCACACTTGGCGCATACTCACGACGCCACATTCTCGCAGCTCAAATCGTCATCCTCTGACGTTCTTTCCGTCGCCACACTCAAAATTCGAAATTTCCTGAACATTTTCCGTTAGATGGGGTGCGGCGTCCACTGGACCTTCATTCAATCGTGAAGATTTCCGGTTGACATCGCTCAGCGTCCTTGCTCCATTTGATCAAATTTCGTGATCACAGTTTCAAGGCTCTAATGAACGTGTCCGTTCTCGCTGAATCCGGTGCAGGCCGAGCCGTTTCCGCGGTGTCGCGCATGAAGACCGACCCATACTGGTGGGATGCAGCACCGCGCGGTTACGAGCCGGTCCGGCCGCTGCCGGCGACGACGGATGTCGCGGTCATCGGCTCCGGGTTCACCGGCCTGTCGGCTGCGCTGACGCTGGCGCGCGGCGGCCGCGCGGTCACGATACTGGAACAGGACAGCGTCGGGCATGGCGCCAGCAGCCGCAACTTCGGGATGCTCGGACGCCAGCACAAGCAGGACCTGACCGGCCTCATCAAGAGCGTCGGGGTGGAGCGCGCCAAGGTCCTGTACGAGGCCTGCAACAAGGCCTTTGCCTTCGTCAACGCGCTGATCGAGCGCGAGAAGATCGACTGTTTCCTTGCGCCGTCCGGCCGTTTCGTCGCGGCGAATACGACAGCGCATCTCGACGCGCTGGAGGCCGAGCTCGCGGCGCGCAAGCAGCATTTCGGCCATGCCTACAGGATGGTGTCGCGCGCCGAACAGGCGAGCGAACTGGTGACCGAAAGATTCGTCGGCGGCGCGGTCATTCCGGAGCACAAGACCGTGCATCCCGGCCTGTTCCACAATGCGCTGGCCGAGCGCGTCCGGTCGGCGGGAGCCATCATCCATTCGAAGACGACGGTGCTGTCGGTCGCGCGCAGCGGCACGGGCTGGCTCGTGCAGACGGATCGCGGAGCCGTCGCCGCACAACACCTCATCACGGCGACCAACGGCTATACGGGCAAGGCGACGCCGTGGCTGAGGCGGCGCATCGTGCCGATCCGCGCCTACATCATTGCCACCGAGCCGCTCGACCCCACGGTGCTCGCCAACATCCTGCCGACCCGCCGCGGCTTCCACGACTGCGCCCATGAGATGCAGTATGCGCGCATCTCGCCGGACGGCTCCCGGCTCCTGTTCGGGGCACTGACCGGCGAGGCGCATGACGATTTGAACCAGGTTGCGCACATGCTGCGCGACAAGATGGTGCGGCTCTTTCCGCAGATCGGCAGTCCGGGCCTCAGCCATGTCTGGACCGGGCAATGCGGCGGCACGTTCGACTTCTTCCCGCATCGCGGCCGGCACGACGGCATGCACTACGCCATGGGCTACTGTTTCGGCGCCGGCATGCCGTTCAGCACATGGCTCGGCGACGCGATCGGGCGCGGCATCCTCGGCGAGGACGCGTCGACCGAACTCGACTTCGCAACCATGCCGTCACATCCGCTCTACTGGGGCAGACCGTGGTTCCTGCCCCTTTATCTCCGCTTCCAGGGTTGGCTCGATTGGAAAGACGGTGTCCGGGCGTGACCCGGGGCGCGACATGCAGCGGGCCGTACGAACAATGAAAAATGGGGAAAGTGTCATGCAGATAGAAAAGACATTCAAGGCGATGCTGCTCGGTGCAAGCATCCTCGGTCTCGGCGCCACGAGCGCGCTGGCGGTCGAATGCGTCAAGGTCATCGGGACGGAACCCGGCGTACCCAACATCACGATGGATCCGGCTTTCGTGAACACATCGGACGACAGCTACCAGCTGAACGCCGTCTACAACCGCATGGTCAGCCTCGACGCGAGCTTCCAGCCGATCCCCGAACTCGCCAAGTCGTGGAGCGTGTCGGACGACGGCCTGACCTGGACGTTCAACCTCGAGCAAGGCGTCACCTTCCACGACGGCAAGCCGATGACGTCCAAGGACGTGGTGTTCTCCTTCAAGCGGCTGCTCGATCCGGAAGTCGGTTCACCGGCGACCAGCGTGCTCGGCTTCCTCGATCCCGCCGGCATCACGGCGGTCGACGACTACACAGTCGCCTTCAAGACGCCGACCGTCGTGGCCGACCTGCCGACCGTGCTGGCGATCAAGTACGGCATGGTGGTCCCGGACGGCTCGACCAAGGAACAGCTGAAGCTGCAGTCGAACGGCACCGGACCGTTCATCCAGGACGTCTATTCGCCGACCGAGACGCGGCGCGTCTTCCAGCGCAACAAGAACTACTGGCGCAAGGGCCTGCCCAAGGCGGAGTGCCTGGAACTGAGCGTCATCACCGAGGACGTCACCCGGCTGGCGGCCATCAAGTCCGGCGCGGCCGACCTGATCATGCAGGCGGGCGCCGCCAATGCGGGCCTGCTTGCCGGCGATCCGACGCTGAAGCTGCAGAAGTCGGCGCCCGGCACCTATGTCACGCTGTCGATGTGGGTCGACACGCCGCCCTTCGACAACGTCAAGGTGCGCCAGGCGCTGAAGGCCGTCATCGACCGGCAGCTGCTGGTGGATACGATCGTGCTGGGCAACGGCGTGGCCGGCAACGATACGCCGGTGCCGCCGACCAGCCCCGACGCGTTCATGTCCGACATCAAGCCGCAGGACATCGAGGGCGCCAAGAAGCTGCTCGCGGAAGCCGGCTATCCCGACGGGCTGACCGTGGAATTGAACACGGGCGAAGGCTTCCCCGGCATGGTGGCGTTCGCGCAGGCCTACCAGCAGATGGCGGCCGAGGCGGGCATCACGGTCAACATCATCAACAACCCGGCCGATTCCTACTGGGACGTGACCTGGATGAAGAAGCCGTTCTTCGGCTCGAACTGGTCAGGCCGGCCGGCGGCCGAAGGGCTTCCCTATACCTTCACGTCGAATGCCACGTACAACGAAGCCAAGTGGAAGAATCCGGAGTTCGACGGGCTGCTCGACAAGGCTCGCGCGGAGGTCGATCCGGACAAGCGCCGCCAGCTCTACAAGGACGCGCAGAAGGTGCTGTCGGATGATGGCGGCGTCATCATCCCCTACTTCGTCAGCGACGTCTCGGTGATGCGGGCGGACTGCGACGGCTATGTGCCGCATCCGCAGGTGCCGATCATCAACTACGAGAATTTCGTCTGCAAGGGCAAGGAAGCCCAGAACTGACGCAATCCTGATCCACGGGCAGCCGGCCGGCCATTGCGCCAGCCGGCTGCCAGACGGCTCTCGCACGGGCCGAGCAACCGATGCCGGGCACTGACATCACCGCATGAATTCCGTTCTCACCCTTATCCTGCAGCGCATCTTCTATTCGCTGGGTACGCTCGTCCTGGTGTCGATCATCATCTTCGCCGCCGTCGAGGTGCTGCCGGGTGACGTCGCGGCACGCATTCTCGGCCGTGAATCGACGGAGGCGTCGCGTATCCAGCTGCGCACCGAACTCGGGCTCGACCGCCCCGTGGTGGAGCGCTACGTGACCTGGGCGGCCGGTGCGGTGCAGGGCGATTTCGGGACGTCGCTGTCGGCGCGCAAGCCCGTCGCGGAGATTGTCTCGACGCGCCTGGCCAACACGCTCGCGCTCGCGGCCTTTGCGATGCTGCTCTACATTCCGCTGTCGATCATCCCGGCCCTGATTCAGGCGGCCTACCCCAACAGACTGCCCGACCGTTTCGTCTCGACGCTCACGATCCTGATCCTGTCGACGCCGGAGTTCCTGCTGTCGACGCTGCTGCTGTTCGGCCTGGCCGTCGTCTTCCCGATCTTTCCGCCGCTGAGCCAGGTGTCGGGTGCGGCCACGCTGGGCCAGTACATCTACATGATCACGCTGCCGGCCGTGTCACTCGCCATCCTGCTGGCGGTCTCCGGAACGCGGCTGTTGCGCGAGAGCCTGATCGAACTGCTGGAATCCGATTTCATCCGCATGGCTGAACTGAAGGGCATGTCGCGAAGGCGCATCGTGCTGCGCCATGCGCTGCCCAATGCGCTGATCCCCTGGCTCAATGCCACTGCCATCAACTTCGCCTTCATGATCGGCGGGGTCGTGGTGGTGGAGCGGGTCTTCGTCTTCCCCGGCTTCGGGTCGCTGCTGGTCGACGCCATGCAGCTGCGCGACATTCCCTTGATCGAAGCGTCGGTGCTGATTGCCGCCTTCATCTTCATCACCGTCAACCTCATTGCCGATGTCGGCGCGGTGCTCCTCAACCCGAAGCTGAGGAGCTGAGATGACGGTCCAAAGTCCCACCCAACGGGCCACACGCCGCCAAGGGCTCGTCGCCACCTTCTGGGCCGCGCCCAGCAGCTTCCGCATCGGGCTGATCCTGCTTGCGATCCATATTGCGCTGGCGATCCTCGGCCCGTGGATCGCGCCCTTCCCGCAAGCCAAGATGATGACCGGCCGTCCCATACAGGGTCCGGACCTGCTGCATTGGTTCGGCACCGACCAGCTTGGCCGCGACATCTTCAGCCGCACGCTGCATGGCGGCTGGATCGTCATCACGCTGTCGGTATCGGGGACCATCCTCGGGGTCGCCATCGGCTCGGCGATCGGGCTCGCCTGCGGCTATGTGCGCGGATGGGTCGACGAGGTGGTGATGCGCCTCGTCGAGGCGATCCTGAGCATCCCGTTCCTGATCCTGGCGCTGCTCGCCGTCTCGATGGCGGGACCAAGCATGGCCGGTTCGCCGGTGCTCGTCGTGCTCGTGGTGGCGCTGATCTACACGCCGCGCATCGCCCGCATGGCGCGGGCGGCCTCGCTCGACATCGTCATGCGCGACTATGTGACGGCGGCCAGGCTGCGCGGCGAGGCCACCTTCTCGGTGGTGCGGCGCGAACTCCTGCCCAATGTCATGGGCATCCTGCTGGTGGAATTCGCGGTGCGCGCCGGCTATGCGCCGATCATCATCGGTACGCTCGGCTTCCTGGGCTTCGGCCTGCAGCCACCGACGCCCGAATGGGGGCTGATGATCAGCGAGTACCGCAACCTGCTGACCGTGCAGCCGATGGCTGTCTTCGGGCCGGGCATCATGCTGTCGACCCTGGTCATTGGCCTGAACTTCTTCACGGAAGGGTTTTCGCGCATCCTCGGCCGCTCGCCCGTCAGGGGCGGCGCATGAGCGGCAGCTGCCTGGAAATCCGCGGGCTGACGCTCGACTATCTGACGCCGTCGGGCACCCAGCGCGCGCTTGCCGATGTCAGTCTCGACGTCGTTCGCGGCGAAGTGCTTGGCCTCGTCGGTGAAAGCGGCTCGGGCAAGAGCACGCTGGCCTACCAGATGCTCGGCTATCGCCAGCCCAATGCGCGGCTCGTCGCGGGCTCGGTCATGTTCGGCGACATCGACGTCGTCAGGCTTCCAGCCGACGCATTGCAGCGCCTGCGCGGCAACCGCATCGGCTTCGTGCCCCAGAACCCAACCACGGCGCTCAACCCCGCGATGATCGTCTTCGACCAGATCGCGGAAGTGCTGCGCACGCATCGCAGGCTGGAGCGGGATGCCATCGCCGCGCGCTTCGACGTGTTGATGAAGCAGGTCGGGCTCGCCGCCATTCCCGATGTCGGCAAGCGCTATCCGCACAGGCTGTCAGGCGGGCAGCAACAGCGCATCGCCATCGCCATGGCGCTGGCCTGCGAACCCGAACTCATCGTGCTCGACGAGCCCACGACCGGGCTCGACGTGACCGTCCAGCAACAGATCATCGAGCTGCTGAAGTCGCTGCGCGCCAGCCAGGGCGTGTCCATGGTCTATGTCACCCACGACCTGCCCCTACTCAGCCAGATCGCCGACCGGCTGGGGGTGATGTATCGCGGCGAACTGGTCGAGATCGGCGCGGCCGAGCAGGTCTTCTCGCGACCACGCCATCCCTATTCCAAGGCGCTGCTTGCCGCGGTACCGCAGTTCCAGCCGGCAAAGGCGGTCGCCAGACCGGCACCCGCTTCCGGCGCCTCCGTGCTGACGCTCAGCAGTCTGTCGATCGCCTATGGCAGACGGCGCGGCGTGTTGGGGATCGGCGCGTCGGCGGGTTCGACCGTCGTTCGCGACGTCAGTCTCAGCATCGCGCGCAATGAGACGCTTGCCCTGATCGGGGAATCGGGATCGGGCAAATCCACCATCGCGCGCGCCATATGCGGGCTCGTGGCGCCGAAGTCGGGCAGCATCCAGTTCGATAGCAAGCCCCTGTCGCCCCTGATCGAGACACGGCCACCAGCCGAGCGGCGCGCCATCCAGTATGTGTTCCAGAATCCGGACGCTTCGCTCAATCCGCGCATGCGGGTCGGCGAAATCCTCGGCCGCCCGCTGGACGTGTTCTTCGGCGAAAAGGGCAAGGCGACGCAGGCGAAACTCGAGAAGGCGATCAGCGACGTTCGACTCGACGTCGCCTATCTCGACCGTTTTCCCAATGAACTCTCTGGTGGCGAGCGCCAGCGCGTGGCAATCGCGCGGGCGCTGATCGCCAACCCTTCGCTGCTGCTCTGCGACGAGGTGCTGTCGGCGCTCGACGTCTCGGTGCAGGCGCATGTGCTTGAACTGCTTCGCGACCTGCGACAGCGCACCGGCGTGTCGATGCTGTTCATCTCGCACGATCTCGGCGTGGTGCGTTCGCTCGCCGACCGCATCGGCGTCCTCTACCATGGCGACCTGGTGGAAATCGGGCCGACCGAGCAGATCTTCACCGATCCGCAGCACCCCTACACCAAGCGGCTGCTTTCCGCGGCAACCGGCGCGCACGGCGTGCAGGCCGATTTCGGCGAACCGCTGCTATCCAAGGAAGCGAGGCTCTGATGGCTTGGCCGATCACTCCCGACACGGCACTCGCCGCCGAGTTCAAGAAGACGCCGCTCGGCCACCACAGTCCCGCGCTGCAGCGGCTGCTGCGGGTGTTTCGCACCTTGCCGGTACCGGGCAAGCATGCGCTGCTTCGCGTCGACCACAAACGGGCCTGGGTTCTTGTCGAGTTCAACGGGCGCAAGGGCGAGCCGCTGAAGGTCCATCACGACCGGGTCTTCACGGACTGGAACGAGGCGGAATGGGCAGTCTTCAGGCTGCGCTGGAAAGCCTTTTTCAACGCCGACCTGCCGGAGGACGTGTGACATGACCCGCACGCTAGCCGGCTACACCGACCGCATCAGCGCCTGCCCCGGCGACACGATCGCCTTCAAGGTTTCGGCGGAGGACGGATCCGCCAGCTACACGGCATCGCTGGTCCGGCTGCACTGCCTGGACGCCCATCGCGACGGGCCGGGCCTGCAGGAGGAAACGATTGCCAGCAGCTTCGACGGTGTTCATCCCGCGCGTCACCAGCCGATCGCGATCGGCTCCTGCGCCATTGTCGAAGGCGGCGCGCCACTCGTCTCGCTCTCCAGTTTTTCGGTCGCGGCGATGATCTGGCCGACGCTGGAGAAGCAGGCATCGCAGGCGATCGTCTCGACACTCGATGCCCAAGCCTCGTCGGGGTTCTGCCTGTCGCTAACGCCCGACCTGCGCCTCTCGATTGCGCTCGGCAACGGTACGGAACTCGTGCTCGCCGGTCCGCTGCTCCTGCGCGAATGGACCATGGTGGCGGCGAGCTACGATGCAGCGAGCGGCGCGGTCGAACTCTCCGCGCTGCCGTTGAACAGCCACGCCGGATTCGCGCCCGCGCAATCGGCATCCGGCAGCGCCCGCCGGGACCTCGCATCCGGCGGCGACGGGACGCTGATCATTGCCGCGCGCGCCGGAGACTCGGGCATTTCCGAGCACTACAACGGCAAGATCGACAGCGTCAGGCTCCTGTCGCGCGCCCTGCCCTCGACCGCGCTGCGGCGCCTGATTGCGGAGCCGCTGACGCCCGACCATGCCGCGGATCTCGTTGCGGCATGGGATTTTTCGCAGCGCATGGACAGCCAGGCTGTCGTCGACATTTCGCCCAACCGGCTCGACGGGCGGCTGGTCAACATGCCGGGCCGTGCCATGAAGGGCTGGAACTGGACGGCGCGTTTTCAGGACTGGAAGGCTGCGCCGCAGGAATATGGCGCGATCCACTTCCACGACGACGATCTGTCGGACTGCGGATGGCAGACGGATTTCGCCTTCGCCATTCCCGACACACTGCCGAGCGGCGTCTATGCGGCGAAACTCGAAGGCGGCGGCGATCCGGAGCATGTGGTGTTCTTCGTGCGCGCGCCACGCGGCAGGCCGGGCGCCAAGGCGGTGTTCCTGGCCTCGACCGCCACCTACATGGCCTATGGCAACTACCGCGTGATGAACCGCAGCAATCTCTACGAAATGTACCTCGGCCAGTTGCCGGAACTGGTGGAGAGCGACCTGTTCCTCAACACGCGGCCCGAATATGGCGACTCGCTCTATGCCTCGCACAATGACGGCAGCGGCATGTCGATCGGCACGCGGCTGCGGCCCATCGTCAACATGCGGCCCAATACCACGCTCTCGGCTCTGAATGACGATGGCTGGATCCTGGCGTGGTTCAAGGCGCTGGATCTCGACGTCGACATCATCACCGACGAGGACCTGCACGAGGAAGGCCTCGGACTGCTGTCGGACTACAGCGTCGTCATCACCGGCAACCACCCGGAATACATCTCCAGCGCCATGTGGGACGGACTCGAGGCCTTCCTCGGTCGCGGCGGGCGGCTGATGTATCTCGGCGGCAACGGCTTCTTCTGGCGCGTCGCCTATCATTCCGAGGTGAAGGGCGTCATGGAACTGCGCCGGGCCGAGGACGGATCGCGCCCGTGGGAGTCGGAAGTCGGCGAATACTACATGAGCTTCAACGGCGAGTATGGCGGGCTGTGGCGGCGCGTCGGCCGGCCGCCCAACGGGCTGGTCGGCGTCGGCTTCACGGCGTCGGGGTTCGACATCTCGTCCTATTACCGGCGCACCGAGGAGAGCCGGGACCCCCGCGCGGCCTTCATCTTCGACGGCGTGGACGGCGAGATCATCGGCGATTTCGGTCTTGCCGGCGGCGGTGCGGCCGGACAGGAAATCGACCGCTACGACCGCAAGCTCGGCTCGCCGCCGCATGCGCTGGTGGTGGCGCGCTCCGAGGACCACACCGAGGAGATGATGATCGGCAAGGAGGACATGCCGGCCGCCAACTACATCATCGGCGGCACGGAAAACCCGCTCGTCCATGCCGACATGACCTTCTTCGAGACGCCGAACGGCGGCGCGGTGTTTTCGACCGGTTCGATCACCTGGGCGGCCAGCCTGCCGCATGCGGGCTTCGTCAACAATGTGTCGCGCATCACCGAGAACGTACTGCGTCGCTTCGTGGACCCGACGCCCTTCATCTTCCCATCGACTGCAGAGGAGCGGCCGGCATGATTTCCCTCAGGCTCAATCCCGACGGGCTGCACAAGCCGATCGGCTGCTATAGCCAGGTTGCCCGGCGCGGCAATATGGTGGCTGCGTCCGGCATGGCGAGCATCGGCCTGGACGGCCAGGTGGTGGGGCCGAACGACATAACGGCGCAGACGATCCAGACCCTCACCAATCTCAGGGCCGCGCTGGCCGGTGCCGGAGCGACGCTGGACGACGTCATCAAGGTCAATGTCTACCTCTCCGACTTCGCCCACTATCCGGGAATGGATGCCGCCTACCGGACCTTCTTCCCCGGTGCGCCGCCGGCTCGCGCGACCCTGCGCGCGGATCTCGTCTATCCGACCTTGCTGGTCGAGATGGAGGGATGGGCAGTCGTGGAAGACGCACCGACATGATCCGGACGCGATGCAGGAGAGGTGCGCGACCGTGCCGGACACATTGATCAAGGAACACGTGGAGGCGGACGCGACGCCCGAAAGGGTGACGCTGAACGACCAGGTCTATGGCGACCTGCGCCGCATGATCATGTCCGGTCGCCTGCGGCCGGGACAGGCGATCTCGATCCGTTCCATCGCCAGTTTCATCAATGTCAGTCCAATGCCGGTGCGCGGCGCGTTGCAGCGGCTGGTTACGGAAGGTGCGCTCGAGGTGCTGCCAAACCGGACCTTTGCGGTTCCGATATTGTCTCCGACGGATTTTCGCGAGATCGCCGATGTGCGCCTGGAACTTGAGGGCATGGCGGCGGAACGGGCTGTCACGCGCCTCAACAAGGCCGACATCTCGATCCTCGCCGACATCAACCGGCAGATGTTTTCCACCGACGACAATGACTGGGACCGCTATCTCGATCTCAACCGGCAGTTCCATTTCCACATCTATGCCGCCGCCGAAATGCCGAGGCTGGCGCGGCTCATCGAGAGCCTGTGGCTGCAGATCGGCCCGCTTCTCAATCTCGTCGCGAGCAAGGAACAGATGCGCCACGGCAGGGAAAACCACGAGGCAGCCGTCCGCGCCATCGCGACCGACGACGGCGCAGGCGCACGGGCAGCCATCGAGACCGACATCATCGAGGCGGCCGAGCCGATCGTTCAGGGGCTGATCAAGGGAGATTATCATGCGCGCTGAACCCGGTTGCGAGCGCCGATGCATGATCGGCGGCAGTTCCGTCGCCGTCTCGCCATTCGAGGCTCATCGATGAGCCGGGCGCTGCAGACCGCAAAGTCTCCCGTCCTGCCAGGCCTTGCCGGCAAGCGTGTGCTGGTCACGGCAGGCGCCAGCGGCATCGGACTGGCCATCGCGAGGGCCATGGCCGGCGCGGGCGCACGGGTCCTGGTGTGCGATGTCAACGAAGCCTTCCTCACGTCGCTCGCTTCGAGCGATCCGGAGATCGGCGGCACGGTGGCGGACGTCAGCGATTCCGCGTCCGTGGGGCGCCTGTTCGACACGGTCGCAGCGACGCTCGGCGGCCTGGACATCATGGTCAACAATGCCGGCATCGCTGGACCGACCAAGGAACTCGTCGACATTACCGACGAGGAGTGGCGTGCGACCGTCGACGTCAACCTGACCGGCCAGTTCTACTGCCTGCGCCACGCCATCCCGCTGCTGCGGGCGGCTGGGGGCGGCTCGATCATCAACCTGTCGTCGGCGGCGGGCCTGTTCGGTCTGCCGATGCGCACGCCCTACGCGGCCGCCAAATGGGCGGTGATCGGGCTGACCAAGACGCTCGCCATGGAACTCGGCGGCGACGGCATCCGCGTCAACGCGCTGTGCCCCGGCTCGGTGGAAGGCGACCGCATGGAGCGGGTGCTGGCCGCTGAGTCGACGGCGCTCGGCGTCGATCCCGCCGTGCTGCGCCACAACTACGTCAAACATACGTCGCTGCGCACCTTCGTGTCGGCCGAGGACATCGCCAACATGGTGCTCTTCGTCTGCTCGGACCTCGGGGCCAGAATCTCCGGGCAGGCACTGTCCGTCGACGGACATACCGAAACGCTCATGGCACGCGACTGACATGGCCATGCAACAACAATATCCAGGGAGCTGAAATGAGGAACGAAGTCATCATCACCTGTGCCGTAACCGGTGACGATCCCAAGGTAACGAAAAGCCCCTACTGCGCATCCACGCCGCAGGAGATCGCTCAATCGGCAATCGAGGCGGCGCGCGCCGGCGCGGCCATCGTGCATATCCATGTGCGCGACCCTGACACAGGCGAGTACAGCATGGAGACCAAGCACTATCGCGAGGTTGTGAAGACCATCCGCGAAAGCGGCGTCGACGTCATCGTCAACCTGACGGCGGGCGTCGGCGGCTACATCTACGTGTCCGATGACGGTCGGATCCTCGGCGCGGAGGGCGGCACCGACTTCGTCAGCCAGAAGACGCGGATGCGGCATGTCATCGACCTCGCCAATGAAGGCAAATACGCGCCGGAAATCTGCACGGTGGATTGCGGTCCGTACAATGTCGGCGAAGGCAACCGTACCTATGTCTCGACACCGGCCTATGTCCGCGAAGGCACGCGGATCTGCCGCGAGCTTGGGGTCAAGCCCGAATTCGAGGTGTTCGACACCGGTCACCTGACGCTGTGCCACAAAATGAACGCAGAGGGGCTGATCGACGGACCGATGATGGTGCAGCTCTGCGCCTCGATCCCCTATGCCATGCCGGCCAATATCGGGCTACTCGCGAGCCTGGTGGCAACCTTGCCGCCCACCGCACAGTGGGCGTCATTCGGCATCGGGCGGCTGCAGATGCCGATGGTCGCACAGTCGGTGATGCTGGGCGGCCATGTGCGGGTTGGCCTCGAGGACAATCTCTATCTGTCGAAGGGCGTCTATGGCTCGAACGCGCAACTGGTCGAGCGCGCGCGCACCATCATCGAGTGCATGGGCGCGGCGATCGTCACGCCGGAGCGGGCGCGCGCCATGCTTGGGCTGAAGGCCGCATAGCGATGCCGCGGGACCGGTGGGTACCGGGCCGCTACCGCCCGAGTTTCGGGTAGCGGACCGGCAGGCCGGCGACAGGCATGGGAGCCGTATGGATCGACAGGCCGCACAGGCTCGCGATGATCAGCGTCTTCATGTCCGCGCCGCCAAAGGCGATATTGGTGGGCGCGACCAGCATCAGCTGCTCCCAGTCGTCGTAGAGCGTGATGAGTTCGCCCTCGGGCGTCAGTCGATAGACGATGTTGGGATTGTAGAGGCTGATGTAGAGGTTGCCCGCGGTGTCGAAGGCTACTCCGTCTGGCACCTGGCGCGCCAGCTCGACGACCACGTTGCGCTCGCCCGCGCTGCCGTCCGGGTTGATGGCGACCCGCGAGATCAGAGGCGGCGAGGATTCGACGACATAGAGAAACGCGCCGTCAGCCGAGAGGCACATGCCATTGGTGAAGCCGCTGGCCTGCACGTCCCAGACCTCGGCTTTGCCGCCCGGCGCGATCTTCCAGATGATGCCGTCCTGCGCCCGCCAGCCGCCGGAATCCGACACGTAGAGATTGCCGGCATCGTCGAATACCGGATAGTTCGGCAGGCGCATCTTTCGCTCGGTATTGCCATCCGCATAGGTCGTGACCACGCCTTCAGGCGTGATGCGGTGCACGCAGGCGAGGCGCTCGTCGCAGGCGTAGGTGTTGCCGTCAGCGTCATGCGCGAGGCCAAGAAGCGCACCGCCCTCGACGCTGGCGACCTCCTGCAACGCGCCGCCACCGAACGCGAAGCGGTAGAGCTGGCCGAGCTCGCCGCCGGCATAGCAGTGGCCGTCCGGCCCCCAGGCGACGGCCTCGGGATGGTCGAAGAGAAAGCCGACATTCGTCAATTCGAGGAGCTTGTCATCCTGCGGCATTGGGCAATTCCCTCTTGTCTCGCGCGGTCAGGGTGCAGCGTTCATACGACCGGCTGTGCGTCGTCCCCGCAGCCCGCGCCGTTTCATTTCCCTTGACGGTGTTTGCAAGGGAAGTCTAGTATCTTCCGACATTTCAGAGCAAGGTCCAACATTCCGGAAGAGCCGCCACGAGGCTCCGTCTGCCGGGCGACGTGGAAGCCGGGCAATATCTGGACACGAGCAGGGAGTGCCGCATGGGTCTGCTGGACGGCAAGGTCTGCATCGTCACAGGCGCCGGCCAGGGGCTGGGGCGTTCAATATCGATCGAAATGGCAGCCGAAGGTGCAAGCGTCGTCCTGCTCGAACGCAATGCCGAAACCGCGGCATCGGTTGAAACCGAGATCGTCGCGGCCGGGGGCAAGGCCCGTTCCTACGCGCTCGACGTGACGGACTACGCGCGTTATGGCGCCATCGTCGACGATGTTGTTGCATCGCTCGGGCGCATCGACGTTCTGGTCAACAATGCCGCCATCAACCCGTCGACCAAGACCATCCTCGACGACACGCTGGACGAGTGGCGGCGCACCATCGGGATCAATCTCGAAGCGGTCTACATGGGCAGCAAGCTCGTCGCGCCGCATATGGTCAGGCAGGGCGAAGGCCGCATCATCCACATCGCCTCGATCCAGGGCTTTGCCTCGAGCGGCGAATGCGGCTCTTACAACGCCGCCAAGGGCGGCATCATCGCCTATACCAAGTCCATGGCCGTCGAGCTCGGGCGCCACAACATCCTCGTCAACGCGGTCGCGCCGGGCTTCATGCTGACGCCGATGTCGGTGGTCAACGGCGTCGAGGAGACGAGCACCCCGGACTTCGTCGAATGGTATGTCGACCGGCGCAAGATCCCGCTCGGCCGGACCGGCTATCCGGAGGACGTGTCCGGAACGGTCGTGTTCCTGGCATCCAGCTACTGCCGCTACATGACCGGGCAGCTGCTGGTCGTCGATGGCGGGCTGATGAGTACTTTCTGAGGAACGGACGGCGAGAGAACCGTCCATCGTCCAAACATGTCGCGCAAACCAACAAGCAGGGGAAGGTTGAAGACAATGAACAGAACGGGACCGGGCGGCATCTCGCGCCGCGACTTCATACGCATTTCGGCGGCGATGGGCGCCGGCGCATCGATCAGTGGCCTGCTGCCGTCCATGGCGGGCGCGCAAGACAAGACACTCGACATGTGGTGGTGGGGCGAGCAGGAACTGCCCGGCCTGCAGAAATATGTCGATGCGTCGATCGCGGCCTACAAGGACGCGGCGGTGAAATCCATGCTGCAGGATACCGCCGTCGTCATCTCGCAGTTCCAGACCGCGGCAGCGGCCGGCAATGCGCCTGACGTCCAGTATCTGTGGAACGGCATCTACCACATGGAAAGCGTGTGGCTGGGCTATCTCAAGGGCCTCAAGGGCCTCATCAAGGAGGACGTGCTGACGGCCTCCAATCCGACGACGCTGAGCCGCTTCGGCGGCGACATCTACCGCGTCGGCTGGTACCCGTTGCCGATGTACTGGTGCTACAACAAGGACGTCTTCGAAAAGGCCGGGCTCGATCCAGAGGCTCCGCCCGCAACCTGGGACGCGCTGCTCGCGGCCTGCGAGAAGCTCAAATCGTCCGGCGTCGAGCCGCTCGGCGGCGGCATCCAGGACGGCTACTGGAGCGAATGGTACATCACGCACGGCCTTGCCCAGAACCTCGACACGGTCGGCGAAGCCGTCGAGCTCTTCATCGGCGACAAGGATTTCCGGGATCCGAAGTATCACGAGCATTGGGTGAAGCTCGAGGAGCTGAAGACCAAGGGCTACCTGAACAAGGACATGTCGTCGCTCGAACTCTACCCGGGCATCGATCTGGTGGTTGCCGGCAAGCTCGGCATCGGCCAGACCATCGGCACGCGCCTGCCCGCAGACAGCAAGGCCACCGGCGGCAAGATCGGCTACATGGTCATGCCGGTCTTCGGCAAGGGCAAGCTGGCCGGGTCTCCCATCGTGGACGTGCAGGGCCTCGGCATATCGAGCAATGCCGAGGATCCGGCAGCCGCGGCTGCCTTCCTCGAATTCCTTCAGTCGCCCGAGCAGCTGAAGGCGTTCTGGGACGCGACCGGCTGGCTGCCCTCCAACACGAGTTTCGACGCGAGCGTGATCGCCGACCCGTCGGTGCGCAGCATGTGGGAGAACTGGGGGCTGAAGCCCAACATCTCGAACGTCACCAACCTGATGCCTGGCCAGTTCTACGAGCGCGCGGCGATCCCGACCGGACAGCAGATCGTCCAGGGCGCCATGACCGGCGAGCAGGCGGGCGAACTGGCGGCCAACACCGCCAAGGAATGGCGCGAGTTCAACCCCGATCTGGTCGAGAAGTACCAGAAGTGGGCGGTCGACCTGTCGGCGGCCTGATTGGCGTGTGCGGGTGGAGGGTGTCGGACAGCGCGCCGCACCCCCCACCCCTGACCCCTCCCCACAAGGGGGAGGGGGATTCTTGCCGCCGCGACGCCGTCATCCTCGGGCTCGTCCCGAGGATCTGCGGCGTTTGACGAATTTTCGCGATAGAGAGGTTTGACGCGTGATGCTGGTTGGGTCGGATAGTCCGGGTTGCGGATCCTCGGGACAAGCCCGAGGATGACGGCGTCCGGGCCATCGGCCTCGCAACACTCTCATTGGATGCGCAGTCGCTGCGTCGCTGCGGCGAGGCCGATCTCGTCATGAATTCATCCTCCCGGCTGACGCCCTATCTCTACGTGCTGCCGCTGGTCCTGCTGCTTGCCTTCGTCTTCGGCTATCCGCTGGTGCGCATCTTCGAGTTCAGCTTCAAGATGGTGCGCGGCATCGATGGGCCGTGGATCGGCCTGCGCAACTACGAGCTGGTCCTGTCGCAGGGGCTGTTCTGGGAATCCGTGCTGCACAATGTGCAGCTGCTTCTTGCCATCCCGGTCATGGTCGTCATCGCGCTGCTGGTGTCGATCCTGCTCTACGAGCGCATAAAGGGCTGGAAGATCTATCGCATCATCGTCTTTGTGCCCTTCGTGCTCGCCATTCCGATCATCGCCGTGGTGATGAAGAAGATGTTCCAGTTCAGCGGACCGGTGAACGAGATGCTGCGCTGGATGAGCCTGGACTTCCTCGCACTGGACTGGATCGGCTCGTCGGACGTCGCGCTGTGGACCGTCATGATCCTGATCATCTGGCGGGAATCCGCGCTCGGCATCATCCTGTTCCTGGCCCGGCTGCTCAGCCTCGACGAGTCGCTCATCGAGGCCGCCAAGCTGGAAGGCGCCAGCTGGTGGCAGCGAGCCTGGTACATCATCCTGCCGCAGATGCGCGGCGTCATCGAATTCTATGTGGTGATCAGCGTCATCACCATGCTGTCGGCGGTGTTCGCCTATATCTACATCATGGGCGGCGGGCGCGGCGGGCCGGGCACATCGACCAATGTCATCGAGCTCTACATCTTCAACGCGCTGATCCGCACAAGCCTGCCCGGCATCGCCGCTGCAGCCTCTGTGATGCTGTTCGTCGTTTCGGTCCTCCTGATCTTCCCGCTGTTTCGGGCGCGCCGGCGCGCCAACGAACAGGAGGCATCGTCGTGATCAAGCCCGCCGATGCCCTCAAACACGGCGTACTCCTCCTCGCGTCGTTCCTGGCGCTGGTGCCAACGATCTTCATGATCGCCACAGCGCTCAAGAGCGACGAGGAATATGCCATCGACAAGCTCGGCCTGCCTTCGGCCCCGGTGCTGGAGAATTTTCGGTCGGTCATCGTCGACAGCCCGTTCGGGGCCTGGATGGTCAACAGCCTGATCCTGGTCGTCGGCGCCGTCGGGCTCAGCGTCGTCGTCTCGTGCCTTGCGGCCTATGCGATTGCCTGCATGCAGTTTCGCGGCCGGCAGTGGCTGCTGGCGGTCAGCACCTCGCTGATGGCCGTGCCGCCGGTGGTGATGATCGTGCCGCTCTTCGTGCTTTATTCGCGGCTCGGGCTGATCAGCACCTATGAGGGTGCGATCGTCATCTATGCCGGGCTGATCACGCCATTCTCGGTCTATCTTCTGGCGACCTTCTTCCGCACCGTGCCGAAGGAACTGTTCGAATCCGCGCGCATCGACGGCGCCGGCGATTTCCTGATCCTGGTCAAGATCGTGCTGCCGCTCTCGCTGCCCGCCATCGTCACGCTGGTGGTGGTCAACTCGCTCTATGTCTGGAACGACCTGCTGATCGCCATCATCTTCCTGCAGGAAGATGCCAAGCGCACGCTGATGGCCGGCATCAGCGTGTTCCAGGGCCGCTACAACAATCAGGTGCCGCTGACCATGGCCGGGATGGTGATTGCCAGCGCGCCGATGCTGATCCTCTACATCGCATTCCAGAAATACTTCATCCGCGGCCTGATGGCCGGCGCGATCAAGTGAGCGCGACCCCGGTGTCGACAACGGTCGGACGGGTGACGATCGCGAGCGACGCGCTGGAGGTCACCGTCGATCCCCGCGTTGGCGGAACGATCATGTCGATACGGCACAAGGGGCTCGGCCTGTCGGTGCTCGGCACGGTGCCGTGGGACGTCGTCGAGGCGCCGATCGACAGCCTCGCCGCGCGCGACGAGCCGGAATGGCTGACGCGCTATACAGGGGGCTGGCCGCTGCTGTTTCCCAATGGCGGCGACGCCTGCACGGTTGACGGCGTGTTCCACGGCTTTCACGGCGAGGCGTCCATCGCGCCTTGGCGGTTCACCGCGACGGCAGATGCCATCGAACTTTCGCGCGATTTCGCGACTGTGCCGGTGAGCATGCAGCGCCGGATTTCCGTCGAGGGCGAGTTGGTGGTGGTGCGGGAATACCTGCGCATGACAGGAAAGACTCCGCTCGACGTGATGTGGGGCCATCACCCCACCTTCGGTTCCGACCTGCTCGCCGGCCCGTTCGAAATCTCATCGGGTGCGCGATCCGCCTCGATCGACGGCGGTTACGATCCGCCGGCAAACCCGCTGCTGCCGGGCGCCGAGGGATCATGGCCCATGGTGGCCGGCAAGGGCGGTGCGTTCGATCTTGGGCGCCCCGCAGCGCCCATGGCGTCGCTCGTCTATCTCCACGCGTTCGACGCCGCCTTCATGGCGATCCGGCGTCTCGACAATACGGTCTCGGTCGCCCTGTCATGGGACAGAGAGCGCTTTCCCTGCGCCTGGCTGTGGTTCGAGCTCGAAGGCAACCAGGTTGCACCGTGGAACGGACGAACGAGGCTGATCGGCATGGAGCCGAACACGACGCGGTCCGCCATGGGCATCGCGGACGCCAGGGCGCGTGGTACGGCGCTGCTGCGCCTGGATCCGGGCGCCGAACTCGCGACCGAATTGCGGCTGCATGTCTCCAGGCCGAACGGGCCGATCACGGGCGTTGATGCGCGGGGACACGCCGTCTTCGCGTGACCTTCTCGCCGCTATCGGCTCAGGGCTTCAGGCGTTCCAGCGCGCGCCCTTCACCGTCGAACAGATGGCAGCCCGATGCGGCGAGCCCGACCTTCAGGATCTCCCCCGGCACGGCGCTGACATCACCGGCGGCATGCACGGCGAACTCCTGGCTGCCCGGTACGTCGAGGTAGAGATAGGTCTCGTTGCCGAGGCGCTCGACGGCGATGACCTTGCCGGTCAGGATTGCGTCGCCCGTGCCTGCCGGGCTGACGGCCTCGGGACGGATGCCGAGCGTCAGCGGCGCACCTACCGCGATTTTGCCGGGCCGGCACGGGACGACTATTGTCTGGTTCTCCGTAAGCTTCACGGTCACGCTGGCATCGGTCGCGGCCGCAACCGTGCCTTGGAGGAAATTCATGGCCGGCGAGCCGATGAAGCCGGCCACGAAGCGGTTGCAGGGCGCATGGTAAAGGTCGAGCGGACGGCCGACCTGCTCCACCCTGCCCTGGTTGAGCACCACGATCTTGTCGGCCATGGTCATGGCCTCGACCTGGTCGTGGGTGACGTAGATCATGGTGGCGCGCAGTTCGCGGTGAAGCCGCGTCAGTTCCACGCGCATCTGCACGCGCAGCTTGGCGTCGAGGTTGGACAGCGGTTCGTCGAACAGGAACACCTTTGGCTCGCGCACGATGGCGCGGCCTATGGCGACGCGCTGGCGCTGGCCGCCTGACAGCGCGCGCGGCTGCCGCTGCAGGATCTCCGTGATCTGCAGGATTTCCGCCGCCTGGTTGACGCGACGGTCGATCTCCTCGCGGCTCGTTTTGGCGATGCGCAGGCCGAAGGACATGTTCTCGAACACCGACATGTGCGGGTAGAGCGCGTAGTTCTGGAACACCATCGCGATGCCGCGCTTGGCGGAGGCCAGCGTGTCGACGCGCACGCCGCCGATATGGATGCTGCCGCCGTCGAGCGCCTCGAGACCGGCGATCATGCGCAAAAGCGTGGACTTGCCGCAGCCGGACGGGCCGACGAAAACCGCGAACTCTTCCTTCTCGATGGCGAGGTCAACGGCGTGGATGACCTCCATGTCGCCATAGCGCTTTACGACCGCGTAGAGTTCGACATAGGCCATGGGGCATCCGCTCGCTGATCGAAGCAGCCGCCACGGCCCGTCCCGGGGCGAGGGCGTCAGTCCGGAAAGGCGGAGATGGGTCCGCCATTTCGAACCGGACGCTAGGGGCGCATCGCTGCTTTGTCAACGCGGGCTTCAGAGGCTCGGCGTGCGGTAGAGCTCCTTGCCGCCGACCGAAATTGCCACGTCGACGAGGTATCGCCTGAGACCGGCCTCGTCGATGGTCATGCCCAGTCCAGGCGCGTCCGGCACGTCGACATGCCCTGACGCGTTGAGCATCAGGTGATTGGCGGTGATGTCGTAGGCGACCGATTTCGGAGCGAACGGATATTCGCAGATGACATGGTCTTCCAGCCCGGCAAAGGGCTGCAGCGACGCCGACAGCGCCAGATGCGAGGTGAAGGTGTGGTTGACATAGGTGACACCCTTGGCGACCGCGTAGTCGGCCACCTCCTTGGCCGGGCCGATGCCGCCGATGCGGCCGCAGTCGATCTGCACGAAGGCGACCTTGCCGTAGTCGATCAGCTGGCGTGCCATATACACATTGTGCGAGGCCTCGCCGCCCGCGAGCCGGATCTTGCCGCTGCGCGCTGCGAGCGCGCCATAGGCCTCGTAGGCGCCGCCATGGAACGGCTCTTCCAGCCAGACGGCGCCGAACTGTTCCAGGAACGGAATGCGCGCGGCCGCCGCGTCGACATCGGTGCGCCAGATCTGGCCGGCGTCGATGAGCAGGGTGTTGTCCGCGCCGATACCCTCGCGCGCTGCCGCGAGGTGGTCGCGATCGATCTCGACCGATCCACGCCCGAACGGACCCCAGCCGCATTTCACGGCACGAAAGCCCTTTTCGCGCGCGCTGCGGCAACCCTCGAGCGTCTCCTGGGGCGTATCGCCAAACAGCTGCGAGGCATAGGGCAGTTTCGGATAGGCTCTTGTGTAGCCGAGGAGCTTCCAGACCGGCTCGCCCCGCTTGTGGCCAAGGAGGTCCCACAGCGCCATTTCGATACCGGAGAAGGTGTGGGCGGCCTGCAACAGGTCCATGCATTCCAGTTCCACGGCCGCGGCAAGGGCGGCGATGTCGGCCGGGCTGTCGATGCTGCGCCCCAGCACCACATCGCGCACCGGCTTGCAGGCGCCGTGCGACATCGGGCAGACATAAGCGGCGATCGAGGTCAGCGGCGATGCCTCGCATTCGCCCCAGCCGACGATCCCACCGGCAACCACCCGCACCACGAGCGCATCCTGGCTGCCGTCGCCCGCGTCGGTCACCACCGGCATGGACAGGTAGAAAAAGTCGACGGCTTCGATCTTCATGGGTCGCCTCGTATCTGGGCAGGTTTTCCGAATAGGCAGGTGCGGGACGGCGCCGAAGAGGCTCAGTAGGTGGCGCGGCCGCCGCTCAGGTCGAAGGTGAAGCCTGTCGTGAAGCTGCAGGCCGGCGAGAGAACCCAGGCGATCAGCTCGGCAGCTTCGGACAGCTCGCCGCAGCGCTTCATGGGAATCTTGTCGGTCATGTAGGTGACCTGCGCCTCAGGCAGCGCGTCGACCATGGGCGTGCGGATGACGGCGGGAGCGAGCGCATTGATGGTCACGCCGGTCTCCGCATAGTCCTTGCCCATCGACTTCACCATGCCGATGACGCCTGCCTTGGTGGCGGAATAGGCCGTCATGCCGGCATTGCCATCCTTGCCGGCGATGGAGGCAATGTGGAGGATTCGGCCGAACTTCTTCTCCAGCATGTGCGGCAGCACGGCCTGGGTCACCAAGAGGCTGCCCAGCATGTTGATGCGGAAGACGTCCACGAAGTCGGCAGGATCGACCTGATGCGCCTTGATGTTGGTCTTGCCGGTCACGCCGGCGCAGTTGAGCAGTGCGTGGAGCTGTCCGGCATCGCGCAGGATCGCGTCCCACACTGGCTTCTGCGCCGCCTGGTCCGCAACGTCGATCGCATGCGACGACGACTTCCCGCCCGACGCCATGATCTCGGCGGCGGTCGCCGCGGCACCCTCGCCGTTGCGGTCGAGACAGACGGTAATCACGCCGCGTGCTGCGAGGAACATCGCCGTCGCGCGGCCGATGCCGCTTGCCGCTCCGACAACCGCGACCGTATAGGGTGATGGATAGTCAGCCATGTCGTCCTCCCGCTGATGCTCGCAGCCGATTCCCACGGCGCCCGCCAGCCCTAGCCTTTTCCGTTTTTACAGACAATAGTCCAGCATATCAGACCGGTAAACAGTAGCGGGAATTGCGCAGCGCCGCAGGCTTGACCTTAGGGCATGCAATGGTCCGGTGGACGAGGTGTCATCGCTGTGGACGAGTATAAGCCAAGTGTCGTAAGACCGGGCACAAATGCAGAGGGGTCAGCGACTGCCCCTTCTGGCAACGCAGCCCTACATCCACACATCGGACGTCAGTCCCCCTTATCGGAACCAGGATGAACTCTCCCGTCAAGCCCGCCGATACCGGCAAGCCGCGCGACCCGGAGCGTGTCACGACGTCGGACGATGAGAACACCGGGTCGCGCAGTGTCCGGCGTGCCCTCGACATCTTCGAGCTGATGCTGCGCAAGGGCGAACCCCTGACGGTCGCGCAGATCATTACCGAGCTGTCGATCCCGAAGTCTACTGCCTACGAACTGGTCAGGACCTTGTCGGAAGGCGATTACCTTTCTCCTTCGGGCAAGGGCAGCGGCCTGTTTCTCGGCCGTCGGCTGTTCGAGTTGGGCATGGCCTATCGCAGCCATGTCGACCTTCTGAAGGACGGTGCCCAGATCGCCGAGGAATTGCGCAACGAGACGGGCGAGACCGTCCAGCTCTCGGTTCTCGAGGACGATCTGATGATGGTACTTCTCAAGGAGGAAGGCATCAGGCCCGTGCGCATCATCAGCAATGTCGGCTCGCGCGTGCCGGTCAACTGGGCCGCGGCCGGCCGGCTTCTGGTGTCCGACATGACCGACGCAGAACTGACCCGGTTGCTGTCTTCGACGATCCGCCAGTCTCCCACGGGCCGCGCGATCACGGATGTCGACAAGCTCATCGCCCAGATCCGAAAATTCCGGCGCCAGGGCTATGCCACCGAACTCAACGAAACCAACGAGCACGCCGGCTGCGTGGCCGCCCCCGTGATCGACGCGTCGGGCCGCTGCGTCGCGGCACTCAGCGTTGTCGCGCCCGAGCAAAGGCTCGCCAAGGCGAACCGCGACACTCTGATCGTCAGTGTCACCAGGGCGGCCGAGAAACTGTCAAAGCGACTGGGCTGACCGTCGCTTCCACGCAATCCGAACTTTTCGAGGTCGCCACTCTTCGGGCCCTGTGGTCGGCGCAATCACTTAGCCCTTGCGCTTAGCATCCCTGTTTGTTACTTAGCCTTATGGAACAGTATCGAGACCCGCTCGACGGCATTTTCCAGGCGCTTGCCGATCCGACCCGCCGCGCAGTCCTGGGCAGGCTCGGGCACGGCCCGGCCAGCATCTCGGATCTCGCGCGCCCCTTCGACATGGCGCTGCCCTCGTTCATGAAGCATATCCGCTTCCTGGAAGGCAGCGGCCTCATCCGCACCCGCAAGGACGGACGCGTACGGACCTGCGAGGTCGAGCCGGGGCGGTTCGCCGCCATCGAGGCATGGCTGTCGTCGCAGCGCGCGCTGTGGGAAGGCCGGACCGACAGGCTCGAGGCGTTCGTCACCAGGCCCAACGACAAGGACCGGCTGCCATGACCCCAGACGTTCAGCCCGCTCTCGACCTGACCATCAACCGGATCATCAGAGCGCCGCGAAGCGCCGTTTGGGCGGCATGGACCGATCCGAGGCGATTCGAGCAATGGTGGATCCCCGCCCCCACGCTGTGCAAGGTCGTGGCGATGGACCTGCGCCCCGGCGGCGCCTTCGTCACCGAAATGAGCGATGATGGCGAGGCGTTCGTACCGCATCTCGGTGGCTGCTTTCTTGCCATTGAAGAGGGCGAACGGATTGTCTTCACCAATGCCCTTCTCGGTGGCTGGAGGCCCGCGGAAAAGGGGTTCATGACGGCCGTCATCACCTTGCGCGATCATCCCGACGGCACCGACTACGCGGCGCACGCCATGCACAAGACCCCGGCAGACCGCAACATGCATGCCGAGATGGGCTTTCATGACGGATGGGGCACCGTCATCGGCCAGCTGGCCGCCATGGTCGAGCGCTGATCCGGAACAGTCAGCGTCGCCGATTGAGCAGCCACACGAAGACGCCGCCGACGATATAGGCGATCAGGCCGTAGGCGGCGGGCGGAACCGCCATCTCGGGATTGTTCAGCATGTACTGGCTCATCGCCATCGCGATCACCAGTGCGCCATTGTGCAGGCCGGTCGACATGGCGACGGCCACTGACTGGCGGTCTTCGATCCTGAGTGCTCTCGTAATGCCAAAGCCGACCGCAAAGCTGATGAGGCTGTAGATCAACGCAATGACCCCGACGGAAAGACCCCACTTGGCGACCAGGCTCCACTGTCCGACGAGCGCCAGGATGATGACCGCTGCGAGGAAGATGGTTGCGAGGAGCTTCACCGGCCGGTCCATCCGGGCCGCCAGCGCAGGATACCGCCGATGGATGTAGGCACCGGTAAGCGCCGGCACGATGGCAATGAGGAACACCTGCAGCAGATGATGGAACTGCAGTCCGATGGCATGGCCATTGCCGTAGAATACCGCCATGGAGACATAGACGATGATCGGCAGGGTGGCCATCACGAGGACCGAATTGATGGCCGTGATGGAAATGCTCAGCGCAACGTCACCACGGGCGAGATGCGTGTAGATCGCCGCCGACGTGCCCGCCGGGCTGGCGGCCAGAAGCATCATGCCAACGGAGATGGCTGGCGGCAGGTCGGCGACATAGACCAGAACGAAGCACGTCACGGGCAGGATGATCAGCTGGCAGACCAGGGCGATGACGACCGGTCGGGGCCTTGCCAGAACACGGACGAAATCCTCGAGGCGCAGGGACAGACCGAGCCCGAGCATGATGATGGCGATGACGACAGGGAGGCCGACGCTCAATGTGACGCTGGGCTGCATGGGCTTTCTCCACCGATCTCGCTACTCTAGTACGGATACGTCGCTGATCGGTTACCGAGTTCGGTGCGACCGGTGCATTCGCGTGTTTCATCCAGCGCCTTGACAGATTCGGCTGGGCGGAAAGATGCTGAGGTCAGCACATCCAGGAAGAGGAACCGGGCCAATGTCGATCGATGTGTTTTCCTCCCACATGCACGCGGACCGCATCAGACTGGACGCCGCGCGAGCCGCCGTCGTGGTGGTCGACATGGTCAATGATTTCTGCAAGCCGGGCGGCAAGATGGTCCTGCCGGGCTGCGATGGGCTGGTGCCTGCGCAGCTGGCGGTCATCGACGCGGCGCGCAAGGCCGGCGCGCCCGTCATCTGGGTGCATGACAGCCACCGCCGTAACCTGAGGCGGGACCGCGAGTTCCTCAAGCGGGCGCAGCACTGCCTGGAGAACACATGGGGGTGCGAGATCATCGACGAACTCGGCGCCCGCGCCGAGGAAATCCACGTCATCAAGCACCGCTACTCGGCCTTCTTCCAGACGGATCTGGATGTGACGCTGAAGGACATGCTGGTCGATCAGATCATCGTCTTCGGCGTGGTCACCAATATCTGCGTGCGTTCGACAGTCCACGACGCGTTCTTCAACGGCTACGAGGTCGTCGTTCCGCGCGACTGCTGCGCGGCGACCGGGCCGCGCGAGCAGGACAGCACGCTGTATGACATCGCGACCCATTTCGGCATCGTCAGCGATGCGGCGAGCGTGGTCTCGGCGCTGTCCGGCGGCGGTGCAATCGAGAATACGACCATCGCGGCGTGACCGATCCTGTGCCGGTCGGTCTGCGCCTATCCTGTCGCGTCCGGGCGCCGTGACCGCCAATGGTCCAGCCAGACGATGATCTGGCCGAAGACGCCTTTTGGGAACAGGATCACCGACAGGATAAAGACTGCGCCGAGGACCATTGGCCAGGCGTTGCCGATGGCGCCGGAAAGCTGGCTTTCCAGGTAGCGCACCGCGATCGCCCCCAGGGCAGCCGATACGAGATAGTTCCTGCCGCCGAGGGCCGTCCAGATCAGCACATCGGCCGACAGCGCAAAACCGATGAGAGACGGGGAGACGAAGCCGAACTGGACGACGAAGAGCGCTCCGGCAAGACCCGCCAGCGCACCGGAGAGCGTGAAGGCGAGGATCTTCAGACGCGCGGCATTGTGGCCGAGCGTCTCGGCGCGCAGCTCGTTTTCGCGCACCGATGCCAGCGCGAGCCCGAAACGCGATGCCTGGACGCCCAGCATCAGCACCAGCATCGCGACGAGTACCGCCAGCATGCCCCAGTAGAGCATCAGCGGATCGGTGATCTCGGCGCCGCCGCCATTGATGCCCAGCGTCAGCGGCGGCACTCCCATCAGACCGTTCATGCCGCCGAGAAAGGAACTGTTGATGGCGACCCGCTCCACCACGACGGCGAGCGACAGGGTCACGATGCCCAGAAAGGCTCCCTTGAGGCTGCGCCTCCCGCCGAAGAAGAAGGCGCCCAGCAGGGCCGCCACGGCCCCGGCGACGAGCATCGCCAAGGCAAGTCCGGCCCAAGCGGATTGAAGGCCGGGCATGCCGGGGAGCTTGCCCAGTGTGACGACGCTCATCGCATAGGCGCCGATCCCGAAAAAGACCGCGTGACCGAGGCTCAGCAGGCCGACATGACCCCAGATGAAGCTGAGGCTGACGGCGAAGATGGCGTAGACGAAATAGACGCTGAAGTCGGCCGCCACCCATTGCGAGACCAGCGCCGGCAAGACGAGGAAGAAGGCAAGCGCGGCGACGCCGACGACGGTGGAGGAAGCCGGCTGCATCAGGCCTCCCGGCGCCTTCGCGAAATGATGCCGCCCGGCAACAGGCGCACCACGAGGATCGCTGCCGTGAACACCACGAGCTGCGCCCAGACGGGGGAAAAGAAGGCGCTGGTCACGCTGTCGAGGCCGCCGACGCCGGCGGCGCCTGCAAGCGGTCCCGAAATCGTCCCGAGGCCGCCGACCAGGATGGACAGGAATGCCGGCACGACCCAGCCGAGCCCGGCATTGGGATCGACAGAAATCATCGGCGCCATGGCGGCGCCGGCCAGTCCGGCGAGGCCTGCGCCGAACGAGAAGGTGATGCGGTCCAGCGCGCGCGTGTTGATGCCGAGGCACGACGCCATGTCCCGGTTGGCGATGACCGCGCGGGCAGCGAGGCCCCACCGGGTCCGGAAGAAGAACAGGAACGTCGCGACGATCGTGAGCAGGCTGATGCCCATGACGATGAGGCGATAGACCGGATAGGGCCCGCCGAACAGGATGACCGATCCGACGTCCGGCGGCGGAACGGCATAGGAGCCCGGCCCGTACAGCAGCACCATCGCCTGCCGCAGCACGAGCGACAGACCCCAGGTCGCCAGGATCGTGTCGATCAGCCGGTGATAGGTGCGGCGGATCACGATTTCCTCGACGATCAGTCCGATGAGCGCCACGATGAAGGGGGCAATGGCAAGTGCCGCGAAGAAGGGCAGGCCAAGCCGCGACAGTTCCATCACCGCGTAGCAGCCGAGCATGAGGAACTCGCCATGCGCCATGTTGATGACGTTCATCAGGCCGAAGATGATGGCCAGCCCGAGCGACACCAGCATCAGCACGAGGATGGCGTTGGAGGAGTCAAGGATGATGGTGCCGATCTGCTGCATGGGTTCGCTCAGAGTCCCATGTGTTCTTCGATGAGATCGGGATCGCTGCGCAAGGTAGCGGTCGACGCGCTTGCCACGATGTGTCCCCCGTCGATGAAGTCTACGCGTTCTGTCAGCCCCAGCGCCATCTCAATGTTCTGCTCGACCAGGACGAGGCCCATCTGCCGGCTGCGCACCGTCTCGGCCAGGATGGCCGCGATTTCGCCAACCACAGACGGCTGGATGCCCTCCGACGGTTCATCGAGCAGCAGCAGCGTCGGCCGGCCCATCAGTGCCCTGCCGATGGCAAGCTGCTGCTGCTGGCCACCCGACAGGCGACCTCCTTGCATGCGCCGTTTTTCCGCAAGTGCCGGAAAGATCGCATAGATCTCGCCGGCATCCGCAGTCTTGAGATTGCCAAGCAGCAGATTCTCCTCGACGGACAGTTCCTGGAAGATCTCGCGCCCCTGCGGCACGTAGCCGATGCCGGCGCGCGCGATCTCGAACGGCTCGCAGCGGTCCAGGCGGCTGCCGCGATAGGCAATCGTCCCCCGCGTGGAGCGGACCAGGCCCATGATCGTCTTCAGGAGCGTCGTCTTGCCGACACCGTTGCGGCCAAGCAAGGCCACCGCCTCGCCGGGGCGGACAGAGAAGGACAGATTGTCGAGCACGACGCCGCCGTCATAGCCAGCCACGAGCCCGTCGATCCTCAACCCCTCGCCCCCTGCCCCGTCAGACACGGACAGGCCCGAGATAGGCGTCGCGTACCTGGGGATTGTCGCGCATCTCGGCGAAGCTTCCCGAGGCGACCATGCGGCCCATCATCATCACCGACACGGGGCAGTCGAGCGCCTCCACGAAGGCCATGTCGTGTTCGATGACCAGGGCAGCGACCCCGGACTGCCTGCGGATGTCGTGGATCAGCCGCACGGTCTCGGTCTTCTCCGAGCGCGTCATGCCGGCCGCGGGCTCGTCGAGCAGGATCAGCAGCGGATTGGTGGCCAGGACCATGGCGAGTTCCAGCCACTGCTTCTGCCCGTGCGACAACGTCCCGGCGATCTGCCGCTGATGGCCGCCGAGCCGGACGGTGTCCAGCAACGCGTCGCGACCGGCACTCCCCTGCGCCGGGCCGGAGCTCCGGCGCACGGCAAGCGCGCTGTCGACATTGGCGGCAACGGTAAGGTCGGCAAACACCGACGGCACCTGGAACTTGCGCACGATCCCGGCACGGGCGATCTGGTGCATGGCAAGACCGGCGATATCGCGCCCCAGGAACCGGATGGCGCCGCTGGTCGGTGGCAGATAGCCGGTGATCAGGTTGAACAGCGTGGTCTTGCCGCAGCCATTCGGGCCGATGATGCAGCGCATCTCGTCGGCCGCGACCGAGAAATCCACAGTGTCGACGGCGCGCACGCCACCGAACTCCTTCACCAGTCCGTCGACATCGAGCAAGGGAGCCCGATCCCGCGGGCTCCGCTGCGCCGCTGCATCCATCGGGTCAGGAGCAGCCGGGCTGCGGCGCCACCTGGCCCAGATTCTCGACCACCGTGATACCCGCGCCCTCGGTCTTGGCCGTGAACATTTCGAGCGTGACGTGATGATCCTTGCCAACCGTCACCTTGCCCGTCGGCCCGTCCAGCTCCAGTCCTTCGAGACCGTTCACCAGGGCTTCGCCGTCGACCGAGCCGGACTTTTCGAGCGCGGCCTTGGTAGCGTGCAGCGAGACATAGTGGGTGAACGCGTATTGCGACACGGGCGAATTGGCACCGCCCACCTTCTGGATGTCGGCGACGAACTTCTTTGCGGGATCCGTCGCAAGCGCCTGGGTGAAGGGAAGCGCCACCCACATGTCCTGCGCCTTGCCCTCGCCGAAGGCGCCGAGGTAGAGTTCGCCGAAGCCGAGAAAGGCCACCTTGAGCTCGTTGAGCAGGCCGAGATCCTCCGCCTGACGGATGAAGGTGATGCCGTCGGCCCCCGGCAGCGCGAAGACCAGCACCTTGGCGCCGGACTCCTTGATGCGCCGGATCACCGGGGCGAAATCCTTGACGCCCCAGGGCGTGAACTCCTTGCCGGCGACCGTGCCGCCAGCGGCAGCCACGATCTTCTCGCCGGTCTCGAACATCTTTTGCGGCCAGATGTAGTCGGCGCCGAAGAAATAGAAGCTGTCGCCGCCGACCTCCTTCATCTTCGGCAGGAGTTTTTCGAGCTCCTGATTGGGAACCGTGTTGAAGCAGAAGAGGTAGCGGTCGCAGCCGCCGCCCTCGTAGTTGGTCGCATAGAGCAGCGGCACCTTGGCGCGCGACAGCGTCGGCATCATCGCATCGCGGTTGTTGGAGGTGATCGGCCCCGAGACGGCCAGCACGCCATCCTTGCGGATCAGCGAGGTGACGCGCTCGACGGCGGTCTTGGGATCGGTCTTGTCGTCTTCGTAGATCAGTTCCACCTGACGACCGAGTATGCCGCCCGCGGCGTTGATCTCGGCGGCCGCGAGGTCGAGGCCGAGCTTGGCCTGGCCGCCAAACAGTTCGAGGCCCCCGGAGAATGGCTGCACGACGCCGATCTTGACCGGATCGGCCGCCAGAAGCGCCGGCATCGGGAAGGCAGTGGCGGCGGCGACCCCGACGCCCGTCTTGATGAAAGTGCGGCGTGAAATGAACACGGTGACATCCCCTTTTTCTGCAACGCGGCGGATCCCAGCCCCAACGCTTTTCGGGATCGATACGCCTCTGCACTGCGCGTTGTGCAGTCAGTCAACAGGAGATTTTAGCCAGTCGCAACAGAAATTTAGGCGCGGTTTGCGGATCGCGTCCAGCTCATGGGCGAAGCTGGCAACAGAGCCCCTCCAACAATGGCAGCGACGCTCTGAAGTCGACGGCGGGACGCCGCTTCACATGGCAAGCCGCTCGCCATTCAGCTTGAGGACGATGGATACCCCTTCCTCGTTCCAATCATACTGGATCGTGCCGCCGAGATGGCCGGAGACGCTGCGGTTGACCAGCCGGCCTCCGTAACCCGCCTCGTCCTTCGGCGGCTCGACGCTGGGGCCCCCTCGTTCGGTCCAGACCAGTTCCAGACCCTGACCATCAGATGATCCCGACAGATCGAGCGTGCCTGTCTCCGCCGACAGGGCTCCATATTTTAGCGAGTTGGTCGCCAGCTCATGAATGATCAGCGCAAGCGAGGTCGCCGAGGCTTCCCCGATCCCCATGCGGGGAACCGCGACCCTGATGCGGCCGCTGAAGGCGCCCATGTCCTCGTAAGGAGACAGCAATATCGAGAGAAGATCGCCGAGCAAGGCCGCATGCCCCTGGTTGCCGGGCAGAGGCCGCACAAGGTCGTGAGCCCGTCCAAGAGCGGAAAGCCGGCCCGTCAGCATGTCGGCCATTTCCCGGGCTGTCGCGGTCGACTTGGCGCTCATGTTGGTCAGGCCGGTCGCGATTGCCAGAAGGTTCTTGACCCGATGGCTCATCTCACCGGCCAGCAGTTCGTTGCCTTCCTCGGCCTGCTTGCGACCGGTCACGTCAAGAAAGATCCCGAACATATGCCCTTGATGGAGTGCGGAATCGTCGCCGAGACCGCGCGCCGAAATCCAGCGGATCTCGTCCTGCACCATGATCCGAAAGTCGATCTCGTAGGCGCCGACAATGCCGCGCGTGGCGAGAAACGCTTCACGCACGCGGTCCCTGTCGGCAGGATGAATGTGAGCGGACAAGTCCTCGAACTTGACTTCGGCACTGTCAGGCAGGCCCCACAGCTGGAAGGCCAGCTCATCCATCGCGAAGCAATCATCCTCGACGCCCCACGACCATAGCGCAACGCCCGCCGCATGGATCGCACGGCGGAGATTGTCCGGCTGGGACAGCGGGTGATCCGGGTCGCGAAACGGCATGGCGTGCTCCGACAAATGTGATCGGCGCTAGCCTTAGGGCGTCGCGGGGCAATTCCCTACGGATTAATTCTTCCAGTCCTCATCATCATGAGAGAAGCTCGCCGTCGAGACGCCTGACATGGGCCGATTCAGCCCATGCGGTCACTGCAATCCATCCAGGATTTTGTCCAGCGTTGCCGGAAGCTCGCGCACGCGCACGCCGGTCGCGTTGAATATCGCATTGATCACCGAGGCGGCCGCACCGCAGATGCCGAGTTCGCCGATGCCCTTCGCCTGGATCGGATTGGCCCAGGGATCGCGTTCGTCGAGCAGGACCACCTCGATCTGTGGCACGTCCGCGTTGACCGGAAGGTGGTACTCCGCGAAGTCGCGGTTGACGACGTGGCCGTCGCGGCGGTCGTGAATGAGTTCCTCCGTCAGAGCCATGCCGATGCCGAAGGTCATGCCGCCCAGACACTGGGAGCGCGCCGTCTTGGCGTTGAGGATTCGGCCGGCGGCGAAGACGCCCAGCATGCGCCGGACGCGGCTCTCGCCCGTCACGGAATTGACGGCGACTTCGGCGAAATAGCTGCCGAAGGTCGCCTGGCGCACCTTGTCCTCGGCGTCGCCCGGTTCCGCATGGCCCTCGGCGACCAGATCCTCGCCGCCGATCGCCTCTTCGAGCGGGATCCGCCGGTTGCCGACGATGGCATGGCCGTCCTTGAGGGTAAGGTTGCCCGCGTCGCATTCCAGCCGCTTGCAAAGTTGCCGGCGGATCTCCTCGCAGGCGAGGAACACCGCGGTTCCGTTCGACGCGGCGCCGAAGGAGCCACCGGATCCCGACGCGGGCGGCAGGTTCGTGTCGCCGAGCCGTGTCTCGACATGGGTGACCGGCAGGCCGAGCATCTCGGCCGCCACCTGCGTCAGCACCGCATAGGTGCCGGTGCCGATGTCGGTCATGTCCGTCTCGACGATCGCGCGACCGTCTTTCGCGAGCGTCACCCGCGCTTTCGATTCGATCAGCATGTTGACCCGCACGGCCGAGGCCATGCCGAGCCCGACCAGCCATTCGCCGTCGCGCACCATGCGGGGCTTTGCCTCGCGCTTGTCCCAGCCGAAGCGGTCGGCTCCGGTCGTCAGCGCTTCGGCGAGCGTGTGCGAGGAAAACGGAAGGTCCTCGGACGGGTCTTTTTCAGGGATGTTGCGCAGCCGCAGTTCGACCGGGTCGATGCCTGACGCGACTGCGAGTTCATCCATCGCGATCTCGAGCGCGGTCAGCCCGACCGCCTCGCCCGGCGCGCGGACGGAGCCGGCCGGCGTGCGGTGGATGCGGGCGATGCGATGGCCGATGACGCGGTTCTTGCCCTGATAGAGGAAGGGCGTCGCCTGCGTGACCGGCTCGGAGAATTTCTCGCCCGGCACGTTCGACACCAGCGCCTCGTGGCCGATTCCGGTCAGCCGGCCGTCCTCGTCGGCGGCAAGGCGGATATGCTGGCTGGTCTCGGAGCGGCGCAGCACCATCTCGAACACGTTCTGCCGCGACATCGGCACCGCCACGGGCAGGCCGAGTTCCTTCGACGCGATCGCGGCGGCCACGGCCTCCGGGGAAATGCCGAGCTTCGAGCCGAAGCCGCCGCCGACATAGGGGGCGAGGATGCGGATATTGTCCGCTTCGATACCCAGCGCATCCGCCAGTTCGGCGCGGTTGAAGCGCAGCATCTGGTAGCTGCCGTGCAGCGTCAGGTCGCCGCCCTCCCACGAAGCGATCGAGGCATGCGGCTCCATCGCGCCGCTGACATGGCTGGGCGTCGTGTAGGTCTGGTCGACCGTGAAGCTCGCGTCGCGCAGGGCCGCGTCGAGATCGCCCTGTTCCGACTGCTTCTTCTTCGGCGTCTCGATGGTCGCTTCCGGGTCGTCGGGGTTCAGCGCGACGTCGCCCTGCGCCTCGAAGCGGGTCTCGAGCAGGATCGCGCCATGGCGCGCCTGCTCGAACGTGTCGGCGACCACGAGCGCGATCGGCTGGCCGAAGTAGACGATGTCCTTCGGCCCCTGCGGCGGCGCCTTTCCGGACATGCCTTGCGCCGGGTTCTTCGTCAGTCGCTCGTCGGTGATGACCGCGCGAATTCCTGGCAAAGCCAAGACCTTTGCGCTGTCGAGCCCGACCAGGGTGCCCTTCGGAATTGTCGAGCGGACGAGCACGCCGTGGCAGCAGCCGTCCGGCAAGGCATCCATCGCGTAGGGCGCGCGGCCGGAAACCTTGAGTTCGCCCTCGGGCCGATCGAGCGGCTTGCCGATCACGCCCTGCACCATCTCGTCGAGCCGGTCGCGATCGATCCGGTCGTCCATCTTGAGGTGAACGGTCATCGGCTTGCTCCGGTCAGGTCGGAAAGGACGGCGATCAGCGTGCGCTTGAGGAGCGGGACCTTGAAGGCGTTGCCGTGCGGCCCGCCCTGCGTCACGGCATGCGTCACGAGCGCGTCCGCCACCTGGGCGAACAGAGCGTCGGAAGGCTGCCGGCCTTCGAGCATGGTCTCTATGTCCTGGTCCCGCCAGGGCTTGTGCGCGACGCCGCCAAAGGCAAGTGCGGCGCTCTCGATCCGGCCGTTGTCGAGCTTGATCACACCGGCCACCGAGATCAGCGCGAAGGCGTAGGAGGCGCGGTCCCGCACCTTCCGGTAGGCTTGGCGGGCGCCCACCGGAGGCGGCAGGATCACGGCGGTGATCAGGTCGCCTGCCTTCAGTACGGTTTCGATATGGGGCGTATCGCCGGGAAGCCGGTGAAATTCTCCGAGCGGGATGGTGCGCGAGACGCCGTCGGCGCCCTCTACCTCGACGCTCGCATCCAGGGCGCGTAGCGCGACCGCCATGTCGCTCGGATGAGTGGCGATGCAGTGCTCGCTGGTGCCGAAGATCGCATGCAGGCGCGTCACGCCGCCGATCGCAGAGCAGCCGCTGCCGGGCTCGCGCTTGTTGCAGGGCATCGCGGTGTCATAGAAATAGTAGCAGCGCGTGCGCTGCAGGAGGTTGCCGCCGGTGGTTGCCTTGTTGCGCAGCTGCCCGCTTGCGCCGGCAAGCAGCGCCCTGGCGAGGACGGCGTAGTCCCGGCGCACCGTCATGTCGGCGGCGAGGTCGCTGTTGCGCACCATCGCGCCGATGCGCAGGCCGCCGTCCGAGGTCGGCTCGATGCCGCCGAGGTCGAGCCGGCTGATGTCGACGAGGCGGTCGGGCGTCATCACCTCGAGCTTCATCAGGTCGAGCAGGTTCGTGCCGCCGGCGATGAAGGTCGCGCCATCCTGCGCAAGGCGGGTGGCCTCGCCGGGGGTGCCGGCGCGGGAAAACTGGAAGGGCGTCATGTGCGCTTGGCTCCGGCGGCATCCAGGATGACGTCGACAATGTTCGGATAGGCCGAGCAGCGGCAGAGATTGCCGCTCATGCGCTCGGAGATCTCCTCGACGGTGAGGTCCGAACCACCGGCAACGTCCTGCGTCACATGGCTCGGCCAGCCGGCCTCAAGCTCGGCCAGCATGGCGGTGGCCGAGCAGATCTGGCCGGGAGTGCAGTAGCCGCACTGGAAGCCGTCGTGATGAACGAAAGCCTGCTGCAGCGGCGACAGCTTGCCCGGCTCGCCAAGTCCCTCGATCGTCACGATCTCGTCGCCCTCGTGCATGCAGGCCAGCGTCAGGCAGGAATTGATGCGCCGTCCGTCGACCAGCACGGTGCAGGCACCACATTGGCCGTGGTCGCAACCTTTCTTCGAGCCGGCGAGGCCGAGATGATTGCGCAGCGCATCAAGCAGCGTGGTGCGCGTGTCGGCGTCGAGCCTGTAGTCGCGGCCGTTGATGCGAAGCTGCGTCTGGATGGATGGGATCATACCTGCATCCGCCCTCATGCTGCGTCCTCCCTGTTCGCCGTGACTATGGAAGCGGGGTCGCGCAACGCGGAATCGGGGATGGTTCGTTGTCTGGTCATGCCTGGCCTCGAGCTGGGTCAGTCTAAAAGCGCTGAAGTCGAATTGTGTTCCCTGACGAGGGAGGGTTGCCCAGTACAGTCACTGAGTGTTGCTGCTTTGATCGCAGCGGCGGTGGCGGGCCATCGGCACTCGCGTTCAGCATGTGAGCTGATCGATGAGCGGGGGCTGGCTCCATGCTGCTTGACCGGCGCAAGAATCCGGCCGTACTGAGCGCAGACACACCAAGGAGATGGCGCCAAGCCGCGTCCGGATGTGCTATCCCACACCGCCGCTCACCTGTGCGACTCGGTTTCCCGCGCCATGGCCACCTGTTTCCCAACGGTCCCCATCACGCATTTGGACAAAGGATAGGACTGCAATGAAAATCGGCGTCGTCGGACTTGGATCCATGGGCCATGGCATCGCCGCCTCGCTGCTGCGGGCGGGGCATTCCGTTTGCGGCGCCGACGTCAATCCTCAAGCCGTCACGCGCCTGCAAGCAGCGGGGGCGATGGCGGAAACGATCGGGGAAGCCGCGCCTGGCCTCGATGCGATCGTGGTCGTCGTGCTGAACGCTGCCCAGACCGAGACGGTCCTGTTCGGCCCGGACGGGATTGCCAAAAGGCTGCCGAAGGGTTCCGTCGTGGTCTGCTGCGTCACCGTGGCGCCGACCTTCGCGCGCGACATGGCGGCGCGACTGGACACCATGGGGCTCCTGTTCCTCGACGCTCCCATTTCCGGCGGCTCCGTGAAGGCCGCCAGTGGCAAGCTCGCGATCATGGCTTCGGGAACGCCCGAGGCGTTTGCCGCGGCGCGGCCGATCCTGGAGGCGACGGCTGAAAAAGTGTTCGAGCTGGGCGACAGCGCCGGGATGGGGTCGGCCATGAAGGCGGTCAACCAGATGCTGGCCGGCACCCATATCGCGGCGATGGCCGAAGCGATCACGTTCGGCATGACCCAGGGCATTTCTCCCGAAACGTTCCTCAAAGTCATCCCCGATTGTGCGGGGACCAGCTGGATGCTGGAAAATCGCGCACCCCATATCGTGGCCGGAGACTACACGCCGCATTCGGCGGTGGACATCTGGCCCAAGGATCTCGGCATCGTTCTCGATGTGGCCCGCGCCTCAAAATTCGCTGCCCCCCTGACTGCCGCTGCGCTGCAGCAATTCGTGGCGGCGTCGGCGACGGGGCTCGGCCGCGAGGACGACGCCGCCGTGGCGAAGGTCTATGCCCGCAATGCAGGGCTTAAGCTGCCCGGCGAAGACTGAGATCCGGTACGTCTGCGAGCGCTGGCGTGGATGACATTGTCAGTCGCCAACCCGGCGCTCCAGGTAGTATTCGGCTGACGAACTGGCGCGCCCGAAGAGATTCGAACTCCTGACCCCCAGATTCGTAGTCTGGTGGCAATTGAAGAAATCAATAGCTATCCCTGCAAACTGCGCAAATTTTCGCCTACTGTCTTCAATGGGTTAGCAGGCCTTTTGCAAACCAAATTGCTCCCTGCGTCGCTACCTGGATGTCGGAATTTGTCGGTTCACCATCTGCACCGGATTGGCTCACGATCCACCAGCCGGGCAATGGCCGCTCGTTTTCATCCAGCACAACGCAGGCGCCGCCTTGGTCTTCGTCATTGTTAAAGACACTCCGCGCCATCAACCACCAGTGCATGACCCGTCATGAACGAGGATTGATCCGATGCCAGGTAGACGATGCTCCGCGCGATTTCTTCCGCTGTGCCAAAGCGTTGCATGGGAACAGAGTGGACGATATAGGCCTCGAGCCCCGCACGGCCGGCCATCTGCGCCTCGAATCCGGCGTTGAAGGGGGTATCGACGAAGCCCGGGCAAAGCGCGTTGCAGCGCACGCCGAACCGGGCGTAATCCACGGCGATCTGTTTGGCCATGGCGATGACCGCGTGCTTGGTGGTGCAATAGGCAATCATCTCACGGTCATATTGCACACCGGAATTCGAGGCGGTCAGGATAATGGATCCCTTACCCTGCGCCTTCATCACGGCCATTGCAGCTTGCGCGGCCACGAAATGCGAGCGCACGTTGAGCGCCCACGAGGCATCCATCTGCGCTGCCGTCACCTGTTCCAGCGTGCCGGCAATCTGAATGCCCGCGTGTGAATGCAGCACGTCCAGCCGCCCATACCGTGCCGCCGTCTCGGCAATTGCGGCGCGCAGCGCGTCATCCTCGGCCACGTTCAACGCCAAGGCCGCCGCCCGCCGACCCGCCACGGTTATTTCATCGACCACTGCCCTGGCCGCCTCGCCGTCCCGATCGCTGACCACGACAAGCGCACCTTCGGCCGACATGGCCAAGGCTCCGGCACGTCCAATGCCCGACCCGGCCCCGGTCACAAACGCTACGCGATTGGCAAGCAGCATGCGCGCTCCGATCAGGTCTTGCGCCGGCGCTGCAGAAACGACTGCGCGGTGATCAGCAAGATCAGCGAAACCGCCAGCACCATGCTGCCGATCGCATTGACTTCTGGGGTCACCCCACGGCGGATCGACGAGAAGAGATAGACCGGAAGCGTGGTCTGCGATCCGGCGACGAAGAAGGCGATGATGAAGTCATCGAAGCTGAAGGTGAAGGCCAGCAGGAAGCCCGCGAGAATGCCCGGGAATATCTGTGGCAGTGTGACTTGCCTGAAGGTGCCCCACGGCGTCGCGCCAAGGTCGGCGGAGGCCTCGATCAGGCTGCGATCCATGCCTGAAATTCGGGCGCGGACTATGATGATCACCAGCGCCATGGAGAACAGCCCGTGCGCGGCGATCAGCGATGCATAGCCCAGCGACAATTGTGGCGCGGCATCGGCCATCGGCCACAAGGCGACCAGAAGGGGGTTCAGCCATCCGAACACGGTTACGAGAGCTATCAAGGTGGCGATGCCGATGACGATGCCCGGCACCATCACCGCGATATAGATCATCGCATCAAACGTCATGCGCAGCCGCCCCTTGACCGATTGCAGCGCCAACGCCGCCATCGTGCCAAACACGGTCGCCAGCACAGCGGAACTCAGGGCTACGATCAGGCTGGTCTGGAATGCCTCGACCACGAAGCGGTTGCCAAGCGCCTTGCCATACCATTGCACCGAAAAGCCGGTGAACTGGCTGGCCGCATTGCCGGCGTTGAAGGAAAACAACGCGATGATCGCGATTGGGATGTAGAGGAAACAGTAGACGGCCAGGGCATAGATTCGCATCACGCGCTCACATCAACGACAGATCGTCGCGACCCCCGGCCCAGCGCCGGGTTACCCGCATGTAGGCGGTCACGGTGACCAGCATGACCAGAACAAGGGTCATCGCGACGGCCGATCCAAAGGCCCAGTTGCGCGACTGCAGGAACAGATCGACCAGCGCGTTGCCGACAAAGAACACCTTTCCGCCGCCCAGCATCGCCGGGATCAGGAACTCTCCCATCAAGAGGATGAACACCAGCATGCAGCCGGTCGCCACGCCCGGCATCGACATTGGCAGCGTGACGTTCAGGAAGGTGCGCGAAGGCGGGCTGCCTAGGTCGCTCGATGCCTCCAGGAGCCGCTTGTCAAGCCGTTCAAGGCTGACATAAATTGGGAAGACCATCAGCGGCAAATAGCCATAGACTATGCCAACCAATACCGCGAAGGGCGTGTTGATCAGACGGGGGCTCCCCAGGCCGATGGCATCCAACAGCGCGGGAAGACCCTGACCGCCCAGCAGGAAGATCCACGCATAGCTGCGGATCAGGATGGAGGTCCAGAACGGAACGATGACCAGGATCAGAAGAAGGGTCCGCCACCTTGCATCCGCCCGGATCGCCAGGAAGTATGCCAGGGGATAGGCGATCAGCAGGCAGACGAAGGTGCCGATGGGGGCAAGGGTGAGTGTGTTCTTGAAAGCGGCCCAGCGCGAGCCAAGGTTGAGGAAGTTGTCCAACGTGAAAGCGGGGACATAGCCACCGGCTGGCCCCCGCTCACCAAAGCTGAAGACGAACACGACCACAAGCGGTAGCACCAACATGGCGAAAAACCATGCCCCTGCGGGAAGCAGGAAAAGCGCTGTCCGGTATCGCGGCCGCATCAAAGTCCTCTTAAGCCGACTTGAAGCGTGCCATCAGCTCCGCACGGCCCGGATCGGTCAGCGTCACCGCCGCGCCAAACTCCAACGGGCTCAGCAGTTCGGCCGCCGGATACATTATAGGGTCACTCAGGATTTCCGGCGGCAACAGCGCATCGACGCGCTTGTCGGCGACAGGATAGCCATGGAAAAGCACTTCCTTAACGTTCACCGCCGGATCGAGCAGGTAGTTGATCAGCGCATAGGCGGCGTCCATATGCGGCGCGCCTTTAGGGATGGCAAGGAAATCCGACCACAATTCGCCCCCTTCGCTGCCCAGAACGTAGTCGATTTCCGGGATGTCGCGGTGTAGCTGCTTGCCGTCGCCGGTCCAGCACATCGTCATCCACGCATCGCCCGACCGCATCGATGGCTGGTAGTCCGAGTTGATTGCAAACAGGTGCGGCTTGACATCCAGCAACAGCTTCTCGGCCTCGGCCAATTCGGCAGGATCGACCGAGTTGAAAGAGTATCCGAAATATTTGAGGGCGTTGCCGATTGTGGTTAGCTGGTAGTCATGCACCATGGTGCGGCCCGAAAACTCGGCCCTCGTCATGTCCCAAAATTCTTTCCAAGAGGTCAGTTTCTTGCCATTCGTCTTGGCGGAGTTCACCGCATATCCGGTCGTGCCCCAGTTGCGCGACACCGCATAAACCACACCGTCCACTGTGCCCGGTTCGGCAAAGCGCGGATCGAACGAGGCCGCGTCATAATTCGGAATCTTGGTCATATCCAACGGCTCGATCAGGCTTTCAGCGACGTAGGTGCTGATCGTGTAGTTTGTCGGCACGAACACGTCCCAGCCCGAGCCGCCCGCTTGCAGCTTGGCCAGCATTTCCTCGTTCGAGCCAAACACGCTCATATCCACCGCGGCCCCCGTGGCCGCCTTGAACGCCTCGAAGTTCGCCGGGTCGTGGTAGTTCGGCCAGCTCGCCAGAACGACACGATCGCCGATTCCGGATTGTGCCCATGCAGCGCCGCGCGCGCCCGGCAGCACCGAACCCAGCACCCCGGTTGCCATGCCAAGCCCCGTCACCCCCAGGAAATGCCGGCGCGAGACCGAGCCCTTCTTGTAGCGCATCAACTCGGCAATGAAGTTCTGCTGTGAGATCGTGTCGTTCCGGTCTGTCATGGTCATTCTCCCATTTGATTGCTGTCAGTCATCCATAAGGATCAGCGCGGCCCCGTCCTGCCAATTCGCATGGGCGCTGTCGCCCGGTTGAAAGCCGCCTTCACTGGCCTCGGCCTGGCGCGGCACCAGCACCAGAAACGCGCCAAGATCGGCGTGCTTCACCAGATACTCCGTATGCTCACCGAGGAATATCCCGGCCTCCACTTGCACCGGCACACTGATCCCCGTTCCGGGTTGCCGCGTCAGGGTAATCTGTTCGGGCCGCAGGCTGGCCGACGCCGTTTGTCCCGGCGCCAGCGGCAGGGTCGTGCGCCCGCCTATTCGATGCCCCGCCGAAGTCAGGCCGCCGCCGCCGGCATCGACCTTCCCGGAGAAGAAATTGGACTTTCCCACGAAGTCCGCAACGTATCGGTTCATCGGCCGATCATACAGATCACGCGGACTGCCGACCTGCTCGATTCTGCCGCCCCTCATGATACAGATGCGGTCGCTCATCGACAGCGCCTCTTCCTGATCATGTGTCACCAGCACGAAGGTGATGCCAAGGCGCCGCTGCAGGCTCTGCAACTCGATCTGCATGTCACGGCGCAGCTTCTTGTCCAGCGCCGCCATCGGCTCATCCAGCAGCAAGAGCTTGGGCTGGTTGATGATCGCTCGGGCCAGGGCCACACGCTGCTGCTGCCCGCCGGACATTTCCCAGATTCGCCGCGGGCCGTATCCCGGCAGCCGCACGGTCTCGAGCGCCCTTTCAACCGCTTTCCCAATCTCTGTCGCAGCTACCCTTGGACGCTGTTGGCGCAGGCCATAGCCTATGTTCTCGGCCACGGTCAGATGCGGGAAGAGCGCATAGTGCTGAAACACCATGTTCACCGGGCGCCGATACGGCGGCAGATCGTTCACAACCTGACGGTCCAGCAAGACCTCACCCGACGAGGGCGTCTCGAACCCGGCGAGCATCCGCAATGCCGTCGTCTTCCCGCAACCCGACGGTCCAAGGAACGACAGAAACTCCCCACGCCGGATCGACAGGTTCAGATCGTCGGCCGCCAACACCGCGCCGAACCGTTTCGAAGCGGCGCGGAGTTCCGCAATCGGGGCGTCTGTCTGGGTTGGGTTGCTCTTCATCCGCCGCCAGCACATATGCTCGGTTTCGAGGTGAAGCGTAGGAAAGGTGCCGTTCGTTGTATATATCACAAATGGCATAGGTGGCACATGCAGAAACGCCCCGTGAGTGATGACGCTTTGATGCCGCTGATCGGTGCTGCCATTGCCGTCATTGGCACGCCGAAGCTTCCCGCTGCTCTCGCCGCGCTCTTGCGTGCCGTCGCGCCCTACACCTTTACCGTGATCTTTGGATATCGTGGCACGGCCCGACCGCTGGATCTTTTCGATGACTTCCCCGCCGGGAAACGAAAGATCTTCGTCACTGACTATCAAGACGGACCCTATTTGCTTGACCCGTTCTTCCTGGCTGCGAGCCGCCCGGTTGCGGCGGGGCTCTATCGCATCCGCGATCTGGCGCCGGACCGCTTCTACCAGGGCGAATATTTCCGGAATTACTATGTAAAGACCGGGCTTGCCGAGGAAATTGCGTTCTTCACGCCTTTGTCCGACGGGGCAAATGTAGTGCTTTCGATGATGCGCGACGAAAAGCCGTTTTCAGCTCGGGATATTCGGGCGCTAGATCATGTGCGCCCTGTCATCGAAGCCTGCATCCGATGTCATTGGGCTGATCTCTCTGAACAGTTCGCAGCGTCCCACTCTCCTAAGGGGATGCCCCGTCATGGGCAGATCGAACAATCATTTCACAGCTTTGGGCAAGGTGTGCTGACAATGCGGGAACGCGAAATCGTCGAGTATACCCTGAAGGGCCACTCTGCCGACGCGATAGGCCGTCTTCTCGGCATCGCCCCAGGCACCGTCCGCATCCACCGCCGCAACATCTATTCGAAACTGCAGATCAATTCACAGGGGGAACTATTCTCATGTTTCATCCAGGCACTTGGTGCCTCGTAGTGCAACGGTGAGTGTCAGATCGGATTAAGCCCGTGCCACAGCGGCGTTGCAGCGGATTGACGTCGTATTGGATTTGCCATCACCTAGGGAAGGGTCCTGGTTTAGGGTAAATGGGTTGGGGATGATGTCGGTTGCCGATGCAGGGCACGTGCATGCCCGTTCTCCTCCGCGCAGGCTCCGGCGGCGAGTGACCTGGCCTGGCAACACGAACTGGTTGCGCCGGGCAGGTCGAGGCGGCGGGATGCTTTTCGTGCTCCTGCTCTTGGCGATGGCTGGTTTCACCTCCCCGGCGCAGGCTCTGACCTGCCCGGATGAGACGGGCCACGACAGCGGCAATCCCGTCGACATCACTTACTTCCTGACCGAAGGGGCCTGTTTCAAGTTCGACCCAGGCGTTGGCGTGAAGCTGACGGCGAATGTAGTGGACTCCTTTGGCACGGTGACGTTCACCCTGCCCGCGCAGGCCGATCCAAACGTCTCGACCAGTTTCACCACGGGCCCGGGCTGCACCAACGCGGGCAACCCGGCGGCGGGCAATGCAGCAGCTTACAACTTCGGTCCCGCGGCGAAATGCCAGGTCACCATGCGCCTGGACAACGGTGCCGAATTCTCCTTCGAGGCCCAGAACGACGCTGGCAGTTTTGCCGCCAGTCTCACCAAGGTCCGCTTTTCCGTGCCGGCGGCCGAGACCACGATCATTTCATCGCCCAATCCCACGACGTTCGGGCAGGCAGCCAACTTCACGGCGGTGGTCACGGGCGGCGTCGGCGCGGCGACCGATGTCGTGAACTTCAAGGACGGCGCCACCGCTCTCGGTTCGGGCACGCTCGCCGCCGCCGGTGGCGGCCTCTCGGTCGTGTCGATCGCCAGCGGGGCGAGCAGCGAGCACGCCTGCGCCGTCATGACGAGTGGTGGCGTGAAATGCTGGGGCCGCAACGATCGCGGCCAGCTCGGCAATAATACAACGGATGACAGCGGCACTCCCGTCGACGTTCAGGGTCTGGCCAGCGGGGTCGTCGCTCTTGCGCTTGGAACCAATCACAGCTGCGCGCTGACGGCGGCAGGCGGCGTCAAGTGCTGGGGCGGTAACGACAACGGCCGGCTCGGCGACAATGGCCTGGCCGACTCGACTGTCCCCATCGACGTCTCCGGCCTGACGGCGGGCGTCACGGCCATCGCCGTCGGCAGCGGCCACGGCTGCGCGCTCACTTTGGCCGGCGGCGTCAAGTGCTGGGGGCTGAACGACAGCGGCCAGCTTGGCACTGGCGGGACCGTGTCCACCGGCCTCGCCGCCGACGCGATCGGACTGACATCCGGCGTCACCTCCATCGCGGCCGGCGGCAATCGGACCTGCGCGATAACGGCGACGGACAACCAGTGCTGGGGCGACAATTCCTCCGGCGCCATCGGCGACGGCTCCACGGACAACGCACTGACTCCGACGCCGTCGGCGTTCTTGAACAGCTTCACCATCACGGCATTCGCGCTGGGAGCCAATCACACGTGCGGGCTCACGAACCTTGGGGTCGTGGCGTGCTGGGGCGCAAACGGTCAAGGCCAGATGGGCGACGGAACAACCTTGCAAGCATCGACCCCGCAGGTGGTCATAGGCCTGGACTCCGGCGTCGCGGCGATCTCCGCGGGCTTCGACCATAGCTGTGCGCTGATGGCGACAGGCGCGCTCAAGTGCTGGGGTGGCAATGGCTCCGGGCAGATCGGCGATGGATCGAACACGCAGCGGACGACACCGGTCGACGTGGCCTCGCTCGGCACGGGTGTGAAGAGCATCGTTGCGGCCAACAGCAGCAGCTATGCCGTCACCACCGGGCTCGGCGCAAAATCCTGGGGCGCGAACGTGTTTGGGCGCCTGGGCGACAGCCTGTCTTCTCCACGGGTCATTCCGGCCGACGTCTCTGTGCTGGAGGCCGGCCGCGCCGCGGCAAGCATTTCCACCTCGGCGCTCGGTGGAGGCAACCGCAGCATCACCGGCACCTATGTCGGCGACTTCAACCGCTCGGCCTCGACATCGGCGGCGCTGGTCCATGTGGTCAACAAGCGCGCCACGGTCACCACCGTGATCGCCTCTCCCGCGTCGCCGAGCACGTTCGGCCAGTCAGTGACGCTGACTGCCACGGTGACTTCGACCGCGGGAACGCCGGGCGGCACGGTTGCCTTCAGCGACAACGTCAACGGCGCCCTCGGGAACGCGACGCTCAGCGCAGGCGGCGTCGCGACGCTCCCGACATCGGTGCTTTCGGTCGGAGCCCATACGATCACTGCGACCTATACCGGCAGCAGCAACTTCGCCAACTCGTCCGGGACGCGGGCTTACACAGTCAACAAGGCGCCCAACGTCATCACCTTCCCCGCGCTCGCGAACCGGGCATTCGGCACCGCCGCTCCGGTGCCCGCCGCGACCGCAAGCTCGGGCCTTGCGGTCACCTATGCGTCGACCACCACGGCGGTCTGCACCACCACCGGCGCGGGCGTCATCGCGCTCGTCTCGGTCGGCACCTGCTCGATCACTGCGTCACAGGCCGGCAATACGACCGTCGTCGCCGCCATGCCAGTCGTGCGCGCGTTCAGCGTGACGAAATCGGCGACCACGACGGTCGTGACAACTTCGCCGGCGTCGCCCAGCGTCTTTGGACAGACGGTGACGCTTACGGCAACCATCAACTCGCCGGGGGGCACACCGGGCGGCACCGTGACCTTCACTGACAGCGTCAACGGCTCACTCGGGACGGGAACGCTGAGCGGAGGTGTCGCGACGCTATCAACAGCCGCGCTCGGAGTCGGCGCTCACACCATCACCGCGACCTATTCCGGCGCGGCGAACTTCCTTACCTCTTCCGGAGCGCGGGCCTACAGCGTCAACAAGGCCACGACGACAACGGTCTTCAGTCTCGTGTCCACGTCGTCTGTCGCTGGCCAGCCGGTGCTGCTGCGTGCGCCGGTGTTTATACCATTCGGCTTTCTCGCCGAGGGCACGGTGAGTTTCACCGACAGCGTCAACGGCGCGCTCGGAACCGCGCCCGTCGACCAGTCCGGTTCAGCCGTGCTGACGACGTCGATCCTGTCCCTCGGCGTGCACACGATTACCGCGACCTATTCCGGCACGGCCAACTTCTTGCCCTCATCCGGCACGGTCAACTTCACGGTGGGCAAGGCCCCGTCGACCGCTCTCGTGACGGCTTCCCCGGCCTCGCCCAGTGCCTTCGGCCAGCCGGTGGGCTTCACCGTCTCGGTGGAAGGCGGCCTCGGCGCGCCGACCGGGCAGATGACCTTCAAGGACGGCGCGGCTACGATCTCCACTGCCACGTTGACCGCCGTTAGCAGCCGCACGGTGGCAACTGCCATTGCCGCCGACGCCGTCGGCGGGCATCGCTGCATCGTCACCGCCGCCGGTGGCGTCAAATGCTGGGGTGCAAATAATGCCGGCCAGCTCGGCACAGGCACGCAGGACAACAAGACGCTGCCGGTCGACGTGCCTGCGCTCGCAAGCGGGATCAAGGCGGTTGCCCTCGGCAACTCCCACAGCTGCGCGTTGACCGTTGCTGGCGCGGTGAAGTGCTGGGGCAGCAACGATCTCGGTCAGCTGGGCGACGGCAAAACGACCCGGCGGTTGACGCCGGTTCCGGTTTCGGGCCTGTCGAGCGGCGTCATCGCCATCGCCGCCGGAGGGTCCAGCAGCTGCGCGCTGACCGCGGCGGGCGGCGTCAAATGCTGGGGAGACAACAGCAGCGGACAGATCGGCGACACGACCAAGGTGCAGCGCAACACGCCCGTCGACGTCTTCGGGCTCACCTCGGGCGTCCAGTCCATCGACGTGGGCTTTTCCACCGCATGTGCCATCGTCGCGGCAAATGGCGGCGCCAAATGCTGGGGTGCAAACTATGCCGGCCAGGTCGGCGACAACGGCTCGACGGAGCGAACCCAGCCAACAGACGTGTTCGGCCTGACGTCGGGCGTGGCAGTAATTTCCATGGGCCGGTTGCACGCATGCGCCGCGACCACTACAGGCGCCGCCAAATGCTGGGGCGTCAATGGACAAGGCCAGCTCGGGGACGGGAGCGGGAGCTTTATCAGTCGTGTGCCGGTGGCCGTGCTTGGGCTCGCGACCGGTGTCAGTAGCGTTTCGGCAGGGAACTATCACAGCTGCGCGCTGACGACAGCCGGTGCGGTAAAGTGCTGGGGATATAACCCGCATGGGCAGATCGGCGATGGATCATCAGGGACGGACAGGGCCACACCCGTGGCCGTGGCGGGCCTCGGCAGCGGGGTCAAGGCCATCGCGGCGAGTGAGTTTACGTCCTTCGCCATCAATGCTGCCGGGGCACCAGTGTCCTGGGGTCTTGCCGCTTTTTCGCTAGGCGCCCTGTCGACGAACAATCGCCTGGTCCCAGCCGAGGTGGAAGGGCTCATGGCCGGACGCTCGACAGCGAGTTTCTCCACGGCGGCGCTGACGGTCGAGGCACATTCCATCACGGCGGTCTATGCCGGGGATGCGGCTCGCAATGGCTCGACTTCGCCGGCGCTCGCCCATACCGTTGCGAAAGCCGCCAACCCGATCACCTTCCCGTCGCTGCCGGACCGGGCGCTCGGCACCGCGCCGCCGGTGCCGGCGGCGACCGCATCGTCGACCCTCACCGTCACCTACGCCTCGACGACCGCCCCCGTCTGCACCGCGACCACGGCGGGGGCCATCACGCTGGTCTCGGTCGGCACCTGCTCGATATCAGCCTCGCAGGCCGGCAATGCGAGCTTCCTCGCCGCCACGCCGGTGGTGCGATCGTTCAGCGTGACGCCGGCCGCCTCGACCAGCACGGTGGCAACCTCGGGCAGCCCGAGCATCTTTGGCGCCTCCGTCACCTTCACCGCGACCGTCTCCGCGACCGCGGGCGGCACGCCCGCCGGCAGCGTGACCTTCCGGGATGGTGCTGCGTCGCTCGGCGTCAGGACGCTGTCGGGCGGAACCGCGAGCCTCTCGACCACGGCGCTCGGCGTCGGCGCGCGCACCATCACCGTCGTTTATGGCGGCAGCGCCGTGCATGCGGCCAGCACGTCCGCCGCCCTGACCCAGACCGTTACCAAGGCCGCCACCACGACGACGCTCACCGCCACGCCCAACCCGACGCTGGTCAACGGCGCCGTGACCCTGAGAGCCACCGTTGCCGGGCCAGGCGCCACCGGCAATGTGGCGTTTCGCAACGGGGCGACGACCATCGCCACCGTCGCGCTGACCAACGGCGCGGCCACGACCACCTTTACCCCGACATCCGCCGGCACGCGGTCGCTCAGCGCCGTCT
>Ga0209906_100166_pt1 | contig 69233 bp, 73 predicted proteins | sample FECB24metaG_FD_188303 | JGI IMG/M metagenome (GOLD analysis project Ga0209906, IMG submission 188303) | Cyanobacterial communities from the Joint Genome Institute, California, USA from Joint Genome Institute, California, USA - FECB-24 metaG... ... | reverse complement strand
ACGGCATGGGCGCCGGGCGCTACAGTTCGAGCGATTTCGGCAAGATGCAGGTTCATCGCTTCGGTATTGCAGAACGGCAGGACAAGCCCTGCGCCCTTGCCGAGCGCCGGGCAGATCGCGCCGAATATGTAGGTCGAGGTGGTGCGTTGATCATGCGGCGCTGATGGACGTGTCCCGCGCTTGGCCCACCGGCGCGTGATCTTGTTCTTCTGACCAACGCGCGCCTCGTCCTGGAACCAGATTTCGACCGCAGTGCCTTGCAGGAGCCGCGCGCGGACCTTTTCTAGTTCCGCGGCAAAGCCCCCTTTTTAAACGCCTCCAGCGCGTCTGTGTCTTGAGCATGGTGGCGGGGCCGCGCCGAAAGCTTCACATAGCCCAGCTTCCTCAACTCGCGGCTGACGGTCGTGTGATCGACCGACACCTTGAACTCGTCGCTGATCCATTTCACCAGATCGACCAGCCGCCAGCGGACGATCCCATGGACCGCCACATCCGGGCCGCTATCCACGATCGCTGCCAGGGCCTGGCGCTGGGCGTCATCAAGCTTGGACTTGTTCCCCGGCGCCTTGCCGTCGAGAAGTCCATCGGGACCGCGCTCGTTGAAACGCACAACCCAGTCGCGCACGATTTGCCGGCCGACAGAACCAAGCCGAGCAGCAGAACTCCGGCTGCCTCCGTCATAAATCTGCGCCAGTGCCAACAAGCGCCGGCTCTGGTTCGCATTCTGCGAAACCCGCGCCAAACGTCGCAGCCTTACCGCGTCAAAATCATCCCGAAGCGCGATCCCAGTCCCCATGACGATGTCCTCCCTGAGCACATCGCCATAGATTCACACTTTTAGACCCTTGGGAATCCCCCGGCGAGTCGCGATCAACGCGACTTGGTATAAATGGGGTCTGGAGCTTTAGGCCCCAGCCGCCGGAGGTTCTCAGTCGCCTTCGAAGGCCAGCAGCGCCGTTACGGCAACCCCGCTTTCCCGCAGCCGCGCCGCCCCGCCCAGATCGGGCAGATCGATCGCAAAGGCAGCCTCGGTCACCACTGCACCTGCCGCGCGCAGCAGCTCGATGCCCGCCATCGCCGTGCCGCCGGTGGCAATCAGGTCATCGACAAGCGCCACCCTCGTACCCGGTGCAACGGCATCGGCATGCATCTCGATCCGGTCCTGGCCATATTCCAGAGCATAGTTGATCCCTGTCACCCGCCCCGGCAGCTTGTTCTTCTTGCGCAGCAGCACCAGCCCGCAGCCAAGGCGGACGGCAAGCGCGGCGCCGAAGATGAAACCGCGCGCCTCGATGCCGGCAATCAGTTCGGGCGGCGATTCGAAACCGGCCGCTATGCGTTCGATCGAGGCCGCAAAGCCCGGTCCGTCGAGCAGCAAGGTGGTGATATCGCGAAAGGCAATCCCGGGCCGGGGATAGTCATGAACGGTGCGGATGAGGGCGCGCAGATCGTCGTTCATGTCATCTCTCCGAACAGCCAACGGGCGGCCACCCGGAAAGGGTAACCGCCCGCTGTCGCATCCTGGCTGTCGATCAGACCGGATCGACGGCGTTGCGATGGGCGCCCTTGCGCTTGGCTTCGCCCTTCACGTCGGCCCAGACCTTCTTGTAGCTCAGATAGCCGAGGGCCGTCATGATCAGCAGGAACACCACCGAGGCCACGCCCGTCGACTTGCGGGCTTCCAGCGTCGGCTCGGCCGTCCAGGTCAGGAAGGTCGACACGTCACGTGCCATCTGGTCGCGGGTCGCCTTGGTACCATCGGCATACTCGACCTGGTCGTCGGCGGCGAGCGGCGGCGGCATGGCGATGAAGGCCGAGCGGAACCAGGGGTTGTAATACAGCCCCTCGGTCTGGGTCAGCGTTGGCGGCACTTCGTCGCGATAGCCGAGCAGCAGCGAGTGAACATAGTTCGATCCATCTTCGCGCGCCTTGGTGATCAGCGACAGATCGGGTGGCAGCGCACCGTTCTGCGCGGCACGGGCCGCAGCTTCATTGGCATAGACAAGCGGGAACTTGTCGGCCGCTGTTGCCTTGCGGGTCGTCGCCTCGCCGCTGTCGTCCAGCGTCGGGACTTCATATTCCGCAGCGATCGCCTTGACTTCGGCTTCGGAGAAACCGAGCGCCGCGAGATCGCGGAAAGCGACGCGGTTGATCGAATGGCAGGCCGAGCAGACTTCACGGTAGACCTGGAAACCGCGCTGCAATTGCTTGCGGTCGAAGGTGCCGAGAATGTCGAGCTGCCCCGGCCCCTTGTGTTCCCATTCGATTTCGATCGGGTGCTGGACAACTGCCGCCACCGGATCGGGGACAATTTCCTCGCGTGGCTGCACCGCGCCCCAAAGGACGGCGATGCAGAAGAACAGGCCGACGGCCAGAGCGCCTAGACGGATCATCGATATAACCTTTGTTCTCTGGCCTTATTCCGCCGGCTGCGCTGCAAGACCGGGACCGGGCGAACCCGAACCACCCTTGCTGTACTTGGCGAGCACGGCTTCCGAGATCGACTTGGGCAGCGGCAACGTCTTTTCGAAGCGGCTGACCAGCGGGATGATGATCAGAAAGTGCGCGAAGTAATAGGCCGTGAAAACCTGGCTGATACGAACCCAGGGTTCTTCGGCCGGCTTGCCCCCAGCAATGCCGAGCACCAGCGCCACCACAACGAACACCCAGAAAAGGATGCGGTTGAGCGGACGATAGCTGTTCGACCGCACCGGCGACGTGTCCAGCCAGGGCAGGAAGAACAGCAGCAGGATGGCGGCAAACATCGCCAGCACGCCCATCAGCTTCGCCGGAATGAACAGGAAGTCCACGGTGAAGGCACGCAGGATCGCGTAGAATGGCCAGAAATACCATTCCGGAACGATGTGAGCCGGGGTCGAAAGCGGGTTGGCGGGGATGTAGTTGTCGACTTCACCCAATGCGTTCGGTGCAAAGAACACCACGGCGGCAAACAGCGTCAGATAGACGCCCAGGCCGAAGAAGTCCTTGGCGGTGTAATAGGGGTGGAAGGGAACAGTGTCGGCTTCGCTCTTCACATCGATGCCGGTCGGGTTGTTCGAGCCCGGCAAGTGCAGCGCCCAGACGTGCAGGATGATGACCCCGAAGATCACGAACGGCAGCAGGTAATGCAGCGAGAAGAAGCGATTCAGCGTCGCGTTGTCGGGCGAGAAGCCGCCGAGCAGCAGCGTCTGGATATAGGTGCCGACAACCGGAATGGCCGAGAACAGCCCGGTGATGACAGTCGCACCCCAGAAGCTCATCTGGCCCCAGACTAGGACATAGCCCATGAACGCGGTTGCCATCATCAGCAGGAAGATGACGAGGCCGAGCATCCACAACGTTTCACGCGGCGGCTTGTAGGAACCGTAATAAAGCCCGCGGAAGATGTGGATATAGACGACCAGGAAGAAGAAGCTGGCGCCGACGGCGTGCATGTAGCGGAACATCCAGCCATTGTTCACGTCGCGCATGATGTGCTCGACGCTGTCGAAGGCGACGTTGACGTTGGCCGCATAATGCATGCCGAGGATGACCCCGGTGATGATCTGGATAACCAGCGCAAACCCGGCGAGAACGCCGAAGTTATAGAAATAGTTCAGGTTCTTCGGCGTCGGATAGCCGGCACCCAGGGCGCCGTAGATGAAACGCGGCAGCGGCAGCTGCTGGTCGAAGAATTTGCCGATGCCTGTCGTCGGCTGATACTGCTTGGCCCAGGGAAAGCTCATCCTATCCTCCTCAACCGATGGTCACGGCAGTGTCGGACCGGAAGGTGTATTGTGGCACCTCCAGGTTCGTCGGCGCCGGGCCCGAGCGAATGCGTCCTGCCGTATCATATTGCGAACCATGGCAGGGGCAGAAGTACCCGCCAAAATCGCCGCGCTTTTCACCGGAGCCGGCACCGAGCGGCACACAGCCGAGATGGGTGCAGACGCCAAGCGTGATCAGCCACTGTTCCTTGCCGGGCTTGGTGCGATCCGCCAGCGTCTGGGGGTCGCGCATCCCCGAAGTGTCGGCCTTGTTGGCCGAGGCAATCTCTTCGGGCGTCAGGTGGCGCGCGAACACCGGCTTGCCGCGCCAGCTGATCTTCAGCGTCTGGCCCGGCTGCACGGCGGCCAGGTCGACATCGACCGATGCCAGCGCCAGCACGTCGGCCGACGGGTTCATCTGGTTGATCAGCGGCCAGACCACGGCACCAACGCCGACGGCGGCAAAGGCACCGGTGGCGATATACAGAAAATCACGCCGACGCTCGCCTTCCGGGGGGAGCACCGCCGCTGGCTGCGGCTGCGTATTGCTGGCCATTGAAACCCTCTCAAAAAATCATGGCGTGGCGGAACCAGTCGCACGTCCACCCCGAGAATGGCATTAGACGCGACCCGGCGTGCAAAGCAACGGCGTTTTTGGAGACAAATTGGCGCGGGGATGCCCCAACTGGCCGCAACAAACAGGGTTTCCCACCCGCCGACGTTACGCTTAAAGGGCGCTATGTACAGCCTCGATGCACAGCAAACCGCCGCCCAGACCTGGTTCAAATCCGTGCGCGACAGAATCTGCGCCGCACTCGAAACCCTGGAGGACGAAGGCGCCGGGCCCGGCCCTGCCGGACGCTTCGAACGCACCGCCTGGGACCGTCCCGACACGTCGGGCGGCCATGGCGGCGGCGGCGTCATGTCGGTCATGAAGGGCCGCGTCTTCGAAAAGGCCGGAGTCAACATTTCCACCGTCCACGGCGAGTTTTCCCCGGACTTCGCCAAGCAGATCAACGGCGCCGCCGAAGACCCGCGCTTCTTCGCCACCGGCATCAGCCTCGTCATCCACCCGTGCAACCCGCTGGTGCCGGCCATCCACATGAACACGCGCTTCCTGGTCACCACCCGGCGGTGGTTCGGCGGCGGCGTCGATCTCAACCCCGCCCTGCCCGACGACGCCGAGACCGCGACCTTCCATGAAGCCGTCGAGGCAATGTGCAATGCCCATGATCCGGCGCATTACCCGGCCCACAAGAAATGGGCGGAGGAATATTTCTGGGTACCCCACCGCAATCGCCACCGCGGCGTCGGCGGCATCTTCTACGATCACCTCGCCAGCGACGATGACGCTGATTGGGAGCGGAATTTCGCCTATACCCGGGGCGTCGGCGACACCTTTGTCGAACTTTACCCGCGCCTCGTTCGCGCCAAGATGCACCAGCCGTTCACCGCCGAACAGCGGCTGGCACAACTGCGCTATCGCGGCCTCTATGCAGAATTCAACCTCGTCTATGATCGCGGCACGACCTTCGGCCTCAAGACCGGCGGCAACGTCGATGCGATCCTGATGAGCCTGCCCCCCGAGGCACGCTGGGACTGATGCCGATCACCCCGGTCCCGGCCGGCCAGCTGGCGACGATCGTCACCAGCCTCCAGATGCTCGAACCCCCGCCGGCCGCCCCGCCACCGAAATCGGCGCTGCGGCTGCAGCATTGGCCGGCCCCTGTCGACCGGGCCCGCTATCTCGCGCTCTTCCACGCCATCGGTGAGCCCTGGCTGTGGCGCGGGCGGCTGGTGATGAACGACGCTGCGCTTGCCGCAACGCTCGACGCCCCGACAACGACCGTCCATGTCGCGATGCGCCGCGACGGCACCCCGGTCGGCCTGCTCGAGCTCGATTTCGCGGTGCCCGCCACCTGCGAGATCGCCTATTTCGGCCTGGTTCCCGGCATGACCGGCAATGGCCATGGCGCCTGGCTGATGGCGCACGCCTTGCGGATGGGCTGGCAAGGCCTTGCGAACCTGCCCCCGATTGGCCGCGTCTGGGTCCACACCTGCGATCTCGACCATCCGGCGGCGCTGGGTTTCTACCAGCGCCAGGGCTTCATGCCCTTCGAGCGCGGGGTGGAGATCTACCCCGACCCGCGCGCCGAAGGACTCTATGGCCGCGAGGTCGCGCCGCAGGTGCCGTTGCTCTAGTCGCCCTGGGCAAGGTGCCGGTACACGACAACGCCGGCGGCAGCGCTCGCCATGGTGAACACGCATGACACCGCCGCCGCAACAAGCGCCGCAAAAAAGCCGCCGACGCTTTGCAACCCCAATGCCGTGAACAGCAGGCCGAACGCCGAGCCGACGCCGCTCGCCAGAATGCTCGCGCCAAGCACGAACAGGATGCCGAGAACGAGGAACAGCAGGACCGTCCAGCCACTGGAGGCCGTCAATGCCCAACTGCGCCGCAGCGCCGCCACGGCGCCGGGCCTTTCGACGACAAGCACAGGGCCAAGCAGGAAAAACCGCCCGAAAAGGTAAAGCCCTGGAATAACAAGCAAGATCAGCCCGGCACTGGTCACGGGGGTGATGATCAACACCCCCAGCAGATAGGCCGGCAACAGCCCGAAGCCGATCCCCAGTGCGGCCCGCGGCGTCCCCCCGGGTGTCGCCAGCAGCCAGGTCAGCGCCAACTGGCCGATCGCGCCGATGATGCTCGGGATGAGCAACAGCACGATCGCCACCCTTGGCGTGAAATCGGCCATTGTCGTCGGCGGCGCTGGCCCGAAAAGCTCGAGCACCATCGCCACCAGCACGGTAAAGGGCGCAACCGTGGCGAAGAATATCCCGAAGTCGGGGCGCAGCACCGCCACGACGCCCTGCCAGATGCCACCGACGGTCAGCGGTGCCGCATTTTCCCGCGCCATTACGCCGCCGTGCGCGCAATCCCCGCCTGTTCGATCAGTGCCGTCAATTCGCCGGCCTGGTACATCTCCATCATGATGTCCGAACCGCCGACAAATTCACCCTTCACATAGAGCTGCGGCACCGTCGGCCATTCGGAATATTCCTTCACGCCGGCACGGATTTCGGGGTCGGCCAGCACATCGACGCTCTCATAGGCCGCGCCGATACGATCGAGAATGGCAACCGCCGTCGATGAAAAGCCACATTGCGGGAACATCGGCGTGCCCTTCATGAACAGCACGATGTCATTGGTGGTCACCAGGGTCGAAATGCGATCGTGAACAGTTGTCATTACAGCCTCCTCAGGCGGGAATCGTTGTCAGCTTGAGCGCATGGAGCACGCCGCCCATGCGGCCACCCAACGCATTGTAGACCAGTTGATGCTGTTTGACACGCGGCAGCCCCGCGAACTGCGGCGCCGTCACCACCGCAGCATAATGGTCGCCATCGCCGGCCAGATCGGTGATCTCCACCTGCGCCCCAGGCAAGGCGGCCGTAATCGCCGCTTCGATATCGCCAGCCGCCATCGGCATCTAGAAACTTTCCATGATCTGGCGGCGTGCCTCGGCAGCACAAAGCGCCAATTGGGCGACGATTTCGGCCTCGTCGGTGCCGGTACCGCTCAGATCGGCAACCAGCTTGCGGACCACATCGGCATCGCCGGCCTCTTCCAGATCGGCAACGACGACCGTCTTGGCATAGGCTTCGGCGGCATCGCCTTCATGCCCCAGCAGGCCCGCAGCCCAAAGCCCGGCAAGCTTGTCGCGCCGCGCATTCACCTTGAACTGCAAGTCGGCATCATGCGCGAACTTGTTCTCGAAGGCGTTTTCACGGTCATTGAAGGTCGTCATGCAGTGCGGGTCCTTGCAGCTTTGGCCATCAGATAGAGGGCCGCGCGCCCCGGTTCAACTTGTAACCGCCATTGCAGCCCGGCGCGGCGCACGCTATGGAAAGCTTTCGCCCCGGGCGCGGCCACAACGGCTGTTTTCCGGGGCTTTTGTTTTCATCTCGCACGATCGCCCGGCGCAGCCCTTTGCCGGGCATCGATGACCATCCAGTCTTGGGAGGACAGGCATGACTCGCCGCCGCCAGATCTACGAGGGCAAGGCCAAGATCCTCTACGAGGGGCCCGAACCCGGCACGATCATCCAGTATTTCAAGGACGATGCCACCGCGTTCAACGCCCAGAAAAAGGGCACGATCAGTGGCAAGGGCGTGCTCAACAACCGCATTTCCGAGCATCTTTTCACCATGCTCGCGACCATCGGCATCCCGACGCACTTCATCCGCCGTCTCAACATGCGCGAACAGCTGGTTCGCCAGGTCGAGATCGTGCCCATCGAGGTTGTCGTCCGCAATGTCGTCGCCGGCAGCCTCGCCAAGCGCTTCGGCCTCGAAGAAGGCACTACCCTGCCGCGCACCATCCTCGAATATTATTACAAGGACGACGCCCTCAACGATCCGCTGATCACCGAGGAGCATATCGCTGCCTTCGGCTGGGCCACCCAGGAAGAAATGCACGACATCGCCGACATGGCGATCCGGGTGAATGATTTCATGGCCGGGCTGTTCGCCGGCGTCGGTATCCGCCTCGTCGACTTCAAGCTCGAGTTCGGCCGGCTGTTCGATGGCGATTTCAGCCGCATCATCCTCGCCGATGAAATCAGCCCCGATGGCTGCCGGCTGTGGGACATGAAAACCAACGAAAAGCTCGACAAGGACCGATTCCGCCGCGATCTCGGCGGCGAAGCCGAAGCCTATCAGGAGGTTGCGCGCCGTCTCGGCCTCACCCCCGAAGACGAGCCCGAAGTCCTCAACCTCGCCGAACACCGCAAGACACGCGGTCGCTAGGGTCCGATGGAGCGCCGCCTGCGGCCGGGGCCGGCGGCTGCGACCGCCCGAGGCTGTTCTTCAGTCGCGTTTCCGCACCGGCGGCTCATAGCGCCAGCGCGCCGCCATCCGCTTTGAAACTGATTGCACGGAGACGGTATCGAAGCCTCCGGCGGTTGGGGCCGACGGCCCCAAACCCCTTTCGTCGGGTTTTGCGCATGCGCCCGGGATCGAGCCGGCTGATTTAATGGGGTCCGGGGCCGCCGGCCCCGGCCGCCGGAGGCCCCTGTGTTTCAACCAGAATGCAGTCGAGCCTAGCCGCGCATGTTCGGCATGGTTGCCGGGCCCGGGGCGAAAGCCCGGCGCTGGCGCGTCAACGGTTGTGGTAGCATCCGAGGCGTCGGGCGGATCGAGCGAAAAGGCGCGCGCTTGCCGCCCCGCCTGTCGCCCAACCTGTCGCTGTGCCTGTCGGCTGGGGTCATCGCGATCCCGTCTGTCCTTGGGCTGGTCCGGCGTCGTGATATAGGCCACGCTCGACGCGAGCACGACCAGGCCGCCCAGCACGCCGAATAGCCCCCACAACCAACCCGGATGCTCGAACAGCCGATACAGCGCCGCCAGCCCGAAAAAGGCGGCAATCGGCAGCAGCACGCCCAGCAAAAAGCCTTTCAGCAGGCCGCCCATCTCAGCCCCATCGGACAGCCGCAACCCGTGGCACGCCGATCGCAAAGGCAAGGGCGCCGGCGACGATCACGGCGGCGGCGAGCCAGAAGGCCGGCATGTACCCCGCGCTGTCGACGATGGCCCCGGTGATGACCGGCCCGATGACGCCGGCCAGATTGCCGATTCCCGATTGCAGCCCCACCCAGCGCCCCGCCGATTCCGGCCCGGCGAGCGTCTGCCCGGCGACGAACAGCACCCCGGTGATGGTGCCGAAGCACAGGCTGGTCGGCACCACCCAGGCCATCAGCGCGAGGGTGGTATCGGTATAGGCGATACCGACGACGCCCGTGGCCGATATTGCCGAAGCAACCAGGCCAAGGTTGCGCCGCACCGCCGATGGCGCCCGCCCGCCCTTGATCAGCCAGTCGGTCAGGGCGCCCGAAAACGCCGCCCCCGCCGTCTGCCCGAGATAGAAAAAAGCGGTCAGCAAGGCCATGTCGGCAATGTCGTAGCCGCGGACGTTGACCAGATAGAGCGGCAGCCACGCCAGGATGAAGTACAGCGCATAGGTGCCGCTGAAATGATAGGCCGAGATCGCCCAGAGCGACGGCGTTCGCAACAGCATGGGATAGGCGACTGCCCCGCGGTCATCGTTGCCCATCGGCGCATCGACTTCGCTGCGCCGCGCCAGCCAAGGCAACAGCCAGGCCAGCGTCACCAGCCCGAAGACGATGAACATCGGCCGCCAGCCATATTGCGCCATGATCGCCCCACCGGCGAGCGTTCCGACCAGCGGCCCGATCGCCAGCCCGCCCGACAAGGCGATATTGGCCGAACCGCGGCGATGCTCGGGCGCCCGCGCCATCAGCTTGGCCGCGCTGGGAAAGGCAACGCCTTCCCCCACGCCCATCAGCAGCCGCAGCACCACAAACGCAGCCACGCCGCTGGCCCAGGCCGGGTTCGATCGGCCTTCAACCCCGACAAAGCCCATCAGCAGCGTCGCCACGGCCCAGATGAACACCCCGCCGGCCATCAGCCGCCACACCGAAACCCGGTCCGCCAGCCACCCCGCCAGCACCAGCACGGGAACATAGGTCCAGAAAAAGGCCGAAACGACAAGGCCATAGGCCGTTGCCGAAAGCCCCATCTCGGCCTTGATCAGCGGGGCCGCGATGCTCACGGCACCGCGATCGATATAGTTGAGCATGATGACCAGCCCGACCATGACGATAAGCGCAAGGGACGGACCGGCGGGAGCGGCAATGGAACGGGAAGCCATGGCGGAAAGCTGGCACAAGCGGTGCGAAAGTCAACGCAAGCCCGCCGCCGGCAGCAGGCTTGTGTCTCAGTTGCCGGTGTGGACGATCTCGACGATCACGTCGCCGCTGCGCAGGCTTTTGGCGGCTGGCTCCCAGAAGCCGATCACGGCACCATCGCGCTGGATCCGCACCCCGATCCCCGTCACCACATCGGCAAGCGAGCGGCCGATTTCGGCCTGTGCCACGACGCGCTCCTGCAGGCAGACGCGGCCCGAATTGGTGACCAGATCGGTCACATAATCGACGACATTGGCGCTCGCCGTGGCCCGCGCCAGCAGATGGCCACCGAGTTCGACCGGGTTGACGACGACATCGGCCCCCGCCTGTTCCATCAGGGCTTCGTTCTCGGCCGATTTGACGATCGCAGCGATATGCGCGCCGGGCGCCAGCTTGCGCGCACTCAGCACCACCAGCGCGGCGCTGTCGTCCCGGCCGGTGCAGACGAGAACCGTCGCGGCCGTCTCAACCCGTGCCGCACTCAGCACCTCATTATGGCTGGCGTCGCCGACCAGCCCGGTGGCACCGCAGGCAACCGCCTTGGCCACCCGTTCGGCGCTGCTGTCGATGACGACGATCTGCAACGGGTCGGTGCCGCCGCGGCAAAGCTCGGTCACGGTCGCCTCGCCGCTGGTGCCGAAGCCGCAGACGATGCAATGACCGCCCAATTGCCGCTGGATATGCTTCATCCGCCACCCGTCCCACAAGCGCTTGAAGATGTAATCATACGCCGTACCGAGAAAGATCAGCCAGACAAACAGCCGAACCGGCGTCACGACAAAGGTGTCGAACAGCCGGGCCTGGTCGGTAACCGGCACGATATCGCCATAGCCGACCGTCGCCACGGTGATCACCGTGAAATAGACAACGTCGACAAAGCTGACATGGTTGTCGATATTGTCGCGCAGCCCGTCGCGGTCGAACCAATGGCCAGCCAGGGCAATGCCGACGAGCCCCAGCGCCAGCAGCACGCGAAACCCCAGCGACGTCGCCGGCCCCAGCAGATCGGGCCGCTGCAGCTTCAGCCAGGGCGTCGCGCGCTTCATGCCTTGTGTCTATACGCGGCAGCGGCGGAGGTGAAGCCGGCGCCAGGCATGGACAAGCCGCCGCCGCTAAAGGACAAGCCGCCCGTTGACATGGTCCGAATAGTCCCGCGCCAGCTGCTGGGTAAGCGACCCCACCTCGAAGCGCCACGGGCCGATTTCGGCAAGCGGAGTCACTTCGGCGGCGCTGCCTGTCAGGAACGCCTGTTCGAAGCTCTCCAGTTCTTCCGGCCAGATGACGCGCTCGACGATCTCGATGTTGCGCCGCTGCGCCAGCTTCATCACCGTCCGGCGGGTGATGCCATCGAGAAAGCAATCGGGCGTCGGTGTGTGCAGCACGCCGTCCTTCAGGAAGAACACATTGGCGCCCGTCGCTTCGGCCACCTGGCCGCGCCAATCGAGCATCAGCGCGTCATTATAGCCGGCATCCTCGGCGGCGTGCTTCGACATGGTGCAGATCATGTAGAGCCCGGCGGCCTTGGACTTGGTCGGTGCCGTATAGGGCGCTGGCCGGCGCCACGGCGCGATCGTCAACCGAAGCCCCTTGGCCAGCGCTTCGGCGCCGAAATAGGCACCCCATTCCCAGCAGGCGATGGCGAGGTGCGGCTTGGTGCGCTGCGCCGAAACCCCCATCTGTTCTGAACCGCGCCAGGCGATCGGCCGCACATAGGCATCGACAAGGCCATTGGCGGCAACCGTCTCCTTCATCGCGGCGTCGATCTCGTCGCGGCTCCAGGGCAGCGCGAAGCCAAGGATTTTCGCTGAATCGATCAGCCGCTGGCTGTGTTCGGACAGGGCAAAGATATTGCCGCCATAGCAGCGCACGCCCTCGAATACCGCGCTGGCATAATGCATGGCATGGGTGAGAACATGGACATTGGCATCGCGCCACGGCCGCAGCGCGCCATCGAACCAGATGAAACCATCGCGATCATCAAAGGTGGCATCGATCAACTGGAGGGTCCTTCCCGCAACTTTATGTCAGGCTGCCGGTCGTTGCCGGTTGCTTGTTGCCTTCCGCTAGGCATCTGTGCAAGATATGTCAACATGACTGTCCCAAATGCGCCCTTTCGGCTGCCGCCGGTCGCCTCCCCGCTCTATCTGCGCGAGGACGAGATCCGCCGCGGCATCGAGCTGCTGTATTTCGGCTATCAGGCGATGGTGCGCGGCGCCGACGCGATCCTGGCGCGCGAAGGCTTTGGCCGCGCCCACCACCGGGCGCTGTATTTCATCGCCCGCCGCCCCGGGCTGGCCGTGGGCGACCTGCTGCGCCTTCTCGCCATCACCAAGCAATCGCTCGGCCGGGTGCTTGGCGAACTGCAGGACAAGGGCCTCGTCGAGCAGGCCGTCGGCACGCAGGACCGCCGCCAGCGCCTGCTCCGCCTCACGCCCGCCGGCAGCGCGCTCGAATCCGCCCTGTTCGCCGAGCTCGAAAGCGGCATGGCCGGTGCCTATGGCGAAGCCGGGCAAAGCGCCGTGACGGGTTTCTGGTCGGTCCTGATCGGCCTGATCGCCGCCGAAGACCGCCCCCTCGTCGACAGCCTCCGGCGAGTATAATCGAGCCGTCGGACCCTGCACGAATGGGGTTTGGGGCCACCGGCCCCAACCGCCGGAGGCTCTACTGCTTCCCCGATGCAAGCGCGCGCGACCGCGCCGCAGCCGCCGCCACCGTCGCCGCCAGCAGCGGTGCCAGCCCCGGTTGCAGCACCGCCAGCCCCGCTGCCGTCGTGCCGCCGGGCGACGTCACCCGCGCGCGCAGCTCGGCGGCCGGTGCCGCGTCGCCGGCGGCCAGCGCGGCGGCCCCGGTCACCGTTGCCCGCGCCAGCCGCGCGGCAAGGCCAGGCTCGAGGCCCGCGGCTTCAGCGGCTGCCGCCAGCGCTTCGATAAAGGCAAAGACATAGGCCGGACCCGAGCCGGACACCCCCGTCAGCGCATCGAAATCAGCTTCCTTGTCGAGCCAGACCGTGGTGCCGACCGGGCTGAACAGGGCTTCGGCCGCGCCTTCGGCAAGGTCACCGGCGGTGGTGTAAAGCCCCGTCACCCCCTGGCCGATCGCCGCCGGGGTGTTGGGCATGGCGCGAATGATGGCCGAAGCCGGGAACACCGACGCGATGTCGGCGATCGACACCCCGGCCATGACCGACACGACCAGCGTCAACGGCCCGGCGCATGCTGCCAGCGGCGCTGCGGCGGCGCGCCAGACCTGGGGTTTCACGGCCAGCACCAGCACGTCGGGGCGACCTTCGGGAGGATCGGCGCGCGCCGGCACGCCCTCGGGCAGCGCACCCGGCGCCGGGTCGATGACCGCCACGGGCCCCAGCCCTTCGGCAATCCAGCGCCCGAGCAAGGCGCCACCCATATTGCCGCAACCGAGCAGCCAGATCGGCGCCGTCATGTCTCAGGCCTCGCCGACAGTCTCCAGCAGCGCCGCTGCCAGCGCATCGGCCGGCGCATGATCGGCGAACATCACCAGCTGGAAAACCGGGTAGAAACGCTCGAACTCGTCGACGGCGGCTTCCACCAGCACTTCGGCCTGGCCGATTGTCAGGTCGGGCTCATTCTCGTCATCGACATTGTCGAGCAGGGTCGCATGGCGGAACAGCACAGTGCCATCGGCCGACCACAGCTCGAAATGCCCCATCCACAGCTGTTCGTTGATCCGCCCAAGCGCTTCGTACACGGCGGCGCGGCGCGCCTCGGGTGCTGTCAGATCGGCACGGGCGATGATCTGGAGAACCCGCTCCTCGTCACGCCACAGCGCGCGCAGTTCATAGGTCGCCCAGCCGGCCTTGATCGACGTGGTGATTTCCTCGTCGCCCGACCGTTCGAACGCCCAGCCATTGGCGTCGAAGACATGCTCGAGCATGTCGATGGGCGCGGCGGGCGCCGGCGTATATTCGATATCAACGAGGCCCATATGGTCTCCCCAGCGCCTCTACGGCGGCGGCAAGCTGTTCGCAACGCACCGATTCGGCAAGCTGGCGCTGCCACCGGGACTGCAGAAAACTGTGGACAGTTAGCGGTCGGTTCACGAAGCCCGCGTCTTCTTTGCCGCCATCGCAGCGATCTGGTCGCGCAGCACCGCGATTTCGGCGCGCAGCGTCTCGACCGCTTCGCGCGCCGCGGCGGCATTGGCCTTCACCGCTTCGAATTCGTCGCGATCGACGGCTTCGGCATTGCCGACGAAATCGCGCGCCCGGCGCCGGGCGTCCTCGCTGAATTCGCGCGTCACACCGGCAAAGGTGCCCATGGCGGCGGTGGCGACCTTGGAAAGATCCTCGAAAAGCTTGTTATCGGTCTGCACGTTCAAATTCCCATCTGCATCGCATCGGCGGTCGGGTTGAGGCGCCAGATACCGGCATTCAACGCCATCGCAAAGCCCAGCCATACCATATAAGGCACCATCAGCCACGCCGCCACCCGGCTGACCCTGGCAAAGGCATAGGTCGTCGCAATCGCCAGCACCAGCATGACGACGATGATGCCCAGCGCCGGCACGATCAGGTGCAGCCGGAAGAACACCGGCGACCAGGTGAGATTGACCAGGAAACCCAGCGCGAAAAGGCCCAGCGCCAGCCCCCGCCCAGGCGTGCGCTTGTGGCCCCAGACGATGGCGGCAGCGATCCCGATCGTCGAATAGAGGATGCTCCAGGCGATGCCGAACACCGGCCCGGGCGGTTGCAGCGCCGGCAGCACCAGCGTCTGGTACCAGCTGTTGACCTCGGTGGAGCCCGATACCCGCGCTGAAATGCCGCCAAGCAGCAGCAGCAACGGCACCAGCACGATGCCGGCGCGCCACATCGATCCGCGTTGACCGGGAAATGATATGGCGGCGGCACCCATTCCGCTGCCGATAGCCGATTCCGCGGCAGCGTAACAGCGCTCTATTCCCGCACCCCGGATTCCTGCGCCCCCGTCTCCCGCACCCCCGCTACCAGGAACTCGACATTGCCCTCCGGCCCGGTGATCGGGCTCGGCACGATGCCCGTCACCGTCCACCCCGGCTGCGCCGCCAGCCAGGCCGCCACCTCGTCGCACACCCGGGCATGCACCGCGGCATCGCGCACCACCCCGCCCTTGCCGATCTCCGCCCGCCCGGCTTCGAATTGCGGCTTGATCAACGCCAGCAGCCGCGCCCCGGCCCCATTTCCGCCTCGCGCAAAGCCCAGCGGCACCTCCAGCACCTTGGCCAGCCCGATGAAGCTGGCGTCACAGACGATCAGGTCGACCGGCTCGGGGATATGCTCGCGCGTCAGCAACCGCGCGCTCAACTGCTCCAGCACCACCACCCGTTCGTCCTGCCGCAGCTTCCACGCCAGCTGGTTCGTCCCCGAATCGACCGCATAAACCCGCGCCGCGCCGCGCGACAGCAGCACATCGGTAAAGCCCCCCGTCGAGGACCCGACATCGATCGCCACCGCACCCGCCACATCCCATTGGAAATGGTCGAGCCCATGCGCCAGCTTGACCCCGCCGCGCGACACCCAGGGGTGGTCGCGGCTCTTCACCACCAGCTCGGCATCCTCGGCCACCAGCTCACCGGCCTTGGCAACCTTGCGCGTGCCGACAAACACCAGCCCCGCCAGGATCAGCGCCTGCGCCCGCGTCCGGCTCTCGGCAAGGCCCCGGCTGACCAGCAACTGGTCGATCCGGGTCTTCAGCTGACGCCCTTCAGCTCAACCACGATCACCTCGATCGGCGCCGTGCCGGTATTGACGTCTTGGTGCCGCGTCCCCGGCTTGTTCGCCGGCAGCCAATAGGCCTTGCCCGTCTCCCAGGGCTGAATATCGGCGGTGCCATCCTCTTCCAATATGTTCATCGTCCCGCCCTTCAACGCGATCAGCACGCGTGGATGCTCGTGCCGATGCAGCGGCAACGGGTTGTTCGGCGCAATCACCGATTTCCACACCTTCACATCATTGTTTTCGAACTGCGGCGTCCGGCCCGTCGCCTGCACACCCTGCGCCACGGCCAGCCCGGCGCTGAAGGAAGCCACGGCAATGGCAATTCCGATGATGACTGGTCTGGACATGCGCGGTTTCCCCTTGAGACAGGATCGAGCCTAACGCCCCGGCAGGGATTGGCAACGGCTGGGTCGTGCGGGCGTTATCGCTTATCATGCGCCGGCGCATCACGCCCCAACATCAGGAGGACTATCGATGTCCACAGCTTTCGCCCCCCGCTTCGCCCGCCGCCTCACCCCCCGCTTCGCCCGCCATCTCGCAATCGCCGCAACGCTTGCTGCCATACCGACCATTGCCTTCGCCCATCACGGCTGGAGTTCCTATGACGACAGCAAGCCCGTCACCGTCACCGGTTCGCTGCAATCGGTGGTCTGGGGCAATCCCCATGGCACCGCCAAGATCGGCTATCAGAACAAGACCTGGGATGTGGTTCTGGCACCGACCAGCCGGATGACGGCACGCGGCCTCGATGCCGACGCGATCGACAAGGGCCAGAAGGTGACGCTCGTCGGCTATGCCCGCCGCGACGGCACCACCGAGATGCGAATCGAACGGATCACTGTCGGAAAGACGACCGTCGAACTCCGCTGACGCAATGGAAGCACTGCTGCTCGCTGCCGCGCAGGGTCTCGACGCGGCGGGCGTCGGCGGATGGGCACGCGGTTCGGCGGGCGTCTACCCGATCGTCAATGTCGTCCACGTCCTTGGCGTCGTTGCACTGGTCGGCGCCATCGGCATCGTCGATCTCCGCCTCGCCGGGGCTTGGCGCGCCTTGCCCCTCGAACCGCTTGTCGCCGCTCTGACACCGGTCGCCATCGCTGCGGCGCCGGTGATGCTGGCCAGCGGCGTGCTGCTGTTCGCCGCCGATGGCAAATCGCTCAGCGGGTCGTTCGAATTCCAGCTCAAGCTCGGCCTGCTCGTCATCGCAATGGCCAATGCCGCCGCCTTTCGCTGGCGCTGGCATGGCGGCGCAGAGCCCCGCGCCATCGACCGGGGGCTGGCAGTTGCCTCATTATCGCTTTGGGTGGCGATCATCATCGTCGGCCGGATGATCGCCTACCGCTAGACTCGATCTGGCGGCGGGGACGGCGGCCTCCGGCGGCCGGGGCCGACGGCCCCGGACCCCGTTCGATGCACTTGGTCGGAAATTGTCGCTTTGCTGGAAGCTTTGCCCCTTTTGCGACACGGCTGACGCAGCGCTGCCGGCAATGCTAGGGGGGACCCTTCGTTGCGCCGCTGCGGCCGTCAGCGGCCTCGACAATTATCTCCAAATAGGTTACAAGATCGCCAATGAAGCCAGCCGCGTCCGAAAGATCAAGAATCAGCCTCACGCATCTGGCCTTTCGCGGCCAAAGCGCAAAGGCTCATAATGTTGCGCCGGGCGGGTTGAATCGAACCGAAAGGCCACAAAAACCTGCAATGGGCCTGGCTTTTCGCGCCTTTCACGCAGCACCGGGCGCCGCATGACGCGCTTCGAATTCACCATTGCCGCCACCGATGGCGCGGCGCGGACCGGCAGCATCACCATGCAGCGCGGCACCATTCGCACGCCAGCGTTCATGCCGGTCGGCACCGCCGCCACGGTGAAGGGCCTGCGGGCATCCGAAGTTCGGGCCGCCGGCGCCGATATCATTCTGGGCAACACCTATCATCTGATGCTCCGCCCCGGTGCCGAGCGAATCGCGCGGCTGGGCGGGCTTCACGCCTTCATGGGCTGGGACCGGCCGATCCTGACCGACAGCGGCGGTTACCAGGTGATGAGCCTTTCGGCGCTGACCAAGCGGTCGGAGGAAGGCGTGGCCTTTGCCTCGCACCTCGATGGCAGCCGCCACATGATGAGCCCCGAACGCTCGATCGAGATCCAGCGGCTGCTCGGTACCGATATCGTCATGGCCTTCGACGAGCTGGTGGCGCTGCCGGCGCCGCGCGAGGTGGTCGATGCCGCCATGGCACGGTCGATGCGCTGGGCCGTCCGGTCGCACACCGCCTTTCATGGCGCGCGCGAGCATGCCGACAAAGCCGCGATCTTCGGTATCCAGCAGGGTGGCCTTGATGAGCGCTTGCGCGCCGAATCGGCGGCGGCGCTGCAATCCATCGGTTTCGACGGTTACGCCATCGGCGGGCTGGCGGTCGGCGAAGGCCAGCCGGCGATGTTCGGGGTGCTCGATTATGCCTGTGGCCAGCTGCCCGCCACGGCGCCGCGCTATCTGATGGGCGTCGGCAAGCCCGATGATATCGTCGGCGCGGTGGTGCGCGGGGTGGACATGTTCGATTGCGTGCTGCCGACGCGGTCAGGCCGCAACGGCCAGGCCTTCACCCATGATGGCCCCATCAACATCCGCAACGCCAGGCACGCCGAGGATCTGGCGCCGATCGATGCCGAATGCCCCTGCCCGGTATGTGCCGGCGTAAACGGCGGCGGCGGGACATCTCGCGCCTATCTCCACCATCTCGTCAAATCGCACGAAATGCTCGGCGCCATGCTGATGACCGAGCATAATATCGGCTTTTACCAGCACCTCATGGCGGGGCTGCGCGCGGCGATTGCCGACAGGCGCCTGGCCGCCTTCGCTGCCGGTTTCCTGCGTCGCTACGCAGCGCGATAGAGGTGGCGCCGTCGCATCGCCGCTCCGATGAGCCCGAAACCCGCGATCATCATCGCCCAGCTGGTGGGTTCAGGCGCCGCCTCCGGCCCGACGAAAGGCTCCGGTCCGACCTGGGCGGTAATGATCGCGCAATTGACGGTGTTGTTGCACGCGTTGAGAACATTGGGGCCGACCTTATAGACCCCCGGGCTGCCGAACACCCAGATGCCCTCGGCAGAATGTATCGGCAATTCCATTGGGTTGTCCCCAAGCAAGCCACTGCCATCGAGCGTATAGATCAGCCCGTCGAAATCGTGATTGTCGAGATTGAAGGCGGGCGTGCCGACATTGCCGGAAAAACTGAACGAAAAGTTTGAGACTTCGTTAGCCCAGGAACTGATCTGGCCATCATTATCATCGTCAAAAGCCGTAAACGTTCCAGTAACCATTCCGCCGCCGGTCCAGCCGATGTGCGAAAAATGGTAAACACCGCTGCCGGCATAGTTGACGGTGACCGGCAGCATGCTGAAGTCACTGGTCGCATGACCGGGCGCTGCTGCTGCCAAGGCGCTGCAACACGCCAGAATTCGAATAAAGGTGCGCATTTCGACCTCCCACTACCAGAGCGTTAATTATCATTACGCACCAATATCGACAAGCTTGAATTGTCGTGCGGGGATATGGCGGGCACCGTCGTCACGGCGCCCTGCGTTCAGGCAGCGAAGCGCGTCGCCAGATAGGGTGTCGGATCGACGTCGGGCGCTTGCCCCAGCAGCAGGGCAGCGCACAGCTGGCTCGCCGCCGGCGCCGTCTGGATGCCGAAACCGCCCTGCCCGGCGCACCAGAACAGGCCGTCGACAGCGCCATCCCAGCCGAACACCGGCAGCCGGTCGGGGGCAAAGGTTCGCAAGCCCGCCCAGCTCGATTCGAGCCGAACGATTCGCGCCGTGCTGGCCTGTTCGAACTGGTCGATCACCACCGCCAGATCATATTCGTCGGGGCGAACGTCGTGCGGCACATCGGGGGTCTCGTCATGCGGGCTCAGCCACAACCGGCCGCCATCGGGCTTGAAATAGAAACGCCCGCCAGCATCGAAAACCACCGGCAGGTCGGCCGGAGGTGGCGGATCGATGTTGAGCACCGCCATCGTACGCCGCAGCGGCGTCAGGCCCCGCGGCTGCGCGCCAGCCATGGCGGCCAGCCCATCGGCCCAGGCCCCCGCCGCATTGACGATCGTCGTCGCCGTGACCGGCCCGGCACGGGTTGTCAGCGTCCAGCCCTCGTCATCACGGCTGACCGTTGACACTTCGGCATCGGTGATCAGCGTCGGTTTCCACCCCGAACTGCCGCGCAGATAGCCCTGGTGCAGCGCTGCCACGTCGATGTCATAGGCATCGGCCTCGTACAGTGCCCGGGTCCGCCATTCGGTCTTCAGAATCGGGTAGATTTCCAGCCCGGCGGCTTCGAGCCGTTCATAAGGCGTGCGGCCTTGATCGAACTCGGCCGCCAGCGCATCGAGCGCGCCATTGTCGTCGGGCGGCGCAATGTTGAGCCCGCCGCGCGGCGACAGCAACGGCCCGGCCGTGAAGCCCGGCGGCGGCGATTCGAAGAAACCGCGCGACGCCCGGCTGAGTGGCACGATGCCCGGCCCGCCATAGCTCTCCACCCAGAACGCCGCCGAGCGCCCGGTGGTGTGATAGCCTGGTGCCGACTCCATTTCGACAAGGGCAACGCGCAGCCGCCCTTCGGACTGGCGTCCAAGCGCCCAGGCAAGGCTCGCACCGGCAATGCCGGCGCCGATGATGGCAATATCGAAGCTCATGCGCCCATGTGCAGGAAATCGTTGATGCGCGCCAGCACCCGCGCCCGGATGCCGCTGGCTTCGCGCAACAATTCATGGCCGACGTCGTGGACCGTTTCGAGCTTCGCAAACTGCATCGTCGCCACCGCTGTCCGGGTAATGGCGTTGTCGACAAGGCCGTCGCCATCGGCAATCAGCACAAGCACCGGCGTCGTGATCCGCTGCAGTGCCGGCGTGCGGGCGATGCCTTCGCCCGTGCCGCGTGCACCGGGCGGCGGCACCAGCAAGGCATCGAGCGAGGCAAAGGCCGCTGCCAGCCAGCCCCAGGTCGGGCTGCCGAGCGCCAGCGCCGGGTTCGCCTCGACCCACCAGCCCTCGTCGCCATAACGCTCGGGATCGGTGGTGAGCAGGCGTTGCCGGGCCGAGCCGGGCGCCCGCGGCAGCTGCGGCCCGCCGCCGGCGATATAGCGATTGCCGCGCCCCAGGCTGACCATCGCCCGCGACAGGCGCCGCGCCAGCGGCGCCCCGAGCGGCCGTGCCGCCACCCCGAGCATCGGCGCCAGCAGCACCGCGCGCTCGAACTCGCAATTCTCCCCGGCGAGATGGCGCAGCAACAGATGCCCGCCCATCGAATGGCCGATGGCAAACCAGGGCGGTGGCAGCTCGGCGTGAAACCAGCCGACCATGGCATCGAGATCGGCAAGCCAGCGGTCGAAGCCACCAGCCGGCGCAGCGCCCTTCATCGCATCGTCACCGACCCGGCCCGACAGGCCCTGGCCACGCCAGTCGAAGGTCGCGACACCCCATCCGGCCTCGACCAGATCATGAAAGGTCTCGGCGTATTTCTCGGCAAAATCGGCACGACCGCCAAGGAACAGGATCGACCCCGGGCCGTCGGTTCGGCCCGCCCAGACGAGGCTGCGCAGCGCCCAGCCGTCCGACATCACCTGCATCCCCGCCTGCCCCCCGGCGGGGAACGTCCGCCGCCGGGCCAGCCCATCGGTCATGCAGGCGCTGCGTCTTCGGGCACGGCTTCTGGGCGTCCGCGCAATTCGCGTGCCGGGATGGCAAGGGTAAAGCCGAAGGCCGCGAGCATGAGAATCAGGCTGACCGGGAACAGCGATTCGATCGAGCCGGCAAAGCTCGTCGTCAGCCCGGCTTCGACTCGCGCTCTCGCCACCGGGTCGCTCACCCCGCGCGCCGCGAGCGTCTGCACCAGTGCCGCTTCGTCCATTGCCAGCGTCTGCGCGTCCGACAACGACACCGAAACCCCCGCCACGGCCAATTCGGGCACCTGCGTTGCCAGCGCCCCCGACAGATGATGGGTCAGCAGTGCCCCGAACATCGCCACCCCGATCGTCGCCCCCATCTGGCGGCAAAATTGCGCCGAAGCGGTCGCGACACCAACCCGCTCATGGCCGACCGCGCTCTGGATCGCCAGGGTGAACATGCCCTGCGCCGGCCCCAACCCGAGGCCAAGCACGAAAAGCGCGCTGCCCAGCGCCCAGCGCGGCGTCACCGCCGTCAACTGCGTCAGGGCGGCAACCGCCACCAGCCCGACAATGCCCCCGGCAATCAGCACGGGCTTGTACAACTTGGTCTTGCGCGCCGTCCGCCCGGCCAGCGTCGACCCCGACAGGATGCCGAACAGCAGCGGCAGCATGGCAAAGCCGCTTTCGCTTGCCGAAATGCCCGTCACCACCTGCAGGTACAGCGGCAGGAAGATGGGCACGCCGATATAGCCCAGATTGATCAGGAACAGCGCGACATTGGCGCGCGCCACGACCGGATCGTCGAACAGGTCTAGCGGCACGACCGCCCAGCTCTTGCCGCGCGAGACAACGATGAACCCCGCCAGCGCCACTGCTGCGAAAACGAACGCGCCGACCACCCGTGGCGACACCCAGGCCGAGCCGTCGCCGCCCTGGCCACCCCAGGTGAGCGCGAGCAGCAACGGCACCGTCGCCGCCACGATCAGCCCGCTGCCCAGCCAGTCGATCCGTGCGTCGGCACCCCGGTTGCCGGCCGGCAACCGGGTGAGCAGGATATACAGTGCCACCAGCCCCAGCGGCAAGTTGACGTAGAAGATGAACCGCCAGCCGCTGACGACATGGCCAAGCACGGTGGTCGTCGCATGGTCGGTCAGAAAGCCACCGAGCACCGGACCCAGCAGCCCGGCAAAGCCGAACATGGCGCCGAAATAGCCGGTATATTTGCCGCGCTCGGCGGGCGGCGCGATATCGGCAACCGTCGCAAAGGCACCGGTCGTCAGCGCACCCGCACCAAGGCCCTGAACGGCGCGAAAGGCGATCAACTGGCTCATGCCGTCGCCGACCAGTGGCAGGGTGCCGAATTCGCCCGCCAGACCGCAGAGCATCGAACCCGCCAGGAACATCAGCACACCGAACACCAGCACCGGGCGCCGGCCATAAATGTCCCCCAGCTTGCCATAGATCGGCACGGTGACGGTCGAGGTCAGCAGATAGGCGGTGCCCACCCAGGCAATGCGATCGAGCCCGGCCAGTTCCTTGATGATGCGCGGCATCGCCGTGGCGACGATCGTCTGGTCGAGCGCCGACAGGAACAGCACGATCAGCACGGCGCCCAGCGCCACACGGCGTTCCTGGGTCGAATAAAGATGCGGTGGCGGCGCGGCGATCATGTCCGAGCGCCGAATAGCGCCCCCGGCACATCACCGCCACCCCTTGCAACGTCGCCGCCGAACGGGGAAGAGAGGGCGGGGGGCGCATCGGGAACTCAACCATGACCTATTCGATCGATCCATATCTGCTGGTCACAGCGGTCGTTGCGCTGGTGCTCGGCTTTCTGATCGGCTTCGCCATCCGCGCCCCCCTGAAGCGCAAGGCCGCCGTCCTGCAGGAACGCAACGAGGGACTCATGCGGGAGCGCGACGCCGCCCTGGGGGAGCGTGACCGGCTGGGCGTCGAGCTCAAGGCCCGCGAAGCCCAGATCCGCCCGCTCGCCGATGAAGTCGACAAGCTGCGCCGCGATTTTGCCCGCGCCCAGCTGAACGGTCCGGCAGGCAGCGCCGCCGCCGCCGCGCCGCTCGAAGGCCGCAGCGTCGATGCCCATGATCTTCACCGGCTGAAGGGGGTCGGGCCCAAGTTCGCCGACAAGCTGCGCGCGGCCGGCATCACCCGGATCGACCAGATCGCTGGCTGGTCGGGCGCCGATGTCCCCGTGATCGACGGCCAGATGGGGGAGTTCCGGGGCCGTATCGCCGGCGACCGTCTGGTCGAACAGGCCGTGCTGCTCTCGGAGGGGCGCCTTACCGAATATGAAACCCTGTTCGGCAAGCTCGGGCCGGGCTGAACCTGCCGATGGGGCCGATCGTCAAACTCATCGTCGGCGTCGCAGGCACCAGCCTGCTTGCGACCGCGGCCTATAAATTGTCGCGCGGGCCCCTGCTTTCCGATCTTGGCAGCCGCACCGCCGATGTGATGATCGCCAACGGCATCACCGACGGCCGCGCCAACTGGGTCTCGCCCGATGGCTGGACCTATCGCATTGCCCGGCTTTCGGGGACCGCCGATGGCCCGACCCGCACCCGCACCCGCGATGCCGTCGCGGCGCTCCCCGGCATCACGGACGTGCTGTGGGAAGACACGACCGCCACCGGCGCGGCTCCGGCGGCGTCCGGCGGTGAACAGGCCGCCGATTGCACCGCCCGGGTTGAATCGGCCGCGGGGCCGATCATCTTCGGCACGAACGACGCGCTTGTCACCACGCCTGCGCAACGGCGGATCGACGCCATCGCCCAGGCGCTGCAACGCTGCCGCAGCATAAGGGCCTCGATCATCGGCCATACGGCCCTGCCGGGCGCCCCGGCGATCAATTTCGCCCTGTCGCAGGCCCGCGCCGACGCGGTGGTCGCAGCGCTGGTCACGCGCGGCATTGCCCGCAGCCGGCTGGAAGCCATCGGAGTCGGCAGCAGCATGCCGACCAGCGAGGACATTGGCGCCGATGCCGATCGACGCAATTCCCGTGTCGAATTTCAGTTCGGCGGCGCATCCGCCGGTGGAGATCCTCAACGATGATCTGGCTCTTCGGCGAAATCTGGGCGTGGATCGTCGCCGGTTTCATGCTCGGCGTCCTCGTCGGCTGGTGGATCTGGGCACGGACCCCGCCACCCTTCGTTGTCGAACCCGCCATTGTCGCCCAATTGCGCAGCGAGCTCGACGCCGCATCGAGCGCGCTCGCCCGCGCCACCAGCGACCTTGCCGCCAGCGCCAATGCCCGCAAGGCGCTCGAATCCAGCCTCGTCGCCGCCGGCATCACCGTGACGCCCCTGTTCCTCGATGCCCCCGATGGCGCCCCCGATGATCTGACCCGCATCGACGGCGTCGGCCCGCGCCTTGCCGAATTGCTCGCCAGCATCGGCGTCTTCCATATCCGGCAGATTGCCGTCTGGAACGACGCCGATATCGCCGAGGTCGATACCAGACTCGGCGCCTTCAAGGGTCGCATCATCCGCGACGATTGGGTCGGGCAGGCCAAAGCGATCGAGGCCGAGCGGCAAGTTTAAGGCACAGGGGCCTCCGGCGGCCGGGGCCGGTGGCCCCGGACCCCATCAGTCCGGACCGCTGGCGGCGGCTTCAGCTCTTTGCGCGCAGTGCTGCCTGGGCTGCGGCCAGTCGGGCGATCGGCACGCGATAGGGCGAGCAGCTGACATAATCGAGGCCCAGCGTCTCGCAAAAGGCGATGCTCGCCGGGTCGCCGCCATGTTCGCCGCAAATGCCGAGCTTGAGCCCCGGCCGTGCCGCACGCCCTCGCGTGGTGGCAATCTCGACAAGCTCGCCGACGCCTTCCTCATCGATGCCGACAAAGGGATCGCGCGGGTAGATGCCCTGTTCGACATAGGGCCCGAGGAAGCGCGCGGCATCGTCGCGGCTGATACCGAGCGCCGTCTGCGTCAGGTCGTTGGTGCCGAAGCTGAAGAATTCGGCATGCGCCGCGATATCGCCCGCGCGCAGCGCCGCACGCGGCAGCTCGATCATCGTGCCGACGAGATAATCCAGTGTGTGCCCGGTTTCGGCGAACACATCGCGCGCCTCGGCATCGATGACGGACTTGGTGATCTCCAGCTCCCGCGCCGTCGCCACCAGCGGCACCATCACTTCGGGCACAACGGCCTCACCGGTATCCTTGGCGACGGCAACCGCCGCTTCGAAAATGGCGCGTGCCTGCATGGCATAGATTTCGGGATAGGTGATGCCGAGCCGGCAGCCACGATGGCCGAGCATCGGGTTGAATTCATGCAGCTCGTCGATGCGCCGGCGCACCGTCGCCTCGCTCAGCCCCGTCGCCTCCGCCACGTCTGCGAAACCTGCTGCATCGTGCGGCAGGAATTCGTGCAGCGGCGGATCGAGCAGGCGGATCGTCACCGGCAGGCCCGCCATGACGCGGAAGATCGCTTCGAAATCGGCACGCTGCTCGGGGAGCAGTTCGGCCAGCGCCGAGGCCCGCCCCTCGCCATCCTCGGCCAGGATCATCCGGCGCACGCTGGTGATGCGGCTCGGTTCGAAGAACATGTGCTCGGTGCGGCACAGCCCGATACCTTCGGCGCCGAAACCGCGCGCGGTGCGGCAATCGGCGGGGGTTTCGGCGTTGGTGCGCACCTTCAGGCGCCGATGCTGGTCGGCCCATTCCATCAACTGGCCGAAGTCGCCGGCCAGTTCGGGCTCCACCGTCGCGACTTCGCCGAGCATGACTTCGCCGCTGGTGCCATCGAGCGTGATGCGATCGCCTTCAGCGATGCTGCGATTGCCGACACGCATCGTGCGGGCGGCAAGATCGATGCTGATATTGCCGGCGCCCGAAACACATGGCCGGCCCATGCCGCGCGCCACCACCGCCGCATGGCTGGTCATGCCGCCACGCGCCGTCAGGATGCCGCGCGCCGCGTGCATGCCATGAATATCCTCAGGGGACGTTTCGGTGCGGACGAGGATGACGGCGTCGCCCATCTTGGCGCGCGCTTCGGCGGTGTCGCTGTCGAACACCACCGCCCCCGAAGCCGCACCGGGGGATGCCGGCAGGCCGCGGGTGATGACATCGCGCAGCGCGGCCGGATCGAGGGTCGGGTGGAGCAGCTGGTCGAGGGCACCGGCTTCGACGCGAAGCACCGCTTCGGCCTCGGTGATCAGCCCTTCGGCGGCCATGTCGACGGCGATCTTCAACGCCGCCTTGGCAGTGCGCTTGCCGCTGCGCGTCTGCAGCATCCACAGCCGCCCGTCCTCGACGGTGAACTCGATGTCCTGCATGTCGCGATAATGGGTTTCGAGCAGCGCAAAGACCTTGGCGAGCTCGGCAAACACCACCGGCATGGCTTCTTCCATCGACGCTGCCTTGGCGCCGGCGCGGGTGCGTGCCGCCAGAGTCAGATACTGCGGGGTGCGGATGCCGGCGACGACATCCTCGCCCTGGGCGTTGATCAGATATTCGCCATAGGTCACGCGCTCGCCATTGGCCGGGTCGCGGGTGAAGGCCACGCCCGTCGCCGATGTGTCGCCGCGGTTGCCGAACACCATCGCCTGCACGGTCACGGCCGTGCCCCAGCTTTCGGGAATGTCGTTCAGGCGCCGATAGGTGCGGGCACGGTCCGAACGCCACGAGCCGAATACCGCGCCGATCGCGCCCCACAGCTGCTCATGCGGGTCCTGGGGGAATTCATCGCCCCAGTTCTGCGCGACGATCGCCTTGTAGCGCCCGACCAGCCCCTGCAGATCGTCGGCAGTGAGTTCGGTGTCGAGGCTGACGCCGCGATCTTCCTTGGTGATTTCAAGGGCATCCTCGAACAGATAATGATCGAGGCCAAGGACGACATCGCCATACATCTGGATGAAGCGGCGATAGCTGTCCCAGGCGAAACGCGGGTTGCCCGATGCCCTGGCAAGGCCCTGCACGGTCACATCGTTGAGCCCGAGATTGAGGACGGTATCCATCATTCCCGGCATCGAGACGCGCGCGCCGGAACGGACGGAGACGAGCAGCGGATCATCGGCATCGCCGAAGCGCTTGCCGGCAATGCTTTCGACATGGGCCAGCGCTGCAAGGGTTTCGGCCTTCACATCGGCGGGGAGCTTGCCGCCGGCGTCGTAAAAACCAGCGCAAACGCTTGTCGCGATCGTCAGGCCCGGGGGCACAGGCAGCCCGATTCCCGCCATTTCGGCCAGGTTCGCGCCCTTGCCGCCGAGCAGATTGCGCAGCGACGAATCACCATCCGCACTGCCACCACCGAAACGAAAAACCGATTTGGTCATGCCCACTCCCTTGATGATGCCGCCGGCGCTCCCCTCGCACCGCCGCACCTTTTGCGCTTTAACGACCGACCCTAGCCTTCAATCTTCGAAAAATCCGCCACGCTGTTGGCGGCACTTCGCAGCCGTGCCAGCAACCCCAAACGATTGGCCCGCACCGCCGGGTCCGGCGCATTGACGATAACGGCATCGAAGAACGCATCGACAGCCGGGCGCAACCCGGCCAGCGCCGCCATGGCGGCTGCAAAATCCTCATGGCCAACGGACGCCGCGATGGCCGGAACGGCAGCGTCCAGCGCCTCGGCGAGCGCGGTTTCAGCAGGCTCGCTGAACAACACCGCATCGGCCTGCGGCGCAAAAGCCTCGCCCTTGGCTTCCTCGATACGGAGGATATTGGCGGCGCGCTTCACGCCGGCGAGGAGGTTGGTGCCATCGTCGGTAGCCAGAACGGATTGCAGCGCACGGACGCGGGCGAGCAGACGGACAAGGTCATCCTCGCCGCCGAGCGCGAACACGGCGTCGATCAGGTCGTGGCGAACGCCTGCCTCGCGTTGCTGGACCTTCAGACGTTCGACGAGAAACGGGAACACGTCACCGTATTGCAAACTCGAACCGGTGCCAGCCTCACGCCAAGGTCGCTCGGCCTCGTATTCGACCTTTGCCATCGCGAGCCGCAAATTGTTGGCGGTGACGATTGCAACAACACCAAGCGCGCTGCGACGGAGCGCAAACGGATCGCGCGATCCAGTTGGTCGCTCCGCGTTGGCAAAAAAACCCACAAGTGGGTCCAGCTTATCCGCCAACGCCACCGCAACACTCACCGAAGCCGTCGGCACGTCATCGCCCTGCCCGACCGGCTTGTAATGGTCGCGGATGGCATCGGCGACTTGCGAGTCGAGCCCCGCAACGCGCGCCAGATAAGCGCCGGCGATGCCCTGCACTTCGGGAAACTCGCCGACTGTTGCCGAGACAAGGTCGGCCTTGCACAGCCGCGCTGCCTGTTCGGCAAGATCGGCGTCGCCCTTGACCGCGCCCGATTCGACCAACCAGCGCGCCAGCTTCGCCACCCGCTCGACCTTGTCGGCAACGGTTCCCAGCTTCTCATGAAAGACGATGCTGTCCAGCTTGGGCAGGAACGCCTCCAGCCCGCCGGCCTGCACCGCCCTGACATCCTGGTCCCAGAAGAATTTGGCGTCCGCCAGCCGCGCCGAAAGCACCCGTTCGTTACCCGCAACGATCGCCGCGCCGCCGTCGCTCGCCTCCAGATTCGCCACACAGACGAACGCCGGCGCCAGCGCGCCATTGCCGTCCGCGCAGGCGAAATATTTCTGGTTGGTCCGCATCGTCAGCTGGATGACCTCGCGCGGCACGGCGAGGAACGCCGGATCGAACGCCCCCAGCATCGGCACCGGCCATTCGGTCAGCCCGGCATTTTCCGCCACCAGCCCGGCATCCTCGATGACCACCAGGCCCTTCGACGCCGCCGCCAGCAAGGCACCTTCGGCGATCACCCGCCGCCGCTCCGCCGAAGACGCAATGACATGCGCCCCGCGCAGCTGCGCTTCGTACAGCGCCGCGCTTTCGATATCGATTTCACCCGGTGCATGGATGCGGTGGCCGCGCGTCACCCGCCCCGCCTTGATGCCATGCGCCTCGCACGCCACCACGGCGCCATCCAAAAGCGCGACGATCCCCGTCAGCGGCCGCACCCAGCGCGGGGCACCCGGCATTGCCGACGCCGCCCCCCAGCGCATCGATTTCGGCCATTGGAAATCGCGAACGATCATTGGCACCAGTTCGGCCAGAATCGTCGCCGCATCACGCCCCGGCGTCTCGATATGGGCGAACAGCACGGCGCCCTTGGGGGTCTCGCGTGTCTCGAGCTGCTCGCGCGCCAGCCCCGTCGACCGCAGGAACCCGGCAATCGCGGCTTCGGGGGCGCTGGCGGAAGGCCCCTTCCGTTCCTCGCGCGTCGCCGCACTCGCCGGTGCCACATCATCTGCAATCAGCCACAGCCTTCGCGGCGTCACATCGGCGGTAACCGTGCCATGCGCGAGGCCCGCCGCCTTGCAGCCCTCGACGAAGCGCGTGCGCAGCTGCTCCGCCGCCGCTGCCTGCATCCGCGCCGGAATTTCCTCGGACGCCAGCTCAAGGAGAAAGCGTGTCACGCCCCGGCCACCCACAGGTCGGCCACGCCCTTCACCAGATCGCGCACCCGGCCGATATAGGCCTGGCGCTCAGCCACCGAGATGACCCCGCGGGCATTGAGCAGGTTGAAGATATGGCTCGCCCGGATCGCCTGGTCATAGGCCGGCAGCGGCAGCCCGGCGGCCACCAGCGCCCGGCATTCCTCGCTTACATCCTTGAAATGCTGGAACAGGCGCTCGGTATTGGCATGTTCGAAATTATACGCCGAAAACTGCCGCTCCTGACGAAGGAACACATCACCATAGCTTACGCCGGCATCGTTATACGCCAGATCGTAAACGCTCTCGACGCCCTGGACATACATCGCCAGCCGCTCAAGCCCATAGGTCAGCTCGCCTGCCACCGGCGCGCATTCATGCCCGCCGACCTGCTGGAAATAGGTGAACTGCGTCACTTCCATGCCGTCACACCAGACTTCCCAGCCCAGCCCCCAGGCCCCCAGTGTCGGCGATTCCCAATCATCCTCGACAAAGCGGATGTCGTGCTTTGCCCGGTCGATCCCGATGGCGTCGAGCGATCCCAGATAGAGATCGATCAGATCGTCGGGAGACGGCTTCAGGATAACCTGGAACTGGTAATAATGCTGCAGCCGGTTGGGGTTTTCGCCATAGCGGCCATCGCTCGGCCGGCGGCTCGGCTGCACATAGGCGGCGCGCCACGGCTGCGGCCCAAGCGCGCGCAACGTCGTCGCCGGGTGGAAGGTGCCCGCCCCCATCTCGACATCATAAGGCTGCAGGATCGCACAGCCCTGCTCACCCCAGTAATTCTGAAGCGTGAGGATAATCTTCTGGAATGAAAGCGGTTTCGCCAAGGGGCCTTCGCAGGTGCAAAAATCTGCCCTGCGTTTAGCGGCGCGACGCCGGAAAGGTCAATCGCCAGGGGTCAGCGCTAAAGGTCAGCGCAGGGGTCAGCGCTTAGGGTCGGGGCCGCGCGGCCTGCATCGCCACCAGCCAGTCGACGATCGCCGCCTCGTCAGCGGCTTCGACGGGCGCCTTGTAGACGCTGCGCATCTTGGTCACTTCGCCCTGCCACTCGATCCGGCTCAACGGCGGCTGGCTGGTGATCATCTCCCCCGAATGACACGACAGGCAATTGGCGTTGACCGCTTCCGCCGATGGCCCGCCCGCAACATCGGCAAAGGGCACGAAATCGCCCGGCAGATCGATGCTGACCAGCGCCAGCGCCACAACCAGTTTCATCATGTGAAGCGCACGCCCAAGGTTTCGACGACATTGCGGGCATAGCCGCCCGGGTTCCAGTTGGGCACCATCGGTTGCACCAGGCCATTGCTGTTGGTGGCGCGCGCCATCAGCCGCGCCCCGGCACGCGCCACGGGCACGGCGCCATCGAAGCGGCGAAAGCTGTAGCGCCCGGCATCGGGCCCCAGCCGCGCCGGCGTCCAGGTGGCGCCGCCATCGCCCGAAAGCTCGACACGGCGAACCCCTGCATCGCCGCCAAAGGCAATGCCGCCAATCGGCAGCTTCGGCTGCCAGCGGACCGCCGCGCCATCGGCAATGCTGGTGATGAACGATCGCGGCGGCATCCGGTTGATCGGCACCCGCGCGAACGTCGCCGTTCCCGGCGCGACATTCGCTGTCGCATTATCGGGGATGAGATAGGCCTTGGCCATCCAGTAATTGTCGTCGGGCTTTTCGAGCACCTCGATCCTGTCGAGCATCTTCACCCAATAGGTCGAAAACCAGCCCGGCACGACGAGCCGCAGCGGAAAGCCGTTGAGCAGCGGCAGCGCCTCGCCGTTCATCGCCCAGGCGATCATCACCTCGCCATCGCGGGCATGATCGATCGCCAGCGCCTTGATGAAATCGGGCGCGTCCTCGACCGGCGGCGCATCGAGCCCCGAAAAGCGCACCGCCACCGCGCCGGCTCGCACCCCGGCCGCATCGAGCACATCGCGCAGCCGCACCCCCGTCCAGCGGGCATTGGCCATCGCGCCATGGCCCCATTGCGCCCCGGCAACCCGCGGGCCGGCCAGCGCGCGCGAATTGCCCGAGCACTGGTTGACGGCGGTGATCTCGAAAGGCGGCAGGCGCTTCAGATCCGCCAACGCCAGCGACAGCGGCTTCGATACCGCGCCGCCGACCGTCAGCCGAAAGGCCTCCGCGTCGATCTCGGTCGGAAACGGCCAGTGCCAACGCACATAATGGCGATCATTGGGGGTAAGAATGTCACCATCGAACACCGCCATCGGGGTTTCGAGCAGCGGCGGCATCGTCCGCTCCAGCATCATTTCGGCCTTGCCCGGATAGGCGCGGGTCAGGCGCCGCGCGGCCGGCATGCCGGGCAGCCCGACGTCGACCGATTGCGCCCATGCCGGACCCGAAGCGGCAGCAAGAGCGAGAAAGCGGCGGCGGGCAAGCATCCCGCCATGTCTAGCCGCAACGAAGCCGGCTGTCATGCCGTCCGCACAGGAATAGAGCCTCCGGCGGTTGGGGCCGGCGGCCCCAAACCCCATTTATCGCATCCTATGCGTCCGCGATAGATCGCGATACCCACCGATCGGGGTCCGGGGCCGTCGGCCCCGGCCGCCGGAGGCTCTTGTTTTAGGCCACGACGCAATCGGCGCTAGAAGCCATAGCCGAGCCGGCCGGGGATCACCTGAAGCACCCGCCCGTTGCGGACATTCACCAGCAGCAGGTCATTGCCGTAGCGGATCCACTGCTGGTTTCGGCGGCCGACCGGCAGGCGGTACTGGATCGGATTGGCGATCACATAGCGCGGGCCGTAAAAGGCCGGCTGCAAGCGAAAGCCGACATTGACCGGGCGGTAATTCCAGCCGCGATAGGGCGCGACATAGCCCTGCCCGTAACCCTGGCGATAAAAGCCCGGGCCGTTGCCGGCACGGCGCATGTCGCGGCGGTCCTCGCGCAGTTCCTCGCGGGCATCGCGCACGTCGCGGCGCTCGGCGCGGATGTCGCCGCGGTCGCCGAAGCGGCGGGCTTGCTGCAATTCACGCTGTTCCTGCCGCAATTCGCGCTGGCTGCGGCGGACTTCGCCGACCGACTGGGCCGCAACCGCGCTTGGCGCCACAATCGCGGCAAGCAGGCCGATGATGATCATGTTACGCATGCGAAAACTCCCTTGCTCCGCCTGCATGCTGCAGGGCGTGAAACAGGTTTTCGCCCAGCCCGCGTGAACGGGTTCGGAATAGCGCGTTAATGCGGCCGAAAGCCGGACCTTCAGACGTTGAAGCGGAACAGCATCACATCGCCGTCATGGACGACATAGTCCTTGCCTTCGGACCGGTATTTGCCGGCCTCGCGCGCGCCGGCTTCGCCGTTGAACTTCACATAATCATCGAATGCCATGGTTTCGGCGCGGATGAAGCCCTTTTCGAAATCGCCATGGATGGCACCCGCCGCCTGTGGGGCCCTCGAGCCGTCGGTAACCGTCCAGGCCCGCGCTTCCTTGGGGCCGACGGTGAAGAAGGTGATCAACCCGAGCAATTTGTAGGCCGCGCGCACCACCCGGGCGAGGCCGGTTTCGGTAAGGCCGAGCGCTTCGAGATATTCGGGCCGGTCGGCGGGTTCCATCATCGCCACTTCGGCCTCGATCGCTGCCGAGATGATCACCGCACCGGCGCCGACCCTGGCGGCCATCGCCTCGACCGCGGCGCTATGGGCATTGCCGCTGGCGGCCGAGCCTTCCTCGACATTGCAGACATACAGGACCGGCTTGGTGGTGAGCAGTTGCGCCTGGCCGAGCGCCCGGGCCTCTTCTTCATCCGCAGGCACCGCCAGACGCGCCGGCTTGCCGTCACGCAACAGATCGAGCGCCTTGCCGAGCACGGCGGCCTGCACCTTGGCTTCCTTGTCGCCCTGGGTCGCCTTCTTCAGCAGCGCGGGCACCCGCTTTTCGAGCGATTCGAGGTCGGCGAGCATCAGCTCGGTTTCGACCGTCTCGGCATCCGATACCGGATCGACACGGCCTTCGACATGGGTGACGTCGTCATCCTCGAAACACCTGAGAACATGGACGATGGCATCGGTCTCGCGGATATTGGCAAGGAACTGGTTGCCCAGGCCCTCGCCCTTCGACGCGCCGCGCACCAGCCCGGCGATGTCGGTAAAGCCCAGCTGCGTTTCGATGATCTTCGCCGACGCCCCGATTCGCGCCAGCGAATCAAGCCGCGGGTCAGGCACCGGCACATTGCCGACATTGGGCTCGATCGTGCAGAACGGATAATTCGCCGCCGCCGCGCTGGCGGTTTCGGTCAACGCATTGAACAGCGTCGATTTGCCGACATTGGGCAAGCCCACAATTCCGCAACGAATGGCCATTGTTTCTCTTTCTTCTCCCTCCCCCCACCGCCGCTGGCGGTAGCGTGGGGAGGGTCGGGGTGGGGGCGCTTTAGCGGCAAGGACCGACGCTGGGAAGCTATCGCGCCGGCGCCATTCGAAGCGCCACGTCGTTCATGAAACGCACCTCGTCGCCGGCAAGCAGCCGGGGCACTTCGGCGGCCATCGCCCCCAGCACGTCCGCCAGGGGCTCCATCTCGCCGCGCGCGAAATTGCCGAGGACATGGCCGGTCACCCGATCCTTGTGCCCGGGATGGCCGATGCCGATCCGCACTCGGGCATATCCGGCGCCCAGATGCGCGTCGATCGAACGGATACCATTGTGCCCGGCTGCGCCGCCGCCATGCTTGACCTTCACGCGGAAGGGATCGAGGTCGAGCTCATCATAGAACACCGTCAACGCCGTGGCGGGCTCGATCTTGAAGAAGCGCACAGCCTCGGCAACCGACCGACCGCTATCGTTCATGAAGGTCGCCGGCTTCAGAAGGACAAGCTTGTGGTCGCCGATGCGGCCTTCGCTCGCCAACCCCAGGAAACGCGATTTCCACGGGCCAAAGCCATGCAATGCGGCGATCGCATCGACCGCCATGAAGCCGATATTGTGGCGGTGCATCGCGTAGGACGCACCAGGGTTACCGAGGCCGGCGAAGATCTTCACTTCGCCGGCCCGGCAAAATCAGGCCGCTTCGGGTGCGGCTTCGGCATCGGCCGCTTCGGCGGCTTCGCTCTTCAGTGCCGACGGCGCCACCATCGTCGCGATGGTGAAATCGCGGTCGGTGATGTGCGAGGTGACACCGGCCGGCAGGGAAACGGCGCTGATGTGGATCGAATCGCCGACATCGAGGCCAGCGAGGCTGATCTCGATCTGGTCGGGGATCGCGTCCGACTTGCAATCGAGCTGCAGTTCGTGGCGGACGATGTTGAGCACCGCGCCGCGCTTCATGCCGGGCGATGTGTCTTCACCGGTGAAATGCACCGGCACTTCGACGGTGATCACGGCGTTGCCCTGCAGGCGGAAGAAATCGACATGGATCGGCCGGTCGGTCACCGGGTGGAACTGCACATCGCGCGGCAGCGTGCGAATGGACTTGCCTTCGCCAATGCTGATCTCGACGACCGAGTTCATGAAATGCCCGCTCGAAAGCTGGCGGACGAGGAGCTTTTCCTCGACATGGATGGGGGTAGCAGGTTCACCGGCGCCATAGATGACTGCCGGAACGCGGCCCGTACGACGCACTGCCCGAGAGGCTCCCTTGCCTGCCCGTTCACGCATCTCGGCCGCGAGCTTCAGTGATTCGCTCATTGCTCGCATCTCCAGATGATAAATCTTCGCGCCCCCCAGGCCTCCAGGGATGCAGAATCGGGGGAAGCGCGAAGTTGCGGCGGATAAGCGAAGCGAGCGCGAAAGGCAAGGCAAGCAGGATAAGACCGTCATCCCGGGCTTGCCCCGGGACCCAGCTTTCTTTGGCTGTTGAACAAGGAAAGCTGGGTCCCGGGTCAAGCCCGGGATGACCTTTTCATATCGGTCCTAGAAAAACGCCTGCAACCCCGTCTGTGCCCGGCCCAGGATCAGCGCATGGACATCATGCGTGCCCTCATAGGTATTCACCGCTTCGAGGTTCATGACATGACGGATGACGCCATATTCGTCCGAAATGCCATTGCCGCCGTGCATGTCGCGCGCTTCGCGGGCAATGGCCAGCGCCTTGCCGCAATTGTTGCGCTTCAACAGGCTGATTGCCTCGGGCGCCAGCGTGTGCGCGTCCATCAGCCGCCCCGCCGCCAGCGCCGCGCAGAGCCCCAGGGTGATTTCGGTCTGCATGTCGGCGAGCTTCTTCTGGATCAGCTGCGTTGCCGCCAGCGGCCGGCCGAACTGCTTGCGATCGAGCGTATATTGCCGTGCCGCATGCCAGCAGAATTCGGCGGCGCCCATCGCCCCCCAGCCGATGCCATAGCGGGCATTGTTGAGGCAGCCGAACGGCCCCGCCAGCCCGGTGACGCCGGCCAGGATGCGCTCGGCGGGCAGGTGAACATCGGCGAGGACGATCTCCCCCGTCACCCCGGCGCGAAGGCTGAACTTGCCTTCGATCTTGGGCGTCGAGAAACCCGCATCGCCGCGCTCGACGATGAAGCCCCTGATCTTGTCGTCGTCGCACTTGGCCCAGACCACCGCCACATCGGCCAGCGGCGAATTGGTGATCCACATCTTGGCGCCATTGAGCACCCAGCCGCCCGCCACCTGCCGCGCGCGGGTCTTCATGCCGCCGGGGTCGGACCCGGCATCGGGCTCGGTCAGCCCGAAACAGCCGATCAATTCGCCGCTTGCCAGCCCGGGGAGGTAGCGCTCGCGCTGCGCTTCGCTGCCATAGGCCCAGATCGGGTACATGACGAGGCTCGACTGGACGCTCATCGCCGACCGATAGGCGCTGTCGATCCGCTCGACCTCGCGGGCGATCAAGCCATAGGCGACATAGCTGGCACCGGCACAGCCATAGCCTTCGATCGTCGGCCCGAGCAGCCCGGCAGCGCCGAACTTCTTCATCAGATCGGGGTCGAAACTCTCGTGCCGGTTGGCCAGCTTGACCACCGGCGCCAGCTCGGCGTCGCAGAAACCGCGCGCGCCGTCGCGGATCATCCGCTCCTCATCGGTCAACTGGGCATCGAGCAGCAGCGGGTCCTGCCAGTCGAAGCGCGGCCAGGACGGCGCCATATGCTGGGTGTCGGATCCGGACTCGATCGGCTGTTCGATCGGCTGATGAATGTTCATTGCGCTATACTCCCGCCACTGGCGCCTTGCGCCGCTGTCACCCGCCACACCTTGTTGCCCGTATCGTCGGCGACGAGCAAGCCGCCCGTCGCATCGAAGGCCACGCCCACCGGCCGCCCCCGCGCCTCGCCATCGGTGTCGAGAAAGCCCGTCAGCACGTCAACCGGCAGCCCCTGCGGCTCGCCCGCGGCATCGAAGGGCACGAAGATCACCCGATAGCCCGAAGGCGGGTTGCGGTTCCACGAGCCATGCTGGCCGATGAAGGCGCCACGCGCAAAGCCGGGCCCCAGCGCCGCCTCGGCCGGTGCAAAGGCCAGCCCCAGGCTCGCCGTATGCGGCCCCAGCGCATAATCGGGCTTCAGCGCTTTCGCCACCATATCGGGCCGTGCCGGCTCGACGCGCGTATCGACTGTCTGGCCATAATAGCTCCACGGCCAGCCATAATGGCCACCTGCCTTCACGCTGGTCATGTAATCGGGGACCAGGTCCGACCCCAGCTCGTCGCGCTCGTTGACAGCGGTCCACAGTGCCCCCGTCACCGGGTTCCACGCCAACCCGACCGGGTTGCGCAGGCCGGTGGCGAACACCTGGCTTGCCCCGCTTTCGGCATCGATCGCCAGGATCGCGGCACGGTCCGTCTCCTCGTCGAGGCCATTTTCGCCGACGTTGGAGTTGGAGCCGACCGCAACGTACAGCGTCTTGCCATCCGCCGACGCCACCACTGTCTTCGTCCAATGGTGATTGCGCGTGCCGCCCGGCAGATCGGCCAGCTTCACGCCCGGCGTTGTGATCGCCGTGGCACCCGGCACATAGGCAAAGCGCGTCAGCTCGTCGGTCTGCGCCACGTAAAGCGCATCGCCCACCAGCACCATCCCGATCGGCGCATTGAGCCCCGTGATGAACGGCGTCTTCACCTCAGCAACGCCATCGCGGTTCGCATCGCGCAGCAACGAAATCCGGTTTGCCGATGGCACCTTGGCACCGGCGAACGACATGATGATCTTCTGGAAAAAGCCGCGCACGCCCTTTTCATCGTCGGGCTGCGGCGGCGAGCTCGTTTCCGCCACCAGCACATCGCCATTGGGCAGCGTATAAAGCCAGCGCGGATGGTCGAGCCCTTCGGCAAAGGCCTGCACGGCCAGCCCCGTCGCCGGTGTCGGCGCTGCACCCGCCGGCCAGCCCACCACCTTGGCAATCTTCAGCGTCGGCAGCACCGATGACGTGGGTGAAGGCAACTGCGGATCGGGCCCCTGCCCGGCCCGGATCGGCAGGCTGGCCGTATCGCCACAGGCGGCGAGGAGCAGGAGGGGCAGAAGTGCGCGCATGGAACGTCCTGAAGAGTGCCGCTGGCGGCTGGGGCCGGTGGCCCCAGACCCCTTTTGTCATTGACGCCTGTACACCCCCGGGCGTTCCCGGGCCAATCGGCGTGCTGTCACACCTGGCTGACGGCCTCGATCGCCGCGCGCACCGCGTCGTCGCGCTCCAGCGGCACGAAATGCGTCGTTCCCGGCAGCCGCTCGGCCGACACGCAGCGCGGATGCGCGGCAAAGATCGCGAACTCCGCCGCCGGCACCGTCGATCCCGTTTCCCCGGCAATCAGCGCGAACGGCCTGTCGAGCGCCGCCAGCGCCGGTTCGATGCCGTGCGAAACACCGCGAAACGTCGCCGCTTCCCAGGCTGGCGGACACGCCAGCGTCACGCCGCCATCACAAGGCTGCAGCCCGTCGGCCAGATAGGCATCGAGATCGACATCGCGCCAGCTGCGGAACACCCCGCGGCCATGATAGGCCGCCCGCGCCGTCGCCACGTCGGGGAAATCGGCGCGGCGCCGCGCGGCCTGGTCGGCCATCGGGTTGGGCAGAATCTGCCCCGCCGCCCGCGCCGCCCTTGCCGCCTCGAAGGGAATGAACGGCGGATCGACCAGCACCAGCCCCTGCACGCGCTCAGGCTGTGCTACCGCTGCCAGCAGCGACACCGCGCCCCCCATCGAATGCCCGGCAAGCAGCCATGGCGCCCCGGCATCGACCGCATCGATCACCCCGAGCAGATCGCGGGCGAAATCGTCCCATTCCACCCTGTCCCCCACCGGCCCGGCCGGCGAATGGCCATGCCCGCGCGAATCGCTCGCCACGATGCGAAACCGCGTCGCCAGCGGTTCGAGCAGCCGGGCATAAAGCCCGCCATGCATCCCCGTCGCATGGGCAAAGTGCAGCCTTGGCGCCCCAACCCCGGCGCCATCCCAAATCAACGCCGACCGCGGGCCATTGGCAGTTTCGATCTCGACGCGCTTGCCGCTCAACGGTGCTGCACCCGTGCCAGGATCGCATCGAGCCGTGCCATCGCCGTCGCTTCCCAGGCTTCGGGGGCGGTCAGGATTGCCGTGTCGAGCACCGTGTCCAGCGGCGATGCCGGCCGCTCGTCAGGCAGCGACTTGACGAGATTGACGATCGTCTGCCGCGCCACCCCGGCATTGGCCGCCATCACCCGCATGATGTCCGAAATGTCGACATCATCGCCGCCGGCCTCGGTATCGCGCCAGCAATCATAGTCGGTGACCATCGCCAGCAAGGCATAGGGCAGCTCGGCTTCGCGGGCCAGCCGCGCCTCGGGCATCGCCGTCATGCCGATCACCCCGGCACCCCAGCTCTGGTACAGCCGGCTTTCGGCGCGGGTCGAAAATTGCGGGCCCTCGATGGCGATATAGGTCGCTCCCGTGTGCACGGTCGCCGACGTCCCGGCTGCCGCCGCGCCTGCCAGCCCGGCCAGCCGCGGGCATACCGGGTCGGCCATCGGCACATGGGCAACGATACCATCCTCGAAAAAGGTCGAGGCGCGCGCCTTTGTGCGATCGATCAGCTGGTCGACAACGACGAAATCACCCGGCGCATAATCGCTGCGCAGCGAGCCGACCGCCGAAATCGCCAGCACATCGGTGCAGCCGACACGCTTCAGCACATCGATATTGGCACGCGAATTGAGCTGGTGCGGCCCCACCCGGTGGCCCCGGCCATGCCGTGGCAGGAAGCTCAGCTTCACCCCGGCGATCCGCCCCGTCAGCACCGCATCCGATGGCGCCCCCCAGGGGCTTTCGACCGTCAGCCAGGCCGGGCTCTTGAGGACATCAAGCGCATAAAGCCCCGATCCACCGATGATCCCGAGATGCCATTCGTTCATGTCTGTCTCCGCGCGTCGATCGGCCAGCGCTCCAGCTGTCCGTCTTCATCGGCAACCAGAAAGGCATCGTGCAGCGCGATGGTCGGGTCGACATGGCCGGGTTGCAGCCACACCAGCCCGCCTTCCGCCGGCGCATCCGCAGGCACCGGGTTTTCGGCGTCGATGGCATCGATCGCCGCCATGCCTCCGGCGCGCAGCCGGTCGAAATGGTCGGGGTGAACGATCGCACCGTGTTCATCGCCCAGCGACCGCCAGCGGCTGCCCGGCGCCGCCCCGGCAATCACCCGCGGCGCCGGGCCATCGGTATAGAGCGCCTTCAGCCCGGCATCGCACGTCGCAATCGCGGCGTGGCGCGCCGAAACCACGGTCGCCGCCACGAACAGCGCCGGCACGAAAGGCCATTCGCCCTCGGCCGCACCCGCGACATCATAATCGACATCCATCAGCGCATAGCTGCCGGCCTGGATTTCGGTGAACACCCCGGCCGCGATATCGAGCGTGTAGGTGCCGGTGCCGCCGCCCGTCACCTGCCCCGGTGGCAGCCCGGCCGCCTGCAGCGCAGCAACGACTTCGGCAAGCCGCGCCGTGGCTGCCGCATGCGCCGCCCGCCGGGCCTCGCGATCGGCCATGTGCTGCAAATGCCCGCAATAGGCCTGGACACCACCGAAACGCACTCCCGATGCCGCGGCAATCGCCTGCGCCAGCGCCAGCGCCTCGCCCGGCTGCACCCCGGCGCGGTGCTGGCCGAGATCGATATCGACAAACAGCGTCAGCCCGCTGTCCGCGGCCAGAGCCAGTTGCGCAGCCGAATCGACCACCGCCGAAATGCGTCCCGGCAGCGCCGCCAGCCGCGCCCAGCCCCAGGGCGGCACCGGCGCGGTGACGAGCAGATCGGTGATCCCGGCCGCCGAATAGCGCTCGGCCTCCCCCACCGTCTGGCAGCACAAGCCAACCGCGCCGCCGGCGACCTGGAGCGTGCCCAGCGCCGAGCATTTGTGCATTTTCCCATGCGCCCGCAGCCGAACGCCGCCAGCTTCACACGCCGCCTGCATCGTCGCCAGATTGGCCATCAGCGCGGCGCGGCGGATGACAAGGGCGGGGGTATGGGGCGGGGACACGCGCCCCAGAAAATCGGCAAGTGGTTGCATGGCTGCACCGTTCCCGCCCGCGCCGCATCCGTCAAGCACCACGCTTGCCCGGGGCCGCGTCTTGGGCCATGCGAAAAGCCATGAGCGAAACAAAAACCGTCATCATCACCGGCGCTTCCTCGGGTGTCGGCCTGTGGACCGCCAAGGCCCTTTCGGCGCGCGGCTGGCATGTCGTCATGGCCTGCCGCGATCTTGCCAAGGCGGAGCGCGCCGCGCAGGAAACCGGGATCGACCCCGCCGCCCGCACGCTGCTCCATATCGATCTCGGCAGCCTCGCCAGCGTGCGCGCCTTTGTCGATGCCTTTCATGCGCTCGGCCGGCCGCTCGACGCGCTGCTGCTCAACGCCGCCGTCTATCTGCCGCGCCTGACCGAGCCGATGCGGTCCCCCGAAGGTTATGAAATCAGTGTCGCCACCAATTATTTCGGGCACTTCCTGCTCGCCAATCTGCTGATGGCCGATCTCGCCAAGGCGCCGGCGCCGCGGCTCATCACGCTCGGCACCGTCACTGCCAATTCGGAGGAGTTCGGCGGCAAGGTGCCCATCCCGGCGCCTGCCGACCTCGGCACCCTTGCCGGCCTCGAAGCCGGTTTCACGGCGCCCGTGGCGATGATCGACGGCAAGGCCTTCAAGCCCGGCAAGGCCTACAAGGATTCAAAACTTGCCTGCATGATCATGAACCGCGAGCTCCACCGCCGCTTTCATGCCGACACCGGCATCGTCTTCAACACCCTCTACCCCGGCTGCGTGGCCGACACGCCGCTGTTCCGCCACGCCCCGGCCGCCTTCCGGCGCATTTTCCCCTGGTTCCAGAAGAACATCACCAAGGGCTATGTCAGCCAGCCACTCGCCGGCGAACGCACCGCCCAGGTCGTCGCCGATGCCGGCTTCGAAGCCTCGGGCGTCCACTGGAGCTGGGGCAACCGCCAGAGGCAAGGCCGGCAAGCCTTCAGCCAGCCGCTGAGCGCCCGCGCCAGCGACGCCGAACGCAACGCCAAGCTCTGGGATCTGACGGCAAAACTGACAGGCCTTCTCCCGGCGACCAAGTAAGCGAAGCAAGCGGCCTCCGGCGGCCGGGGCCTGTGGCCCCGGACCCGGTTTTGACTGGCACATCATCGCCGACAGCCGTGCCAAGCATTCGTTCGACAGGGGTTTGGGGCCGCCGGCCCCAACCGCCGGAGGCTCGTCATTCAAGCTCGCGGCGGTCAGCGCTTTTCGTCGTCCTGCGGCACCAGCCCATATTTCGCCACCAGCGCCCAGACATGGTCTGGCACCATATTCTTGATCATCGCCGGCTTTTCGCGACGCAGGTGCAAAATCGTCTCGATCGCCTTCATTTCCACCCGCGCCCGGCCGAATTCCAGCCCCTTGGGGCCGACGATCGGCATCAGCGCGCCCACGATCGGCCGCACCCATTTCGGCATGCGGCGCAGCGGCAGGCCGCCGGCGGCGCGCTCGGTATTGGCCATGAAGCCCTTGACCGGGCCTTCGCGCTTGCCGCTATCCGAAGGTGCCTCCAGCTTCACTTCGTCCCCCAGCAGCGCCACCAGTTCGGCGCCGCGGTCGTTGCGGACCACCAGCCATTGTTCGCCCGTCCCGGCCATGTACCCCACCGTGATATCGGCCAGACTGTTGGTGTAATCGACGCACGTCCGGCACGTCAGCGGGAAGAAATCGGGCCGCAGGTCCGACAGCGGCAGCATCAGGAACGGGATCGCCTTTACCCGGCCATCGGTGAAGCGCAGCTCGACATGATAATCGGCGCGAAATTCGAGATAGGTGATGCTGTCGGGATCATCCGACAGCAGTGCCAGAAATTCATGGAAATTGGCGGTCGTCGTATTGTCCGAACAGGGCGTGCCGATGACGGTGATGCTGTCGAAGCCCAGCGACCCCTCGAGCTTGCGCACCGCATGGACCTGGCAGGGGATGCCGATGATCGCCACGCGCTTGTGCCCCGCCGCGCGCGCCGGTTCGAGCAACGCCAGCAACGGCGCATAGCCCATCCGCATGCCGCGCACCTGTGCCATGCCCTCGGCCCTGGTCACGATGACCGGCACCGGCTTCCATTTGTCATCGGCATCGGGCGCCATTGTCAGCACCGCATCGACAGCGCCGGCCTCGAGCAGCTTTTCGGCGAGCCGCGTCGTGATGCCCGTCCATTGCGCGCCTTCGATCGGTGCTTTCAACGACGCGCGATACATCGCCTTGTAGGGGCCGAAAAACGCCTCGTCGGGCCGCGCCGGGTCGCGGGCGCGGCCATGCACCCTGGCTTCCATCGCCGGATAATCGGGCTTGATGAACTGGCAGGCGGTCCCGCACGCCTGGGGGGTGCTGGTCCGCGACACGCCGCAATCGGTGCAAAGGCCCCGCGGGGCGGGCGGGGCGAGCGGTGGCGCCCAGACGGGGCCGGTCGTTTCACTGGTCATGCCGCCTTTTTCACATTTTCAGCGGCGCCGCATAGCCGGTCATTTCAAGATAGCCGCGCCCGCCGGGCACCTTCACCGCGCCTTCCCAATAGACCGGCCCGCCGCCGCGCCGGCTGTCGAGCTCCTGGTCGGCGAAAAGCGGTATGACCGTAAACGAGGTTTCCCTCGCTTTCAGACGCACCTTGACCGTTGGTGACACGGGATAAACCGCCCCTGTCCGGGGGCTCTTCCACGTTTTTCCGGGCAGAAACTGCACGTCCTTCGGACCCAGAACCGTCAGCAAGCCGCTGGAATCTCGATAGGAACCCCCCGCCCACACATCGGTGCCACGCGCATTTCGCACCCGAAACAGGGTCAAGGCGCCGCCATCGTCCATGTTGAGCCCCAGCCAGTCCCAGCCGACGGCACTTTTGTTGAGCAGTGTCGAGGACCATTCACGGTCGAGCCAGGCCGTGCCCTTGACCGCAACCGCCTTGCCATCGCGCGAAACCCGCCCGGAAACCGCCAGATGCGGCAGGCTGTAATAGTGGCTGGCTTCGGATTTCGCCGGGCCTTTCTGGCTGAAACCCCCCTCGCCTTGCAGGATCGCCGCCTGGGTTGGGGTCATGACCAGGTCGAGAACAAAGCCATCGCCCGCTGCATGGGTAGTGAAACGCCCGTCGGCACCGCGGTCGAAGCGCCAATCATCGATGATGACATGGGCATCCTGCGTATCGGCTTCGGCAAGACCGAAGCCGGCGCGGGCAATCCGCTGGGCATGGCGCAGCTTTCCAGACACCGGATCGGAGATGGCAGCATGGGCGAACAGGATCTGGCCGGGCACGAATCGGCTCGGATTGGCCGGATCGACCGCCAGCCGTGATCGGAAAAACGTGACCTGGAAGCCCAGATCCTCACCATTTTCCGTCTTCAACCAGCCCGTCACATACCACCATTCGGTGCGGAAATCGGGATGTGCGCCATGATCGCGCGGAAAAACGATCGGCACGCCCGGTTTGACGATGGCGAAATCCGCCGCCGCCGCCGCTTTCGGCACGGGCGCAGGCGCCGCCGTTTGCGCCGCCAGCAGCGGTGCCGCGAACAACGCCCATAAAAACAGCAGAACCCGCATCACCAATCGTCCCGAACCGCGCGTACGGCGTCGGCCGACAGCGCCCGCCGCCCCGCCAGCACGGCAGTTCCCGCCGCCGCTGCCACCAGCGCCACCACAAGCCCGGCAAAAAGCCCCCAGGGCAGCCGGGTTTCCATCGTCCAGTGGAAGGATTGCGGGTTGACGACATGGATGAGAACCTGCGCCATCACCAGCCCAAGGCCCAATCCAGCCACCACCCCGACAAGGCCGAGCCCCGCGCCCTCGGCGCCGAGCATCACCATGACCTGGCGCCGCGTCACCCCGATGTGCCGCAACATGCCGAATTCGCGTGCCCGGGCGAGCGTCTGCGCCGAAAAAGTCGTCGCCACACCGATCAGACCGATGACGATGGCGATGGCTTCAAGCGCATAGGTCACGGCAAAGCTGCGATCGAAGATCGCCAGCGCCATGCGACGCATCTGCACCGGCTCCAGAAACAGCGTCTGCGGCGCCAGTCCGGGGGGCAACCGATCCCGCAGCGCGGCCTCCACCGCCCCCGCCCTGGCGCCGGGCGCCAGCGTGACCGCACCTTCGGTCATGCTGGCATCGCCGGTCGCTGCTGCAAAATCGCGGTCGGCCATGGCAATCGCCCCGAATTGCCGCGCATAGTCACGCCACACGCCCGCCACGAACACGGGCCGCGCCGCGCCGCCGATCGGCAAGGCCATGCGATCCCCGGCTTCAAGGCCGTAAAGCCAGCCCATCGGCTCCGAAATCCACACCGGCGTCTCGCCCGGCGGCGGCTCCAGCACCCGGCCGATCAACGGCAGCGCCGGCCGGCCATCGACAATCGGCTGGGCGCTGAGCATCACGGCCGGCTTGTCGGCGGCCAGACGCAAGGGGATCTGGCGCACGAAATCGATCCGCGCCACGCCCGGTGTGGCGCTCAATCGCGCCTGCGCCGCCCGGTCGAGGCCGCCGGCTTCGGCGCCTTCGACATGGAGATAGACATCGGAAGGCAGCACGGCGACCAGCCAGTCGTCCACCGAGCCGCGAAAGCTGGTCACCATCACCGCCATCGCCACCATAAGGCTTGTCGAGGCGACGATCCCGCACAATGCCACTGCCGCCTGTTCGGGTGCCCCCCACAGCCGCCGCACTGCCATATCAAGCGCCGGCGGCAGGCCGGAAAGCCCCTGCAAAGGCGTCAACAATGCCCGCGCCAGCGCCGGCATCACTGCGATCCCGCCCGCCAGGATCAGCGCCATCGCGGCGTAACCCAGCAGCGGCAGCCCCCACAGCGGCGGCGCCAGCGCCGCCAATGCCCCCAGCCCGATCAGCACCACCCCCGGCAGCGCCCGCGGCCGATGCCGCGGATCGACAAGATCGCCGGCATTCTTCAACGCCACCGCCGGCCGCGCCCTCGCTGCCGCCAGTGCCGGCACGATGCTGCTGGCAATGGCAACGGCCAGGCCCAGCCCGGCAAAGGCCAGCGCCGCAAAGGGCGCCGGCGCCAGATGCGGCTTGGCGCCGGCAAAATAGCCCCCGCCAAGATCGCCCCCCAATCTGGTGACTGCGAAATCGGCAAGGCCATAGCCCAGCGCCAGCCCCAGCACCGAGCCGATGACCCCGACGATCGTGGCTTCCAGCACCAGTTGCGCCACCAGATCGCCGCGCTGCAGCCCGAGAACCCGCAGCAGCGCAAATTGCGGCCGGCGCCGCGCCACCGACAGCGACTGCGCCGAATAAACGAGGAAGCCACCCGTCAGCAGCGCCACCATCGCCAGCATTTCCAGGTTGACGCGATAGGCGCGCGACAGCGCATCGCTGCGGCTGGCTTCGTCCTGCGGGGACGTCAGCGTCGCATCGGCCGGCAGCAGCGCTTCGATCCGCGCCGTCACCGCATCCCGATCGGCGCCTTCGGCCAGTTTGATATCAAGGCGTTGCAGCCGGCCGACCTGGCCGAAATGCCATTGCGCCGCGGCAATATCGAGCACGGCAAGCGTCTCGGCGGCATCGGCGCCGGGCAGGACCCCTGCCACGGTAAACGTCCGACGCCTGCCCCCCGCCACCAGCGCAACGCGCCCGCCGACCCTGGCCTCGAGCAGATCGAGCCCCGCCCGGCTGACGAAAAGCGCTTCCGGATCAAAGGGCCGGGCCGTGCCGACGGCGCCGACCGGCATGCCGACCAGACCCGGCGTCACCGCCAGCGCCCGCAGGGGATCGATGCCGAGCAGGTTCAGTCGCTCGCGATTGCGGATATCGCTGCGGTCGCTGCTCGCCGTCAGGGCGACGACAGGGCTGACGGCGGCCACGCCGGCAAGGCGCGCCACCTGCGGGTACAGGCCCTCGGCAAAGCCCGCCGGGGTGCGCCCGCGCACCTGCATGTCGGCAGTGCCGTTGACGGTCTGGACGGCGGTGGCAAAGCTGTCGAGCGCCGCCCGGTTGACGATATGCACGGCAAAACCAAGCGCCACACCAACGGCAATCGCCAGCGCCCCGATGATGGCCCGCCCCGGATGGGCACGCCATTCACCGGCGATCATCCAGCGCGCGGCCGTGCTGCCCAAAACGGTCATGAGCCCGCGCTCACGTCTGCGAAACAAGCCCGGCTGGCCCAAGCACCAGCACCCGGTCCGCTGCCGCGGCAGCGCGGTCGCTGTGCGTCACGATCACCGTTCCCGCGCCAGAGCCCCGGGTTTTCTCGATGAACAGCTCGAGGATGCGGGTGGCGGTTTCCGGGTCGAGATTGCCGGTGGGTTCATCGGCCAGAATCAGCGCCGGGGCATGGACGAGCGCCCGGGCAATGGCGATGCGCTGCATTTCGCCGCCCGAAAGCTGCGCCGGATAATCGCCGCCGCGCCCGCCAAGCCCGACCTTGTCGAGCATCGCCAGGGCCCGCGGCAGCGCCACGGTCGCCGGCACCTGCGCCAGCACCAGCGGCAGCGCGATATTCTGTGCCAGCGAAAGATGCGGCAGGATGTGAAAGGCCTGGAAGACAAAGCCGATCCGGTCGCGCCGCAACCGGGTCCGGGCCTCGTCGTCCAGCGTGGCAAGATCACGGCCATCGATGGCGATGCGCCCGGCATCGGCAGTGTCGAGCCCCGCCACCAGATTGAGCAGGGTCGATTTGCCGACCCCTGATTCGCCCATGATCGCAACGACTTCGCCGGGAACCACAGCAAGGCCGAGGCTCGCGAACAGCTGGCGGCCACCGGGCACAGCCTTGGCGAGGCCGGAAACCGAAAGCACGGGCGAGACGGCGGTGACCATGGCGGCAGGCTTTAGCCGCTCCGTGACGCGCGTGCATCAGGGTGTGGCACCATGGCCGCAACCCGCGAAATATCCCGGAGCGGCAACACGGTCCCTTTCGGTTTGCCGCCCAAAGCGTTACATGAACCCCATAACGCCACAGGAGACATTGCCATACCGACCCCCCCACGCCGCATGATGAACGCCCCGGCGCCGATGAACGGCCCGCGCTATGATGAGTTCATCACCGTCCCCAAGGTCCGCGTCATCGACCAGGACGGCGAAAATCTGGGTGTGCTCTACACCAAGGAAGCCATCGCCACGGCACATGAAGTGGGGCTCAACCTGGTCGAAGTGTCGCCCGGCGCCGATCCGCCGGTGTGCAAGATTCTCGATGTCGGCAAGTTCAAGTACGAAGCCCAGAAAAAGGCCGCCGCTGCCCGCAAGAACCAGAAGACGCAGGAGATCAAGGAGATCAAGATGCGTCCCAACATCGATGACCATGATTACGACACCAAGATGAAGGCGGTTCAGCGCTTCATCGAGGAAGGTGACAAGGTCAAGCTGACGCTGCGTTTCCGCGGCCGCGAGCTTTCGCACGGCGAACTCGGCCTGGCGCTGCTCGAGCGCGTCCGCGACGATTCGGCCGAATATGCCAAGGTCGAGCAGACGCCGAAGATGGAAGGCCGCCAGATGCTGATGGTGATCGCGCCGCGCTGAAGTGCGGCGCCGGTGGCCTTCGGCCGATTGCGCTCAGGCCAGGTGACGCTGGACGAAGTTGTCGGTTGCCGGATAGCAGGTTGCCCAGCTGTGGCGGCCTGAGACAAGCTTTTTGGTGATGACGAACACAATCCATTGGCAGCTTGTGGCCGGGTTGCGGAACGGGTCCAGTCCGGTTTGGGAACCATTGGAAAAAGCAATCGCCACATTATTGCTGTCGCTCGACTTGATCAGGCGCAACATGTGGCCGGCTTTTGCATCGACGCCGTCGGCCTTTTTTTCTGCGTGCCCGAATTTCTGGGCCAGGGACGACGCCTTGTCTTTCAGGTCGTTTATGAAATTCAAAGACTGCGTGATTGTCAGTTCATTGCCGTCATTGTCCGTAAAATAGGATTTGCCGGCCGCATAGCTCGGGTTATCCTTTTTGCAGTGACCACTGAACATATGCGCCGATGCTGCGACCGGCGTGTTCTCGAGAATCGATTTGAAGGTCATTCATTCATCCCAGACTGAAGCAACCGCGATTTCGTTCCGCTATCGTATCAGTCTTGGGATTGAGCGTCAAAATGCAATGCCTGCATCGCGTGTAGCCAGATCCTCAAGCGATCAGTCGACCCATTCGGCTTCCTTCTCCGCCGCCCGCCGGTCGAGTTCGGCGCGCGAGATCTTCTCGCTTGCCGATTTCAGCTGCCCGCAGGCTGCCATGATATCGCGCCCGCGCGGCCGGCGGATGGGGGCGGAGATGCCGGCTTCGAAGATGATGTCCGAAAAGCGCGCCACCCGTTCGGGCGTCGAGGTTTCGTAGATCGAGCCCGGCCAGGGGTTGAACGGGATCAGATTGACCTTGGCGGGCAGGCGATAGTGGCGGATCAGCCGCACCAGTTCGTGGGCATCCTCGTCGCGGTCATTCTTGTCCTTCAGCATCACATATTCGAAGGTGATTCGCCGGGCATTGTTGGCGCCGGGATAGGCGGCACACGCCGACAGCAGTTCCTCGATGCCGTAACGCTTGTTGATCGGCACGATCTCGTCGCGGATTTCCTTGGTGACGGCGTGGAGCGACACGGCAAGATTGACGCCGATCTCCGTGCCCGCCCGCGCCATCATCGGGACGACCCCGGAGGTGCTCAGCGTGATCCGGCGCTTCGACAGCCCCAGCCCGTCGCCATCCATGACGATCGCCAGCGCATCGCGGACATTGTCGAAATTGTACAAGGGCTCGCCCATGCCCATCATGACGATGTTGGTCAGCATCCGGCCTTCGGGGGTGTAGTTGTTGCCCGGATTATGCGCGCCGGGGACATAGGCCCGGTCTTCATCGTCATCGTCGCGTTCGTCATCAAAGGCGTCGGGCAGCGCCGGCAGGCTGGCGGTGCCGTTGGGCCATTCGCCGAGTGCATCGCGCGCCAGCATCACCTGGCCGACGATTTCGGCTGGCGTCAGGTTGCGGACCAGCTTCATCGTGCCGGTGAAGCAGAAACGGCAGTTGAGCGTGCAGCCGACCTGGCTGGAAACGCACAGCGTCCCACGCCAGGCGTCGGGAATGAACACGCACTCGGCTTCCTCGCCATCGTCGAAGCGCAGCAGCCATTTGCGGGTGCCATCGGTCGAAACCTGCGCCTGCACCACTTCGGGGCGGCCGACGACGAAATGCGCATCGAGCAGCGCGCGGGTGTCCTTGGAGATATTGGCAAAGGCCGAAATTTCGGTGGCACCGCGCTGGTAGATCCAGTTCCACACCTGCGAAACCCGCATCTTCGCCTGTTTTTCAGGAATCCCGACGCCGATCAGTGCCTCGCGCAGATCGGCCTTCGACAGGCCGAGCAGGGCGCGCTTGCCATCGGCACGCGGGCTGGCGGCCTTGCGCGGGACAGTCTGGGGGTCGATGAGGCCGGGAATCTGCATGGCAGCGATATAGGGCCGGCACGGGGCAGAAGAAAGGCAGGGGTCGGGGCGCCCCTGCCATTCCCCCTGCCTCTCCCCCTGCCGTGCTGCCCTCAGGCCATGGTCACCGGCACTTTGAGGAACACCCGGCCGCCTGCCGAAGGCGCCGGCAGGGCGCCGCCGCGGATGTTGACCTGAAGCGACGGCAGCAGCAGCGTCGGCGCCGGAAGGGTCGCATCGCGAGCCGTCCGCATCGCCACGAAATCGGCCTCGGTTATGCCCTCATGGACATGGACGTTGCCGGCACGCTCGGCGGCAACACTGGTTTCGAAGCGAAAATCGCTGCGCCCCGGTGGCAGATAATCATGGCCGACGAACAGCCGGGTTTCGGGCGGCAGCGCCAGGATCCGCTGGATCGAGCGATACAGCGTGGCGGCATCGCCCCCCGGAAAATCAGCGCGTGCGGTGCCATAATCGGGCATGAACAGCGTATCGCCGACAAAGGCGGCATCGCCGATGCAATAGGTGAGGCAGGCCGGCGTGTGTCCGGGCGTGTGGATGGCGCTGATCTCCAGCGTGCCGAGCGGCAACCGGTCACCTTCCTGGAACAGGATATCGAAGTCAGCGCCGCCGGGCGCCACGTCATCGGCTTCGAAAACGCTGCCGAAAACGCCCTGTACCGTGGTGATATGGGCGCCGATGACGAGCTTTGCCCCTGTCCGCTCACGGATCAGATGGCCGGCCGACAGATGATCGGCATGGGCATGGGTTTCAAGCACATAGGCGAGGTGCAGCCCGTGCGCTGCAATATGGGCCAGCGCCCGATCGGCTGATCCGCTCGACAATTTGCCGCTGCGCGGATCGAAATCATGCACCGGATCGATGATCGCGGCGACGCCGGTGGCGGGATCGCTGACGATATGAGTGGCAGTCGAGGTGGCGGGGTCGAAAAGCGTCTCGATGGTCGGAATCGGGGCCTGTTTTGACATGTTGGGTTCCTTTGTGATGACCATTATATGAGCTATTGCTAAATTAGAATCAAGTGATATATTGGTCGCATGTTCGATACGGAAACCTTCGATATGGCGCGGTTCGAAGCGAGCGCCGCTGCCGCTTCCCAGCTGCTCAAGGCGCTCGCCAACGAACGGCGGCTGATGATCATGTGCCAGCTGGCCGGCGGCGAAATGGCCGTCGGCGCATTGCAGGCGCGGATCGGCATTTCGCAGTCGGCGCTGTCGCAGCATCTGGCAGTGCTGCGGGCCGATGGCCTCGTCGCCACACGGCGGTCGGGCCAGGCGATTTATTACAGCATCTGCGATCCCGCCGCGGCGCGGCTGATGACGACCCTTGCCGAAATTTTCTGCCCTGAAGATTCTGACCTGAAGACATGAAAGGCTGACCATGACGGATGCTCTGCTCCCCCTCCCCCCGGCGTCGGTTGCGGCGCGCTTGCAGCGCGGCGAGGCCGTGCTCATCGACATTCGCGAGGCCGATGAATTTGCCCGGCGCCGCATCGGCGGTGCCATCTCGCGGCCGCTTTCGGCCATCGGCGACGTCCCGCTCGATCGAAGCGTCATCTTCACCTGCCGCACCGGCATGCGCACCGGCGCCAATGCCGCCCGGCTGGCGGCGCTGGTCCCGGCACCGGCCTATGTTCTTGAAGGCGGCGTCGATGGCTGGGCGGCGGCCGGTTTGCCGGTCGTCACCGATGCCAGGGCACCGATGGAAATGATGCGGCAGGTGCAGATTGCCGCCGGGGTGCTGATTCTGGCCGGCGTCCTGCTCGGCTGGCTGGTGGCGCCGGGCTTCTACCTGCTCGCCGGCTTCGTCGGCGCCGGGCTGACCTTTGCCGGCATCAGCGGCTTTTGCGGCATGGCGCGCGTCCTGGCGCTGATGCCCTGGAACCGCGCGGCCGCCTGATGTCGGCCATCGCCTATCCGGTCGCTGTGGCCGGCGGCGCCGTCATCGGCCTGCTGCTGTCGGTTTTCGGCGGCGGCGGCTCGGTGCTGGCAACGCCCCTGCTGCTCTATGGTGTCGGGGTGCGCGATCCCCATGTCGCGATCGGCAGTGCCGCCGCAGCCGTGGCGATCAACGCGGCGTCGGGCCTGTTCGTCCAGGCGCGTGCCGGCCGGGTGAAATGGCCGTGCGCGCTGGTCTTCGGCGGTGCCGGGCTCAGCGGCTCGCTGATCGGCGCGCATTTTGCCAAGCAGATCGATGGCGATGCCTTGCTGCTGTGGTTTGCGCTGGCCATGGCGATGGTGGGGGCGGCGATGCTGCGACCCAGTGTTGCGACGGGGAACCCCGATGTTCACATCGATGGCCGGCTGATGGCGCGGCTGGCGCCGATGGGCCTCGGCGTCGGGCTCGCTGCCGGGTTTTTCGGCATCGGCGGCGGCTTTCTCATCGTGCCGGGGTTGATGGCGGCAACTGGCATGACGCTGGCCAATGCCGCGGCCTCGTCGCTGGTTTCGGTGGTGCTGTTCGGCGGCGCCACCAGCCTCAGCTATGCCGCCTCCGGGCTGGTCGACTGGTCGGTCGTTGCCGCACTGGTCGCCGGCGGCGTGGTCGGCGCGGTTGCCGGCGGGCCCGTCGCCCGCCGCCTTGCCGGGCGGGCCGATCTGGCGCGGCGCGTGTTCGCCGTCATGGTCATTGCAACGGCGGCCTATGTCGCGTGGCGGGCCATGGGCAGGTGAAGCTGGTGGCAAAATGTCACGGTGTCGTACCTGTAACAAACCGGCACTAGCCTCCGGCAAGATTTTTGCGGGGGCAGACGAATGGCAACGATCAGTATCGGTCCGGCACTGGCAGGCTTTCCGGCATTTCCGACCCTGCCGATCGCCGCGCTTGGCAATCCGGGCGCCTTGCCGCCCGAGGTGCTGCTGCAAATCCAGCAGACGTTTGCGGCGCTGAATTTCCAGTTCACGCCGACAACCTTTTCCTTTCAGCTCGATTCGACGATCTTCGGCGTTCCCGGCGCCTTTCAGTTCGGCTTCGAGTTTACCGGCGATTTCAGTGCCTTGGTTGGCGATCCCGGGCTCATCTTTGCCGCCTTCAACCCGGCGACGGCCGCGGCTTTCCCGATCCGGTTCCAGACGGCGCGAACCACGGACATGCTGTCGTCGACGCTCGCCATCGGCGCTGTTGCCGATTCGCCCGGGCCGCCGCTGCCGTTTCTCAGCTTCTTCTCGACCCTGCTCGATCCCCGCAATTTCACCGAGAACCTGCTCGATGCCTTTATCGGTGATCGCAACCAGTTCACCCATCTCGACCTGACCGCCTTCACCGGCGGGGTTGTCAGCGGCCGGCCGAATGGGGCCACGATCAGTCGCGACGGCACCATTTCGCGTCCCGATACCAGCTTCATCGATTCGACCTGGGGCGTTGTCAGCTTCAACGATGAAATCGTCGGCATGCGCTTTGCCAGCGTCGCGGGCGGCGGCGGCGACGATGTGCTTGGTGCGGCAACCACCGCAACGACAATCGACGGCGGTGGCGGCAACGACCTGCTGATCGGCAGCACGGGCGGCGACACACTCACGGGTGGCGACGGCAGCGACCGCATCAGTGGCGGCGATGGCAACGACCAGCTGGCCGGCGGCGAGGGTGCCGATACCCTCATCGGCGGCGCTGGCAACGATTGGCTTGACGGCGGCCGGGGCAACGACCGGTTGTTCGGCGGCATCGGAACCGATCGCCTGACCGGCGGCGCAGGTGCCGATCATTTCGCCATCCAGATCGGCGTCGGCAACATCACCTTCATTCGCGATTTCAGCCTGGCCGAAGGCGACACGGTCGATTTCGGCACCGGCAGCTACCGGTTCGGACGCGAAGCCGATGGGTCGCTCAACGTGCGTATCGGCAGCAGGGCCGAAAATCACATCATCGTGTTCGAAGGCCTGACCGAAATCGATCAGATCGTGCCGGGGGTGGTGCTGGGCACATCCAGTCCGGGGCTCACCGTTGCGCGGACGGCCGGCGGCACCCGCGGCGACGAGGCCGGCAATGCGGCCGGGACCATGATCGGCTCGGGGCTTCGCGATGTCCTCAAGGGCCCCGGCGGCGACGATACGCTGCTGGGTGGCGGCGATGGTGATTGGCTGCAGGGTGGCGCCGGCAGCGACCTGCTGTTCGGTGAATCCGGCAACGACCGGATCGACGGCGACGATGGCGACGATGTCCTCGACGGCGGCCTCGGCAATGACAGTCTGAACGGCGGCAATGGTTTCGATCTGCTCACCGGCGGCTTCGGCGCCGATGTGTTCGTCTTCAACCGCCGCTTTTCCGACTATGACCGGATCGTCGATTTCGAGCTGGGAATCGACACCATCGACATCAGCGGCATGTTCGCCGGCATGACGGTGACACCCGATCGCTTCGACGAGTTCGTCCGCATCACACCGCTCGGGCCGACCGAATTGACCGGCTTCATCGAAGTCGACCGCAACGGTGCCGGCAGCCGTTTCGGTTTTCAGATCATCGCGCAGATCGATGGCGCTGCCTTTGAAATCATTGACGATCAGTCTCGAACCACGCTGACCGTCGTCGATTTCATCATCGGCTGAGCCGGACCCTACATCGCACTGATCCCGCCATCGACATAAAGCCCGTGCCCGGTCACCATCTTGGCTTCATCCGACGCCAGATAGACCGCCGCCCAGGCCACGTCATCAGGCTCACCGACAGCGCCAAGCGGGATCTGCCGGCCGAGCTTGGCGAGGCCGTCCTCGCGGCCGAGATGCGCGGTGATGCCGTCAAGGATCGGCGTATCGATGAAAACCGGGTGGATGCTGTTGCAGGTGATGCCGTAGCGCTGCTTGGCACAGTGGAGCGCGACCGACTTGGTCAGGTGACGCACGCCGGCCTTGGCGCTGTTATAGGCAGCGCTGTTGTGCCCGGCGATGACGCCGGCAATCGACGAGATGTTGACGATCGAGCCGCGCACGCCGGTGTCGCTCACCGTCCGCGCCATCAGCGGCAGTGCCAGCTTGCAGCCGAGAAAGACACTGTCCAGATCGACGCTGTGGACGCGGCGCCAGTCCTCGAGGCTGGTGGCCTCGACATTGCTGCCCGCAGAAATTCCGGCATTGTTGACGAGAATGTGGAGGCCACCGAAACGCTGTTCGGCAAAGGCAATCGCCGCCTCCCAGTCGGCAACGCTTGTCACGTCATGGCCGATGCTCGCGGCGGCGTCGCCGATCATGGCGGCCTGCTCGGCAGCGCCTGCCACATTGATGTCGGTCAGCACAACCCGCGCCCCCTCGCCCGCGAACCGGTGCGCCATCGCCGCGCCAAGCCCCTGCGCTGCGCCGGTGATGAGTGCGATCTTTCCGGCGAGACGGGGCATGCTTGCAATCCTTGTGATGGTGTCCGCCACGCTTGTGAGACCCGCACCGCCGGCCGACAAGTGCGATGCAGAGTGTGACGCTAAAGCCACAGCGCCCCGATTCTTGATGCGTGGCTGCAACGGCCGCATTGGCGCTTCGGCTGGGCTGGTCTACCGGCAGCGCCAATAAACAAAGAAGAACCTCGGGAGACGATCTTGAAGAGCATTTGGTTGATGTCGGCAGCCTTTGTATTGCCGGGCGCGCTGCTGCCGGGCGTTGCGCTGGCGCAACAGGCGCCCGCTGCCGAAGCCACGGCAAACAGCGACGACATCGTCGATTCCAACGAAATCATCGTCACCGCGACCCGCCGCAGCGAATCGCTGTCGGACGTGCCGATCGCGGTCAGCGCCGTCGGTGCCGAACAGCTGCGCAACAGCGGCGGCAACGACATCCGCCAGTTGAACCAGCTGGCACCGTCGCTGCTGGTGTCGTCGGCGACCAATGAATCCAATGGCGCCGCACGCATCCGCGGCATCGGCACCGTCGGCGAGAACCCGGGGCTCGAATCCTCGGTCGCCGTGTTCATCGACGGCGTCTATCGCAGCCGCACCGGCGTCGGCCTGACCGATCTTGGCGAAATCGACCGGATCGAAGTCCTGCGCGGGCCTCAGGGCACGCTTTTCGGCCGCAACGCATCGGCGGGCCTGCTCAACATCACCACCGCCATGCCGAAGTTCGATCCGGGCGGCCTTGCCGAAGCGACCTATGGCAATTTCAACAACATCCGCGTCATGGGCAGCCTCACCGGCCCGCTTTCCGAATCGATCGCCTTCCGCGTCGATGGCCTTTACAACAAGCGCGACGGCTTCCTGACCGATGTCACCTCGGGCCGCAAACTCAACGACCGCGACCGCTTCCTGGTGCGCGGCCAGCTGCTGCTGAAGCCGACCGACGATATCTCGATCCGCCTGATCGGCGATTACAACCAGAAGAACGAGGAATGCTGCGGCGCTTCGATCATTGCGCCGACGCAGAACCTGACGCGCGATGCCGCCGGCAATGTCGTACCGTCGCCGAACAGCGTTCGGGCGCTCATCACCAGCCTTGGTGGCAATTATCGTGTGCCGACCGATGGCCGTGCCTATATCTACGAAACCTCGATCACGCCGGGCGAAGGCTATGAACAGCGCACCCGCGACTGGGGCGTTTCAGGCGAGCTCAACTGGAACATCGGCTCGGGCTCGCTGACCTCGATCACCGCCTATCGCCAGTTCAAGAACCGCGCCGCGCAGGATGCCGATTTCAACAGTGCCGACATCCTTCGCCGCGACGACCAGAACCGCGAATTCCGGACGTTCAGCCAGGAACTGCGCTACAATGGCAAGGTCTTCGATGACCGGCTCGATTATCTGTTCGGCGCCTATTATGCCCGCGAAACGCTGCGCACCGACGACAATCTGACCTATGGTGTCGACTATGAGCGTTTCGTCAACGCGCAGATCGGCAACACGCTACCGACGCTTGCGGCCCTGGTTGGCTATGCGGCACCGGCGGGCCAGTCGTTGCTCAACAACACCGGCATCGTCCAGGGCGGGTTCTTCAAGCAGACCAGCACCAACTATGCCTTTTTCACCCATAACGTCGTCGCGATCGTTCCCGACAAGGTCAATCTGACGCTCGGCGCGCGCTACACCAACGAGAAGAAGACCCTCGAAAGCCGCGCGATCGCCAACAACAACCTCTGCGGTGCCCTGCGCGCTGCACCGGCTTTCACGGGCCCGTTCGCTGCGCTGAACGCGGCACGCGCCGGCGCCACCGCGCTGTCGTGCGTCATCAACAACAACGCCGTCGACTTTGCCCGCGGCGATGCCGGCACGGAACGCGGCGAGGATGAAATCACCGGCACCGCCGTTCTGTCGTGGAAGCCGATCGACGAAATCCTGACCTATGCGTCCTACTCGCGCGGCTACAAGGCCGGCGGTTTCAACCTCGATACCTCGGCCCTTGATGCGCCGTGCAACCTGCAGACCGAACCCGGCAGCGTCGCCACCGGCATTCCGTCCTGCGCCGCGCGGCGCGCCTTGCCGGCGAACACCGCCGGCAACGCCCGGCCCGAAGCCAGCGACCTGCAATTCGAGCAGGAAATCGTCAATGCCTTCGAAATCGGTGCCAAGTTCGATTGGCGGGTGTTCAAGCTCAACACCGCCGTCTTCTATCAGCAGTTCAGCAACTTCCAGCTAAACACCTTCAACGGGGTCAACTTCGAAGTCGCCAGCATCGCCGCCTGCGCCGATGATCTGGGTGGCCGCGATCGCGACCTGATCAACAACAATTCGACCTGCACGGGCAAATCGCGCCCGGGCGTCATCTCGAAGGGGGTCGAGCTCGAAGCCTTCTTCTATCCGGTCAACGATCTGGCGCTGACGTCGGGGATCACCTACACCGACACCCGCTATTCGAAGAACCTCACCGGTACCAACGGCGCCTCGCTGTCGCCGGTGCTGTTCCAGTTGCCGGGTGCCATGTTGTCGAACGCTTCGGCCTATGTCGTCACCGGCAGCGCCGCCTGGACGCCGAAGATCAACGAAACCCTGTCGGCGCTGGCCTATTTCGATTTCCGCTACATGTCGGAACTCAACACCGGTTCCGATCTCGATTTCGAAAAGCGCCAGCCCGGCTTCACCGTCGCCAACGCCCGCATCGGCATCTATGGCAAGGACCGGATCTGGGGCCTCGAATTCTGGGGCCAGAACATCTTCAACACGCTTTACCAGCAGGTCGCCGCCGACGCGCCGTTGCAGGGTGGCGGCACGTTCAACGCCGTTGCCACCCAGATCAACCCGGCAACCGGCACGGCCCCGATTGCCAACCAGCTGTTCATCACCTTCCCGGCCGAACCGCGCACGTTCGGTGTGACGGTACGGACGAGGTTCTAGTCGCAGCGCCGCGCGCGCCTAGCGCAAGCTAGGCGCCGACAGGCGCAAGACCGGCCAGCGAGGCGGCGGGGTCTTCCCCCCCCGATTTCGTCTGACGTCAGCATGGGCTTTGCCCATGCCCTTGCTTGCTTCTGTCTTTCTGAAATCGCCGAAAGAGGCGAAACCCTGTGTCAAACAGGGGGAACCGAAATTAAGAAACCGGGCCCTCGGTCTTGCGCATCGCCCCGCTCACTTCCGGCGGCATGTAATTCTCGTCATGCTTGGCGAGGATCGTCTCGGCCGAGAACACGCCCGATGCCGGATCGATCTTGCCTTCGGCAATCACGCCCTGCCCTTCGCGAAACAGATCGGGCAGGATGCCGGTGTAGGTGACTGGCCAGGTCTTGACGTTGTCGGTCACCACAAAGGCCACGGTCTGGCCGCGCCGCACCAGCGATCCCTGCTGCACCATGCCGCCGAGGCGAATGGCATTGGTCGGCGCCGGAATCGCCGCCAGGTCGGACGGCGCGTAGAAATAGGTCGCCTTGTCGCCGAGCGTCGAGAACGCCAGCGCGCCAGCGCCGCCGAGCGCGACCATCGCGCCGACGATGAGCCACAGCCGCTGTGTCTTGGCCTTTACTTTCACTTGCGCCTCATCCCTTCGGCACGCTTCTCCGCGCGACTCATGCTTATCCACGCCCATACCAGCAGCGCCACCATGCCGCCGATGGTCAGGATATAGGACGGCCAGATATAGGACGCCCAGAGATTGGCCTGGTGCACCACGCCGTCCATTACGCCAGAGCCTCGGCGAGGCGCCGCGAGCGTGCCTCGACACGCTGCTCGGCGAGCATGGCGCGCATCCGCATCAGCACGATCGCCGAGAACAGGAAGCTGAACCCCGCCACCGACAGCAGCAGGGGCTGCAGCATTTCGGGTGCCATCGCCGATTTGGCGGCAAGGACGTTGATGCTCGACCCCTGGTGGAGCGTGTTCCACCATTCGACCGAATATTTGATCACCGGCAGGTTGATTGCACCGACGAGCGCAAGGATCGCGGCACCCTTGCGCTCGCCGCCCTGTTCGGATTCCGATGCCGACAGCGCCAGATAGCCCAGATAGAGAAACAGCAGCACCAGCATCGACGTCAGCCGCGCGTCCCACACCCAATAGGTCCCCCAGGTCGGCTTGCCCCACAGCGAGCCCGACATCAGGCAAATCGCGGCAAAGGCAGCGCCGGCCGGCGCGATGGCGCGCGCCGCGATGGTGGCGAGCGGATGGCGCCAGATCAGGGCGGTTGCGGAAGCGATGGCAAGCCCGAGATAGCCGCCCGAGGCAAGCCAGGCAGCGGGCACATGGACATACATGATCCGCACGCTTTCGCCTTGCTGGTAATCGGGGGGCGAGGCGAACAGCCCGACATAGAGCCCGGCGGCCGTGAGGATCAGACCCAGCGCCAGCACAACAGGCGTCACGACACGCGCGATACGCAGGAAGCGCGCCGGATTGGCGAAACGATGCATGGTGCGCTTCTAGCACGCGGGGGGATTAGCGAAAGGGGGCGCGGCGGCCCGCCTCACTCGGCTGGCCGCTTGCTTCAGGCGACGGCCGCCACCTCGTCGGTATGGACATCGAAGCGCAGCAGCTTCACCGAACCGAAGGCCGTCGTCAGGGCGGTGTCGGTCGCATCGCGGCCGCGCGCCATCAGGATGCGGCCGATGCGCGGGCGGTTGTGGCGGGCATCGAACGTGTACCATTCGCCGCCCAGATAGACATCGAACCAGGCCGAAAAATCCATCGGCGCGTCGCACGGCGGAATGCCGATATCGCCGAGATAGCCGGTGCAATAACGCGCCGGAATGTTCATGCAGCGGCACAGCGTGACCGCCAGATGGGCGAAATCGCGGCAGACACCGGCGCGTTCCTGATAGGCGTCCCAGGCCGTCTTGGTGGCGCGGGCATGGCCATAGCCGAACTCGATATGGTCATGGACATAATCGACGATCGCCTGCACCCGGGCCCAGCCGGGTTCGACGCCGCCGAACAGGCTCCAGGCGATATCGGACAGGCGGTCGGTCTCGCAGTAACGGCTGCCGAGCAGGAAGACGAGGATGTCGTCCGGCAGCGCTTCCACCGGCAGTTGCGGGGCATCGGGCGCCTGGATATCGGGAAGGCCGCTGTCCTCGATGACGAAATCGCAGCGCAGCGTCAGCCCGCCAGCGGGTACCACAAGCCGCGTGCAGGTGTTCCCGAACGCATCGACATAATCGTACATCGGCACATCGGGCTCGGCGATGATGCGATGCGGGGTCTGCAGATCCTTGTTCCGCGACGGATGCACGCTCAGCATCGTCAGCATGGGGGTGGCGCTTTCGCTGCCGAAAGCAATGTCATAGCCCGTTCGGATCAACATGGATCTGGATTCTCCTTAGCTAGGCTCCAACGCCCGAGATGCCAATGCGATGTCGACCGAAACGGTCATGTCGAGAAAACTGTCGGGAAAGCCTTCCCAGGTGCCCGACAGCGGCACCGCCTGATAGGGGTCACGCGCCACACCGACGCGGATCAGTCCGCGGTTGCCGACGATGCCATTGGTCGGGTCGAACTCGACCCAGCCCGAGCCGGGGAGAAAGATGCGCACCCAGGCATGAGTGTTGCCACCACCGAGCCGCCGGTCCTGCGCCGAAGGGCTGTAGACATAGCCCGACACAAAGCGCGCCGCCAAACCCAGAGCGCGGGCCGCCTCGATCATCAGCACGGCAAAATCGCGGCAAGTGCCCTGGCGCCGGGCAAGCGTTTCGATGGGGGTCTGGGTGCCCTTTTCGCAGCGCGCGACATAGGCGAAGTCGCGCCGGATGGTCTGGGTCATCGCCGTCAGCAGGGCCAGGGTATCGATCGACGCCCCTGTCGGCACGAACTGGTGCGCCCAGCTATCGATGACGCGGCCGGGATCATGGTGCTGCCGCTCGATGGAGCGAAGCAGATCGGGCATGTCCTCCGACGAATAGGTGAAGGGATAGCCGCGGGCATAATCCTCGATTTCGATATCGGCCGCCGCCATCGGGACATGTTCGACGGTCGCGCGGGCATGGAAACGCAGCGACGTGGCGTGGCCTGCGAACCGCGCGATCGCGACCGAATTGCCGAAGACATCCTGCACCCAGCGCAGGTCGGCGGGCGCCGGATCGATGGTCAGTGCCGAGGCCAGCAAGCGCTGGTCATGGCTTTCGCGCGGGCGGGTCATGATGCGGTGCTCGCCGAACGTCACGCGGTGGCGATAGCTGTAGGTTGTGACATGATCTATGGTGAGCACTGACATTAGTGAAAGTTCTGACGCGTGGATGGCGATTTGCAAAGGCTTTTGCAGTCTGGCGCGCCGCCGCCGGTCGAGGTGATCAACGCGGGCGGCATCGCGCCATTGCTGCTGATCGGCGATCACGCCGGCAATGCGATCCCGCAATCGCTTGATGCGCTTGGCATCGCCGAGGCCGACCGCCAGCGCCACATCGCCTGGGACATCGGCGTCGACGCCCTGGGGCGAAGCCTTGCCACCCGGCTCGACGCGACCTTCATCCGCCAGCGCTATTCCCGGCTGGTGATCGATTGCAACCGCGATCCCGATACGCCCGAAGCCGTGCCCGAGGTCAGCGACGGCACTGCCATCCCGGGCAATTACGGCCTCGATTCCGCAGCACGGGCGCAGCGGGTCGCGGAAATCCACGCCCCCTATCAGGCCGCCATCGCTTCGGCGCTGGTAGCGCGCCCGGGCGCTGTGCTGGTGTCGCTGCACAGCTTCACACCCGCCCTTGCCGGCGGCGCCCCCCGGCCATGGCATCTCGGTGTTCTCCACAATGGCGGCAACGACGGCTTTGCACGGGCCTTCCTTGCCTGGCTCATCGCCAATGCCGGCTGCACCATCGGCGACAATGAACCCTATCGGATGGACACGACCGACCACACCGTCCCGCGCCGCGCCTTCGCCGACGGCCGACCCTATCTCGAACTCGAAGTGCGGCAAGATCTGCTCGGCGACGCCGCGGGCGTAGAAGCCATCGCCGACCTGGTTGCAACAGGATTGCTGGCCTGCCGCTAGGCGCCGGCCTCTCTAGCCCCGCCGCAGCCGCACCAGCGCTGCATCGATCGCCTGCAGGAACCGCGCCCGATCGGCCTTGCTGAACGCCCCCGGACCGCCCGGCACCACATCACCGCCGGCGCGCAGATCGGCCATGATCGCCCGCGTGGCAATGGCAGCACCGATCGAGCTTGCCGTGAATTCGCGGCCATTATGGGCAATCACCGTCGCCCCGGCCTTCAACGCGCGGTCGGCGAGCAGGATATCCCCCGTTATCACCAGGCTCTGCGGCCCGGCCGCTTCGGCAATCCAGTCATCGGCGGCATCGAAACCGTCGCTCACCACCTGCTGGGTGATCAGCGGGTGGGCCGGCAGGCGCATGCCGCTGTTCGACACAACCACCACCGCCACGCCATGGCGCACGGCGACACGGTAGATATCGTCCTTCACCGGACAGGCATCGGCATCGACAAGGATCTGGATCACGCACAATTGCGTAAGGCCCGCTTGCCCTTGCCGCAACATCGGCATATCGCAGCCCGGCGTCAGGTTCCCGGAGACGGGAATAATAGGGAACCCGGAAGCAGGCTTTATGCCTGTAATCCGGGGCTGTGCCCGCAACTGTGACCGGTGAGCGGTCGCTTCACATGCCACTGGTGGCCTTCGGGCCGCTGGGAAGGCGAAGCGGCTGTGACGACCCGGGAGCCAGGAGACCTGCCTGTCGCAGTCGGTCCTTTGCGCCAACGGGGTTTTTGGTGTGATCGAGGGTTCCCCCTCGCGTGACGACATCGAAGGAGGTGGCGCACGTGACGGGTTTCGATCCTTGTCCTGATCTGCTGGGCGTGCCCGTGGCGCGCGCAACCTCCTGTTGTTCAACCAGGAGGTTCCATGCGTATTCCCACTGTCATCCTGCTCGCCGCCACCACGGCCGCTGCTACTTCCACACCCACCCTCGCGCTCGACGCGCCTGATACCATCGTCGTTACCGCCAACCGGAGCCCGCAGCCGCTGTCGCGCGTCGGCCAGAGTATCAGCGTCATCGATTCGGCCGAAATCGGCCGCCGCCAGACCGCGACCGTCGTCGAGCTGCTGCGCACCCTGCCCGGCGTCAACATCGCCCGCAATGGCGGCATCGGCACCACCGCCTCGGTGTTCATCCGCGGCGCCGACAGCGATCAGACCGTCACGCTCATCGATGGCGTCAAGCTCAACGACCCCGCGTCGCCCGGCGGCGGATTCAACTTCGGCAATCTGCTGACCGGCAATATCGCCCGCATCGAAGTGTTGCGCGGCTCGCAATCGGTGCTGTGGGGCAGCCAGGCTATCGGCGGGGTCATCAACATGATCACCCGCCCGCCGACCGAGGCCCTTACGGTCAACGCCCGCGGCGAATATGGCTTTCGCGATACGGCGCAACTGGTCGGCAATGTCTCGGGCAAGGCCGGGCCGCTGTCGGCAAGCGTCGGCGGCGGCTGGTTCCGCACCGATGGCATTTCGGCCTTCAGCGAAGCCCGCGGCGGCCGCGAGCGCGACGGCTACGAAAACTACGGCGCCAATGCCAATCTCAACCTCGCGCTGAGCGACGCGATCTCGATCGACGCCCGAGGCTGGTATTCGAACGGCAATGTCGGCGGTGATGGCTTTCCGCCGCCCAGCTTCGCCTTTGCCGACACGCTGGAAACATCGCGCACCCGTGAAGTCGTCGGCTATACCGGGCTCAACGCCGCCCTGTTCGATGGCCGCCTGCGCAACCGCCTCGGCTTCGCGCTCACCGATACCCGCCGCCGCAACCAGACTGGCGGCATCCAGGGCTTCGCCGCCGACGGCCGCAACGAGCGCTTCGAATATCAGGGCGTCCTTGCCATTGCCGAAGGCTGGCAGGCGACGGCGGGGCTGGAGCGCGAAACGTCGCGCTATGCCACCAGTTCGGGCGGCGCCCCGACGCGCGGCCGCGCCCGGCTCGACAGCATCTACGGCCAGCTCGTCGCGACTCCGACGACCGGCGTGACGCTGACCGCCGGGTTGCGCCACGATGATCACAACCGCTTCGGCGGCGCCACCACCTTCGGCGCAAGCGGCGTCTACAGCACCGGCGACACGGTGCTGCGCGCCAGCTATGCCGAAGGCTTCAAAGCACCCTCGCTGTTCCAGCTGCAAAGCGATTTCGGCAATCTGACGCTGCGCCCGGAACGCTCGAAGGGCTGGGATGCCGGCATCACCCAGATGCTGCTGGGGGGCGCTGTCGAAGCCAGCGCGACCTATTTCCAGCGCACGACGAACGACCAGATCGTCTTCATTTCCTGCCCGCTGCCCCGCACCGGCATCTGCACCGGGCGGCCTTTCGGCACCTATGACAATGTCGCCGCCGCCCGGGCCGATGGCGTCGAACTGGCGCTGGCGCTGCGGCCCATCGAAGGGATGCAGGCACAGGTCAATTACACCCTGACCAACGCCGTCAACCGCTCGCCTGGCAATGCCGCCTTCGGCAAGCGGCTGACGCGCCGCCCCGAGCATAATGTCAGTGCGCTGGTCGACTACCGCTGGGCCTTCGGCTTGCAGACCGGCGCAACGCTGACCCATGTCGGCCGCAGCTTCGACAATGCCGCCAACACCACCCGCCTTCAGGGCTATGTCCTGGCCGATCTCCGCGCTGCCTTCCCGATCACCGAGACAATCGAAGTCTATGGCCGGATCGAGAATCTGTTCAACGAGCGCTACGAGACGGTTCAGCTTTACGGCCAGCCGGGCCGCGCCGGCTATGCCGGGGTGCGGGTGACACTGTGAAGCACGCTGCCGCCGCCCTGCTGTTGCTGCTCGCAGCCCCGGCAGTCATCGTCAACGCCGTGACGGCGGCGGGGGCGGTGGCGGGGGCGGCGGCACCGGCGCGCGCTGCGCCTGCGCGTGTCGTCTCGATCAACCCCTGCATCGATGCGATCCTGATGCACGTCGCCGATGGCCGGCAGATCGCCGCGATCAGCCATTATTCGAAGGACCCGCGGTCGAGCTCGATCACACCGGCACAGGCCGCGCGCTTTACCGCGACCTCGGGAACCGCCGAGGAAGTCGTCGCGCTCGCTCCCGATCTCGTCATCGCCGGCGGCCATGTCGACCCTGCCACCATCGCGGCGCTCAAGCGCATGAACATCGCGCTGCTGCCGCTCGAAGTGCCCGAAACCATCGCGCAGAGCCGCGAACAGGTGCGCGCCGTCGCCGCCGCCGTCGGGCACCCGGACCGCGGCGCGCGCCTCATCGCCCGGATCGATGCCGCTCTTGCCGCGGCACGGGCACCGGGACCGGCCATTCCGGCGCTGATCTGGCAGGGCGGCGGGCTCGTTCCAGGCGAAAAGACACTCGCCAGCGAACTGCTCGGCAAGGCCGGCTTTCGCAACCTCAGTGCCGATTACGGCCTCCAGACCTGGGACGTGCTGCCGCTCGAATATCTCGTCGCCCGGCCGCCCCGGGTGCTGTTCTCGGTCGGTGCCACCAGCGACGCCGACCGGATGCTCGGCCACCCCGCCGTCAGCCAGCTTGCCCGCCACATCACCGTCCGGCGCTTTCCCGAACATCTGCTGCAATGCGCCGGGCCAACGATCATCGAGGCGGCAGCGACGCTGGCTGCGGCGAGGGCGGCGCTGTGAGCGTGCAGAGCCTCCGGCGGCTGGGGCCTCAGGCCCCAGACCCCAATCATGGGCAGGGCGCGCCAATCATCAAATGGGGTCTGGGGCCGCCGGCCCCAGCCGCCGGAGGCCCTTCAACCTCGTGAACGCCCGGCTGAACCTCACCCTGCTCGCGGCGCTGGGCGCGGCGATGGCGCTGTCGCTGCTGGCCGGCAAGGTCTGGTTGCCGTTCTCGGCCTGGACGCCCGATGATCCGCGCTGGCTGATCATTGCCGAATTGCGGCTGCCGCGCACGGTGCTGGCGGCGGTCGTCGGCGCCGGTCTGGGGCTGTCGGGGGCGGCGATGCAGGGTTATCTGCGCAATCCGCTTGCCGATCCGGGGCTGTTCGGCGTGTCATCGGCGGCGGCGCTTGGCGCGGTGATCTCGCTGTTCTTCGGCTATGCAGCGCCCGGCTGGCTGTTGCCGGCCTTTGCTTTGGCCGGCGCCGGCATCGCGATGGCGCTGCTGGCACTGCTGGTGGGCCGTTCGGGAAGCCTGATCGTCTTCACGCTGGGCGGCGTCATCCTGTCGAGCATTGCCGGATCGATGACGGCGCTGGCGATCAGCCTGGCGCCGACGCCTTTTGCCACTTCGCAGATCGTCACCTGGCTGATGGGGGCGCTGACCGACCGCAGCTGGCGGGATGTGCAGATTGCGCTGCCGCTGATCGGGCTTGGCGCGGCGCTGCTGGCGCTGACCGGGCGGTCGCTCGACGCGCTGACGCTTGGGGAGCCGGCGGCACGGTCGATGGGAGTCGATCCCCGTCGCCTGCAGCTGCTGATCGTTCTCGGGGTCGGGCTTTGCGTCGGCGCTTCGGTGGCGGCGGCGGGCATCATCGGCTTTGTCGGGCTGATGGTGCCGCACCTGGTACGGCCCTTCGCCGGGCACCGGCCATCGGCCGTCCTGCTGCCCGCGGCCATCGGCGGCGCGCTGCTGCTTGTCATTGCCGACAGCCTGGTACGTGCCGCGCCGACGGTGAGCGAGCTTCGCCTCGGCATTGCCATGTCGATGCTCGGCGGGCCGTTTTTCCTGGCGCTGTTGCTGCGCATGCGGCGGCAACTGCCATGACCATCAATACGGGTCTCGAAGCCAGCGGCCTGTCACTGACGCTCGGCGGCAACCGCATTCTCGATGGCGTCAGCGCGCGCTTTGAGCCCGGCCGCGTGACGGCGGTGCTCGGGCCCAACGGCGCCGGCAAGTCTAGCCTGCTGGCCTGCCTCGCCGGGCTGTGCACGCCCGATGCCGGCAACGTGCGGCTCGACGGCGTTGCACGCAGCGCGTTGGGCGCGCGCGATCTGGCGCGGCGAATCGGCTTTCTGCCGCAGACCGCCGATGTCCATTGGGATGTCGATGTGGCGACGCTGGTGGCGCTGGGGCGATTCCCGCACCGGGGTCGCTGGGGCGAAAGTGCCGCCGATCGCGCCGCCGTGGCCGCAGCGATGGCGGCGACCGATGTTGCGGGGTTCGGCCACCGCATCGTCAACACCCTGTCGGGCGGGGAACGCAGCCGCGTCCTGCTGGCGCGCGTTCTCGCCGGCACACCCGATTGGCTGCTCGCTGATGAGCCTCTGGCCAGCCTCGATCCGGCCCATCAGATCGATGTGCTCGATTGCCTGCGCGCCATTGCCGGGAACGGCGCCGGGCAAGGCGCCGGTGTCGTCGTCGTCCTCCACGATCTCAACCAGGCCGTGCGCGTCGCCGATTCGGTCGTGCTGATGCGCGGCGGGCGCATCATCGCCCAGGGCGCGCCCGATGCTGTGCTGACCGCCGACACGATCGCCGAGACCTATGGCGTGACCGCACACTTCGGCCTTGGCCCCGACGGGCGGCGCTTCATCGTCACGACTGGACGGGCCGAGCGGGAAGCTGCAAAGCCTTGACCTTTTGAACCGTATCGGTTAATCGGACGTTTCAGCCGCATGGTGTTCGCGCAGATCGACGTCAATAACGCGAAAAGCTTTTGACCTTAATGTGAACTTATCGGTAACCGGGGCAGATTCCCGGGCAGAGCGTCTTCCCTTTGGGTCGTAGCTGTGATTCACACTGCCGATGACTCTGGGAGGATCAGACCCTGTTGATGATGCAGCGCTGTTCGAGCTGCGTGGTGTTG
>Ga0209906_100165_pt1 | contig 71629 bp, 72 predicted proteins | sample FECB24metaG_FD_188303 | JGI IMG/M metagenome (GOLD analysis project Ga0209906, IMG submission 188303) | Cyanobacterial communities from the Joint Genome Institute, California, USA from Joint Genome Institute, California, USA - FECB-24 metaG... ... | reverse complement strand
GGGCATGGCCGATCACATCCTCGCGCCGGAAAAGATGCCGGAGATCCTGCTGGCGTACATCCGCCACGATTACATTTCGGCGCCCGTCGATGCCGAGATCGCCTCGCCGGGTGGCCAGGCGCGACGTTCGATTTCACGTATCCGAACGCTTCGGCAGTGTGACGACCCACCTCAGCCAAAGGATGTTCCTCGGTTAGCTCGATACAGGCTTCGATTTGGGCAAGCGGCCTGCCTGCAGCTCTTGAGAGAGCAAGACCAAAACGCAATTCGCCGATCGTAATAGCCGAGACGAGCTGCGGCGCGTCGGGGTCGAAGGTGGCAATCGCGCCGCGAACAGCTAAGTGGTTCGGCCGACCGGCGTCGTAGAGGACGGACACGAGGTTAGTGTCGAGGAGGTAGGTGTCCATCAGTGGATGTACTGCCTCAGCGTCTCGACCTCTTCTTGCGGCGCAGGCGTGAATGCCTTCAGCGCCCAAGCCCCACGGTTGCGCTCGACTAGTGGACCTAGATATTCATGCAACGGCATGTACGCCGTGAAGTCCTCGGGCAGCCATCCTTGGAATCGGTGGTCCACACGGCGCTCATGTTCGTGACCGCGGAAAAATTCTAGCAATCGCCGCTCCAGACGCGGAGGCAGGTCGTAAGCTCGCAGTACCTCCGCATCGATTTCGATTAGAAGACCGTTCAGAACGGCGTCGCTCTCTACGGGTCGCAACACTTCCGCACCTGCCACCTGGCACGCTGCGCGATAGCGTTTCACCGCCTCTACCACTCGGACCAGAGGCTTTTTGGGCATCGGAAGCGATTTCAGCAATTCGTTGGTAAAATGCTGATTGGTTGCGCGTTCCGTCAAAAATGCGTTGGCAAGGGGCCCATTCAGGATGGCCTCCAGGGCCCCTAGTGGAAGGTTGTCGCTCTTGGGCCAAATTCCGAAGAACCCCTGAGAGGCAACAAGGCCGGACTCGTCGGAAGCTGCCGCCATCCGCCAACGTCCCCTCGATAGCCGAGCAACGTTGGTGAGTACCTTGGGTTGGTCCCACGGTCGACTGAGTGGCCCAGGAAACATCGCAGCTTCGGGGCTCATGTTGAGGTAAACGAAGTTTCGCAGGCAATATTGCGCCAAGGAATCTGCCGGTTTGTACACTCCCGGCGCGAATCCCTCCCGGGGTGACTTCGAGATCGCGCTGCCCTGGTTCAACCACTGCAGCCCGCGGTACACCTCGGCGACTTCGCCCAATCGTGGAAATCGGTCCGCGACTTCCCAGAGCTCGTCGAGCTCTCCAATCCACAGATCGCCAAACTGAACTGTCTTGGTACTGCGCCGTTCGGCGGTCAGTTTTCCAGTCGCCAAGAAATCGACGCGGTCGCGATCGGAAACTACGCTCGACACGAGTTGTACTTGCACCTGTCCAGTCTCGGCGCGCCGATCTCTGGCAGTCAGCACAGCCGCCTCGAACCCTGCGCGCTGGAAAATGCGGTCTGGAAGCGCGGTCAGCTCGATATGCTGATAACGCTCTGCGATCGCCTGCCGGAGCTGGGCATATTGCTGCTGCTGCAGAAAACCCTGTGGCAACACGAACCCGATCCCTTCGGGCTCAGCGTCCAAAACGGTTTGAAGGACGGCCATTGGCTTGGAGAAGGACTTCGTCGCCATCTCCGGATATTCGGAGCGTTCCGCGGCCTCGAAGTCCTCCCAAGGCGGATTGCACAGCACAATCTTCGCCGATCCGACTTGTTGCGCTAGTACGGTCGGTCTGAACAGGTCTTCGTTGGCGATCTTCCAACCATTTGCATTCGGATAGTCCGCGAGGATCAGTGACAGCGTTGCCACCTCGCAAGCGAATGCGTCGATCTCGGCCCCGCTGATGTGCCGCACGAGGAACGCATGTCGCTTCTCAGCCGAGAGCCCTTCGGGCAGAAGGTCCCGCAGATGGCGCAACGCCGCGACGAGAAATGCGCCCGCGCCGGTGAACGGTTCAAAAATGGTCAGCCCGTCGAGGTCGAACTGACTTAGGTCGAGCCGGCCGACAACATACTCGGCGACCTGCCGAGGAGTGCTGTGGGTCCCGAAGCGCTTGCGTGTATCCTTCGTGACCAGCGTGTTCTCATATACGAAGGCCAGGCTGTCCGAGGAGATATTCCGAAAACTGATCGCATGCAGGAGGGTTTGCCAAGCCGTCTCTGCCGACGGATGCGGCACGCCGCCCAGGGGCTCGGACGGCAATCGTCCGAGGCCATAATAGCTCTCGATACCGGCCAGGACGTTGGCCACCGGTGCCTCCCGCCACGTGATCGCAGCCGGATGCTCGCGATCGAGCAGGATCTTGGCTGCGAGCAGTCGGAACGTTGCGCGAAACACTGCCTCTTCTGTCTCGCCACTTAGGCCGCCCATGAGCTCATCGACGACCCGTCGCAGTAGGCGGTCGAGCTTGTCCTCGACTTCGTGCTCGATGGCCGGGAGAAGACCGAGGTCGACGAAATCAAGTTGATAGGCCGTCTGTGTCTGTCCCAACGATTTCGCACGATGTACGGCCTGCGGCCGCCAGCGCTCGGCATTCCGCCGGAACAGCTCAGGGATGGCGTTTAGGCTCACTCGTTCGAGCAGTCGGGGGGCGCCCAGGGCGCCTACGCGCCAGACACCAACGTCCTGCTGTCCGATTGAGAGCAGGATCGGCGCTCCAAGCGCCCGGCGCTCGAGCAGTGACTCTTCGTCCTCCTCGATGACCACCCCGAAGGCGGCCGATCGGTAGGATTCGGGGATCTGTGTGAACGCTGCTAGCTCAACGCGACGTGATTCCCCAACCGCCGAGAGGACGTCAGCGAAGGTGTAGTCCCTGATGATCGCGTCCGACGCATAACCTAATTCTCGGAGTTCGGTCTCGATGGCGAGTAGGACGTTCACCGGCGTTTCCCTTCTGTGCGTCGGTGCTCGGTGGATAGACTTTCGCCCGATCCTCGGAGCCCTATCACCGGGAAGAGTGGGAGTTGCGAGACCGGGTCGATGAGCCCGAACCTTTGCGAGAGCGCCTCCAAGTGACGGTTCAGGCGGAGCAGGATCGCGTCCTCTTCCGCCGAAAGTGCTGTCGTTCGGACGGTCAGCAGCTCGCATCGCGTCAAGCCGTAGATGGCGAGCGTTCCTCCCCAAAGTCCAAGGAACGAGGCGCCATCTAGTAGCTTGCGCGCCGAAGCAAGAAGCTCACGATGGGCCTGAAGCTCGACGTGGAAGCGGGTTCGCAACACGACGGCGAGGCGAAGTACCAATAGGGTCTGCCAGGAAAACTTTGCTTCGCTACCCCGTTTCTGTGCAGGTTCGTCCGGCTGAACCAGCCTTCGGCGTACGGTCCATTCCCGCAGTTGGTCGGCAGTGAGCCCTGTAAGGGCAGGGACATCCCGTGATCTAACCAGCCGCACGGGTCCTCCAAGTATGGGCATGACGCCAGATGTGGAGAACGGGTATCATACCCGACCTATTCCGTAAAGTTAGGTGGGGCAGATCATTAGCGCTCCGCGCCGGCGGAATCTGGGCGAAGGAGACTAGGCGAATGCATGGTGACGCTCCGTTGGTGGCCGAGCATGTTGGAGCCTTGCTGCGATTGCATGGAGCTGTTCTGGCCTCGAATGTGTATAGCGGCGGAGCATTTTCCAGTCTTTGTGCCCAGTGACCATGGCAACCTGCTCGATTGTGAAGCCCGCCTCAAACAGACGGCTGGTGCCTTCGTGGCGCATATCATGGAAGTGCAAATCCTCGATGTTCAATTCCCGGCAGGCACGTCGGAATGCGGAACCGGCTGATCTGCCATTGTAGGGAAAGATGCGACCCTCGCCTTCAGTGACCAAACGCTGTTCTTCGATATTGGCGCGCGCATCGTAGCCACGGACGTCGAGGAGAGGGATACGCATATCATTGCCCTGCTTGTGGCGTGGATCCTTGCGATATCGAAGGAAGAGGGTTTTGTTGCGATCATTGAGGTCTTCCCAGGTGACGTTGCAGATTTCCCCCAGTCGCATGGCGGTGGCGATCGCAAAGCGGATTATCTTGTCGACCGGGATAATCTGGTAATTGTTGCCCCTGAAATAGCGTATGAGCGCCTCGATTTCCTCGTCTGTCGGTCGCCGATCCCGTTCGTTGCCCTTACCGACGAGACCGAGACGGGCGAGCGCAACGCGGCCTAATTCCACCGGCTCCACTGAATAGGGTAGTCCGTGTACCGCTGCCCCATGGACCAGCAAAGTCCGAATGTATCCGATGTCTATACCGACAGTGACCGGGCCGGCACCGTCATCGGCTCGTTCCTTGCCAAATTTGATGACTTGCTCACGATTGAGGTCGGTCAGGTTCAATTTCCCGAGCCTTGCGCGCAGTAACTCGAGACTGAACCCCTTCGTACGACCGATTTCCTTGCCAACCTCCTTCAGATCCGCGATATGCAGGTCGATCAGATCGGAGAAGGTCTTAATCCCGTCCTTGTGCTTGGGAGCAGGCTTTTGGCCTAGGTCGATTTCTCGCTCATCCTGCGCGCCCACATTTCGGCGTCCTTGCGTAGCGAGAAGCTATCGCTGAGGTAGTGGCCCTTAGTGCGAACCTGGACACGCCACTTCCCGGAAGGGAGCTTGTTGATGGATGCCATGGGTGGTCTCTTTTTCGTGCACGCTGTGTGCACAGTGCGGGGTACAAAACGCGAAAGCGAACGGATATCGTGGCGTACAAACGGCGAACGTGTGCACGTTCTAAGGCCCTGAAAATAAGAGAAAAAGTGTGAAATATCAAGCACATAGATTTGCCGTTGCACCCATGATGCTTTGGACAACGGCTTCTGCCGAGTGAGGGCTTGAACCGCAAGTTTTCGGCCCCAGAGGCCCCTTCATGTCCCCTGTGTATCGGTTGCGCATAACGCCGCCCCTCGCCGTCTCGGGGTGGGCGACCTAATCCGCAGGAACTGTGTCCTTGTGATTAGTGACACCACTAGCAGGCTTCTCTGATTGGGGTCGGTGAGGTCAAGCTCCTCCTGCTACGTTCATCCGGGTGATGTCGTCCCGCGGGTCACTCGCTTCTCTTCGCGGTCGGCGCGGAGCCGCCGCATGATGGGGTCAGGAGAGCGAGGCGTCTCAATATGTTGAACGACCTTGGAGAGTTCGCCCAGGATCGTGCCTGCTAACGAGATCGCCTTGCCCATCGTCCCCACGGAACGATCCGGATCGCCTTTTCGGGCGAATGCTATTCTTTGCTCCTTTGATCAGTCTCGGTCACATCGCCAGCGCGGCAGGCTCCTTTCCAAAGCGGAACTCGGTTGCGTCGGCCCACATGCGGTGCAGGATGACGGCCAGTTTGCGGGCTACCGCCACGCGGGCTCGCGCCATGCCACGACGTTTGGCGATGTTCATGCCCCAAGCGCGCAAGCTCGACCATTTCTTCGAGCGCACGAGCAGCGAATGAGCCGCCTCGTAGAGCGCAGTGCGGGCGAGTTCGTCTCCGCAGCGGCTGATCTTGCCCTGGATATCGGTCTCGCCGGACTGGTAGCGCGCCGGCGTCAGCCCCAGATGTGGCCCAACCGCTCGGCTGGAGCCGAACCGCTCCGGCCGGTCGATCGTGGCGCGGAACGCGAGCGCGGTGATCGGTCCGACACCGGGCGCGCTCATCAGCCGCCGACAGACTTCCTCCTTACGCACGATGTCGAGGACCTGCTTGGTCAGGCGCGCGAACTCCTTCAGCATGACGGCGAGGATCATCAGCAGCGACTCGACCATTGCCATAATCTCGGCGTCGCCGCCGGCCAGTTCACGGACCCGCACCGCAAATCCAGCGCGCGACGGTGTGCCGAGCTTGATGCCTGCCTCGCGCAGCATCGCTCGCACCACGTTCTCGATCGAACGCATCTCGTTCAGCACCGTGCGGCGGGCGACCAGTAGCGAGCGCCACATCCGACATTGCCGGCTCTTCACATGCACCTGCCGATACCAGCCGGTACGCATGATCTGAGCCAGCGCACGCGCATCGTTGCGATCGGTCTTATTCGGCATCGTCTTCATCGCCGCGTTGGCCTGACGGGTCTCGATGCAGATCGCCGCCAACCCTTTGGCGCATAGGCCGTCGTGAAGCCAGGCCGTCAGCGAGCACGCTTCCAGACCGATGCGCTCCATCGGTAGGCCAACTTCCCGCAACGCCTCGCTCAATGCCTCAGGTTCGCTCTGCGCTCGTGCTTCCTTCACGATCCGGCCGCTCTCGTCGACGACGCAGATCGCAGTCTCTTCCAAAGACACGTCGAGTCCGGCAAAATACTTCATGGCTGCTCCTTCCCGATGTTTGTGGCGATCAACATCGATCACGTTCTCACATCTCGACAGGAGCAGCCGCCATTAGTTGGCCTCGGCAGAGACCCCAATCACCCCGTCTGTTGAGGAAGTCAGCTGCGCGCGCAGACGAAGCCTGAATCTTCGCCGTTATGGATGTAGAAGTGCCCGACGAGGCGGCCGGCGGTACCGATGGTGGCCCATCCGCGACCGCAGGCGGGGTCATTGTTGTCTTGTCCTTCCGAGGAAAACTCCGTGCAGGCCGATCGTATACCTCCGGCGAGGGCCGCGGGCTGACGGCGTTGGACGACCACGGCCGTCTGATCAGGCGGCTGCGCGGTTCTGGGCCGTGCCGGCACGCCAGTGCCAGGGCAGTAGCTCGGACAATCGACTCTGCGGCGTCCCCGCGATGCGGGCGAGCGGGTCGGTGAGCCAGGCCTGTGGATCGACGTCGTTCAGTTTCGCGGTGGCGATGAGCGTCGCGATGGCGGCTGCACGATCGGCGCCGCGGTCGGAGCCGGCGAAGAGCCAGGCTTTCCTGCCGAGGGCAAAGCCACGCAGGCTGCGCTCTGCGGCATTGATTGTCAGGCAGATGTGACCGTCGTCGAGGAAGCCGGCGAAGCGGCTCCAGCGCTTAAGCATGTCGTCGATCGGCTTGGCGACCGACGACGAACGCGACAGCGTGGTGCGCTTCTCCTGCAGCCACGCGTGCAGGTCTGTTGTTCAAAGCTGCGTCGGAGACGATGCTGACTGTTTCTGATCCTCCTCAACAAGCGCTTACACGAAAGGCCCGGCGCGAGGCCGGGCCTTCTGCAACGCGTCGATTACATTTCAGAAGAAGCGTGTGAATCGCAGATATCCGGACACGGACCCATCCAAGGTCTCGATCTTGTCGTATTGGAACTCCGAACGCACCTCGAAATCGCCGACCGGGAGATAGACCAGCGACAGCTCGGCCGACTGGCCGCTAAAGCCAGACTTGATGTCGCTGCCAGCCAAGTAGAAGTCGTTGAAATATTGGTAGGCGACGGAGGCGCTGAACTTGTCGGTGAACTGGTGGCCATAGGACGCCAGCACTGACCATTCCGAATTCCCATTGCCACCGAAGAAACCCGATGCCGGGCCGTGCAGGTTGCCATAGCTGTGGTCGCCATCGGCATAGTAGCCGATCAAGCGCAGCGACGACCCTTCCATGTTGGGTACGTTGACCTGGAGGCCCGCCGACGCGCCGAAGCCGCCGTCGTTGAAGCCGCCAAAACCATTGGCCGACCCGTCGAAGCTTTCGCTGTAGCCGACACGTGCCCACAGGCCACCCCAGCCGCCGCTGTAGCCGACGACGCCTACGACGTCGGGAGCATAGCCCTCGCCTGCAAGCGCGTCATCTTCCAGCGAGAGGACTCCGAAGAAGCCGTTGCGCACGAAGTTGTATTGAATGAGCGCGCGCTGCTGATCGCCGTAGGACATGGCGTTGTCGGAGTGGGAGCCGGAGGTGGACACATCGCCGACATAGGTCTCGGCCCATGCCGATTCGGTGTAGCCCATGCGCAGGCCACCGAGCGCGATGAAGGCCTGGTCCGCCTCGACCGGGCCGTCGCCGACGCCGTCCCAATCGGCCTGTAACCGGATGAACGAACGCAGCGTGCCCCATTCGGTCTCGGACCGTGCGTCGAAATTGACCCGCGCGCGGACGCCCTTGTTCCAGCCATCGGCGGCGAAACCGTTGTAGTTCGGCGTATCTGTAAGGCCGTTGTCGCTGGTTGCCCCCACCTGGTACCAGACGTAGCCTGAGATCTGTAGGCAGGTCTCGGTGCCGGGAATATAGAAGAAGCCTGCGCCGTAGGCGTCGCAGACCCGGACGTACTCGGCCGGCTCGGGTTCGGGTGCCATGACGGCGTCGGCCGCGAATGCGGATCCGCTAATTGCGCCAAGCGTCCCGGCGAGAGACAGAAATCTAAAGGTCTTCATTGGTTCATCCCCGATAGTATGGCGCTGGTTGCGGGCGGTTGCTTATCCGCGGTAAGCCCTGCCCAGCGCATGGAAGATCGTAGCGACGATACAGTAATGTGATAACATGACATTGGTGGCAAGGAGCGATCAGCGATTTTTTCCGCGCCACGCGAAACAGTGGAAGGAGTGTCATCCGGGCAACACCCACCGGCAACCCGAACGGCGTCTTCCAGCTCGCAGCCGAGCGCTTCCGCGATGGGTGTCGCCGGCCGGTTCCGCGACATCGTGAAGAGACCGGCGAACGAAAGAAGCCGGCCATCCGTCGTTCGAAGGTCGGCTTCGCCTTCAAGACTCGCAATCGGCTCTTCCTCGATTTCGACCCCGCGCGCCTCCATTGCGCGTCCGTCGGCAAGCATTACTTTGAAGGCATCGCGGCGTCCCTTGTCGCATTCGGCCATTCCGTCGCACCAGGTAAGGGTTTCGTATCGCGAAAGCTGCTCGCGCGACCGCTTCGCGATCTCGGCCGGATCGGCACCGTCTTGCGACAGAAAGCCACGCGAGTGGTTGGCAAAGCGGTTTCGCCGAAGCCCAGCGTAGACTACTAGGACGGTGCGTCGGGCCCGAGCAACTGGAGGCCGCTGCCATTCCGGCATAGCTGCCACCGACGATGATTATGTCGTATTGCATGGATATGGTCCTTCGGAATGGGATGCCAAGTTCGGATCGCGACGATCGTTTTTAGATGGTCTTGCGTGACGTCGGCGTTCTGCTTCCAGGTCTGGATCGTCTCGAACTTGGCGGCCGGAGGCTATTTGCCGTTTGTCGCGAAGACGGCGTATCGGCTTTCGTCGATACGGATCGGGGTTTCCACGGAGAAACCGACCCGGCGGAGAACATAGGGTATCGTCGCCATTGTTTGCAGACACGAAAGAGGAAGTTGATCGACCGGAACATCCTTGTTCCAATCTTCGCGTCGCCAAAGGCCCTCGACAACCAGAACACGGCCACCGGGCTTTAGCCAGTTTCGCCAGTTCGCGAACGCTTTCAAGGGATCGTGAAAATAGCAGACAGCCTGCCGGCAGACGACGAGATCAAACACGTCGTCGCTGAACAGACTTTCATCATGGGTATCGCCGCGACGATAGTCGATTCGAACGGACGGACCAGTAGTCAACGTCCGAGCCTTTTCCAGCATCTGCTCCGACGGCTCAAGTCCCACGACGCGACTTCCGGTACGTGCCACCAATCGCGACATCACGCCCGTACCGGATCCAACATCAAGGACGACATAACCTGGCCCAAGAGGCTTTGTGCGCTCAAGCAGACCTAGCCAGGCGGCGGTTTCCCAATCGCCTATCGCGTGACCAGGCTGCGTTTCGTATGTGTCGGCAGCTTGGTCATTCGCCGCGTCGATTGCGCGTTGCAGTTCAGACATCGAGTAACCTATCAGTGCGCGCGCGAGGGCATAGCCGATCGTCGCCGGATCGACGCCCTTCAGCTCCCACCGCGCGACGATGGTCAGGGCGCGTTCTTGGACGGCGGCCGCGAAAGCGAGGCGAGGGCAGGGGCTGCAAGGAGGATGGGCGCAAGCAGGCCAAGGGCGGCAAGACGGGGGCGAGCTTCATGGCGAAGCCTTCAAGAATTTTGATCTGGCAGGCGGCGGACATAAGTAGAAGCCAATGACGTCAAAGGGAACTGATACCGAGACCAAGAACAGGGGTATGTAATGTTAATACCCTTCCTCAATAGATAACGTAATAGAGCTACGTATTTGTCTTGCGCATCGGCGTTCCAGAAGGGTGCCGTCCCGTGCGCATCGATTGGGGGACCTGAGCATCAAGCAAAAGATGGACCGAAAGCGCGAGAACCGTGATTGCCACAACCGGTGCGACCACGAGCCGTGGCGCGTCGAACAGGTAGTATCGAAACTCCCAGGCCATCGCGCCCCAGTCTGGAGCGCTCGTGTCGGCGCCGAGCCCGATAAAGGCAAGCCCGGAATAGGCGATGACGGCGCGAGCCAGATCGCTGCCGAGATGGACGCGGAGCGGTGGGAGCACCGCCGGCAGAATGTGGCGGCGGGTGATGGCGAAGCGGCTTGCTCCTAACGCCCTCGCGGCCAGGGCATAGGGTTCTCGAAGGCAGGCACGGGCGTGGGCGGCGATCACCAGCCCATATTGGGCGGCGGCGGCAAGGCCAAGCGCGAGGCCGGCGGAAACCGGCGACAAGCCGAACAGAGCCGTTATCGCCAGCGCCAGAACGAAGGCGTGAATTGCGGTGAACAACCGAACGACGAACTCGACCGGCCGTTCCGCTGCTGGCCATAGGCTCGGTGCCAAACCAAGGACAAGACCAAGCGGGACGGCGATGGCAGCGACCATTGCGACGACGAGTATGGAGCGCCAGCTTCCGGCAGCCAGGCGGGCGGCAACGTCGCGACCGAGATGGTCGGCACCGAGCAGGAGATCAAGGGAGGGTGTTGCCAAGGCGCGGTCGAGATCGAGCGTGTGCTGCTCGCCGACCGCGAGCGGGAGCATCAAGAGGATTGATAGCAAGATCCAGGCGATCGGTTTCATCTCAGTCCCTCCAGGCTCTCGCGCGGATCGATCCGCCGTTCGATCAGCCGTGCCAAGACCATGGCCAGTCCCAGCCAGGCAAGAACCGTCAAGAGATAGATCTGCATGACCGCATAGTCGCGGGCCGAAGCCGCTTCGACGACATAGGCGCTGAGGCCGGGAACGCCGAAGACGAGTTCGACCACCGCCGTACCGCCGATTGCCCAGCCGAGCTCCGGGACGAGAACGGCCAGCAGTGCGAGCAACGCCGGGCCGCTGGCGTGCCTGCGCATCGCCTGCGCGCGCGACAAGCCCTTGGCTTGCGCGGTAAGGAACCAGCCCGTGGTCTCGGCACGGCGCAGGGCGTCGGTGCAAACGCGTGCGAAGGTGCCCATGGAAAATAGCGCGACAACCGCGATCGGCCCGATGAGGCGTTCCGCGGCATTGCCTGTCAAAGGACGCACGATCTGGAACGAGGTGGCGAACAACCAGAACAGCAGAAGGGCGAAGGCGAAGGCGGGCACGCCCTGCGCCGCGACGGTCAGGAGCCGCGAGGTCCGGTCGGCTGTTCCATGCGGGCGCAACGCTGCGGCGTAGCCGAGCAAGCCGCCGCCGACGAAGGCTATCGCCAAGCCGATTGTGCCTATCGCGAAAGACCAAGGCAACCGAGCGGCGACTTCGGGCAGGATCGGACGGTCGCTGGCGATAGATCGGCCGGCATCGCCGCGCGCAAGACCTTGGAGCCAGTCCAGAAACTGGGCGCCGAGGGGCTGCTCGAGGCCATGCGCATCCCGAAGGAATGCCAGGCTTTCCACCGACGGTGCACCACCGGTCGCAAGAAGCCGGATTTGTGCCGGATCACCCGGCGCCAACCGCATCAGGAGAAAGGCAGCAAAGAGCGTCGCCACCGCCATGGCGAGGTCGCTCGCTGTGCGACCGAGCGCGCGTGCCAAGACATTTCCGGTCGGTTGCGTAGATTCCGTCAAGGGCGAAGCCCCATGTCCGGCCGGACGATGAAATAGTCCGAACCCCAAGGCTCGTAGCCGGAGAGATGTTCGGAGAGGCCGACATGCCATTCCGGCGTCATCAGCATCACGACTGGCGCGCTTTCCGCAACCAGTTTGTCGATCTCGCGGGCGATCTCGACGCGTGCTTCCGGGTCCGGCGTTTGCGACAGCGTCTTCAAGCGTTCGTCGACGCGGTCATCCGACCAGCCGGAATAGTTGTTCGGCGCGTTGCTCGCCAGAAAGAGCGAGGGAAAAAAGGCGGGGTCGGCTGCGGGTGCGGTATGCTGGGCCCAGAGCAGGAGGTCGAAGTCACCATCGCTTGCCAGCGCCGAGGCGTTCTCGGTGACGCGCGTTTCGATAGCGATACCGATCTCGGCCAGGGCTTGCTTTATAACCGGCTGCATGGTCACGAGGTCCGGGCGCTGCGGATAGGCCCAAAGCGACAGCGTCAGCCGCTCGCCGTCCTTCTCGCGGATGCCGTCAGAACCCTCCAGCCAGCCGGCCTCATCGAGCATTTCGCGGGCCTCACCCCGATTTGCGGTCGGCGCTCCCTCGCCACCGAAAGGAAAGGTTGCGGCCCAAAGGCTGCTGCTCGGCTGGCCGGAACGCAAAGCGCGCGCGATCTCTGCCCGGTCGATGGCTATGGCGATTGCCTTGCGCACCGGCTTTTCGGAAAGCGTCGGCCGTGTAGTGTTGAGCCACATCATATACTGGTAGGCAACCGGGAAGCTCTTCACTGTCAATTGGTCGTCCGCCCGCAGCATCGATAGCGTTTCGACCGGAAGGTTGAAGGCGAGGTCGAGTTCGCCGCTACGCAATCCAAGGGCGAGCGCCTGTCCGTCTGACACCCGGATCAGGGTGACGGATTGGCGCGCCTCGTTGGCCGGAAAATATGGATTGGGCTTAAGCTCGAGGCGTCCGCCGGGTTCGAGAGCGACCGGCACGTAGGCCCCGGTGAAAAGATGCCCTACATCGTCCGCACCCGGCTTGTAGACGGCGAAGGGCCACTCGGCGAGCATCGACGGCAGGATCGGTGTCGGCTGTTCGGTGGTGACGGCCAGCGTCAGATCGTCGATTGCCTCGAATGTGAGCCGGCCGGCGGAGGCGCGCGACGCCGGGTTTACCTTAATAGTACGGTTGAGTCCTTCCGCGACGGACTGCGCCGTCACCGGCGATCCGTCCGAGAACGACCTGCCCGCGCGCAGCCTGACGGTCCATTCGTTGTCCTTCTGCCGTTCGGCGCTTTCCGCCAGGACGGGCGCAACCTCGCCGGTGCGGTTCACCATGAAGAGGTTTTCCGTCACGCCGTGCGAGGTCAACGACCAGCCGGCATTGCCTTCAGCCGGATCGAGGCCGGAGGTGAGAAATGTCTGGCCGACGACGATGGGCCTCTCATCGGTGGTCGCCGGCTGCGCCATCACGGCGAAGCTCGAAAGTGCGACCACGGCAACAGGAACGAGTATTTTCACGAATGAGCGCATGAATGACGGTCCTCAGAAAATCGGTCTGCTGGAAATTTGTGGATTGCTTCGACGGGCGCGCCGCTGCAATCGGGCGGCGGGATGCGACCGAGAACGCCGGCCTGCAATGCGGCGGGTCGTTCATGGCGCTCCATGAACCCGTCGGGTCTGGATATGTAGAGACGCAGCGCCTCAATGATGATCGGCGCCTCACGATCGGGTTCGAGATCGCCGAAAAGCCAAGTGAAGCGGCCGATACCGGAAAATGCCGCGACGCAAGGGCGCTTGCACTGGCTCATGCAGTGGATAGAGCGAAAGACGACATCGGCCGGCAGATCGGCGCGCGACAGCGCATGGTTACATTGTGCTGCCAGGCGCGCTCCCGGTCGCGCTTTATCCTCGCCCCGCCAATCGGTTGACCGGCAGCGGATGCAGACGGAGAGAATGACCGGCACTTCGCTCATCACGCCGCCTCTCTTTCCCAATTCGGAAACGGATCGGGCAGATCGCGCCAGCGGCCCGGTAGAAACTCCCGATCTTCCACGAGACAGGCATCAAGTTGGGCGCGGATGGCGTCCTCATTCATCGGATCGCAGCCGATAAAAACGAGTTCTTGCCGCCGATCTCCCCAGACCGGATCCAGATAGGGCTTCATGGATTCCCGCCACTGGGCATTGTCGGGCCATTGGCCTTTGGGCACGGATGCCCACCAAAGACCACGTTTACCCGTACGTACCAGCGCACCGGCCTGGCTGAGTTCGCCGACATAGTGCAGCCGTGTCGCCAACCAGAAAAATCCTTTTGCCCGAATGACTCCCGGCCATGGCCTGTTGATGAACGCCTGGAGCTTCATCGGATCGAATGGCCTGCGCTCGCGATAGACGAATGAGCGGATACCGTATTCCTGCGTCTCGGGGACATGATCTCGAAAGCCGTTCAGTTCCTTGAACCAGAGCGGATGGCTCTCGGCCCGATCGAAGTCGAATCTCCCCGTGTCGAGGATTTTTTCGAGGGGCACGCGGCCGAAATCGGCCTCGACAATCTCGGCATCGGTGTTGAGCGCTCGAATGATTTTTCGCGCGAGGTCGCGATCTCGAGGCGATGCGTCGGAAACCTTGTTCAGTATAATCACGTCGGCGAACTCGATCTGTTCGACCAGGAGATCGACCAGCACCCGGTCGTCGTCATCGCCGGCGGTCTCGCCGCGGTCGCGCAGGAAGTCCGACGACGAATAGTCCTTGAGGAGATTGGCCGCGTCGACCACGGTCACCATCGTGTCGAGACGGGCGATGTCGGAAAGGCTCTCTCCGTCCTCGTCGCGGAAGCTGAAAGTCGAGGCGACCGGAAGTGGCTCGGAAACACCGGTCGATTCGATCAGCAAATGGTCAAATCGCCCCTGTGCGGCCAGTTGCCGAACCTCTTTCAGAAGGTCGTCGCGCAGCGTGCAGCAGATGCAGCCATTGGTCATTTCAACCAGCGCCTCGTCGGTGCGCGACAGGTCCGCGCCGCCGTCTCGGATCAGCGCGGCGTCGATGTTGACCTCACTCATGTCGTTGACGATCACCGCCACCCGGCGGCCCTCGCGGTTGTTGAGGATATGGTTAAGGAGCGTGGTCTTGCCGGCGCCGAGAAACCCGGAGAGGACGGTCACCGGCAGGCGCGGTCTTGGCGTGGCTTCATCGAGCATGGCTGGCTTTCGTTGCGTTGGGAGACGCGTCCGGCGGAGCGTCGGGCGGATGATGAATCACGCGCGGTTCAGTCGCCCTCGTGCGTCTCGCCGGAGCCGCCGACGGCGACGATGATGTATGGCTTGCCCTCGACGGCGATGTCGCCGTCGGCAGTGAACGTTTCCGCGTCGACAAGGCGCAACCGGCTTTTCAGCGGATCGGTGACGACGATTCGGTCGCCGGCCACCGCGATGCGCGGGCGCGGATCGCTCCAGTGCCCATCCATCGAATAGGTGTCGGTCAGAGCAAGCGAACCCTCGATTACGCCGGTCAGCACGTTCAGCCGATGAAGCGTCCCGTCTTCGGTGAATATATAGGCGAAGCGCGGCCGAATCGGATCGACGGCGAAGTGGACCCTGCGCATCGGCAGTTCGACCAACCGGAACCCGTCGGCCAGCGTCGGGTCGATCAGCACCACGGCGCTGGCGCCAAAATTGCCGAGAAAATATTGCAGGCCGCGTCCGCCGACGAGAGTCGTCACCTTGCCCTCGGGCAGGCTGTCCGGATAGGCGAGATGCGCGATTTCTGGGGCGTCGCCGCCGCTGCGGACCACCAGCAGCCCGGTCGCGCAGGCGAAGACCAAGATGTTGCCTGAGGACGCCTCGCCGTGCAAATCGGGGCAGCCTGCGATCTCGCCGACCTGCGCTGCCTGCGCGTCGACCACCTTGATCCCCTCCGGAAGCTCGTCTGGCTTCTCCGCGGTCGGCTCGGAAAGCAGGACGTGCTTGCCATAGGCGACGGCGACACCATGGTGAGGCGCCGCTGCGGCGACATCCCGCGTCTCCGGCTTGCCATCCAGAATGGCGGCTTCGGAGAGGATTCGGGCGATGCCGTCGCCGTCGAAGAACAGCGTGATTTCGCCGGCATGCTCGACGACATGGGAAGGTTTTTCGCCAGCGATCTCGACGCCCAGCAGTTTTGGCGCCTCGATCCGGATGTCGCCATGGTCGCCGTGGTCCTCGAACCCGATGCCGGAGCCGATCGCGGTCACGTTTCCGGCTGAGCCCTGGATCGCGAAAATCGTGCGACCGCTTTCGCTGCGCCTGAGGCTGGCGGCTCCCTCGACGGCAAAGCTCTCGATCCGGTTACCGGTGATGGCGTCGATCGCATGCACGACCGGCTTTTCGTGATCCGCAACGAAAAGCCGCCAGGCCGTCTTTTCGTCGGCGGCGGCGCCTGCCAGCGACAGTGCAAGCGCCAGGGCAGAAACCCCGGTGAGGGGTGCAATCTTGTTCATCATAACAGTACTCCAAGAAGAAATGTTATATCGTTACCACATGGGCGGAAAGAAAAGGCGGCATGCGCGCCGCCCTTTCCGTCAGGCGTGATCAGCTTCCGACAATGGCCGCCTTGATGGTCGAGATATTGTGCCGCATCATCTCGATATAGGTGGCGGCAGGGCCGCTCTCATCCGAAAGCGCATCGGAATAGAGCTCGCCTCCGACCTTCAGGCCGGTTTCGCTTGCGATCTGCTCGACCAGTCTGGGATCGGAAATGTTCTCGACGAAGATGGCCGACGCCTGGTCTTGCTTGATCTGCGTGATCAGCGCGGCGACATCGGCGGCGGAGGCTTCCGATTCGGTGGAAATGCCTTCAGGCGCCAGGAACTTGATCCCGTATTCGTGCTCGAAATACTTGAATGCGTCATGCGACGTGATGACCGTTCGCTTGTCTTCCGGGATCGAAGCGACCGCCGCCTTGATTTCCTCCTCCAGCGCCTCCAGTTTTTCGGAATAAGCCGCCGCGTTTGCCTTGTAGGTATCGCACCCGGCCGCATCCGCGGCGCAAAAGGCATCCGCGATGTTCGTCACGTAGGTTTCGGCATTGTGGATGGACTGCCAGGCGTGCGGATCTGACTCGCCATGGTCGTGACCGGCATGTCCTTCGGCTGCGTGGTCGTGACCATCCTTGGCCGCGTCTGCAGTCTTCTCATGGTCATGATCGTGGCCGGCCTCCTTTGCGGCGTGATTGTGGCCGGTGGCCGCGGCCTCCTCGCCATGATGGCCCTCTTCCACGCTTTTCAGGACCTCACCGCCCTTGGTCAACTCGACGACCGGCGCTTTGGCGCCGCTCGCCTCGACGAGCCGGCCCAGGAATCCCTCGAATTCGAGGCCGTTGACCAGGATCACGTCGGCGCCCGCCATGGCGACTGCGTCAGCGGGTTTCGGCTCGTAGACATGGGCGTCGCCATCGGGTCCGACGAGCGTGGTCAGATCGATTCGGTCACCACCGACGTTCCTTGCAAGATCGGCGATGATCGAGAAACTGGCGACGACCTTCAACTGGTCGGCGAAAGCGGGTGTGGCAAGGCCGGCGCTGAGCAGGATTGCAGTGCCGCCAAGCGCTGCGTTGCGGATTGTCTTCATCATGATCGGGCTCCTTTTCGGTATGGGCGTTAGATGGTTGGCGGTCAGGCGGTTCGGTGGTGATGCCGGCCGACCAGCCGCGCGCGGATCAGACCGCGCGGCGCGGCCAAGATCGAAAACAGATAGACGGCGCCGGCCGACAGGATGATCGCCGGGCCGGACGGCAGAGACGCATGGTAGGAAAGCAACAGCCCCGACACGCAGGACGCGGCGCCGATCAGGACGGCGACAAGACACATCGGTTCAACCCGCACAGTCCAGAATCGCGCAGCTGCCGCCGGCAGCATCATCAATCCGACCGACAGCAACGTTCCGAGCGCCTGGAAGCCGCCGACGAGATTGAGCACGACGAGGCCGAGGAAGATAAAGTGCACCGGCGTGCCGAGCTTGGAAACAGAGCGCAGGAAGAGCGGATCGAGGCATTCGGCGACGAGCGCGCGCCAGAAAACGGCGAGCGCTACAAGCGTGGAAATCGCGATCAGAGCGATGAGAGCCAGCGCATCATTGTTCAGCGCCAGCACCGAGCCGAAAAGGACATGCATCAGGTCGACGCTTGAGCCGCGCAGCGACACCAGCATCACGCCGAGCGCTAGCGAAATCAAATACAGGGCGGCAAGCGAGGCGTCTTCCTTCTGTACAGTGAATCGCGATACGGCCCCGGCGCCGAGCGCCACAACAATGCCGACGACCAGCCCGCCGATCGTCATCGGAATGATCTGCAGGCCAAACAATAGGAAACCTGCAGCCGCGCCCGGAAGGATGGCGTGGGCCATGGCGTCTCCAGTCAGGCTCATGCGACGTAGCATGAGAAAGACGCCGACCGGGCATGAACTGAGCGACAGAAGCAGGGCACCGCCAAGAGCACGGCGCATGAAGGCAAACTCGGTAAACGGCGCGACGAAAAACTGGTACACATCGCCCATTATGGACGTCCTTCGATCGCACGTTGCCACGTGGGATCCGCGCCATCTTCGACAACCGAACTATGCTCATGGTGCGCTTTGCCGTGAGCATGTGCGGCGGCGTGGTCAGCATTGTCCTCTTCGCCGCACCAAGGCGCATCGTCGTTCCAGGCTTCGTGGAAGCGTCGCGCCTTCAAGAGGTTTTGCGGCGCAAGCGCCTCCCGTGTCTCACCCCAGGCAATCGGCCGGCGCGCCAGAAGCAACGCCTCAGGAAAGGCAGCGCGAACCAGCTCGAGATCGTGCACGACTACGAGGACGGTTCGTTTTTCGCCATGCCAACGCTTTATGAGAGCGACCAGATCGCCGACGGTTCTGGTGTCAATGGCGTTGAAGGGTTCGTCGAGCAGGATCAAATCTGCATCCTGGACCAGCACGCGGGCAAAAAGTGCCCGCTGGAGTTGTCCGCCGGAGAGGGTGTCGATCGGCCGCTTCTCAAAACCGTCGAGGCCGACCGCCATCAGCGCTTTTGCAACGGATGCCCGATCTTCCACGGTGACGCGCCCAAGAAGTCCGCGGCGCGGCCAAAGACCGAGTGAAACGAGGTCGACGACCCGGGCCGGAAACGAACGGTCCAGTTCCGATTGTTGTGGGAGGTAAGCGATGCGCACGCCAGCAGCACGCCGACAGACGCCCGACATCGGCTTCAGAACGCCGACGATTCCTTTGAGCAAAGTTGATTTGCCCGACCCGTTGGCGCCCACAATCGCGGTCAGCGAGCCGGTCTTCACGGAGCCGGACAGATGATGCACGGCCGGATGGCTGCCGTAACCGAGCGTCAGATCATCGAAGGTCAGGCAGGTGTCGGTCATGCTCAAATAAAGTTCCAGTTGTTTCGTCCGGACGAAGCTTGCCCGGTTGAAGATCGATCCTTGTGATGTTATTACATTTACAGACGACATCGCAAGCGGGAGATTTGACATGCGAGGCGATTTGGGATGAGCGACGTTTTGGGCCTTACCAGGAACCAGCAGCTCGTCATGGGTGCGCTTGCCGCTGAAGCGGCGCCACTATCGGCTTATGCATTGCTCGACCGGTTGCGTGACGACGGGCTGCGCGCGCCGCTGCAGATCTATCGCGCGCTTGAAAAGCTCATCGAGCAGGGTCTGGTCCACAAGCTTGAGACGGTCAGCGCTTTCGTTGCTTGCGCGCACCCCCACAAGCACGACGACGAGACGGTTGCATTTACGATCTGCGACAAGTGCGGCCATGTCGAGGAGTTTGCCGATCCGGACGTGATCGCGGGGCTGAGCCGCCATGCGAAGCGCAGACGCTTTGCGGTGTCGCGGGCGATTGTCGAGTTGCGCGGCACATGCGGCGCCTGCCTCGCAGCATGATCGCAGCACCGATATCACAAGACGGCATCCGTGCCGTCGACGATCGGCCAGCCGCTTGCTATGGAAAAACCTCCGTCGTTTTCCGCCATGACCGCCGATATGTAATCGTTACGTCCTTTGCGAAATTTCGGTCCAATCGTCTTCGCTGCGCGCGAAGGTTTAGCGGCCGATCTTCCGCTGGTGGCAGGTCCGCATGCTGACCACGATCCTCGGCGCCAGACGTCAGATCGAGCAAAGCTCCGGCACTGCGATCCATGCGCCCGGTGCAGTGCCGGTCACGCTGCTGACCGGCTTTTTGGGCTCGGGCAAGACAACGCTTCTCAATGCGCTGCTGACAGACGCCCGCATGAAATCCACGGCCGTCGTGATCAACGAGTTCGGATCGGTGCCGGTCGATCACGATCTGGTGCATCCGGGAAGCGAACGCTATGTCGTGACCACGGCCGGCTGCCTATGCTGCACGGCGACGAGCGATGTCCGCACCTCGCTGTTCGAACTCGATGAATTGTCGCGTCGCGGAACTCTGCCGAGTTTCGATCGCGTCGTCGTCGAAACGACCGGGCTTGCCGACCCGGCCCCGATCGTCAATAGCCTCATCCCGGGCGGTGCGCCGGCCTTCGGGTTCCGTGATCATTCGGTGGCGCGCCGCTTCAGGCTTGCCAATGTCGTCGCCTGCCTCGACGCGATCTCCGGGAAGGAGTGCCTGGATCGTCATCTGGAAGCGTGGAAACAGCTGGCCTTCGCCGATCAGATCGTCCTGACCAAGACAGACCTTCTCGACCCGGCAGATCGCCTCACCGAAAGGGACTTTTGGAGAAGAACGCTCGCCGACCTCAATCCGGGCGCGCGCCTTTTTTTATCGGACGACGGCGCATTCGATCCCGTGCCCCTGATCGCCAGTGGCTCCTACACCCCGACGGGCAAGCCGGAAGACGTGCTGGGCTGGCTCGCCCTCGAACAGGCCGAACCTCATGCCGATCACACACATGACGCCAACCGGCATGGCGATGTCGAGGCGATGCACTTGATCCATGAGGGCACGCTCGATCCGCGCGCGCTCGACGCGTTGCTGACCTTACTGGTGTCGCAGGGTGGCTCGGGGCTATTGCGGCTGAAGGGTCTCGTGGCGCTGACCGACGATCCGGAGCGGCCCATGGTGGTGCATGCGGTCCAGCATCGCCTCTATCGCTCGCCACGGCTCGATCACTGGCCGAGCAATGACCGGCGCACGCGACTGGTTCTGATCGGGAGTAAGCTTCCGCGGGAGCCGATCGAGAAATTGTTTCAAGCGGTGGTGGAGCAGTCGCGACGCGCAAGACGACGTTCGCGTAGATGGCCATTCGGAAGACAAACCGATTGATCGCTTCTTCTGGTATGGCCGAGGACATGGAGACGCTCGCTTACCGCCGTTCTGAGATCGACACTCCACTAAAACATGAAAATTGTGATCATGAAATAACGCAGGACATTCTAGCCCCGGAGATTGGATGATGGAGGCAATCCCGAAAACGTCAAACTCGCCCGAGATCGGCTCGCCGCCGCGCCACGTGCCGATCCTTCCCCTGATGATCGTCAATGCGCTCTGCATCGCGGCGATGATGGGGTTCGTTGCCGTCATCGGGCCGGTGGCCCGCGCACTCGGCCTGGCCGAATGGCAGGCGGGCTTGACCGTCACGTTTGCCGGTATCGTCTGGATGGCGCTGGCGCGCCCCTGGGGCAGGGCGAGCGACCGATACGGAAGAAAGCCGGTGCTGATCGCGGGGGTGCTCGGCTTTGCCCTGTCCTACCTCGGTCTCGCTGTCTTCCTTAACATCGCGCTGGACGCACCCCCCGCCGTTGTTGTGTCGGTCGCCCTTCTGATGCTGACGCGCGGTCTGATTGGCGGTTTCTTCGCGGCGGTGCCGCCCGCATCGGCTGCGCTGATCGCCGATCATGTTGGTTCCGACCGACGCGCGGGCTTTATGGCGAGTCTGGGCGCCGCCAACGGGATCGGCATGGTGCTGGGGCCAGCAGGCGCCGCCCTTCTCGCCGGCTATGGGCTGGTCGCGCCGCTCTACGCGTTCGCGTTGCTGCCCGCTATCGGCCTTGCGGTGATTGCGCTGGCGGTCCCCAAAATTCCGCGGCGGGCGCAGACCCCACCTTCGACAATGCGGTTATTCGATCCGAGACTTCGTTTGCCGATGGCCGCGGCGTTGATCGCGGGCGCGAGCGTCGTCGTCTCGCAGATCTGTATCGGTTTCCTGATCCTCGATCGGCTCCAAGTCGACTATGCGGACGCAGCCCGGATCACAAGCTATGCGCTCGCCGGGGTCGGCGTCAGCCTTATCGGGGCGCAGATCGCCGTCGCACGGTTCAGCGCAATCCAGCCATCCGTCTGGCTGCCGGCCGGCGCCATCATCAGCGGTATCGGATTTGCCGCGACGGGTCTGATGGAAAGCGCCGTAGCGATCATCGCCGCCCAGTGCGTCGCGGCCGCGGGGATGGGCCTGGTATTTCCGTCGTTCCAGGCGCTGGCGTCAAACTCTGTCTCGAGCGAGGAGCAGGGGATCGCGGCAGGTACGGTTTCTTCCGCCCAGGGAATGGCGATGATCGCGGCTCCAATCGGAGCAACCGCACTTTATGCAATTGCGCCAGCCGCGCCGTTTTCGCTTGCCGGTCTGGCGCTCTTCGCGCTTGCCTTCGCCGCCTGGCGAACATCGGCCGGAACCGCGCGAACACTTGGCGCTGACAGTGTCGTGTGAGCAGCGCGAAACGTCGCGGTCATTGTTCCCGTTTCCCGCTCACAGATTGGGCAGGATCCCAAACAGGCATCAAAGGGATCGCCCACTCGCGCGCAAAAGGCGGCTTCAGTGACAAGCGATCTGGCGCATTGCGATGGGCATCATCATCAGGCCGCCCTTAGCGCCTTCTGGACCGCTTTCGGATTGCGGTCGATGACCAGCAGATAAGCGCGGGTCGGCCCTTCCGGCTGGCGTTGGCCCTGTTCCCAGTGCCTGAGCGTGTTGATGCTGAAGCCGAACCGCCCGGCGAACTCTTCCTGCGTCATGCCGAGCTTTGCGCGAATCGCCTTGACGTCGATCTCGACCGGCACATGGACACCATAGGCCGCTGCATCCGCATGTCCGTCTGCGAAGACGACCGCCTGTTCCAGCCCGCGTCTGATGCTGTCTGCGACAGTGCTCATCTCGGTATTCTCCCGTAACCTTCCACCAACAATGCCGTCAGGCGTTTGAAGTCGTTGCGATCCTGCTGGCTCAAATCCGCTCGCACGTTCTTTGCAAAGGCAGTCAGCGCGAACAGCGGCATGGCGGTGCCATGGAAAAAGTAAACCACCCGCGCTCCGCCACGCTTGCCACGTCCTTCCAAACCCCAACGCAGTTTGCGCACACCACCCGTACCCACGATCACATCCCCTGCTGTCGGGTTGCCGGCGAGGTAATCCACGAGCACAGTTCGTTCCTCTTCACTCATCAGCTTGCGAGTGGTGTCCAAAAATTCCGGCGTTTCGACCACCGTGATCGGTTCCGGTCCAGTCATTTCTCATACTAATCCATTGAGGTAGTCAGCACAAGGTCGATCATAATCCAATGGGTCATCTCTGCCGCACGTCTTCTGTGGAGGGCATCAGCGGTCAGGAGCCCAGCTACACTGGCCCTCGGCATGCTGGATAAGGTGTCCATGCCGCCATTGAACGTGACAAGCCCATTTTGAACCGCAATGCTGATGATCTGCGGGAAGTCTACTTGATTGCGGCTCGGCCAACCGGCTCGGTGTCACCAGATACGCCGCTTCAAAGCTTCGTCGGATTTGGCGCATCGCCGTAAATCGTGACCGGATCGAAGACCTTCCGGTCTTCCTCGAAGGCCAGGCGCGTGGGCGCGTGTCTTTCGTTGAATACGACGGATCGATAGAAGCATGAACGATAGCCGACGTGGCAGCTCGCGCCACCTTCGACCTCGACGCGCAGCCAGATAGAATCCTGATCGTCGTCGATCCTGATTTCCGTCACCTTCTGGATGAGCCCGCTCGTCGCGCCCTTTCGCCAAAGACAGTTTCGGCTTCGGCTCCAGTAATGCGCCTCCTTCGTTTCGATCGTGCGCAGCAGCGCCTCGCTGTTCATGACGCCCATCATCAGCACTTCGCCGGAGCGCGCATCTGTCGTCACGACGGGTATGAAGCCGTGCGCATCGAATTTTGGAGCCAGAAGCTCGCCTTCCTCGACCTGGTCGATGCTCGTGCGCGGCGCAAAACGGTTGGCGCCATTGCTCACCAGATCCGTCATCCGAACACCTCCCGCTTTGCCGAGACGTGATCCAGAAACTCCCGGCGCAGAGTGCTGTCGCTCTCGAAGGCGCCGGTGAACTGGCGCGTGACCATGCCGATGCCGGGCTTCCTGATGCCGCGGGTCGTCATGCACATATGCGCCGCCTCGATCAGGACGGCGACACCGCGGGGCTTGAGGACCGTATCGATCGTGGCGGCAATCTGCGCCGTCAGCGTCTCCTGAATCTGCATGCGTTTTGCGAACATTTCTACGACGCGTGCGAGCTTGCTCACGCCGACCACACGGCCAGCCGGCAGATAGGCGATATGTGCCTTGCCGATGATCGGCACCAAATGATGCTCACAATGCGATTCCAGCCTGAGATCGCGCAGGACGATCATGTCCTGATAGTCGTTCGTCTCCTCAAAAGTGCGTGCAAGGATGTCGGACGGATCGGCCCGATAGCCGGCGAAGAACTCCTCATAGGCGCGAACGACGCGTTTTGGCGTGTCAACTAGGCCTTCGCGATCCGGATCGTCACCGGCCCATTCGATCAGTGTCCTGACCGCGGCTTCCGCTGCCTGCCGGTCGGGACGACGGCGGTCGCCTGCCGGAGCCGCGCCCGGTTTTGGTGATATGCTCATAGCCGATCAACCTTCATTCTTGCCGCAACGGCTGGTATGTTATAACATCTTTTCACGTGCACAAGAGCCGTGCCGCGGAGACCGCTATGATCGAGGCTTCTTCAAGAGATATGGCCGTTACATGCGACACCGTCGGCATGTCGGAGCTGGACGCGGCTGCCAAAATATGCGTCGACCGGAATGCACAGTTCACCGCCATGCGGCGAGCGGTCTTCGCGACCCTTGTCGAAGCGCATCAGCCGCTGAGCGCCTATCAGATCATGGATCGCCTGCGACAGTCGCTTGCGCGCAGGATGGGCCCGCCGACGGTCTATCGCGCGCTCGATTTTCTCATGAAACATGGATTGGTCGCGCGAATCGAGTCCAGGAACGCGTTCGTCGCCCATGTCGATTCGATCAATGCGGGCGCGGGCGCCTATCTGATCTGCGACTGTTGCGGCTCGACTGCCGAGATCGCTGCCGATGCGATCGAAGCGCTGCTGCTGCGCGAAGCGGAAAGGCTGGGGTTCAGGATCGGCAAAAGCGTTGTCGAACTCCAGGGCACCTGCGCGAGTTGCACAGGCCAACCCGTGCCGGCCTGAGTATCGCCGACCAACCGGGCGAGCAGGGCTAGCAATACGGCCGACTACCAGATTTGGCAATGCGAGGACGCGGCCCTCGCAAACGTCGAACAGGCTTGCCGCTGACGCTCAGCATGAACTGGAACAGGGCCTCGGAAGCTGATCATGCCTCTCCATCTCACCAACAGTTTTGGCGGCAGCAAGGAGCCTTTCCGCCCACAAGTTCCAAATGAAGTACGCATGTATGTGTGCGGACCGACAGTCTACAATTACGCACATATCGGTAACGCTCGACCGGCTGTCGTATTCGACGTGCTTGCCCGCGTGCTGCGCCGCCAATTTGCGACGGTAACCTATGTGCGCAATCTCACCGACGTCGACGACAAGATCAATGCGGCGGCGCTTGCGGAGCGGCTGCCCATCGGCATGATCACCGAACGCTATACTCGGACCTATCATGCGGACATGGCGGCGCTCAACGTTTGTCCTCCAACGATCGAGCCGAAGGTGACGGATCACATCCCGGACATCATAGCACTCATCGGGCGACTGATCGGTCAGGGGAACGCCTATGCGGCGGAGGCCCATGTCCTTTTCCATGTGCCGTCCTTCAAGGACTATGGCGCCCTATCGCGACGCAACCTGGAAGACATGATCGCCGGCGCGCGGGTCGAGGTCGCGCCGTTCAAGAAGCATCCAGCCGACTTTGTTTTGTGGAAGCCGTCGACCTTGGACCAGCCCGGTTGGGAAAGCCCGTGGGGCAGGGGGCGGCCCGGATGGCACATTGAATGCTCGGCCATGATTGAACGGCATCTCGGCCCGTCGATCGACATTCATGGCGGCGGCCAAGATCTGATCTTTCCTCATCACGAAAATGAGATCGCGCAAGGCACACGAGCCCGCTACTGGATCCACAACGGCTTTGTGACCGTCGACGGGCGAAAGATGTCGAAATCACTCGGCAATGTCCTGCTCGTCCGGGATCTTCTGACCGAGGCGCCAGGCGAGGCGATGCGCTTCGCGCTTCTAGCCGCGCATTATCGCCAACCGCTTGATTGGACCGGGCAAGGGCTGAGGCAAGCCAGCCGGAGTCTCGATCGCCTCTACACAGCCTTGCGCGACCTGAGCGGTGTGCCGGAAGGGCAAGACCCCACGCCCTATCTGATGACTTTCCACGCGGCGCTCGACGATGATCTGAACACGCCGGCCGCGTTCGCTGAATTATTCCGCCTGGCGCGCATGGCACATCATGAAACGTCGCCGTTAATCCGCGGCGCGCTGAAGGCGGCGCTTGTTCAGGCCGGTGGTCTGCTCGGCATCCTGCAGGAGAAGCCAGAGAATTGGTTCCAGACAACATCGTTCCAGCGAGCTGGCGTCGATGAAAGCCTGGTCGAAGCCCTGATCGCGGAACGGAACGAGGCGCGCGCGATACGGGATTTTGCGCGCGCCGACAGGGTCCGCCAGCAACTCAGGGAGCTCGATATCGTGCTCGAAGACAGGTCGGATCGGACGGATTGGCGAAGGGTCGCCTCATGACAAAACCTGTTTCCAGAAATTCTGCCGAAGCCGAACCGTCCGGCGGATCGACGCCATCTGGACACGATCTCAACTACATCGTCGCGGCCGGGCAAGAATCGCCACAATGGTCAAGGCGTAAACTCCTAAAGTTCTGGTTGGCTCCGCTCGCTTTAGCAGGGCTTGGCGCGACGGCCCGTGCGCGCGCAAAAGGCGCTATCCCGACGATCGTCATCGACGCCGGTCACGGGGGTCATGATTCCGGCGCCGTCGGCTCTACCGGCGTCTTGGAGAAATCCATTACGCTGAAAGTCGCTCTGATGCTTCGCGACGAACTCGAGGGCCGCTCCGGGCACAGAGTGGTCCTGACACGCGACGACGACGTGTTCTTGCCTCTGATCGACCGCGTCCGCATTGCACAGTCCAACGATGCCCATCTCCTGATCTCGCTCCACGCCGACGCCCTGACCGATGCCACGGTTCGCGGGGCAAGCATCTACACGCTGTCGCCTGATGCATCCGATGCGCAGACCGCGGAATTGGCCGCCAGTCACAACAGCGAGACCGCAACCGGTCCGCTCGGTCGGCACGAGCATCCGCCAGAGGTCAGCGTCATTCTTGAAAGCCTGATGTTTCGAGAAAAGCAGAGATTCTCGGCCCAGATCCAGCAAACGATGGTTGATGCTCTCGAACCAGTAGTGCCTCTGCTCAAGAACCCGGCGCGACACGGCCATTTTCTGGTACTGCGAACCGGCAGCATTCCGAGCCTGCTCCTGGAGATGGGCTTTTTGTCAAACCCGGATGACGAGCGACTGGTCATGTCAGATTACCATCAACGCGGCATCGTCGATGCCGCGCGTGTGGCGATCGATCGCCATATCCGAAGCTTTGTAGCAGCCGCGTCCGCCGGCTAAGGAGTGAAGGTTGTCGGCGTGGCTTGGCGCCGTCCGCGATAGGAGACGAGAACCAGATCAGGGAGAAAGATCAATGGAAGGGGCAGTCATTTTCTTGAAGGGAGAGCGGATCATCTATCGTCACGAGATCGTCGTGCGCGATGGCGCCTTTTCCAAAGGCGTTTCGGACGCCATCGAGAGCTTCCAACGAAATTTTTCCGATTTCGATCTTTGGACGAGGCTGTTACGTTTCGCGTGCACAAGGCCGGCGACGTCGATTCTTGAGGCAATTGCCCGTCGAAGGTGGAACCCGCTCTTGCCGTGTTGCCGGACACGGCGAGGTCCCGATTTCGGTCGGCGACGTGATGCTCGGCCCGAATTTATGGCTCATCCGGGCAAACGACTTCGAGACGCGTCGCGAAAATCTTCGAATAGTCGGTCGGGTCGGTAAAAAACGCTTCGGTTAGCGTTTCCTGGTTCTCGGCGATCGCCTCGTCGGGATCAGGCCGAACCACGGTTCTCCGGCAAGCCGCTGAAAGGCCTTCGGTCGCCATATACTCGTCCTCAAGAAACTCGATCGCCGTGTAGAACGTCGGATCGTAGATGCCGAAACTGACGGTGCCTTTGAGCTGCAGCCGGTCGCGTGGGGCTGTCTCGAACAAGACGATCAGTTGCTGGTCCTCAAAATAGGCCAACAGTTCGGCAGGCGGGCTCATCTTCCGGTCCGTTCCGTCGACGGTCACCACCTGGAAGTAGTCGAACTCCGCCAGCGACTGGAAAATTGTCTGAGACACCGCCTGAAGTTCCGCTTCACCGAGCTTCCAGTCGCCATCCTTGTCAAACTCGACGATGACCGTGCTCGAAAACAGCTCGTCGAACCGCCACAAATGTTTTAGGCCGGTCACGACGCCATCGCTATCGACCAAGACATCGAAGCGGGCCTCGGCAAGTATGTGCGGATGGGCGCGGGCTTCGCTCGCGAGGCCGGGGACGAAAAGCTCCGCCACCAGCAATGCATTGAATATGCGCCAATCTGAACGCCTGATGAGGGGGCTCTTTTTGCTCATCCGGGAATCGTCTCGCCTGATTTATCGGCACGGTTATCACGTTATCAAGTTACATCACTGATGCCGCCGCCGCAATGCGGCCTGAGCAAGAGGGGCTGGGAACAGCGAGCGCCAGCTGGGTCAATTCAAGGCATCTTGCAAGCCCTTGATCGGTATGTTCTAACATAACGTGTCTATCGTCTTTGTTGCCCGACCCAGAAGCAATCCGATCCAGTCCTCCGTTCGTAGGATTCCCCGATGAAAATTGCCTATGTCTTCGCCACCGCGAACGCCGCGACCTACAAGCTGGCCTCCATGATCCTCCCGCAACTCGAAGGCGGCGCCCATGGCGTCGACGTGGTCGGCATGTTCTTTTTCGACGACAATCTTTATGCATTGCGGGCTGGCGATCCCGTGGGCGAGCGATTGGCGAAGGTCGCCGCTACGAACGGCACGCTGTTGATGATTTGTGATCAATGCGCCTTGCGGCGCAATCTCGCCGATGGAACCTTCGAACAGTGCGGGACGGGTGCCGTCGTCGCGAAGGATGTCGTCGCGGGCGTGTCGGCCGGCTGCTTTCCGCAGCTCTATGCCGCGCTCGCCGGCAACTCGCCCGACCTCGTCGTGACGCTGTGACCAATGGCCGACCGGCAGGACTGGCTCGAGGCAGCCAGTGTGGATTTTCTGGGATATCCGCTCGACCCGCTGGCTTTGTCGGACTTTTGGCTGACCGCAAAGCCGACTGCTGATGGCGGGGCCATCAAGCGCTTGGGGATGCGTGGATCGTCGCTTCCGCTCGCGCCGTGCACGTCACTTCGACGGTGAGATGCGACAGATCACGGATATCCGAAAGCAAAGCCTTGTAATGTTCGGGACCGTGCAGGGTCGATGTCTCGATGGCGATGATCGCCGCATGATGCCCGGGACCGACCTGCCAGACGTGGAGATCGGTGATGCGACCGTCGGACCCTTCGATCGCCGAACGGATCTCTGACGGCAGGTCCTCGTCGTCGGGAAGCGCGTCGAGCAGCACCGATCCGGTATCGCGGACCAGGCCCCATGACCACCGGGCGATGACCAGAGCCCCGACGATGCCGATCAGCGGATCGGCGAAGTCCCAGCCCAATACGCTGCCGAGCGACAGCGCCACAATCGCCAGCACGGATGTCAGCGCGTCGGCCAGCACATGCAAATAGGCGGCGCGCAGATTGTTGTCGCTATGACCGCGTCCGGATCTGCCCCCGCCATCGTGCGGTTCATGATGGTGATGACCATGGCGTCCGTGCGCGACATGCTCTCCGCGAAGCAGCCAGGCGCTCGCCAGATTGACGATCAGTCCGATGACAGCGACCAGGATCGCCTGCCCATAGCTGATCGCGATCGGTTGCATCAGCCGCCAGAAACTTTCCCAGGCGATGAGCAGCGCGATCAGCCCGAGAAGAATGGCGCTCGCGAACCCCGCAAGATCGCCGAACTTGCCGGCGCCGAAGGTAAATCGGCCGTCATGCGCATGGCGTCGCGCCAGAAAATAGGCGAGCGCGGCGATTAGCATCGCGCCGGCATGGGTCGACATATGCCAGCCGTCCGCGACGAGCGCCATCGAACCATAGATTGTGCCTGCACTTATCTCGACGACCATCATGGCGGTGGTCAGGACGATGACCAGCCAGACGCGACGCTCGTTCTGGCTATGGCGTTCTCCCAGGAACACATGGTTGTGCGGAGATGTGTGCCGTGCCTCGCCGTTCCCCGTGGCGCTCGTCTCGTGGCTTGGGATGGGCTCACCTGACATAGGTTCGGATCGCTTCGCCAAGTTCGGTCACGGCTTCGGCGCGAGCCTTCTCGGAAGGCGCCGCCAGGATGTGTTCGCGCAAATGATCCTCCATGATTTCGGCGGTCAGACCGGCCGTCGCGCCACGAATCGAAGCCAGAAGCTGAAGAATGTCTCCGCAGGCCGCTTTTGCCTCGAGCGCGCGCTCGACGGCGGCTATCTGGCCGCCGATGCGGCGAATACGTGCGAGAAGTTGCGCCTGTCTTCGGGTCGTGTGCGACAAGAAAGTTCCTTCCGCCAGTTAAGGTAGGGGAGGATAGTATATTGGCGACCAAGACGAAAGCGTATGGTCCTGATGATCGATCCGCCCGGGAATCGGGCGAAAGGTTCCATGCAGGGCCGCACACGCCGCTCTGTTGAACGTGCAGGCGACGATGGTTGGGCGCCGAGACGCCGGGTTGCGCTTCAGCCGGCCGCCGGCGTAGGTCGGACGTCAGTGGAGGGTGTTGCCAGAATTCCGATCCGGCAGCGCTACGGACCCGCCTGCAATGGAGCAGATGACGCCGGCCGGGATCGGCAGCAGGATCTTGTCGGCGGCTTTCAGCGTGAAAGCAAAGACCGACGCGGTGCCGGCGATACGATCCGTCAGCGGCGGACGAGCGATTTCATGCAGACAAGCTCCGATCTTTCTTCAGAATTGTAGGTCAGGATCCCGTGCCATCATAATGCCGCCACCTCTGCGGTTCCTGGAAGATCATCCGAACGGAAATCATCCAGGGTAGCCTCATTCGTGCTTGTGAGGCCGATGTTCCATCAAGGCCTGAGCAACGTTCTCCTCCGACACCTCGCCTATCGGGCATGGCATCTTGATTATCTTGGGCGTCTCGTTCGCGCGAAGAATGCCGATCACCGTCTCGATGTCGGGACAACCGGGCTCGCGGCAGACGATCTGGTTTACGGAGACGATCACGTCGTCGTCGAGTTCGAGCCGCGCCCGCACCCAGTCCTTGATCTGCGTTGATTTTCCCGGCAGGCCAAGCGGCTTTGGCGCGAGCGGATTGAAGAAGGACGTCATTGCGGATCCTCCAGCTTGATCAGGCCGACCTTTCCCGCTGAGGTCGCAAAACCAAACTGCTCGCCGGCTTTGTCGAACGCGACCGCCACGATGGCGTCGCCGTCGGCGCGCCGAATCAGGAGCATGTCCTCGCTCGCGAGGTCGAAAAACACGATCGACCCGTCGCGATGGCCGGCGCCGACCATCTTGCCATCCGTCGAAAAACCGACCGCCGAGGTAACCGCGGCGCGCATCGGCGACACTCGGGCGGAACGGCCGAAGGGTCCGCGCTCGCCATCGAACGGCCAGATGACGATCGATGGGGCGCCGGCAGTCACCATGGATCGGCCGTCCGGCGACCATTGGAAGCATGTTGACCGGCCGGGATAGACGCCGAGCCGCGCATCCTCGCCGTCCGCGAGTGACCAGATATGCAATTCGTTCTCGAGCATGCCGCTGACGAGATAGCCGGCGTCAGGGCTCCAGCGCACGGCGAGATGGGCGCCGTCCCAGCGCAGGATCGCAGGATCGCCATTACGGTTCTGAACGTCAACGATCAGGACGCCGCCATATGTCGCGGCCGCGAGATGGTCGCCCTGCGGCGAAAAGGCGAGTGCACGGCACGAGGAAGGCAGCGCGATCTCACTCCGATGATCGCCGCGCACCAAAATCGCCCGCTTCTTGACCGACCAGGCAAAGACACCGTCCCGCGACATCGCGACGGCGTCGATCCATGCGCCTTCATGCGCGAGCACGATGGTCTGTGCGTCCGCGGCGATGGTTTGCACGACGCGGCCGTCATCGCCGCCAGTCAGGATCGATGCATCGTCCGACGCCGCAGCCAGGATCGGCCCTTCATGCACGATCACTTCGCGGACCGTCATATCATCATTGACGAATCGGAGCTTGCCATCGCCGTCGGTGACCGCCAGCATCGATCCGACGAAGAACGCATGCCCAATCGAGACACCAAGATCGAACTCGCGCCCTGCGAAATCCAGAAGCGATGGGGTCTCGATTGAGACGGTTTTGGCCGCTGTCAGGCCCGGCATTTCAGGAAACCGTCCTCAATAATGTCTTTCGGCAGGTTGCGGCCGATGAAGACGAGACGGCTGGTACGGTCCTCGCCCGGCTTCCAGGGCCGCTGGTGATCGCCTTCGAGCAGCATGTGCACGGCCTGCACGACGAACCGGTCGTCATCGTTCTCGAACGCGAGGATGCCCTTCAACCGCAAAAGGTCAGTTCCAAAACGTTGGGTGATCATGCCCACCCACGGCATGAATTTCTTGGGATCGAGCGGCTCTTTGGCGACGAGCGAGAAACTCTTCACATGGTCGTCATGCTCATGCTCGTGGAACTCATCGAGAAAATCTGGCTCGACTTCCAGGATGCGATCCAGATCGAAGGCGTTGCGGTTTAGAACGAGATCGAGGTCGACGGCGCAGCGTTCGGTCTCATGAATGACGGCGGTTGGGTTAATCTTGCGGATGCGCTGCTTGACCTGTTCCAGTTCCTGGGCCGAAACAAGATCGGTCTTGTTCAGGAGCACGATGTCGGCGAAGGCCAGCTGCTCCTGCGCCTCGTGCGCATTGTCGATCTCGACCAGAAGGTGTTTGGCGTCCACCACCGTGACGATGGCGTCGAGTTTCGTCTTGGAGCGAACGTCCTCGTCGACGAAGAAAGTCTGCGCCACCGGCGCCGGATCGGCGAGACCGGTCGTCTCGACCAGAATGGCGTCGAATCGGTCGCGTCGGCGCATTAGTCCGTCGATGATGCGGATCAGATCCCCGCGCACCGTGCAGCAGATGCAGCCATTGTTCATCTCGAAGACTTCTTCGTCAGCGTCGACGATGAGATCGTTGTCGATGCCGATCTCGCCAAACTCGTTGACGATGACCGCGTAGCGCTTGCCGTGCTTCTCGGTGAGGATGCGGTTCAGGAGTGTCGTCTTGCCGGCCCCGAGATAGCCGGTGAGGACGGTAACGGGCGTCTGCGCCAAAGCTGCGGTCATCATCGAAACTCCATATCGGATAGCTCAGCCTCGGTGGTGCCGAAGCGATCAGCGTGCAGCGTAATAACATTACGCACCATGAGCAAATGTTCTAACATTACGATGCGCCTCGTCAAGGACCTTTCCGGAATTGGCGTTCAGATTTGCAGGCCTGGGTCGAGGACCGGCGGACGGTGCGGCGCCGCCTGGGGAACGGTTGCCCGTAGAGCCGCGATGACACCTGGGCCAACGCCTGTCGCAAGGCGCTGGAATGCACCGCTCACAGAAATGGCCACCACCGTGATGTGCGCAATCGCCGAAGAGGAGCGACGATAGCGTGAGGGGAAGACGGTGTTGCCGCTTGCGTGCTGCGGCCCGCAAGGAAAGCTGCGCCGCGGCTGACTTAATCTCGACACTGCAACTTTCATCAGTTGTCAGCCGCGCCCTTGCCCGCCTTGCTCTTCGCGGCCTCGCCTTCGTGTCCCGAAAGTCCGGGGAGTGAATGAGCGAACGGAGCGCGACAACGTGCGCGGCAACGAAAATGGAAAAAGCAGAGCTGAAAGACCTGAAGGGAAGAGTGACCTGCGCAGCGGTGTTGGAGCATCTGGGATTCGCCCTCGACATCAAGGAGAGTACACGCAAGGCGATGAAATACCGCCGCGAGGGGGCGATCGTCATCATCATCCACGGCGGCAAGGGCTGGTTTGACCCGCTCTCGGACGGCAAGGGCGACGTCTTTAGGCTGGTCGAGCATCTGAGGGAATGCTCCTTCGTCGAGGCCGTGGACGCGGTGGCGGCTCTCGTCGGCTTCGTTCCTGCCGCGCCGGCATGGCAGCACGCCTCTTGCGGCCGGGTGCCCGACCGTTCCATCGCCGAACGCTGGCAGGCGCGGCGCAAGCCGTGGCGCGGGTCCGCGACCTGGCGCTATCTGCGTGATATCCGCCATCTTCCCGAGCCAGTCATCCACGCCGCAATGGCGGCCGATCTTTTGCGCGAAGGACCGCATGGCAGCATGTGGGCCGCTCACACGGATGCCGTCGGCGCGATCACTGGCTGGGAAGAGCGGGGGCCGGACTGGCGCGGCTTCGCGACTGGCGGCGGCAAAGTCCTGTTCCGGCTGGGTCACCCCGAGGCGCACCGCCTGTGCGTCACCGAGGCGGCGATCGACGCCATGAGCCTCGCCGCGATCGAGGAGCTTCGCCCCGACACGCTTTATCTCAGCACCGGCGGCGGCTGGTCGCCGGCGACCGGCGACGCGGTCCGCGCGCTCGCCGCCAGACCCGGCGCTTACCTCGTCGCGGCTACCGACAATAACGAACAGGGCGACAAATATGCCGACCGCCTGGTCGCTCTTGCGCACGGGGCCGGCTGCAGCATCGAACGCCTGCGCCCGCTGGCGGACGACTGGAACGCCGATCTGCAGGGGCGAGGGAATGGAGAGATGAAGAAGGGAGAACGGCTGCCGCATGTCCGCCGGTCCGCCTCAAGGGTGAAGCTTCGCCCGGCTGCGCCGGCCCTTGACCCGGCCGGACGGAGAGGCGGCCGAGGGGAGGGGTCAGGAAGGGCTGAAGATGATGGTGAGTCCCAAGAGGGATGACCGCGTTCCGGCCCGACGAGGCCAAGGAGCCCGCCAATGAACCCCTCTTCCATCCGCAAGATCTATTTCGGCGTCGCCGATCGCCGGCAGATGTTCCGCCTGTTCGACCGCCATGCCCAACGGCCCAATCGCTGGCAGAACGACGACAGCGGCCTGTTCGCCGGCGAGTGGTTCGAAATCGCCCGCACCGAGCACGACTACATGCTGGATCTGCTGCCACCGCTCTGGATGCGCGGCGAGATGTTCGCCATGCGCGAGTTCCTCACCGACAGCGTCACCAGCGTGTTCTACACGCTGCGCGTCGACGGCAGGACGCGGTAATTCCACACCTATTGCGATCTGTCCGATCCGCGTTCGCCTCACGAGATGCGTGACGCCATCGTCGAGCGCGAGTCCTGGCCGGTGAAGGCCATGACGCGTACCGAGCGCCTCGAGCATGTGTGGAGCGCCACCCATGACGAGTATCGCGGCTATGCCGGCGAACGCTTCATCCCGGAGCATCAGGGCAAGCGCACCATCCTGGTCTATGGGCTGGGAAGCACCGAGCTGAAGCTGCTCGATGACTTGACCGACGACGAGATCGCGGCCAAGCTGCCGGTGCATCTGCGGCATCTCCCCGTCAAAGCGGCGGCGTGAGGGAGGCGGCGATGTTCACCTTTCCCATTGTTGCCGTCCGCAAGGTCGTCGATCGCGGCATCGTCGATGCCGCCGCATGGCGGCTTCCGCAACCCCTACTATGGCACGCGCCCTGGCGAGGGCGAGAGGCCCGGCCTCTGGCTGGTCGGCGACGAGGGCGTCTACATCATGTCGAACGGCAAGCTCGCCGAAGGGACGCGCGCCCTCGTCATCTATGCCGAGCAATGCCATCCCAAGGGCGACTTCGACTGGTGGGACTACAAGCGCCGCCACTTCGGCGCCGATGACGGTATCGAATTCATCGAAGCCGACCGGCTCATCCCGATGTTCGACCGAACCTTCCGGGCCACGCATCTCAATGTGCAGCCGAGACCGAGATCAGCCTCACGCTGATCATCCGCTGACCTTCGCCAAACCTGCGTGCCATGCGTCCGCCGACCTCGCTCGGCGGCGTGATCGCGCGCGCCATCCCGAAGGAGACACCAATGTCCAACGACGATCCTTTCACGCTCGACCTGTTCAACAACACAGCGTCGTCCTCTGGTCTGGGCCTCGGCGTCACCGCCTTTGGCAGCGACTTCGGTGCCGAGGATGCGCCCGACGATCCGCCGCCAGCGACGGCCAATCCGCCAGTATCGCAATCCGCGCCGCGACCCGGTCGGACCCACGCGACGGTTGCGGAGGGCAACAACTTCCGCCTCGCCGGAGATCGCGGCCTCGCCAAAGGCTGGAAGCAGCGCGCCAGCGATAACCTGGCCGCCATCCAGCTCGCCGCAGAAATCGAGGCCGAAGACCGCGCGGCGACACCCGACGAACAGGCACGGCTCATCCGCTTCACCGGCTTCGGCGCCTCTGAGCTTGCCAATGCCGTGTTCCGGCGTCCGGGCGAAGACGGCTTTCGCGCGGGCTGGGACGCGATCGGCGCCGCACTCGAGGATGCGGTTTCGAGCGAGGACTATGCATCGCTGGCGCGTTGCACACAGTATGCACATTTCACCCCGGAGTTCATCGTCCGGGCGATCTGGACTGGCCTGCAGCGTCTCGGTTGGCGCGGGGGCAGGGTGCTCGAACCCGGTATCGGTACCGGGCTGTTTCCGGCGCTGATGCCCGAGGACCTGCGCGACAGATCTCATGTCACCGGAATCGAACTCGATCCGGTGACGGCCCGTATCGCTGCGCTGCTGCAGCCGCGGGCGCGCATTGTCAATGCGGACTTCGCCCGCACCGATCTCCCTTCGCCCTTCGATCTCGCTATGGGCAATCCACCTTTTTCGGATCGCACCGTCCGTTCGGACCGCGCCTATCGGTCGATGGGTCCGCGCCTGCATGACTATTTCATCGCCCGATCGATCGATCTATTGAAGCCGGGCGGGCTCGCCGCCTTCGTCACCAGTGCCGGCACCATGGACAAGGCTGACACCACGGCGCGCGAGCACATCGCCAAGTCGTCCGATCTGATCGCGGCGATCCGCCTGCCCGTGGGCAGCTTCGACGACGCCGCAGGCACGGATGTCGTCGTCGACGTCCTGTTCTTCCGCAAGCGCCGACCCGAAGAGGCCGAGGGCGATGTCACCTGGCTCGACGTCGATCAGGTCCGGCCGGCCGATGGCGATGACGCCGCCATCCGCGTGAACCGCTGGTTCGCGCGGCATCCCGATTTCGTGCTTGGGACACATGGCACGAGGTCCGGACCGTTCGGCGAGGCCTATACCTGCCTTCCTCACCCTGGCCTCGACCTCGAGCAGGCGCTCTCCGCCGCGATCTCTCTCCTTCCGGAAGGCATCTATGATGGTCAGCCCGAGGCCGTCGATGCCGAGATTGGAGAGGGCATTGTTGGTGATGATCGCTCTGACAGCGCGGCTATCCGCGAGGGCAGCTATTTCATCGCGCCGAACACAGCGCTGACGCAGATGGTCGACGGCTCGCCCGTCACTATCACCGTGCGCAAGGGCCGCAGCGCCGACGGCGTGCCCGACAAGCACGCTCGCATCATCCGCAAGCTGATCCCGATCCGTGACGCGGTGCGCGAGGTGCTGAAGGCGCAGGAGCTCGACCGGCCGTGGAAGCCGGCACAGGTCAAGCTGCGTATCGCCTGGGCGAACTTCGTGCGTTCGTTCGGGCCGATCAACACGACGGTCGTCTCGACCAGCGAAGACCCGGAGACTGGCGAGGTCCGCGAGGTGCATCGGCGGCCGAACCTGCTGCCCTTCCTCGACGATCCCGACTGCTGGCTGGTCGCTTCCATCGAGGACTATGACCTCGAGACCGATACGGCGCGGCCCGGTCCAATCTTCACCGAACGGGTGATCGCGCCGCCCTCGGCGCCGATCATCGCCTCGGCCGCCGACGCGCTCGCCGTGGTGCTCAACGAGCGCGGATATGTGGACATCGATCACATCGCCGAATTGCTGCATGCCGATACCGAGATCGTCATCGCCGACCTCGGCGACGTCATCTTTCGCGATCCCGAAACCGGGGAGTGGCTCACGGACGACGCCTACCTCTCAGGCCAGGTTCGCGACAAGCTCAAAGCCGCTAAAGCCGCCGTGGTGCTCGATCCCGCCTTCGAGCGCAATGTCCGAGCCCTCGTCGCGGTCCAGCCGGCCGATCTTGGACCATCTGACATCACGGCCCGTCTCGGTGCGCCGTGGATTCCTGTTGGCGATGTCGTCGCCTTCGTCAAGGAGACGATGGGCGCTGAGATCCGCATCCACCACATGCCGGAGCTTGCCTCATGGACGGTGGACACCCGACAGCTCGGCTATATGGCGGCGGGTACGTCGGAGTGGGGGACCGAGCGCCGCCATGCCGGCGAACTCATCGCTGATGCGCTCAACAGCCGGGTGCCGCAGATCTTCGACACGATCAAGGAGGGCGATAGCGAGAAGCGCGTGCTTAACGTCGTCGATACCGAGGCGGCCAAGGAGAAGCTCACCAGGATCAAAACGGCGTTCCAGACCTGGATCTGGTCCGATCCCGACCGGACCGATCGTCTGGCGCGAGTCTATAACGATCGCTTCAACAACATCGCCCCGCGAACGTTCAACGGGGACCATCTCCAGCTACCGGGCGCCTCAGGCGCCTTTTCTCTTTATGGGCACCAGAAGCGGGGCATCTGGCGCATCATCTCGTCCGGGGCAACCTACCTCGCCCATGCCGTCGGCGCCGGCAAGACGATGACGATTGCCGCCGCCATCATGGAGCAGCGCCGGCTCGGGCTGATCGCCAAGGCCATGCTGGTCGTACCCGGCCACTGTCTGGCGCAGGCGGCGCGAGAGTTCCTGGCGCTCTATCCGACCGCGCGCATCCTGGTCGCCGACGAGACCAACTTCACCAAGGATAAGCGGCACCGCTTTCTGTCGCGCGCGGCCACGGCGACCTGGGACGCCATCATCATCACCCATTCGGCGTTCCGCTTCATCAGCGTCCCGTCCGCCTTCGAGAGCCAAATGATCCAGGACGAGCTCGAGCTCTACGAGACCCTGCTCACCAAGGTCGAAAGCGGCGATCGTGTCTCGCGCAAGCGCCTCGAACGGCTGAAGGAAGGTTTGAAAGAGCGGCTCGAATCACTCGCCACCCGCAAGGACGATCTGCTCACCATCTCCGAGATCGGCGTCGACCAGATCATCGTCGACGAGGCCCAGGAGTTCAGGAAGCTCAGCTTCGCCACTAACATGTCGACGCTTAAGGGCATCGATCCGAACGGTTCGCAACGCGCCTGGGACCTCTATGTGAAGTCGCGCTTTGTCGAGACAAAAAATCCTGGACGCTCGCTCGTGCTTGCATCGGGCACGCCGATCACCAACACGCTGGGCGAGATGTTCTCGGTGCAGCGGTACCTCGGCTATGCGGCGCTCGCCGAACGCGGCCTGCATGAATTCGACGCCTGGGCCTCGACCTTCGGCGACGTCACCACCGAACTCGAACTGCAGCCCAACGGCAAATACAAGCCGGTCACCCGCTTTGCCACCTTCGTCAACGTCCCCGAGCTGATCGCCATGTTCCGCAGCTTCGCGGACGTGGTGCTGCCCGACGATTTGCGCGCCTATGTGAAGGTGCCGGCGCTTTCAACCGGTACGCGCCAGATCAGGACGTCGAAGCCGTCGCCGGCGTTCAAGCGCTACCAGGTCCCGCTCGATGCGCGCATCAAGGCCATCGAGCAACGTGATCGGCCGCCCGAGCCCGGCGACGACATCCTGCTCTCGGTCATCACCGATGGCCGCCATGCCGCGATCGACCTGCGTCTAATCGATCCCGACCGTGACAATGAGCCAGACAACAAGCTCAACGATCTCGTAGGCAATGCCTATCGCATCTGGCAGGAGACTTCCGACAACGCCTATGTCCGCCCAGACGGCAAGCCGTTCGAGCTGACCGGTGCAGCGCAGATGATCTTCTCCGATCTCGGCACCATCAATGTCGAGAAGACCCGAGGTTTCTCCGCCTATCGCTGGATCAGGGATGAGTTGGTGCGCCTCGGGGTTCCGGCGTCGGAAATTGCCTTCATGCAGGATTACAAGAAGTCGGAGGCCAAGCAGCGGCTGTTCGGCGACGTGCGCGCCGGCAAGGTCCGCTTCCTCATCGGCTCGTCCGACACGATGGGCACCGGCGTCAACGCCCAGCTCCGTCTGAAAGTCCTGCACCATCTCGACGTGCCCTGGTTGCCCTCGCAGATCGAGCAGCGCGAAGGGCGCATCCTGCGCCAGGGCAACCAGCACGATGTCGTCGACATCTTCGCCTATGCCACCGAGGGCTCAATGGACGCCCAGATGTGGCAGAACAACGAGCGCAAGGCCCGCTTCATCGCCGCCGCACTGTCCGGCGACACGTCAGTTCGCCGTCTGGAGGACCTTGGTGAGGGCCAGGCCAACCAGTTCGCCATGGCCAAGGCTATTGCTTCGGGCGATCCGCGCCTGATGCAGAAGGCCGGCCTCGAGGCCGACATCGCGCGGCTCGAGCGGCTACGGTCCGCCTATCAGGACGACCAGTTTGCCATCCGCCGGCAGGTCCGCGATGCCGAGCGCGATATCGAATATTCGTCGCGACGTATCGTCGAGATCGGCCAGGACTTGGAGCGCTTGGTGCCGACCGTCGGCGATGCCTTCCGCATGCGCGTCGGCGACGAGACGTTCGACCAGCGCAAGCTCGCTGGCCGGGCGCTGATGAAGGAGATCCTCAGTCTGGTACAGCTCCAGCAGCCCGGCGAGAGCACGATCGCCGTGATCGGCGGGTTCGAGCTTGAATATGCCGGCGAGCGCTTCGGCCAGGACGGATATCGCTACGCCACCCTGCTGACGCGCACCGCCGCCGAGACGGAGATCGAGCTTCCGGTTACCACGACGCCGCTCGGCGCGATCGCCAAGCTCGAGCATCTCCTCGCCAACCTTGGGCAAGAACAGGAACGCGCCCGTCATCGCCTCGCCGAGGCCGAGCGGCGCCTCGCGTCCTATCGTTCGCGCGAAGGGGGCACATTCGCGTTTTCGGATGAGCTCGCCGGAAAGCGCCGACAACTGGCCGAGATTGAGAAATCGCTCGCCCAGGACATAGAGGGCAGCCGCCCCGCAGAAGCACAGGCGGCCTGAGGAAGGGGGAAAAGGAAAAGGGGAAAAGGACCGCTCGCAGAGCGCGTGGTCCGCCGACGCTGGCGCTCAATCGCGTCCGTCGCAGTCCCGGCCCGTCATCCTGCGCAGGGCTGAAGAAGCCCCGCTGGTCCAGCCGGGCAGGGATGCTCGGGCGCAATTGCACCGGCCCGCCCGCTCCGCGGGTCCGGGGTTGTCTTCGGAAAGAAGACGGAAAAGGACCGGCGAAAGGGCCGTGTCCGGCATTCCCCAAAGGAGCATTCCCATGGAAATCAAGCTGATCGATCCGCGCGCCCTCGTCAATAATCCCGACAAGGCCAGGCGCACCAAGTCCAGTCCGCAGTCCGACGCGCTGCTGCTGGCCACCATCCGGGCCGTCGGTATCGTCCAGCCGCCTGTGGTGGCGCCCCAGACCGATGGCGGCAACGGCTTCGTCATCCAGCACGGTCATCGCCGCATCAAGCAGGCGGTTGCCGCCGGGCTCGCGGAAATCGCCGTTATTGTCGACGAGGCCGCGGCCGATGGCGGCGCCATGCGCTCGATGGTCGAGAACACCGCGCGCGAGAACCTCAATCCCGTTGACCAGTGGCGTGCGATCGAGCGCCTCGTCGCGCTCGGCTGGACCGAGGAGGCGATCGCGGTCGCTCTCGCCCTGCCGGTGCGCCAGATCAAGAAGCTGCGCCTTCTCGCCAACGTGCTGCCGGCGATGCTCGATCACATGGCCAAGGGCGATATGCCCGACGAGCGCCAGCTTCGCACCATCGCCGGCGCCTCGCTCGACGAGCAGAAGGAGGTCTGGAAGGCGCATAAGCCGAGCAAGGGTGATCCGCAGGTCGATTGGTGGCGCGTGGCGCAGGGTCTCACCAAGACCCGGATGTATGCGCGCGATGCCAGCTTCGGTGACGAGCTTGCGCAGGCCTACGGCATCGCCTGGGCCGAGGACCTGTTCGCGCCGGCCGATCAGGACAGCCGATATACCACGGACGTCGACGCCTTCCTCGGCGCCCAGCAGGAGTGGATGACCCAAAACCTTCCCAAGAAGGGTGTGGTTGTGGAGGCCAACACCTACGGCGAGGTCAAGCTGCCACCCAAGGCAAGCCAAGTCTATGGCACGCCCAAGAAGTCCGACCACACCGCCATGTATCTCGACCGGGAGGGCAAGGTGAAGACGGTTCACTTCCGCATGCCGGAGGCTAAGAGGGCAAAGGGCAAGGGCGTGGCAGACGCCGGCGGCGAGGACGAAGCGATCGTCGTTTCGAAGTCCCGTCCCGACGTCACGCGCAAGGGTATCGAGATGATTGGTGACCTGCGCACCGATGCCCTGCATGAGGCGCTGGGACAAGCGCCCATCGAGGACGACACGCTGCTGGCACTGCTCGTGCTCGCCTTTGCCGGCCAGAACGTGCGGGTCGATTCCGGGGCAGGCGGTGACTACCACTATGGCAGTCGCTTTGGACGCCATGCCGCGGTGCTGTTCGATGCCGAGGGCAAGTTCGCCTTCGACACCGACACACTGCGCATCGCGGCGCGCGGCGTGCTGATCGACGTGCTCTCCTGCCGCGAAGGCATGAGCAAGTCGGGCATCGTGGCGCTCGTCGCCGGCGATGCCATCGGCTCCGACGGGTTTCTCGCCAGCATGGGTAATGAGGAGTTCCTGTCCTGCCTGTCGCGTCCGGCCCTCGAAGGATCGTGCGCCAACACCCCGGTACTGCCGCGCGCCCGGGTCAAGGACACGCGCGCCGCCCTCGTCGAACACTTCAAGGAGGGACATTTCGCCCACCCCGCGGCGCTCTTCGCCCCCGATACAGCCAGAATCACCGAATGGCTCGGCAAGAACGCCGTTCCGGATGACGACGAGAGCGGCACGCCTGCCGGCGAGGATGAGCTCGACGGTGATGTTCCCGTGGAGCCGGCCCACGATCACGTCGACGATCGCGACGAAGACGAGGTCTCGGAGGACTACCGCGAGGCCGCCGAGTAGAACGCCCCGGCGCTTCCGTCTTCGATCGCTCTTCCGCCGCCGGTTCACCCCGGCGGCGGTTTCGTTTTCAACATCAGCATTTGGAGGACAGCATGTCTGCACACTCAATCTTCGAATACGCGCCGATCGGCGCCGTTGTCGCCTGGTCTGACGGAAGCCCGCGTCCGCCGGAACACCACCGCAGGAAACTCGACGCCTGGACGAGCAACAACAGCCAGGGGCGTCTGATCCGCAAACAGGGCGGTCGTGACATCGGCATAGTCGACCCGCACGGGAGCTTCACCCTGAATGAAGCCGATTTCGGCGCCGGCGGTGTCATTGCCATCCGGATTCACCGGACGTTCTCGCTCGGCTCCACTCTGCGCTTCGCTATTGTCGGACGTCCGGCTGTCAGTTCGATGCGGGTCTTCGACCGTCCCGGTGACCATGCCAAGCTCGTTCACCTGGCGCCGCATCGCGCTGCCGCGGAGCAATGGTTGTCCGAGCATGGCTATCCCAACGCCGTGCTCGAGGAGGTCACGGCTGATGAGGCCGCCGCAGATGCCGTCGAGGGGAGGGCAGCGGCATGAGCCAGGTCCTTCAGACATCACCCACTTCCTCCGAAGCCCGGGATTCGTCCGGGGCTTCTTTCGGGCACAGCGCCGATCACATGGCCGTCGCCCCTGTTGCCGAGAATGCCTATGCCATGGCACCCGGGCGCGATGGCAGGCACTATCTCGCCCATGGTTGGCGGATCGCCCGCCCGATGGCGGAGTGGATGCGCTCGGATTTCTATGGTCATGGTGGTGACCTCGCCAATGAGGCCGCCTTTCGGGCGAAAGTGCTGGAGCAGGCCAGGCACATACAAGAGAAGCAAGCGTTCGGCCGCCGGGATAGTCCCGGCGGAGCCCACACGCCCTGGGGACCTTCGCAGGGCGGCACCGTCTATGCCGAAGGCATCACATCTCATTCAACCGCAGGACATGGCGGCTTCAAGCTCTCCGCCGAACGCAATCGCAAGGTCAATCCGATGCTGCGCGCGGTCGGCGGCTGGTACGAAGAGGATGAGTGCTGGGCGATCGTGGCCATCACCTTCCCGCACCTCTTCACCGCGCTTGAGCGCCGCTACGCTGAGCAGACCGTCAAGGACTCGTGGCCCGATGCGTGGGAGGCGATCTTCGGCAAGCTTCTCGGACCGGGCGAATCCCGCAAAAAGGACGAGCGTGCATTCGAGGCCGAACACGCCACAGATTGGATCGTCATTTCAGCGATCATGTCGGAACAGCACGATGGCTTCGTCGAGTGCATTACGACGCCCGGCGGCAAGCGGGACATGGAAGCAGACGAGCGTCGTTTCCTCGTCCCCTCGAAAGAATACAGCATCGGCCGGTTCGGCTTCGTCATCGATCCCGATCGATATGTCGTCTATGCCGGCCCGTCGAGCTTCGTCGGCTGGCAGGGGAGGACGTCGCCATGACCCTTCCGCCCGAACTTCACCGGCAACTCTCCCGCATGGTGGAAGCCCGCAGGCACACCCAGCGACAGTTGGATATGGTCGAGCGGCAGATCACCCGACGCATGACAGCGCTGATCCCGGGCCTGCTGCCCCGCCGGATGCACTATCGACGGGGCAGGGCACCCGACCCGTCCGCGTTCCTCGAGCGCTATCGATCCGAGCTCGCCGCTCTGACTGCGGAGCACCAGACGGAGATCGACGAACTGTCGCGCAGACTGGCACGACAGGATCAGGCAATCGCCCGGTTCCTCGGTCGGCAGGGCGAAGCCGTCGATATGACCGAGCGGGTGTGAGGGGCGTCGATAGAGAGCGCGAACCTCATATCGTCGATGCGGCTGGAGCACAGATCAGAGGGGCGGCCATCCTGGGCTTGGTGGTCCTGGCGCTGAAAAAACATGACGAGGGTACATGACTTGGCGGGCGGTCATCATTCGCCTGTCCTCCCGTTTCCGTGTGAATATCGAGGCCCGTATCGAACCTCCCTCGGTCTGGCTGCGGTCCTGAACCGGCGGCCGTTCGATTCAAGGCCGCGTGCCGCGCCGCGTTGCGGCCGGATCGAACCGGTCTCGACATGGCAGGCCCGCGGCCCGCGCAAGGCCGAAGCAGCCCTGCTTGGCCGCAAACCTCCCATGCTCGCCTCGGTCCGCCCGGACCCTGAAACGCCCGTCATTCCGCCGGTTCTGTTGGTCCGCGCCCGAGGGAGGGCCGGCACGGAGCCGGTTCGAGCTTCGGGAAACCGAAGAAAGGACATGCCATGACCAAGACAGCCGCCAATCCCCGCTCCAGCGCCCGTGTCGTCTCGTTGCGCAAGGGAACCACCATCGAAATGGTCCGTCTCTGCTGCCCCGATGCTGCCCAGAGCGCTCTTATCTCCGAAAGCTTCGGCCTGCCGGTGCTCGACAGCCACGGCATCCGTGACCTACACGAGAAGATCATCGTCGACACTGCCGCGGCGCTCGACGAGGGACTTGGCGAACGCGCCATGCAGATCCACCTGCAGCGTATCGTCGGGGCATTCGTCGGTTCCGCCCACGGCGCCGGTCAGTTCTACAGCCGGGCGGTGACCGAAGCCCGGGACGCTACGGCCAAATCGGCCTGCGACGATCGCGACGAAGATGTCAGCGGCCCCGTCGGGTTCGACAGCGCCGCACAAAGAAAGCGTGAGTTTGCCGCCGACATGGCCCTTCAGGCCCACGCGCTACGAATGGCAGCCGAAGGCACTGTGGCAGCCTACGAGCAAGTCGTCGGCGAGAGGTGGAAGCCCTTCGAACGAGCCGTCGAGAATCCCGGCCAGACCCTCGGCCGCAAGGCGGCAGACCTACAGATGGCCGCGCTCGGCTGAGCCGCTTCGGGCGAGGCTTCGGCCTCGCCCATCATCTACCGCAACACGTCAGGCCGAACAGTTCGGTGTCGGGCCTCCTCAACATTCGCTATTTCGCCGGTCCGCTGTGTGGGCTCAGCGGAAACATCTCTATGTCGTTATTCCATGGATCGAACACGACCGCCCCCGACGGCCTCGTGTCCTTGACGTTCCGCGTGACCAGATAAAGATCCTGCTCGATAGCCGTTGCGGCGAGCAGCGTGTCGATGACCGGCGGGGCGTGGCCGGTTGCGCGCTTGCCCTCTCCTGACATCTGGCCCCAACGCCGAACGATCTCATTGCCGACCGACAGCACACGGCGACCGAACCGTTCCGCTAGCGCATCACGGGCGGCCACGTAGCGCGGACGATCGGGATGGTCGATAGGCAGGTTGTGAATGCCCTTGTCGTATTCGCCGAGCGTCAGCACACTGATATAGAAGGTCTCCTCGTCCTGGCCCTCGGCCCAACGCTTCACCGAGGGCGCACCTTGCGGATTGATCAGGGCGGCCACGACATTGGTGTCGAGCAGCCAACCCCTCACAGTTCGGCGTCCCGGCCACGATCAACTTCACGCTCGAGATCCAGACCTTCGAGATGCAGGCCCTCCATGAACTGTAGGAAAGGCTGGCGAGGTTTCTCAGGCATGAGGCGTTCGAACTCCTCGACGCTCATCACGACGACGGCGTCATGGCCGCGCACGCTGACGCGTTGCGGCCCCTGCTCGCGGGCATGGCGGACCACCTCGCTGAAACGGGCCTTCGCGTCCTCAAGCTTCCACCGTCCCGCCGCCGGGCGTGTTGCCGTGGCCTTCACCTTCGCGCTTTCTGTCTGCTTGCCCATCGTCTCATACCTAGTCAGCTAGTCAGATCAATAGCACTCGCATGCCGATTGCGCCAGCATGCGCGGTGATCGCGCCCGCCGCCGCACACTGACGGAGCCATCGAGCGGGAATGGCCCGCTCCAAAGATGGAGCCCTCAGATGTCTCACGATCTCACCCTCGCCCAGAAGGCCGCCTGGCACCTCGCCCGCACCCTGATACCACCGTCGTCCTCTTCCAGTCCGATCAAGAATACGGCGTCCTGCCCGAAGACGAGCTCGACGAAGGCGAGGTCGAGGCGCTCTACATCTACGATCCCTACAGCGGCGGTCGCTCGGTTCATTGAACCGACCTTCTTCGCAACTGCACTGAGGCGGCGCCCTGCGCCGCTCTTCTTTTTTCGTTCGCCCCTTCGCGGCCCCGTCCGGTCCGTGGTCCTGGCGGAGCCAGGCAGGCAGCGCAACGGCTTCGCCGTCCGCCGCTTCGCTTCGGCCCTAAGGACCACCCCATTGCGCAAGCGCAACGGGGACCCCGGTGGGTGCGCTGCCCGCCTTCCTGCTCCGCCCTCGGGGACCCCGTGACGGGGCCGCGATCGGCGCGGCCTCCAAATGGAGGTTGATGAAAATGAGCAGGAAAGAGAAGGCCGAAACCCGCGTCGATATCTATGCGCGGATCACCGACAGGATCGTGGCGCAGCTGGTGGAGGGTGTCCGCCCCTGGGTGCAGCCGTGGCGCGCGGGCAATGCGGCGGGTCGCATCACCAGGCCGCTTCGCCACAATGGCGAACCCTATTCCGGCATGAATGTGCTGCTGTTGTGGTCGGAGGCGATGGCGCAGGGTTACGCCGCGCCGATCTGGATGACCTTCAAGCAGGCTATCGAACTCGGTGCCCATGTCAGGAAAGGCGAAACCAGCAGCACCGTCATCTATGCCAGCCGCTTCACCAAGACCGAGACCGATACGCGCGGTGAAGAGATCGAGCGCGATATCCCGTTTCTGCGCGCCTACGGCGTGTTCAACGTCGAACAGATCGAAGGCCTGCCCGAGCATCATTATCATCGACCGGCACCGATCACCGATCCCTTGGAACGAATCGAAAGCGCAGACCTCTTCTTCGCCAATTGCGGTGCCCACCTTCGTCACGGCGGGGTGCAGGCATTCTACGCGCCGTCGAGCGACCATATTCAAATGCCGCCCTTCGAGACGTTCCGGGACGCGGCGTCATACGTCGCTGTCCTTAGCCATGAGCATATCCACTGGACGGCAAAGGCCGATCGGGTCGGCCGCGATTTTAGCCGATACAGCAAGGATCGGACAGAACGAGCGCGGGAAGAATTGTGTGCCGAAATTGGGTCAGCGCTCGTTTGCGCCGATCTCGGTATTGTTCCCGAGCTGAAGCCGCGGCCGGACCATGCGGCGTACCTGAAAAGTTGGCTAACGGTCCTGGCGAATGACAAGCGCGCCATCTTCCAGGCCGCCGCGCATGCCCAGCGGGCGGTCAACTATCTCCATAGCCTCCAGCCAGCGGCCTCCGAGAAGCGCGAGGCAGCTTGATGCGTCTCTCGATCACGCCGGAACTCCGCCCTGATCGCCGCGGGCTCCCCGTCGCGATTGGGGTGTCAGGCGGCACAGACAACCATGCGTCGGCCCTTTCAGTATGTGAGGATCTCGACCGGACCGCGATTCATGGCGATATGCGCAGTTGCTCGCAGATAGAGCGTCAAAAATGGCCGGGCACCGCGCATGAACATGCTCTATCGCGATGGTGACAGCCGAACAGTGCGACGGCTCGGCTGCTCCCTACGAAAGCGGCCCCATGCGTCTAACAGGAGTTCGCACTTCATTTCGTCTCGCGAGGGCGCAAGACCTGAAGCCATCGACAAAAGCTGCCCGGCGCCGCGAACGAGCGAGCAAGGGACCGGTGTCAGGATCACATGTTACGTGTCTTGAACATGGCGTAATGCGTGACGGCTGCTTTGGAGGTTCACCGCGACTGTCCACCATATCCGTGGCGACCCGGATGGCGGTTATGTGCGGCTGGACCAGGGGGTTGATCGGCTCTGAATTTTCCCTGACATGGGTCACGGCCTCACGCTCTGCGATGGCGATACCGCTCATGGCGAATCCCGACATGTGGGTCAGCTCGTTCCTTCCGACCCCTGCGACAGGCCGGCCCATCTGCGGCTCGATGAGGCATGTCTGACCGGAAACCGGCTGCGCCTCGATCGTTTTCCCGCAACGGCCTTCGCGACTTTCTTCCCCTGTCGGCTGCGCCGCCATTCCTCGCGCGCCAAGAAAGCCTCTCCCGGCCGTCCTCCATTGCATTGCGGCCCCTGTGGGGTGCGGTCCGATCGTTCCCGGTCTCACGACTGCCATCGAGACCGCGAAGGGCGCGGCCCGAAACACAAGGAAAGGAACTTAACCATGGCCACCATCGGCACCTTCACCACCACCGCCAACGGTTTCACCGGCACGATCAAGACCCTCAACCTCAACGTCAAGGCGCGCATCGAGCGGGTCGAAAACCCCTCCGACAAGGGCCCGCACTTCCGCCTCTACTCGGGTGCAGCGGAACTCGGGGCAGCGTGGCAGAAAACCGCCAAGGAGAGCGAGCGCGACTACCTCTCGGTCAAGCTGGACGATCCGAGCTTCCCGGCTCCGATCTACGCCACCCTGATCGAGGTGGACGGACAGGAAGGTCTCCAGCTCATCTGGTCCCGCCCCAACCGCGACTGATCCGAACCGAAGCGGCCCCGTCAAACGAACGGGGTCGCTTCCGCATGTCGAGCGGCGGACCGCGGACGATAGCCGCGCTGCTTTTTCGCACGCAAGAGGTCGAGGAAAAGGCCGACCGCGTCGGCCTCATCGCCAAAAGAATGCTGTACCATCCGCCCGCGCGTTCCAATTCGGCCCCAGCGGCGAACGAGCCGGGTATCGCCGAACAGTGTGGTTTCGATCGACAGTGCATAGAACCGGGCCATGTTCCGGTCAGGGTCACGGCGTTCGATATAGAGCTGGTAGGGCTGCGCGTTCATGCCAAGCAGAATCACGCAGCCGGAATCCGGCGTCCAATGATAGGTTTGAATCACCGGCCACGGATCGATTCATTTCGGTGATGGGTCAGTTGGTCCGTTCAGCCGTTGAGTGCATCCTTGATTGCCTTGGCAGGGGTAAAAGTCAGCTTCTTCGAGGCAGCGATCTTGATGGTGGCCCCAGTCGAGGGATTGCGGCCTTCGCGCGCCGGCGTGTCCTTCACCTTGAACTTGCCGAACCCCGGCACGCTGGTTTCCGAGCCCGATCGGGCGGCATCGGAGATCTGCTTGAACACGCTTTCCACGATCGCCTTGGCCTGCGCCTTGCTCAGGCTCTGCTCCGCTGCAATCTTGTCGGCGATTTCGGTTGTCGTCGTCATTTTGGTCTATCTCTCCGTTTCGTGTGGTCATGGGAAGTTGATGCTGAAAACCTGATGCTCGGTACACGCAGACCAAGTCCGCTTGTAGTTTACGTTTGGCAACGCGTGATTGCCGCGATGTGCCGCGCGACGTTGTCGAGAACATCTTGCCAGTCCTGGCGCTGCTCGTCCACGGACGGGATTGGTTCTGCATCGAACTCTTGATGGACGACGATGCCCGCCGCAGTCTCCACGAACTGGACACGCACATTACGGTCGCCATCCGTCCGCCACTCGATCAGCCGCATCGGCTCGATTCTGATGTAGGTCGCGGCGAAGTCACTGACTGTGCAGTCATGCATGTTCTCGATGCGGAGTTTGAGCAGACCGCCGACCCGCAAGTCGTTTGACGCCCGCGTCGTCTGCCAGTCATCGGATGCGTCCCACCGCACGATATCGGCGGGATCGTTGAAAGCCCGCCAGACGGTCTCGATAGGCGCATCGATCAGTGCCTCCGTCGTGATCTTCATGTTGGCAGTCCTGGCCCGTAGGAGCATTGAGGTTGGCAGCAGACGTCAGTCTCGAACTCCCGTTGCCTGGCTGAGCGTCGATTAGGAAGGCGCCTCCAGCCAGTGCATGTGCGAAACAAGCCCCAGATCTCATCATTGGGAAATTGTTGTCATCCTGACCAGCGCCACGCCATGGCTGATATCCGCATCCCGTCAGAACTCTTTGCCGCTACAATGCAATGCCGCAAGCGTCAATCCTTTCGGTGGAAGCGGTTGTTGCCGACGATCGCATTCATGTCGTTGCGCCGGAACCAGATTGCACGGCCACAGCGGAGCGGCGGGTTGCCGGCGGTGAAGACGATCTGCTCGTCGGAGCGCATGCGCATGACCTCGTCGGACAGGATCAGCGGACGCCGGCTCAGTTGCTTCGAGCGCGAGCGCGAAGAGCCGGACATCCGGCTCGTCCGGCTCAGCTGATCGACTTCCACCGTGGTGTCGCCGCAGCGCTTCGAGATGTACTCAGCCGTGTCCGGGTCGTTGATCGCCGCGAAGCTGATCCACGATGCCGACTCGAACCATTTGCTGGTCGCATCGCGACCGCCATAGGCCTCGCGCATCTGCCCGATCGATTGAAAGATCATGGTCAGGGTGATGCCGTATTTGCGGCCGGCATCGCGCGCGGTTTCGAGGATGCGCAGATAGCCGAGACGCGCCACCTCGTCCAGGAGGAACAGCGTCCGTCCCTGCACCTCGCCATTGCGGTTGTAGATCGCATTCATCAGCGCGCCGATGATCACGCGAGCAAGACCCGGATGCGCGTCGAGCACCTTTAGGTCGAGCGCGATGAAGATGTCCGTGTCCCCCTTGCCCAGGTCGTCGGTCGAGAAACTGCTGCCCGACACCAGCGCGGCATAGTTTGGGTAGGAGAGCCAGTGCGTCTCCTTGACGGCATTGGCATAGACACCGGAGAACGTTTCCGGCGTCATGTTCACGAACACCGCGACATTCTCCTTCACGAAAGTCGATTCCGACTGTTCGTAGACCCGTGTCAGCCGTGTCCGCAGCTTCGGCTCCGGTTCGGAGAGATTTGCGCGAACCTGCCTGAGCGTCTGGTCCTTGGCTTCCGCTTCACCCGACAGGCAGACATCGGCGATCAGCGCGGTGAGGAGCTGCATTGCGGAAGCTCGGAAGAAGTCGTCGCGTGCCGATGCAGACCAGGCATTGTCGGTCATCACCCATGTCGCGACCGCGACGATGTCCTCTTCCTTGGTCCCACCAAAACGGCCGATCCAGTCGAGTGCGTTGAAGCCGATCGCGTCATCACGGGGATCGAGAACGATGACGTTGCGCCCAGCCTTGCGCCGATGCTCAATCACCATCGGCGCAACCTCAGACGAGGGATCGAGCACCACCAGCCCGCCGCCCCATTTGAGTGCGGTCGGGATCGTCACCGACGTTGTCTTGAAGCCACCGGAGCCGGCAAAGACGATGCCATGCGACGATCCGAAGGAACCATCGAAGCAGAGCAGCGGCGCGCGACCGCCATCGCCCCAAGTTTCCGGCGCATCCGCGCGAAACGTTTTCTCCGCCACGCTGTCACGGTCGACGCGATAGCATTCACCAATGACGATACCGCCAATATCTGGGAACAGTTTCTGAGCATCCCGCGTGCTCATCCAGTTGGCCTCGCCATGGACGGCTCGCTTGCCGCGAAGACGGCGGGGCGCCGCCTTCGCAAATGTCGCGTTGCCCTTCGTCGCGACGCGCAGCGCGAACACGCCGGCGAACAGCGCCACGCAGGCGCCCGCTATGGTCGCCGGATCGGAGTAGGAGAGGACCGATTGTCCCGCCGGCACGCGATCTGCAAGCGCGGACATCCGCATTCCCTCGCGCAGCGCGGCGACGACAATCGTTACCACACTTCCCGTCGCAACGCCCCATCCGGCCGCCTTGATGGCAGTTGCTCCGGCGGAGGCGAACAGGAATGTTACGCCTACCATGCCGGCCAACGCATAGGGCAGGGCAAGACCGGCGCGTCCGAGCAGCAGGCGCGCGCTGTCGCTCTTTCCGAACGCCGCCAGCCAGTGCTCGGCGCCTGTCGTGCCGACCAGCGCGGCGATCATGAGTGTCGCGGGCGCGATGGCGAAAAGGAGCCTACTCGCCGTCACGACCGAACGCCTCGGCGCCGATTGCCGTGAGCCTCGCCCGCTCGCCTTCGTCATCGCGCAGCCGCCGGCTGGCATCGATCAGCAGGCCGAGGAGAAGCGCCCGTTTCTCGAAACGCAGGCCAGCCTTCACGATCAGGCCACCGAGCTCGATCTTCTCGCGCGTTTCCTTCTTGCGGGCCGCCGATGTTGCTGACCGATCCACGCGCTCAAGCCTCGCCATCGCCGCCCTGAGCCGCGCCACCCGCGACATTTTCGCTTTGCGCTCCGGCGCTCCTGCCCGTCGCGGCCGCTTTCCTCCCGGATGTTCTTCCATCCCCCGCGCGAAACCGCCCGGCCAGTTCCTCGAGTGCCGCCAGAAGTGCGGCCTCCTCGATCTCGATCTCGCCCAATCCGGCCTTGAGTGCGACGCGGCCGATGCGCTCGGCCTCACGCGTTTCGGCCTGTTTCAGCCGCTCCTGCAGCTTGCCGATTTCTTCCCTGATCTTCGATGACGGTTTTTTCATTCTGCTCGCGTCTCCCTGGCGCGTTGGCATTGCTCGATGGTGACCAGCTTTCCCCGGATGAACGTCACGGGCGACTAGTAGAAAAGCTAGTCGGCGGAGCCGACGCACTGAGGGATGATCCCGGCCGTTCCGAAGGAGCGGCATCCAAGGGCGCAGTAATACGTCGCAGTCGCGACGTGCCGAGCGCCGGCCCCACCGGGGGCCATGCCCTTCCCGACGAACTGGATGTTCGTTTCTGTCGGGAGCCGTATTAACCGTGGCGATCACGCATTTCACGCCCCAGCTCATCGGCCGCGCCAGCGGCCGCAGCGCGGTCCTGTCGGCCGCCTATCGCCATTGCGCGAAGATGAGCCACGATCTCGAGGCGCGGAGCGTCGACTATTCCAACAAGCGCAATCTCGCCCATGAGGAGTTTTTGCTGCCGTCCGATGCTCCGCGATGGGCGAGGGACCTCATAGCCGATCGTTCGGTTGCCGGCGCAGTCGAGGCGTTCTGGAACGCCGTCGAGGCCTTCGAGAAACGCTCGGATGCCCAGCTCGCTAAGGAGTTCATCGTTGCGCTGCCTGTGGAGCTCACGCGCGAGCAGAACATCGCGCTGGTGCGCCAGTTCGTGCTCGAACAGGTGCTTTCGCGTGGGCAGGCTGCCGATTGGGTCTATCATGACGAACCTGGCAATCCGCATATCCATCTGATGACGACGCTGCGGCCGCTGACCGAGACGGGTTTTGGGTCGAAGAAGATCGCCGTCATAGGCGAGGACGGAAAGCCGGTCCGGACCAGAGCCAACAAGATCCAATACCAGCTCTGGGCCGGCGAGAAGACGGAGTTCCTTCAGCAGCGCAATGGATGGCTCGACCTGCAGAACCAGCATCTGGCGTTGGCCGGACTGGAGATCCGCGTCGATGGGCGCTCCTATGCCGATCGTGGCATCGACATAACGCCGACCACGCATATCGGCGTCGCCGCCAAGGCGATCCAACGCAAGGCAGACCGTGACGGCTGGTCGCCCGCGCTGGAGAGGATCGAGCTGTTCGAGGCGACGCGCACTGAGAACACCGCCCGCATCCTGAAGCGGCCGGAGATCGTGCTCGACATGATCGCGTCACAAAAGAGCGTATTCAACGAACGGGATATCGCAAAGATCCTGCATCGCTATGTCGACGACGCAGGCACCTTCCAGCACCTGATGGCGCGCATCCTGCTGTCCCCCGAAGCTCTTAAGCTCGAACGGGAGAGTGTCGACTTCGCGACCGGCGAACGCGTTCCCGCCCGCTATACGACGCGCGCGCTGATCAGCCTGGAAGCCGCAATGGCAAAACGGGCGATCTGGCTGTCGGACCGAACCTCGCATGGCGTCCGAGAAAAGGTGCTGGAGAGCGTGTTTGAGCGCCATGACCGGCTGTCTCAGGAGCAACGGACCGCGATCGAGCATGTCGCGAAAGCCGGCGGCATCGCTGCCGTCGTCGGCCGCGCCGGGGCCGGCAAGACCACAATGATGAAGGCCGCACGAGAGGCCTGGGAGCTGGCCGGTTATCGCGTGGTCGGTGGCGCTCTCGCCGGCAAGGCGGCGGAGGGCTTGCAGAAGGAAGCCGGTATTGACAGCCGCACGCTCGCTTCGTGGGAACTGCGCTGGAAGGAGGGCAGGGATCTTCTCGACAGGAACACGGTCTTCGTCCTGGACGAGGCCGGCATGGTCGGTTCGAAGCAGATGGCGCATTTCGTCGAGGCGGCCGTCAGGGCGAACGCCAAGATCGTGCTGATCGGCGATCCCGAACAGCTACAGCCAATCGAGGCGGGCGCGGCCTTCAGGGCGATCGTCGAACGCATCGGCTATGCAGAGCTCGAACAGATCTACCGCCAGCGCGAGGAATGGATGCGCCAGGCCTCGCTTGAGCTGGCGCGCGGCCGCGTCGCCCAGGCAATCACGGCCTATAGAGGTCATGACAGGATCATTGGTGCGCAATTGAAGACGGAAGCGGTCGACAGGCTGATCGCGGACTGGAACAGCGATTACGATCCGGCAAAGACGATGCTGATCCTGGCGCATCTGCGCCGTGACGTGCGTCTGCTCAACACGCTCGCCCGCGAAAAGCTCGTCGAGCGCGGCATGATCGGCGAAGGTCACGCCTTCCGGACCGAGGAGGGCATACGCCGCTTCGACACCGGCGACCAGATCGTCTTCCTGAAGAACGACAGTGCGCTCGGCGTGAAGAACGGCATGATCGGCCATGTGATCGAGGCGGGTCCGAACCGCATCGTCGCGGACGTTGGCGAGGGCACTGGACGCCGTCGCGTCGACGTCGAGCAGCGTCTCTACCGCAACATCGATCACGGCTACGCCACCACCATCCACAAAAGCCAAGGCGCCACCGTTGACCGGGTGAAGGTGCTGGCGTCGCTGTCGCTGGATCGGCACCTTACCTATGTCGCGATGACCCGGCACCGCGAGGACATGGCGCTGTATTTCGGGCGACGATCCTTTTCCAAGGCGGGTGGGCTCGACCACGTTCTGTCGCGGCGAAACGCCAAGGAAACCACGCTCGACTACGAGCGAGGCACGCTCTATCGGCAGGCGCTGCGCTTTGCCGAACACCGCGGCCTGCACATTGCCCGCGTCGCCCGAACGCTGGTCCGCGACCGGCTCGACTGGACACTTCGTCAAAAGCAGCGCCTGACCGATCTGGCGCAGCGCCTGCGCGGCTTCGGTGCTCGTCTCGGCCTTCTCGATATCCGTCAAACTCAAACCCCGAAGGAGGCGAGGCCGATGGTCTCCGGCATCACCCTGTTCCCGAAATCATTCCCCGACGCGTTCGAGGAAAAGCTTCGCGCCGACCCGGCCGTGAAGAAGCAGTGGGACGAGGTCTCGTCGCGCTTCCGTTACGTGTTCGCAGATCCGGAAACAGCCTTTCGCGGCATGAACTTCGATGCGGTGCTGGCCGATCGGCAGGCGGCGAAGCAGACGCTCGACCGTCTCGTGACCGCACCGGAATCGATCGGTCCATTGATGGGAAAACCCGGATTGCTTGCCGGCCGCAGCGAGCGCGACGAGCGGCGCGTCGCCGAGACCAATGTGCCGGCACTGCGGCGCGATATCGAAAGCTATCTGCAACTGCGCCAGAACACCGTCGATAAGATCGAGAAGGATGAGCAGGCGCTTCGCCATCGTGTGGCGATCGACATCCCGGCACTGTCGCCAGCGGCGCACAGGGTTCTCGAACGGGTGCGGGACGCGATCGACCGCAACGACCTGCCGGCAGCACTGGGATTTGCCGTCAGCAACCGGGAGATCAAGGCCGAGATCGACGGTTTCAACCGGGCAGTCTCCGAGCGTTTCGGCGAACCAACGCTGCTCGCCAACGCCGCGCGGGAAGCATCGGGAGGCGTGTTCGACAAGGCGGCCGAAGGTCTGCGTCCGCAGGAGAAGCAGAGGCTGGCCGAGGCCTGGCCGGTGATGCGCGCAGCCCAGCAACTCGCTGCCCATGAGCGCACGACGGAGACGCTGAAGCAGTCCGAGAATTTGCGACTGGTGCAGCGTCAGAGCCCGGTGTTGAAGCAGTGATGCGCCGCCGGGCCATCGCGGTCCTCGGCATTGCGGCAGCCGCCCTAGCCGCCCTGACAGCCGCTGGATGGTTCGGCGGTTACCGCATCAATTTTACCCCAAGCTACCCCATCGGCCTGTGGCGCATTGAGGCGCTTCAGCGGAATGCAGCCATCGGCGATCTCGTGTTCATTTGCGCGCCGGTCACGCCGGCGTTCACGATTGCCTTCGAGCGCAGCTACATCCGCCGCGGCCTCTGTCCGGGCTGGCGCAGCCCGCTCATAAAAACGCTAGTGGCGACAGAAGGCCAATCGGTCGAGACAGGCGCCCATGTATCGATCGACGGGCAGCAACTCACCCATTCCGAGACTAGGAGAAGTGATGCGGACGGCAGGGCGCTTTCTGCGTGGCCTGGCGGGACTATTCCATCCGGCCATCTCTATCTCCACTCCGATTTCACCGGTTCCTTTGACTCGCGGTATTTTGGACCGATCCCGGCAAACGGCCTCCTTGGCCTCGCGGTTCCTATTCTCACCATCGATCCCTGAATGGGCCCATGCCAGCGTGCTCGTCACGCTCGCGGTGATAACCGGCGCCATCGGCTGGAGCGGGAATGTCCTTGCGCTTCCACTTGCATTCGCCTTTCCGGCGCTATGGGCTTTTTCACGGTCACGCCTGATCGCAGCAGCTGTATCCGCAGCCTACTTCCTGGCAGCCTCGCGCGGCCTGCCACAGGGTGTAGCAAACTTCTATGCCTCCGACATCTGGCCGGGACTCCTGCTCTGGGTCGCGGCATCGTTTTCCTTCGTCGTTGTCCATGCGACACTGTGGACGAGGCGGTCGGTAAAGGGGCGGGCGGTGCGCTGTCTGGCGGCAGCGCTGCTGATGGGGCTGCCGCCTCTCGGCATCGTCGGTTGGGCGCATCCGATCACGGCCGCCGGCGCGGTGTTTGCCGGATGGGGATGGTGGGGACTGCTAGCTGCCGCAGCCGGCCTCCTCGCCATGACGACGAGGTGGTGGCCTGCTGCGGCAGTGACCCTAACGGGCTTCTGGCTCTGGTCCGCCGCTACGTGGACACCGCCATCTCTACCGGAGGGATGGAAAGGCGTCGACCTGGAACTGGGTCAAAGTCTCGGCCGGGACACTTCGCTGAACCGTCACCGTGATCTGATCGCCACAGTTAGAGGAGCAGTCGGCGAGGGCGCTCAGGTCGTCGTCCTTCCCGAAAGCACGCTCGGATTCTGGACGCCAACGGTCGAGCGGTTTTGGCGCGACCAGCTGCGCGGCAACGCCGTGACGGTGATTGCAGGCGCCGCGGTCGTCGAGCCTGGCGGCTACGACAACGTCATGATCGCTGTTTCGGCCGATGGAGGATCGGTCCTGTATCGCGAACGCATGCCGGTCCCGGTCTCGATGTGGCAGCCGTGGCGGAGCTGGCTCCGAGAGAGTGGAGGAGCGCGAGCGCATTTCTTTGCCAATCCCGTCGTCGACTTCGAGGGTAAAATGATCGCGCCGCTGATCTGCTACGAGCAGCTGATCGTCTGGCCGATCGCGCAGTCCATGTTAGACGCGCCGGATGTCATCGTCGCCGCCGGCAATGGCTGGTGGACGGCGGGCACTTCGATCGTCGCGATTCAGAAGGCGAGCACGGAAGCTTGGGCCAGGCTCTTCGATGTTCCGCTCGTCTTTGCGTTCAACATCTGAATCGGAAACAACATGGTAGATGCCGCCTTGATCCAGGAGTGCGCCGATCCCGCGTTGAAGCCGGCAATCGTCGAGCGGTTCATCGCCGAGGCAGGGTCAGACGATCCGCTTGCGGTCACCGTCAGGGCGGGTGATCGGATGGTCCTTGTGCGGAAACCGACCACACCGGATGAGGCCATGGCCTTGATGCGCGAGTACGTCGGAAAGGCGGTGGTCCGGGTCGGCGTCACCCAATACCCAGCCGGTCTCGGGATCGCCGATGTTTCCGAGCTCAAGCCAGACCTGATCGACCCTTGCGCGAACGTCCGTATGGGCACGGAGCTGTTCGGTAGGGTCTACCGCATCGTCACCAAATGGTACGGCAACGAGGTCGACGAGGCGTTCGACGACGCTGTCTTCAGTTGGAAGACGGGATACTTCGAAGGAAAGGCGGTGTTCACCGAGCCGGATCCGGGCAGCGTGACGGTCGCAGTGCCAGATGTCCCCAGATCGGCGACTGATGCGGATTCAAGCACCGCGGCCGAAGCCGGCGGATCGTCGAGACCACACGACAATGGGCCGGACCCCAATACGGCAGGCATCCGCATCGACCTTTCAGGTATTGACGGGAAAGGTCAGTAGCGGAACTTCGATCGATGTCCCTGTGAACTTGAGGAGCAACACCTACCGAACTCACAGGCGCAGCTTCCTTAGGTCCGACGGCCAAGTGTGGCCACAGCGACGTGAGCTGCCGGCCCGCTTTTGCGATGGGTGTTTCAATGCCCGTTCAAATTCGGGAAATTTCAGCTAAAGCTTTGATCTGGCGATGGGGATCGTTCCTCGTTATAAAGGCTTCGGGGCAGTACGCGCTGTCCCGGGGTGTAGAAACCTCTTGTCCATCGGTTGGTGTCGGCCGTGACGGCACCAAGATCTCCTGGCCAATGGCCGGGGGCCTGTGACGTATGTCCAGGTACCTCGGTGCTAAAGGTCATGGGACCGTGTGGACACGGTTTTCTACCCCCCGGCTTGGGGTCAAGGGATTATTTGTCAGCGGGGGCGCACCGCGGACACCATCCGGGGGTGAAATTCATGGAATCGCGGACTAAACGCGGTCAGTCAGCGTACGACTCGGCGCTGAGGCCGGTGATTGGCCTGACTGAAAAGCTGCCAAAAAAAGATCTCGAGCACATCACGATCGAGGCTATTAAGAAACACAGGCAACTGCGTGATGAGGCGGAGGCGCTCTATAAGCCCTATGTCGAAAATCCGCCGACGACTGGCGACGCTGTTAGTTCCGCCCGGCTTGCCTGGGTAAGTGCGATGGTAAATATGCACGCACAGCAGGCGCTACTGTCGACGTTGCTCGACGTTCTCGGTTACATTCCCGACATTCCCGACATTCCTGACGAACGACCGACCGTGCATCGAGCTAAATCAGCTTAAGCTTTGTTGCGAGTGCGGTGGCCTGGGCGAGACTGGAAGCGTCGAGCGCCTTGCGGGCGTTGTTGAGGTGGAAGTTCACCGTGGCGTACGACATGTTCTCGATCGTCGCGATCGCTTTCATCGACTTTCCCTCGGCCGACCATTTGAGACAGAGTGCCTGCTTCGCCGTAAGCTCGATGGAGCGTGCCGCGGTCGGCTCGGCAGCGTGATGATCGAGGGTAGCATGCAGCAGTGCTACGGACGTGACGGCGGCAACTTGGTCGATGTCTGTGTCCAGAGACAGGGAGGACTTGCTCGAGGCGAGGGTTAGCATCGACATGTGCCCGAACGCGGTTCTGATCGGAACGCTGATGCCCGACCGGATACCGAAATCTCCCGCCTCGGCGCAGAAAGCTTTCACCGCCTTCGAGGGACCGTGTCTCGGGTTGCATGCGGCCCAGGTGAAGGCCTTCATCTTCGCCCGCGCCACCGCCACGACAGGATCGATCCTGGTGTAGTCGCGAGAGAGATAGCGCGCCTGCCATTCAGCCGGATAGTTTGATACAGCATACGTACGGACCGGATGAACATTGAGATATGCATAGCATTCAAAGCCTAGACTTCGGGCCAGTTCCGGCAAAGCCTGCTTGAGGTGTCTTTCTGTTGATGCAACGGAGGCAATGTCAATAATCTTCTGGAACCCTGTTTGCATCGGTGCATTCCAAATAATAACGCTATTAGGTCTGTTGTTAGGAATCTAGTTCTTTAACAATGTAGTTCTCTTCCCAGTACCCGCAAAGCCGCCTCCTGCAAGGCTTCGCCTTGCGTCGGATGGGCATGGATCGTGCCGGCGATGTCCTCCAGCCGAGCGCCCATTTCAAGCGCCAGGCCAAAGGCGGCCGACAGTTCCGACACGCCGTGCCCGACTGCCTGGATGCCCAGCATCAGATGGTTGTCCGCCCGCGCCACGACCCGCACGAAGCCGGTCTCGTCGGCCATCGACATGGCGCGGCCATTGGCGGTGAAGGGGAATTGAGCTGATCTGATCTCGCGCCCCGCAGCCTTCGCCTGATCGGGCGACAGGCCGACTGAGACGATTTCCGGATCGGTAAAGCACACGGCGGCGATCGCGACCTTGTCGAAACTGCGATTATGTCCGGCAACGATCTCCGCGACCATCTCGCCTTGCGCCATGGCGCGGTGGGCAAGCATCGGCTCGCCGGTCACGTCGCCGATGGCGAAGATGCCGCGCATGGAAGTCCGGCATTGCGGGTCGATGCGGATGAACTTTCCGTCCATGTCGAGCACCAGTTCCTCGCGGCCAAAGCCTTCGGTCGCGGGCTTGCGCCCGACCGTGACGAGGATCGCATCCGCCTCGATCTTCTGCTCGGAACCATCGGCAACCTCGACTAGAAGCGCGCCGGTGCCGGACATCCCCTTGGCCTTGGCGGACAGCAAGATATCGATGCCGAGTTCGCCAAGCCGCTTGGCGACGGGACGCACCAATTCGGCGTCGTAGAGCGGCAGGATCCGGTCCAACGTCTCGACGATGGTCACATGGGCGCCAAGCTTGGCAAAGGCGGTGCCGAGTTCGAGCCCGATATAGCCCGCGCCAATGACGGCGATCTTCTCGGGCAGCTTGGTCAGGGCCAGCGCCTCCGTCGACGACAGAACCTTGTCGCCGAACGGCAGGTTCGGCAGTTCAACCGGGAGCGAGCCCGTCGCGATGACGATGTGCTCGGCGCGGATGCTCTGCATGCCGGTTTCGGTCTCGACCTCGACCGTCTCTCCGTCGCGGAATTTTGCTCGGCCCTCGACGGTCTTGACCTTGGCCTTCTTGAGCAGCCCGGAAACGCCGCTGGTGAGGCGGCCGACAATGCCGTCCTTCCAGGCGATGGTCTTTTTCAAGTCGATAGCGGGCGCCGATGCGGTGATGCCGAGCGGCGACTGGCCGGCCGCCATCTTCGTTGCGATGTGGAATTCGTCAGCCGCGTGGATGACCGCCTTGGACGGGATGCAGCCGACATTGAGGCAGGTGCCGCCGGGCCGCTTCTCCTCGACAATCACGGTGTCGATGCCGAGTTGGCCCGCCCGGATCGCGCAGACATAGCCGCCGGGACCGGCTCCGATGACGAGCAGCTTGCAGGAGATGTCTTTCATGCGCTTCTCTCCCTAAGCGATAAAAATCAGTGCCGGCGTCTCCAGCAGCGTCTTGATCCGCTGGATGAAGCGCGCGGCTTCCCAGCCGTCGATGACGCGGTGATCGAAGGAGGAGGACAGGTTCATCATCTTGCGCGGAATGAACCCTGCGCCATCCCAGACCGGACGCATCATCATCTTGTTGACGCCGACGATGGCGACTTCGGGATGGTTGATGACCGGCGTCGTGGCCACCCCGCCCATCGCGCCGAGCGAGGTGATGGTGATGGTCGAGCCGGACAGTTCCTCGCGCGTCGTTGTGCCGGACTTCGCGGCTTCCGCCAGACGGCCGACCTCCGCGCCACAGTCCCAGATGTCGCGCGCCTCGACATGTCGGGCGACGGGCACGACGAGACCCGCCGACGTCTGCGCGGCGATGCCTATATGAATGCCGCCATGCTGGCGGATGATGCCGGCCTCGTCATCATAGATGGAGTTGATCTCAGGCTGTTCGGAAATTGCCTTTGCCATGGCGCGCATCAGGAACGGCAGGATGGTGAGCTTGGGCTGGTCGGGCTTCTTTGCCGCATTGAGCGCGGCGCGAAGGTCTTCGAGCGCGGTGACGTCAATTTCCTCGACATAGGTGATGTGCGGGATGCGCGACATCGACAGCGACATCTTTTCGGCGATGCGCCGACGCATGCCGACCATTTTGATTTCAGTGATGTCGGTCTTGCGCGTCATGTCCTGGGCGGGCGCCATCGTGCGGCCGGCCGAAAGGAACGCGTCGAGATCTTCATGGCCGATGCGGCCGGCAGGGCCGGAGCCCGATACCTGGCGAAGATCGATGCCTGCATCCTTGGCGCGCAGGCGCACGGCCGGCGATGCAAGCGGCTTTTCGCCCTCGGCGCGCGGCGCGCCGGACGATGTCATGAGCGGACGAGATTTAGCAGCCGGAGCAGGCTTTTCGGCTTCGGGTTTCGAAGGCTTCGGCACGTCCTTGGCGGGCGGTGGCGGAAGGGTTTCGCCTTCTTCTGCCATGCCGTCGGCGACCGGCGCTTCGGCTTCGCCGTCATCCATCGGGGCCGAAGTTTCGCCCGCGATCTTAATGCGGATCAGTGCCGCGCCGACCGCGACCACGTCGCCGATCTCGGCGCCGAGCCACGATATTTCGCCCTCGACGGGAGACGGGATTTCGACCGTCGCCTTATCGGTCATGACGGCGGCGAGAACCATGTCCTCGCGAACCGGATCGCCGATCTTGACGTTCCATTCGACGAGTTCCGCCTCGGCCACGCCTTCGCCGACATCGGGCATCCTGATCGTGTGTTCAGCCATCCTCAAGCCTCCATCACAGCGCGAAGCGCCTCGCTGACGCGGGCGGGGCCAGGGAAGTAGTCCCATTCCTGGGCGTGGGGGTAGGGCGTGTCCCAGCCGGCGACGCGCGCGACCGGCGCTTCAAGATTATAGAAGCAATGCTCTTGGACGAGCGTGACGAGCTCGGCGCCGAAGCCCGACGTCATGGTCGCCTCGTGCACGACGACGCAACGGCCGGTCTTCTTGACCGACGCTGTGATCGCATCGAGATCGAGCGGCAAAAGTGTTCGCAGATCGATCACTTCGGCATCGATGCCGGTGTCCTCGGCGGCGGCAAGCGCGACATGAACCATGGTGCCATAGGCAATAATCGTGACGGCGGAGCCTTCGCGGCGCGTGACCGCCTTGCCGAGCGGGACGATGACGTGATCGGCCGCGACCTCGCCCAGATCGTGCTTTGACCACGGCGTGACGGGCCGGTCGTGATGACCGTCGAACGGGCCGTTATAGAGCCGCTTTGGCTCCAGGAAGATGACTGGGTCAGGGTCTTCAATAGCAGCGATCAGCAGGCCCTTGGCGTCCTGCGGATTGGACGGAACGACGACCTTCACACCGGAGACGTGGGTAAACAGAGCTTCGGGGCTCTGGCTGTGCGTCTGGCCGCCGAAGATGCCGCCGCCGGTCGGCATCCGGATGACGATCGGGCAGGTGAACTGGCCGGCCGAGCGGTAGCGGATGCGGGCGGCCTCGGAGACGATCTGGTCGTAGGCCGGATAGACATAGTCGGCGAACTGGATCTCGACGCAGGGGCGCAGGCCATAGGCCGCCATGCCGACCGCGACGCCGACGATGCCGAGTTCTGAAATCGGAGTGTCGAAGCAGCGCGAGGAACCGTATTTCTGTTGGAGCCCAGCCGTACAGCGGAACACGCCACCGAAATAGCCGACATCCTCCCCGAAGACGACGACATTGTCGTCGCGGCCCATGGAGACGTCCATAGCGTCGCGGATCGCCTCGATCATGGTCATGCGGGGCATGGGCTAGACTCCCGCCTGCTGGCGCTGGCGGCGCAGATGTGGCGGCATCTCTTCGTAGACGCCCTCGAACATTTCGCGCGCGGAGGGACGGCCGCCGGCATGGAGCGTGCCGTTCTTTTCGGCTTCCTTCTGCGCGGTGATCACGCCGTCGAGGACTTCCGCCTCGGCTTGCTGATGGCGGTCGTCGGTCCAGACGCCGCGCAGGATCAGATGGTGCTTCAGGCGGATGACCGGATCGCCGAGCGGCCAGTTGTCCGATTCGGTCTTGGGGCGATAGGCGGAGGGATCGTCGGAAGTGGAATGCGCGCCGACGCGGTAGGTGACATATTCGACGACGGTCGCGCCAAGGCCCATGCGGGCGCGCTCGACGGCCCACTTGCCGACCGCGTGGACGGCCAGGTAGTCGTTGCCATCGACGCGGAGCGCAGGCAGCCCGAAGCCGAGGCCGCGCGCGGCGAAGGTGCCGGCGCCGCCGCGGGCGATGCCCTGGAAGGTCGAGATCGCCCACTGGTTGTTGACGATGTTCAAGACGACCGGCGCGCGATAGGTGGAGGCGAAGACGAGGGCGGCGTGGAAATCGCTTTCGGCGGTCGAGCCGTCGCCGATCCAGCCGGCGGCGATGCGGTCGTCGCGCTTGATGGCGGACGCCATCGCCCATCCGACGGCCTGGATGAACTGGGTGCCGAGATTTCCGGAAATCGAGAAGAAGCCGTGATCCTTCGCCGAATACATGACCGGCAATTGCCGGCCCTTCAGCGGATCGGCCTCGTTCGAATAGATCTGGTTCATCATCTCGACCATCGGATAGTCGCCAGCGATGAGCAGGCCGGCTTGGCGATAGGTCGGGAAGTTCATGTCGCCGGGCTCCAACGCCCGGCGGAAGGCGCAGGAGACGGCCTCCTCGCCCATATGTTGCATGTAGAACGAGGTCTTCCCCTGTCGCTGCGCCATCTGCATGCGCACATCGAACGCGCGCAGCGTCATCATGTGCTTCAAGCCTTCGAGTAGTTCCTCGTCGGTCAGCGTCCCGACCCACGGGCCGACCGCTTCGCCATCGCGATTGAGAACCCGAATGATCGAAAACGCCATGTCGCGGATTGTGGCCGGATCGACATCGACCGGCGGACGCGGCACGGAACCAGCGCGCGGGATCTTGACGTTGGAAAAGTCGGGCTGTCCGCCGGGCCGCACTTCAGGCTCCGGCACGAAAAGACCAGATCGTGGGGCATCATCCATAGCTAAAATCCACTTAGGGTCGGTAGCCACGTCGACACCGCGGGCACGAAAGTGATCAACAGAAGCACGATCAGGTGGGTCACGAGAAATGGCGGCATTTCGCGCACCAGCCGGCTAACCTTGAGATCGACTGCGGACGAGACCACGAAGAGGAGGCTTCCCACAGGCGGCGTAATCAGGCCGATCGTCAGGTTCAGGATCACGACGATGGCGAAATGGGTGGGATCGATGCCGAGCGTGGTGGCAATGGGCGCTAGAATAGGCACCAGCACCATCACGCCGGGCAGAGGGTCCATGAAGAGTCCGAAGGCGAGCAGCAGGACGTTGACGGCGAGCAGGAAGACGATGGGCGACAGCGCCATCGCGATGATCGCGGCGGCCAGCGTCTGCGGCACGCTCTGGATGATCAGCACCCAGGCGAAAGCGCGCGCGGCGGCCAGGATCAGCAAAACGGACACGCTCACCAACGCGGCGCGCAGGATGATCTCCGGTAGAGCGCGGATCTTCAGCGTTCTATAGAAGAACATGCCGCAGAGCAGCGCATAAAAGACGGCGACGACCGAAGCTTCCGTCGGCGTGAAGACGCCGAAGCGGATGCCGCCGATGATGATCACGATCAAAAGCAGAGCAGGGATCGCGTGGATCGTCGTGCGGATAATCTCGCGGGCCGGCGGGCGCGGTTCGTCGCTTTTGTAGCCACGCTTGCGGCTCATGATGAAATTGGTGGTGCAGAGGGCGAGTGCAATGATGAGGCCGGGCACAATGCCCGCCACAAACAGCCCGCCGACCGATACTTCCTGCACCTGCAGCGCATAGATGATCATGATGATCGAGGGCGGGATGATTGGCCCCATCACGGCGGACGAGGCGGTGAGCGCGCCGGCATAGGCTCTGTCGTATCCGCTCTTTTCCATCATCCGTGTCATCATCGCGCCGGGGCCGGCCGCGTCGGCCAAAGCGGAGCCCGAAATACCCGAAAACATCGCCGACGAAAGCACGTTTGCATAGCCGAGCCCGCCGCGCAGATGGCCTACGAACTGGGCTGCGAAGCGCAGCAACACCATGGTCATCGCGCCGCCGGTCATCAGTTCGGCCGCGAGCACGAAGAAGGGCACCGCCATCAGCGGAAAGGAATCGAGGCCCGAGAACATCTCCTTGACTACGACGAGCATCGGGTAGCTCGACCCGAAGACGACCGCCACGAAGGCCGAGATCGCTAGCACGAAGGCGATCGGAAAGCCGAGCACGAGGAGGATCAGGAAGGAGCCGAAGAGGATTGCGGTCATGGGTCCGTCAGCCGCCGGCAGCCGAGTTCTCGTCGACGCCGGCGATGCGGTCGAACGCATTGTTACCGACGAAGCGGCGGGCGATGAGAAGCAGGTGAACGGTCATCAGCGCGAAGCCGATCGGCATCGCGGCGTAGATGGCCGAAAAGGGGATGCGGGTCGCCGGAGTCATCTGAAATCGCATCCGCAGCGCATAGGAGCAGCCGACCCAGATCATGAGGGCGAAGAAGGCCAAGAGGCCGAGAACCACGACTGCGCGGATGGCGCGCTGCGGCTGCTCGGATACGGCATCGTGCAGATTTGTGATCGCGACAAGGCCGCCGGTGCGCAAGGCAAGGCCACCACCCAGAAAGGTCATCCACACCATCAGATAGCGTGCAACCTCCTCGGCCCACACGATGGAGAAATTCGTCGTGTAGCGCAGCGACACATTGGCGAAGACTATCGCCGACATGGCCGCGAGGATGAGAACGAGCACCCATTTGTTCGCTTCGACGAAGAAGGTTTCGGCAGTCCGCATCGGCACATCCCTACGAGCGCGAAGGCTTCTGTTGGCGCGAAAGCCCTATTTTGGGTGAAGGCTTTACTGGGGAAAGGCCCTATTTGGGCGAAGACCGGGCCGGCCGAAACAGGCCCGGTCGTTCGCCAGGGCTATTCGACGGCGGTAATCTTCTCGATCAGCGCGCGGTCGTACTGACCGTAATATTCCTCATAGGCGGCGGCGAGCGCCTCCTGGAACTTGCCCTTCTGTTCGTCGGACAATTCGCCCACTTCCATGCCTGCGGCACGTAATTCCTCGACGCCGCTCGACTCAACGTCGTCGACGAAGCCGCGCATGGCGGTGACAGCCTGAGTTGCGCCGTCAGTGAAGGCCCGCTTGTCCTCGTCCGACATGGCATTCCACAACCCTGGCGAAACTAGAAGCATGGCCGGGGAATAGACATGGCCGGAAAGCGTCAGGTATTTCTGGACTTCGGAGAGCTTGGCTGAGGTAATCACCGAGAGCGGATTCTCCTGCCCGTCGATCGTACCCTGCTGGAGCGCGCCGATGACTTCCGGCCAAGCCATCGGCGTCGGGGCCGCGCCCAGGGTCTGGAAGGCGGTGATGTGAACGGGGTTCTCCATCGTGCGCAACTTCAGCCCTGCCATATCGTCCGGGCCGTCGATCGCGCCGCGGTTGTTGGTTATGTGACGGAACCCCTGCTCGCCCCAGGCGAGCGCGATTAAGCCAGCATCCTCGAATTTCGCTAGAAGCTCATCGCCGACCTCGCCGTCCATGACTGCGCGGGCATGTTCGAGATTGCGGAACAGGAAGGGAATGTCGAAGACGCCTGCTTCCGGCACGAAGTTCGACAGCGTGCCGGAGGAGACAATGGTTGCCTCGACTGTACCGAGCTGCAGGCCTTCAAGCACCTCACGCTCGCCGCCGAGGCCAGAAGATGGAAAGTGAGTGAAGGTGTAGCGGCCGTCGGTCTCCGCTTCGACGACCTCCTGCCATTTATTGGCGGCGACCCCGTAGTGCGAATTGACCGCGAGAGCGTATCCGATTTTCACCTCAGTCTGAGCGAGTGCGCTGCCGCTGAGTAATGCAACGGCGGTGCTGATGATCGAAAGCAAAGCTATTTTCATGTTTCTCTTCCTCCCATGACGATATCGATTGAGGCGAGCGTGTCGGTAGGCAGGCCTCTCGGGACAAAGTTATCACCAAGCGGAGAATAAGTTCGGTCGAATTTTTGCTTTCTCGACGCTTATACGCATTGGCAAGTCCAAATTGGTGGCTGCTACGCATTAGTTATGCCAAAATCAGACGTGCAGAATGGTCTGTAGTCGGACATGGGAGGAGAGCTGATGTTCAAGTTGGACGAGAATGACGTTCGAATTTTGAGATTGATGCAAGAGCAGGGTCACTTGACCAGCGCTGAGATCGCCGACCGTGTTGGGATGTCGCAGTCTCCATGTTGGCGTCGAATTAGCAGGCTAGAAAAAGAAGGGGTGATTTCCAAACGTCTCGTTCTCCTTGATCGAAAGGTACTTGGATTTAATCTCGCGATCGACGTTCGTATTAAGCTATCTGAGCATGGGCGCCAAATTTTAACTGAAATACAGGAAAAGTTGTCAGTTCTTCCTGAGGTACAAGCAATTAATCTTCTTCTCGGCGAAGTCGACTTTGCTTTACGTATTGTGGTAAAAGATCTCGACAGATATGAACAGCTTTTGAGGAACACACTTACACAAATTCCCGGAGTTCAAGAAATACGGTCTAGTGTGATTCTGTCAGAGGTAAAAAACTCAATTAGTCTTGCAATATAGCCGTTCAACTGGATATGGCAGAAAATGGGCTGGGCGTAGTCGAAGACCTTTGAACTGCTCTACAGATCGTTCGTGGAGTATCAACGCTATTTACGTCGGTCGATTGACCGGTCTGTAGTGCATTTCTTGCGAGGCTTGCCTCCCGCTTTCGCTGTGCCCCGATGGCGATCGGTTTGCTGCCGCCGCACTATCGCGTCGACGGCAGGGTCGGGGCTGTTCGCGAGGGTCTGCGCGAAGCTAAGCCTTCTGCACGCCCCGACGATCGATGCTGTCGATGGGACAGGGCTCGACGAGCAACGCGCGCCCGTCGGTATCGACGAGCGCGGGCCACATGCGCCTCCTGAACTGGCCTTGTCATTACCGCGAGGTCCACCAGGTCAGTTGTCGTCGCACGCCGGTTGTCGATAATGGTCGCTGCAATCGACAATCATCACACACACATGTCAGGACCGCTGGTTCAAGCTGACGTTACCGGCTGACGAAGTCGGCGACCAGCGCGTTGAACTTCTCCGGATTTTCCATAAACATGAAATGGCTGCCGCCTTCTGCCTCTCGGAATACTTCAAGCTTGGCGCCGGGGATCGCATCGCGAATCCATTCGAGCGCTTTTACGTTAAAGATGCTTTTCTCCCCGCCGACGATCAGCACCGGTATGTCGATCGTTTTAATCACATCCCGCCAGTCGAGGGTGCAATGATTGAAGATCAGCCGCGCCGCCTGCGGCCTTGGCAGTTTCAGGTTTTCGCTCGTCACATAGTCCTTCTTGTCTTGCGGATAGGCTTTGGTGAAAAACGCGTCGTTGACGAAATCCGTCGCGAACTGGACCGCCGTTTCCGACTGGATCTGATCGGCGGTGGCCGCAAGCGCATTATAGTCCCAAAGACCGCCGGTCTCCGCCTTTACCGACTCACTCCAGGCCGGATTGTATGCGCATGAGGCGGTCTGGTCGGCAATAACGAACTTGGAAACATGCTCGTTTCCGAAAAGCTCCCAATAACCCCAAATGACCGAGGCCCCCATGGAGTGACCCAGCAGAGTAACGTCCTCCAATCCCTCCGACTCGATCAATTCATGGACGTCCATGGCCAATCGGTGAATGTGATATCCGTTCTTGATTTTCGACGATTCACCGTGCCCCCGAAGATCGACCGCTGTCACTGCGAACTTTTCGGCGAGCGGCAACTGGCCGGAAAACTGGTCAGCACTTTGCGACCAGCCCGGCAGCATGACGATCGCCTTGCCCGTTCCCGCCTGCCAATAGGAGATGACGGCGCCGTCATTAGTAGTGATCGAATGTCTTTGCTGTGCCGTTGCCGGAAGCAAGGCAAATCCCAGTAGCAGCGTTGCTGCCAGTATCGTTCTTTTCATGGCAATCCTCCATTCCCTGAATGCCGGTCGGTTGGATGTGGCTGGTGCGTCTCGCCCGAGCCAGCCCATCCTGTCTAGCAAAAGCGGCTGCCGACGACCCTCGCCAGAAGCGCATTTTCTTGACTTGTCGTGCATCTCAGACCTAGTTTCGTGCACATTTCTACGCAGCGCGCGGAGGAGCAACCAGTGAGCGAGAGCGGTGATGATTGCGCCTTGCGCCATGTCTCCTGGAATACTCAGGGGTCGGAACCACGCCACCAGTTTGATTTTTATCGCGACGGCCTTTGCCACGCGTTCGCACACCTAAGCCCGACTAATCCGTCGCCCAAACCGGAATTTCTTGCGCTAATCGACACATGGGCCTCTCCGCGCCACGCCTACACCGTGATGTCAGCGCCAAGCCACCTTGTTTCGCGCACCCGAGCCGACCTCGCCGCGGTGGCCGACAATGATTACTATCTGAATTTTATGCTGCGCGGCGAAATGGCATTAGCCCAGCATTTTGGCGATACCCACTTGCAGGCCGGCGAGATGATGGTCGTCGACAACGGCCATTTGTACGGTGCGCGAATTAGCGCCGGCAACGGGCACAAGCATTTGGCATTCCGCCTAGTACGCAGCGACTATCCGGCGCGTGCTATGCAGGACTCTTCCCGCTTTACCTGGCATCCTCTGGCTCCGCTGCTCAAGCAGCACCTGACCTATCTCGCGACACCCGTCTGTGCGGGCGACCCAAATTCTCAGATCCTTATTTGCGAGATGATCGAATCCCTGGTAGCCGCGATTGCCACCGCAGACGGTCCCGACACTAACGCTGCTTCCCGAAAAATTCGTGATCAATTGCTATTCGAGATCAACCGCAATATCGGCTCC
>Ga0209906_100164_pt1 | contig 71782 bp, 58 predicted proteins | sample FECB24metaG_FD_188303 | JGI IMG/M metagenome (GOLD analysis project Ga0209906, IMG submission 188303) | Cyanobacterial communities from the Joint Genome Institute, California, USA from Joint Genome Institute, California, USA - FECB-24 metaG... ... | reverse complement strand
ACAACGACGGTAGCGTTGGGTTAATTCTGCATAATCCAAGTGAGGAACGATCTTAATCCGAGTACGAGGCATCACTGTACACCGATTTTACTTCCATTAAATAATACTATCTATTGCAACTTGGTATAATATTGTTACTTGAGCACGGGTGTAAAAGTGAATACAGTTAAGTGAAGGCACTTGTGGTGTTAAGGATTCTAGGAAAATCCCAAGCGATCGCCAAAATCTTTACAATATTAAATATAGGTAAAGATGTATATCAGAGTCAGAATCAATGGCACTATTTGGATTAGGTAAAAAACACGGTATGCCCACTCCTGAGGAAGCTTTACCAGGAAGGGCTGAGTCTATACAAGTACCCGCTCATCACTATGTCAACAAAAATCCCCTAAAACCTCCTTATCCCGATGGATTGGAAAAGGCGATATTTGGTTTGGGCTGTTTTTGGGGCGCAGAACGCAAATTTTGGCAACTGAAGGGAGTTTACACCACCGCAGTGGGTTACGCTGCTGGGTTCACGCCCAATCCTACCTATGAAGAGGTATGTAGCGGACGGACTGGTCATAATGAAGTGGTATTAGTTGTGTTTGACCCCAAACAGATTAGTTACTTCCAACTGCTGAAAGTTTTTTGGGAAAGCCACAACCCTACTCAAGGAATGCGCCAGGGGAACGACGCTGGCACTCAGTACCGTTCGGGTATTTATGTGTATTCTGAAAATCAAAGGCAGCTAGCAGAAGCCTCACGGGAAGCTTATCAACAAGCTCTCAACAAATCAGGTTATGGCGAGATTACCACAGAAATCTTATATGCACCTGAATTTTACTACGCAGAGGCTTACCATCAGCAGTACCTAGCCAAAAATCCCAACGGGTATTGTGGCTTGGGAGGTACAAACGTTGCTTGTCCTGTGGGTGTAGTTGAATCGCAAGTTAATTCGTAATTCGTAATTCGTAATAGTGCTTTCAGATGCGTTAGCTGTACGTAATTCGTAATTAAGTAGTTAGAACTTAACCATCGCACCCTAGGGGTACGATGGTTAAGTTTTGCCGACATTGGGAGATTTGCCCACAGCTTAAAACACAGATTTGAGCAAAGCGATCGCCCGAATCCACAACATAATACTAATGGGTGACCCAATTAAAATACCAGCGATCGCCCAGCCTCTCTGATGTGCTTTGAAGTGTTCAATATTGCGCCACTGTCTACTTTTCCAAGCCCATTCATTGCCCTTCGCACCGAGAGCGATCGCCATTACCCACCAGCCGTGGGGTATAAAACAAAATAGCCCATACCATACTTGATTAGTCCACATCCACAACCAAGGCATGAGAAATGCACCCCAATTCCACCCTAGAATTTCCTCTGGGACTGTTTCAGCGTGATTATTTATTCCGCACCCAGAATTGTTGATTACTTCTTTTAGTGGCAAAAGCTGATTCTTGGCAGGTTTGACAGCCAAACCAGATTTGAGAGCATTTAACGCTTGGCGAGCACTAATGAACCGATTTTCGGGAGCAGGTTCTATCAACTTTTGTAGCCAGCTGACAAAACTAGGATTAAGGTTAACTTTGTCAGTGAACTGCAACCGCAAATCCTGCTGGGGTAAATCAGAGGGAGAAACGCCAGTTAGCAAATGAATCAAAGTCGCTCCCAGTGCGTAAAGATCCGATGCAGCAACTGCTCGACCACCAAATTGTTCCATTGGGGCATAACCATAAGTACCCACAATAGTAAAAGTGACGCCTTCTTTGGCAGCTTTATCCTGAACTGCGCCAAAATCAACTAAATAAATTCGATTATCTTCACCCCAGATTAAATTACTCGGTTTAATATCTCTATGCAACACTCCTGGATTTAACTCATGCAGATAAATAAGAATATTTAAAACCTCAACGGCAATTTTCCTAACTCGCTTTTCAGTAAACCTTTTGCTAACAGCAAGTTGTTCCTTAAGCGATTCACCAGGTATATATTCTTGCACTAAGCCAAACCAGAGTGTGCGGTCATCAATACAAAAATAATCGACATACCACGGAATGCGGGGATGATTTAGCTGTTTAAGAATCTGTGCTTCCCTCTCAAAGAGTTTCAGGTCATCCCACTGCACAGTACCGCCAAAGGCCAGGAGTTTGACCACAACTAGCGAATTTTCACCATCGGAAGCTAGTAAATCCTTTGCTAGCCAAGTTTGGCGAATTCCATTGTTGCCGAGTTGGCGTTGAATTTGATAACGGTCTTGTAATATCTGTTCTGCTTGCAGCATCTGACACCTGCTGGCAATTTACGATCTCGTTGATTCCCTTATTATTTAAGGATAGTCATTATCTTGAGAAACTGTGAGAGGAAGAGAATCAGAGATGCAAGCTGAGGATTAAAGATAATTTTTGCAGTAGAAAGCTTGATATTCCCCAGACAGGAGAGGTTCCCACCAATCACGATGAGTGAGATACCATTCAACGGTTAAACGTAAACCCTCAGCAATTTTGACTGAAGGCATCCAACCAAGCTGAGTTTTAATCTTATTCCCATTAATTGCGTATCTCCAGTCGTGTCCAGGTCTATCCTTGACAAAAGTAATTAACTGCTTGGAGGGAAAAACTGGTAAATCGGGTGCTAATTCATCCATCATTTGGCACAACATCTGCACGAGATTGATATTTTCCACCTCACAGTTACCACCAATATTGTAAGTTTCCCCTGGTTTGCCGTGATTAATCACCACATCTAAAGCATGGCAATGATCACTTACATAAAGCCAATCTCGCACATTTTTGCCATCACCATAAACTGGTAATGGTTTACCCATCAAGATATTGATACACATCAGGGGAATGAGCTTTTCGGGGAACTGATAGGGGCCGTAATTATTAGAACAATTTGTAATAATTGTCGGCAGCTTGTAAGTATGATAATAAGCACGAACTAAGTGATCACTGCCAGCTTTCGAGGCTGAATAAGGACTATTAGGAGCGTAGGGCGTAGTTTCACAAAAAGCTGGGTCATCTGGGCCTAGACTACCGTAGACTTCATCAGTAGAAACGTGCAGAAAACGATAACTAGATGGCTGTGATTTTGCCTCCCAATGTTGGCGAAAAGCTTCTAGTAGCGTGAAAGTTCCTACCACATTAGTTTGCACAAAAGCGGCAGGTTCGAGAATTGAGCGATCAACATGAGATTCAGCAGCAAAATGGGCGATGATATCGATATTTTCGGTTGCTAATAACTGGTTTACAATAGAGCGATCGCAAATATCCCCCTGCACAAACCGAAAATTTTCTCTTCCCTCAACTAGCGCCAAATTGCGACGATTCCCCGCATATGTAAGAACATCCAACACCACCACGCGGTCATCTGGATAAACTTGACACCAGTGATGCACAAAATTTGCTCCAATAAACCCCGCACCCCCCGTTACTAATAACCGCCGGCTCATTAACTTCCTCTCTTCTTTCTGTGGTTTGTCAATCTTTATCACGCCGCACCACAATATTAACCCTTGAAATATTTTTTATTCAGCTTATCGTATATCCTCAACGCCATTAATTTTGCCACACGTATTCTCGTCAAACTCTTGATATTAGATGGCTGCTGTATTTTGTGGTCAAAAAAATCATTTAATTCATCCAGGATCACTTGGAAACGCTCAATTATATTTTCAGAGCGATATTCAGCTAAAAACTCCTTAGATAAAGGTAGTGTTGCTGACGAATTAAGTACCTTCAAAATACGTTGAATATCATATTCTTGAGAATATCCAGCAATTTTATAGCAATTAAATCCCGGATCTAAATAATCGGAAAGTCCACCGTTGACACTAGAAAAGACTTGACAGCCACAAGCGATCGCTTCCATTGGTTGTAAACCAAATCCCTCACTAACACGCTGTTGTGCCCAATATTCAGCAGAGTCATAAAGATAAACCTTAGCTCGATTAAATAGCCCTGCTAGATCCTCTACATAAGAATCAACGACCAATACTTTGCAACGTTTTTGCAACGCTGGAATTAATTCTTGGATTAAATACTCAGAAGATTTACGAGCCTGAACTAAAACATCAATATCTCGCTCGACATGTAAATTTTGAAATTCGTCAGAAATTTGATTAGGCAAATAATAAATCAGAGAATTTGGGGATTTTTGCCCCCAATATCCCATTGTATTTCGGCTGACAGTAATTATTGGAATACTCGCAGGTAGTTTAAAGTTGTAACCTGCACTATGGGCATGGTAAACGACATTGTAAGATTTTAGCTTAGTCACAAGTTTAGCAATATCAAATCCCCAACTAATGACAAAAATTACATCACTTAAATTTTTCTCTTTTAGCAAGTCATCTAAAAAAAGTTTGCCTGTTTCCCGCTGACGGTAAGTCACAACCTCAGCACTACAGATCTGTTTAGCAAAATTAAATGTTTTTAACTCTGCCCATAACCCACCACAAGCAAATTTTCCATCTGTACCAGGGAGTAAGAAGTAAAGCTTTCTCATTGCACAATGCTCTTCAAAAGAATCACCAGATATCTAAAAAGCTTTGTGAAGTTGATAGCAGATGTCAAATACATACCATCAAATCAAAGATTATAGATGCCTGAATTAAGTGAAAACCTTCACCAGACTGATAATCCAGGCATACTAATATACCCGGAAAGTTGTTTTATCCGCTTTATCCAATTGATTACATGAGGATAATCTTTTAGAGAAATATTGCCATCTCCTGCTAAACCAATATAAGGAAAACAAGCAATATCTGCTATGGTTGGGCGGTCAACTTCTAACCAAGAATGCTCCTGCAAGTGTTGATTAAAAATCAGGAGTATCTGAGATGCTTTCTGGTGAACTGGCTCTATAGTCATTGGAACTTTAAACAGAAAATGTCTTCTGGCGGCGGCGAAACTGTGATTGATATCATTAGCAGCAATGGATAACCATTGTATAACTTTACCCAACGATTCAGCTTCTAAGGGTAGCCAGTCTTCACCACCATAGCGTCGTGCAATATAAACTAGAATTGCCTGGGAATCACGAATTAGTACATTACCATCATTAAGCACTGGTACTTGTCCTAGGGGATTCAGTTTGAGGAACTCTTGAGATTTATGCTCACCTTCTAGAAACTTAACTGGTACAAGCTGATGCTCTAACCCCAGCAACGACAAAAATAGCCTGACTTTATAAGCATTTCCTGATAACTCGAAATCGTAAAGTTTTATCATTAGCCCATCCTCTACTATTCATATAACCAGGATCAAAGTTCCAAACATTGATTTTTTTATCAAGCAATAATAGTCTGATAAAAAAAGCTGAAACCATACCTAAAAAAGAGCAGAAGCTCACAATGAAAGATTTTGGATCTCAGCCATTTTACCTGAGTTTTGCCGTCGCCCAAAAATGATGAATTATTCTTGCCAGTTAACTTTCACAAAATGTGATTCGCGCCCCCAAACGTCGCGTGTACGAGTAATATTATCAACTGCTAAATTAAAGGGAATGGCAGTTGTGAGGTAACGCTGTGCCATAGAACCTAAATCAGGTGCAAGTTCAGCTGCTGTTGTCGCCGCCAACCCTAAACCTATCAATTGCTCAATTGGTCGGAACGGTAGCAGAAGATGTACACCCACAGCTAGTCCAGCTGTTAATAGCATTGCTACTGATAAATTAGTGCCACAACGGGGATGCACTGCCAAATCCCATTCTCCACTGGTGAGGCGATGTTGGGCAAGTGCGATCGCCCGCCGTAAATCACTAATATTCACCTCACCATAAAGGTAAAAGCCTTGTTCGGTAGACAAACCGCTTAATAGTTTGTTATCAACTTGAATATTAGTAGACCCTACTGTGAGAGGATAAGCGCTTTTTGATTCGCCCAGAACCCAAACAGTGGCGTGTTCTAAGGCGTGAACCTGTCGCAGCATGAGAATTTCTTTCAACCCTGGAATAAACGATAGCTGTTTGAGTAAATCAGCATCTTGTGTGGGCTGCGGAAAGTCCAAGGGTCGATCTTCTAGGCTCGGAACTTTCCCAGATAGAGGTATCGTAAAATCAAAACCAAAAAAGTCAAAGGGAGACGAGCTACCTTTGGCAGAAGCAGAAGTATTCATAGGAACACTGCTCCCCAAGCCTATGGAGCAACATAGATTTCTTTTAAATGTAACGCTTGAGCCTATGAATTGTTGCTAATTTTTGTTGATGATTCCTTGACAACAAAGTTAGTGGGCTATCTTCTCAATAAAAATCTTTACGGATGTTGGGAATATGTTGTTTACGAAGGCAATTCCGCCGACTTGTACCTCTACGGGGAAGCAAGCTACGCGCAGCGTCTCCCTTAGTGCATCTCACCATTAATAAGGATTGGAAATACTAACTGTAGGTTGGGTTAAGCAAAGCGAAACCCAACGTTTGGGCGCTTGTTGGGTTTCGTTCCTCAAACGCCAGGTGCTACAACGGAGGGAACCTCCCTTCTCTACGAGAGGCTGCGCCAACAGGTGATGCCTCCGGCACGCCTGCCGCAGGATGCCCGCTTCGGGCTGTAGGGCGAACACAGTCGCCTGGCTGTCGGGAAACCCTACCAAGAGCGCTGATTCACCGCAACGCACTGGCTCCCCAACCTACAAAAAATTAAATTTCGACTTGTACCCCTACGGGGAAGCAAGCTACGCCTTGGTCTCCCTTAGGAGAGGAAACTGCTCGTTCCACACTCTCGTTGTTGACCTTTGCAAATGTCATTTGAGTACAGGGGAAATTTCCCATCGGTACTAGTATATTTCTGTAAGAAAATGATATTAGCACCGATAGGAGGAAAACTGCCTTTACCCAGAACCAATAAGCTAGTAATCTTTTCTGCTGCGTTTTGAGAGGAATTCTGAATCTATAGCTTCCGCTTCCGAGGGTCAGCTGGCTCCATTAGCGTAGACTCCCACTAAGTGAAGGATGCGGAACTTTTGGTAGAGGTGTTCACACTGAAATAAAGGCGTGAAGAGGAGAACAATTAGTAAATCTCAAAATTAGCTTGTCAGCATACCAGATCAATCGCGTCGCTACTAGCAAATTGTTTATTCGTTCTGGTTAGGCAGAAGACAGCAGTTGACATCATTCAAGCAGACTTTGCCCCACTGTAAAGCCCAGCGGACAAGAGCTACTCGATTTTCTGTCTCGGTCTTGGTGAGAATATTACTGATATGGTTATCAACTGTACGCTTGCTAATTTCCAGTTTTCCTGCAATTTCTTGGTTAGTTAAGCCAGCGGCCACTAAGTCAATAATTTGCAGTTCTCTGTCTGAAAGACTAACAGGGGTCTGAGACTTGCCACCAGCCATGACTATTTCTATCCTCCCTTGGTATATGTACTTAATCGCTCTTTCTAATTCTAGAAGATTCTTTTGTTGGTAGGGGTTTCAAGTGTTCGCAGCAATACCATTATCAATATTTTCTTTGGATTTCAAGTTGACAGTAATCTAAACCACAAATAATTTATGTATTAAATACTGCATTTTGCTACAAACTTTAGCCGTACAATTACTAGCATGCAAAAGTAGGAGTCAAGGGTATACACATGATACAGAAGTCGTAAAAATTGCTATTTCATTCTATGAAGGACTGGCGACAGATGAGCAAATAACATTGTAGATTTTATACTGGAAATTTATCATCTAAAATCTAAAATGAAATGAGCAATCCCCGTGTTTTGTGCCTTGGTGAAGTTTTGTTCGATTGTTTAGCCGATCAATTGGGGCTAAAGCTGGAAGAAGTTAAGTCTTGGACTCCTTACCCAGGAGGAGCACCAGCTAACGTAGCCTGTGCTTTAGTAAAGTTGGGAACGCCAGCAGGATTTATCGGAGCAGTTGGTGAAGATGAGCCAGGGAATACACTAGTCGAGCTATTACAAGAAGTAGGTGTAGATGCTACAGGGGTGCAACGCCATCCCACAGCACCAACGCGGCAAGTTTATGTGACGCGGGATCTGGCAGGCGATCGCACTTTTGCTGGATTTGGCAAGTATAACACCGCAGAATTTGCCGACACCCGCCTGCAAGCCAAGCAATTGCCACATTTGCTGTTTCAAGAGGCAGATTTTCTGGTTTTGGGTACTTTGGAGTTAGCCTATCCAGAAAGCGAGCAGGCAATTCACCGCGCCCTAGAAATGGCAGAACAATACGACATGAAGATTGTGCTGGATGTCAATTGGCGTCCTGTATTTTGGCAAGATTCAAACATTGCTCGTCAAAAAATTCAAGAATCATTTAAGCGAGTCGATTTTCTCAAACTCTCCAAAGAAGAAGCTGAATGGCTATTTGATACCGCAGATCCGGGAGCCATTACTTACCGCTTGGCTTCAGTTGAGGGAGTACTGGTGACAGATGGGGAAAACGGTTGTGCTTATTGTCTAGGTGAAAATGAGGGCAAATTACCTTCCTTTTCCATCCCCGTAGTCGATACCACTGGTGCAGGGGATAGCTTTTTGGCAGGGTTTATCCACCAGCTGAGTCAGCATGGTATCCACAGCTTACAAGATGCACAAACAGCAAAACGCATCGTTACCTATGCCAGTGCTGTTGGGGCACTGACTACCATTAAACCAGGAGCGATCGCCTCTCAACCTACCGCTGCTGAAGTCGAAGCTTTTCTAGCCACACATTAACTTTAGGGCGTAACACACCTAGTAGAGACGCGAAATTTCGCGTCTCTACACGCCACTGGCTCTTGAGGAGTTTTTCCGTTGTCGGCTGTGGATCACAAGGTCTACAGTCTGGGATAATATGAGAGTTCGTGACAATAAAGGTAAAGTGGCTCCCAAAGCTTTACTGTATAAATGTTTCAGCTAACAGTGTTTATACATTAACTTTACCTATTCCACTTCTAAATTAGGCAAAGTTAAGCTGGGCTGGTACTAAATAATCAGGGTTTGAGCCGTGTCAGTCACATACTACAGGCTTTAATTTTAGTCACTGTGTACTACTTTGCCCCTCATGACACGAACCCTCATATTAGGCAAGTTTGCGATGAACTATCAATCTGGGAACGAGTTTTTACAGGATCTACCGCTGATTTTAGCAGGGCCAATTTTACAACATATCGAACCCGAATCAGTAACAATCTGGATTGCGCTCAAACAGCCTTGCCTGGTAGAACTTAAAGTTTACGATACAACGAATGACGGTGCAGTGTTAGGAAATTCTCTCTTAGAAGGAAGACGCTCTACAGTTGCGCTGGGCAAATCGCTTCATATTGTTGCAGTAACAGCTCATACAGGTAAAAACAGCCTAACTAGCGATCGCATATATGCCTACGACCTCCAGTTTACTAACCAGACCTCCCAAATTCAGCAACCGTTACAGCAAGCCTTGTGTTCAAACCGCTTTCCTACCGTCAACATCAGCTATTTTGAACATCAAAAACCAACGTTTGTCCTACCGCCAAGCCGCCTCCAAGATTTGCGAATTGTGCATGGTTCTTGTCGCAAACCCCACGGCGATGGCTTTGATGCACTGCCCATCCTAGACTGCTTAATTGAGGAAGCTGCAAACCAGCCAGCACAACGTCCCCATCAACTTTTTCTCACTGGCGACCAGATTTATGGAGACGATGTTGCCGATCCGTTATTGTGGGCATCTAGTATGCTTGGTGACGCACTGCTAGGCTGGGAAGAACGGCTACCAGTCGATCAAAATAAACCTACAGATGTTGGTTATTATACACCAAAGCAATTGTCTCCCGGACATCGAGTTGAGGTTGCAACTTACCAGGCTGGCTTTACAGCCGGATTACACAATAAAGAAGCTAAGGTCGCCAGTCACCTTCTTAGCCTTGGTGAGTATTATGCAGCTTACCTATTAGTTTGGTCGCCTGTGTGCTGGCCGACTACTTTCCCCAAAGGACGGGAGATGATGGCTGCTCGCAAAGCGAGTCAGCTATGGGATCGGGAAGTTCGAGATATGCGGCAGTTTATCCACACCCTCTGGAAAGTACGGCGCGCTCTCGCAAATATTCCCGTGTACAGCATCTTTGATGACCATGATGTCAGCGATGACTGGAATCTCAACCAGGCATGGTGTTTAAGAGTGCTGGGACGACCCTTGGGGCAACGAACCGTTCAAAACGCACTGTTAGCTTATGCGGTTTCTCAGGCATGGGGCAATACACCCAAGCAATTTGAAGCTGGTCAACCTGGTGAAAAATTATTGGTGGCTGCTCAGGACTGGTCTGCTTCGCAAGGTACGGATATCGCAGCCTATAATGCGATCGCCCGCTATGTGGGAATGCCACCAATAAATCCACACACTCGCTTACCTGAGTTTGTTCAAGACGGGCCCGTGTTGGTGCTAGCTCGACATCCGGAAGCACTTACCTGGCACTATACGGTACGGAGTCATTGTCATGAAGTGATTGTTTTAGATACGCGCACCTGGCGGGGCTACCCTGCTGATGAAAAACCGACTGCGCCACCTATGCTGCTATGTCCACAAGCCTTCGAGCAACAACTCTCCTTACCTCTACAACAAGCACCTCAGATTCAAGCCACATTAGTGATTGCACCTACAAATCTATTTAGCCTAAAAGTAATTGATTGGATTCACCATTGGCAATTGCGACGCGACAAAGTGTTTGCAGCTGATGTTGGAGATTCCTGGAACATTCATTCTGAAGCATTGGCGCAATTTCTCACTACTCTATTTGAGCAACGCCAACAAGTTGTTGTTCTGTCTGGAGATATCCATTACGGTTCTGGTGTTCGTATTTCTTATGCAAACACTTTTCCACATTCAAAAGCGCAATCTGTTTTAGTGCAGTTAACCGCTAGTGCATTGAAGAATGAAGAGGCTATTACTCGGCTCATCCATACACGATTGAAAGACTGGCTTTTACCAGAAAAGGTAAGACGTTGGCTCGGATGGTCTAATCAACTTAATATGATGGAACTCTCAGCCAGAGAATCCCGTCGCCAGCCGCAAATGAAACCTGATTGGTATTGTGCGTTGGAGTGGATTCCTCGACAAAGCACTAAGACTCCTTACTTTGGGGCGAATATACCGTGGCTGATGACTACCAAACAACAAGCAAGAAATAACAAACACAAATGGTTACAGCGTTTAATGTTCTGGAAGTTACCCTGGTTTCAAGAGGGACGAGAAGTGGTTGGATTAAATAATTTGGCTTTAGTTAAGTTTGAGTTGGCAGATACCAGCAGTCCTCACAAGGTGATTCAAGATTTGTACTGGTTTTCTCCCTGGCATCCTATCCAAATTGTTTATAGCCGCTTTGAGAGTCAACTAGTGACTAACCAGTCCTTGTGGCGGTCAGGAAGTGCAAGTGAACTTGATCGTTGAGCAATTTTTGCGCGATCGCACGTGTCCAGATCCCCGACTTCTCAAAGAAGTCGGGGATCTAATTTTTGAAAGTGAACATTTAAACAGCAAAGTGTAGTAATTCACACTATTTTTTGCACACAGTCAAGGTAAATTTATGCGGTGCAATGGAGTGTCAAGGGTGCATTTACCAAACATAGATGGGATTTAGCTTGTTCAACGCGCCCAAACACACATTAATTCGCTTTGTAGCAATTGAAAGAGCGAAAAAGGGCAGCGAAGTTAGTGAAAGCAAGCACTACACGGAGACAACAAAGTGCAAATCACCAAACGCAATGTCGAGTTGAGAGTAGACGACAGCTTAATGCGTGTTTATGTAGCGGCTCCCAAAGCAACAGGACTTTACCCAGGCATTCTGTTTCTCAGTGATATTTATCAGTTAGGTGGTGCAATGATTCGTCTAGCTAACTACTTAGCAGGATATGGCTATGTAGTGGCAGCCCCGGAAATTTTTCATCGAACCGAGCCAATTGGTCTAGTTATTGAGCCAGACGATCTTGGTCGGATGCGGGGAAATGACAATGCTCGACGAACTGCGATCGCTGATTATGACGCCGATTGCCGTGCTGTGATTGAATTTCTTAAAGGAGAGAGTTCGGTTTCTCCAGATCAGATAGGCACTCTCGGCTTTTGTATTGGTGGACATCTAGCTTTTCGAGCCGCCTTTATGAGCGAAATTAAGGCAGCAGTCTGCTGCTACCCTACTGGCATTCCGAGTGGCAAGCTAGGTCAAGGGGTAGCCGATACAATCCAGAACGTGAGTGAAATCAAAGGCGAGATCCTAATCGTATTCGGTACTCTTGACCCGCATGTGCCGGAAAATGACCGTCAAACCTTAATTAAAGCTCTTGAAAATGCTAGGGTATCTCACAAAATACTTTTGTATGAAGCAGAACATACCTTCATGCGCGATGACGGTTATCGTTACGATTCTGTCGCTTCTACCTCTGCTTGGTCTGAAATAGTAGCTTTTTACTCAGCACATATAAGCCTCGAAAATCAAGACGCTGACTGATTTAGTAAAAGAGTGGTTGGACATTCGTTACCGTAAAACTCGCATACGGTTAAATTTAAACGCCATCAACCACATATCTCAATACGTCCCATATTTGCTTCCCTGCTTTAGCCAGAGACTGCATCTGAATCTATCCACTCATGCTTGAGCAATTGCTGGTAAGCCTTTTCTTGAATCATCATCCGCTCATACAACATGAGCAAGAATGCTTGTGCTTGTTCACGAGACATGTGCTGCACTTGGTCGGCAAAGCAACGGAGGCTAAATTCTTGTTCTAAAGATAATTTCATGGATTCGTTCATTACTGGCTCCTGGGGCAAAAACTAGAAGGACAATGCTAGCTAGCTTGGTTTGCAGCTAGATACATTGGTAGCTATACACCCACTGAGTTTGAGGGCGCTCCCTTCTTCACGGGTGTTATCTTCTGTGAACTTATATTAATTAGTATAACAAAATATTTACAAAGCTGAGGTGATGGTGACATGTCAACTTTTAACGCAAAGGAACGCAGAGGTATCACTAAAGCTCTTGCATAAATATTTTTTTGTCTCACGCAAAGGCGAGCCAGTGCGTTGGGCGGGCAATGCCCGACTTGAAGCAACTGGCGTCGCAAAGACGAGCCAGTGCGTTGGGCGGCTCCGCCGACTTAAAGCAACTGGCGTCGCAAAGAAGAGCGCAAAAAGAACGACTTTTGCAAGAAGTCTACTGTGTAATCAAATTTTCAGCTTTGCCAAACCTAAATAACGGATACCTTCTGGGGAGATGTCAAAACGGCAGGGTAAGACTTCTAAACCGAGAGCGATCGCAGCGCGCAACAACTTACCATATATAGGGTCTGTCAGATCACCAGGAGCGAACTCAGTACAATCCCCCCGATTGATAAAGTAAAGCATCACAGCACGAGTTAAAGGTAGCAGCGCCGTCAGTTCCCGCAAGTGCTTTTGTCCCCTTGTCGTCTCCGTGTCGGGAAATAGCGCTAATCTCCCCTGCGCCCAAGTTGTATTTTTCACTTCTAAATAAATCGGGCGAGAATCATCACTCCCTGTCAAGAAAAAATCTACTCGACTTTTTTTGTCTTCTCCATAAACCACCTCGCCCCTAATTTGGGTAAAGTCGCCTAATTCTGGGAAAAGATTTTTTGCCAAAGCTAGCTTTACCAGCCGATTAGGCAAAATAGTATTTATCCCTACCCAAGTTGGCTCGTTATCATGTACCTGAATCAGTTCTAAGGTATAAGCCAATTTGCGGCTAAGGTTATCACTTTTGGAAAGCTGTACTGCACTACCGGGAGTCGATACTCCAGTCATTGGCCCTGTATTTGGACAGTGTGCTGTCACTACTTCGCCAGAAACAAGCTGAACATCAGCAAAAAAGCGCTTGTAGCGCTTGAGTAGAACACCGGGATACAGGAGTGGGTAGCGGTAAAGCCAGTCAATCATTATGGAACCTTATTGCTGCTGTAAATATCAATATCTTTGGCATTAGCAACTTTAACGTAATGCTCCTAATCCAAAGCAATCCCCGCTGCTTTTGTCCAACGAGTAGCCCCTTCATCAGTACCATTGTTTATAGTCACAATGGTATTCCCCATTTCTGACAAGAGCGATCGCTTTCTCAGAGCAAAGATTATTGATAGACCAATTGCGCTGCGCCTCAACCTGATAACTCGTATCTAATGCCCAGTCTTTCTGTGCAAGACATAGTTACCTCTCATCGCTCAAAAATGAGCCAACGGTGAGTAACTTGTTAAGATTATGTTGACTGCACAATGAGTCAAAGCAAACCATCACTGACCACCATTAGAAGCATGAAGCATCTGTCAGAATACAACTTCTTTGACCCAGAACTGCTTGTGTGCCCTTATGAATTCTACAAGCTGGCACAGGAACAAGCACCAATTATGGAGCTACCTAGTCCCAGAACGGGAGCAAAACTCTTTCTCGTTACCCGCTATGACTTGGTGATCGAAATTCTTAAGGATACAAGAGTGTTCTCTAGCAATTTCTCTACTTTACTGGCTGGCAAAGAAGAACACGATGAGGAGTTGCAGAAAATTTCTGCTCAAGGCTGGCCTCAGATGAACACCCTACTCACGGCAGATCCGCCAGAACACGAGCGATTCCGAGCGCTGGTGAATAAGGCATTTACCTCGTCGCGTGTTAACAAAATGGATGACTTGATTGAGCAGATTGTTGATGAACTCATTGACAGTTTCATTGATCGCAGCAAGTGTGAATTCGTCAGTGAGTTTGCCGTACCCTTACCGATCAAAGTTATTGCTCAACAGTTAGGTGTGCCGCAAGCAGATCTGCCGAAGTTCAAGCAATGGTCTGATGCTTTTATTGCGCGTTTAGGTCAGATACTTTCTAGAGAGCAGGAGATCGAGTCTGCTAAAGATGTTGTTGCTTTCCAGCATTATTTTCGTGATGTCATAGACTCACGCCAAAAACAGCCTCAAGATGATTTGATTAGCGACTTAGTACAGGCAAAGGTGGCTGGAGAACGCTCGCTCGACACTGCTGAACTGCTGAGTATAGTTCAGCAAATATTAGTGGCAGGCAATGAGACTGTCACCAGTGCGCTCGCAGGTGGGATGTTGTTGCTGACAAACAATAAAGAGCAGATGAAGTTGGTACAAACAGATCTTTCCCTGCTAGAGAACTTTGTTGAAGAAGTTTTACGAATGGAAAGTCCGACAGCAGGAATGTGGCGAGTTGTGACGCAAGATACAAAACTCGGAGACGTTGATCTCAAAGCTGGGTCTTTGGTGATGCTCCGCTTCGATGCTGCTAACCGCGACTCCATAAAATTTATTGAGGGTGAGCGTTTCGATGTGCGCCGCCATAATGCCAGCAACCACCTATCTTTTGGTCATGGCATTCATTTTTGTTTAGGCGCTATGCTTGCTCGCAAGGAAATGCAGATCGCCTATAAGCGTTTACTGCTACGGCTGAAGAACATTCGCTTGGCACAAGAAGGATACCAGTACTTACCGAACGTACTCATGCGGACACTAAAGCACCTCTATATTGAGTTCGACGTTAAATAATTTTGTGGTTGAGTCGCAATCCGTCAATTCCATTCTGCTCATAAGCTTGCTTCCAACCCGTTATTGAACCTCTTGACACCTCTATCATATAAGTAGCCTTGATAAACCAGCTTGACTGCCAACGCTTTCCTGATCTCACGCGAAGGTATTGGATTTTGGTGTAGTTTTTTTTGGAAGAATTCAAATTTAAAAGTTTGCTTAATATCATAAATTGTCAATTTTTGTAGTCATTTTAACGACATATTAATAAAAATTAGCATATACTTTAGTTATATAAGCCTCCTATAAAGAAAAATTTGGGAGGATTTAAACATGCAAGGAGGTAAATCCTATGCAAAAAGTACGAGGATTAACGGAATTAGAATATGCCTTTCTATTTACTCTAAGAAAGGTAAATTCAATAAATGTAGAAGGTTTCAAAGAGTTTTTTAATGAGTTGCCTGTTGACCCTTATATAAAAGGCAACTATCGCTTAAGAAGATTATCTCGATTCACAGTTTCTAGGGATAATTTAATCAAACTACCTCATGGCTACTTATTCCAAAGCAAAGAATATAATCCATTAGTGGGTGATGTAAAAAGAGAGTTTGCAGAATTAGATGATGCACTCATAAAACTTGATATCTTTAAAAATCTTGTTTTGGCATTTAGTGATTCTTGTAAACTTCATCCTGAAGCTGAAATCGGAGTTCATCAAATTAGAACTACCTGTTCACCAAATAATTTGGGTAATCCAGCACCTGAAGGTATACATCAAGACGGCACTGATTTTATTGGCATTTTCTCCGTTGATAGAGATAATATTCAAGGCGGAGAAACACATTTATACACTGCTAAAAAAGAAAAGCCTGTATTTAGTAAAATTCTCAATCCAGGAGAACTATTATTAGTCAACGATCATGACTTCTTCCACTTCACGACTCCCATAAAACCACAAACTGATGCTCAAGGTACGAGAGATGTTTTTGTTCTAACTTCCCCCAGTTTACTTTCGGAATAAAAATTCTAAAGCTTGTTTGTCTAGTCAACTGCAAATATTTTACAATCTACAAGATATGGGGAATTGAACGCAGTCATTTCCCCAGCTTTTTTATCTGGTATCGGAAATAATCTTGCTGATAACGGCTTATCTAGCTTGATAGCTAAAGTTGCCATATCTATTAATAGCGCTGCAATCTTTTCTGTTGTGATATCACCTGAAATTGGAACTGTATCTAGCCCACAACCACAAACTGCTGAATATAATAATAAATTGGTAATATCATAAGTTTGCTCATTCGCTCTTGCAGCCAAACCTACATCTTCACAAACTGGAAGCATAAGACCAGAGTAACCGCAGATTTTTACTGATACATTTTTCAAAACACGAGTCAGCATCCCAGAAATAGCTAGTGTTCCTTGATGTCCAAACTTGCCCTCAATCAGTGTTTCATAAGCAAGAGCAATACTATTTTGTTTATCCAAAGATGGCGTAAGAGATGTGTCAATACCTATATATGTAACAGCGAATTCATTAGATATTTTTTCAGCAATAACAGCAATCTTATTTAATTCTACTTCCAAGAGTAATGACAGATTTTTTTCTGCTACTTGTATATTGCTAGCTTGGATGAAGGCTTGCATTACCAAGTCACCTAATTCTAAACCTATAGCAAAAGATGTATTACCTGCATGGTAGGAAGTAGGAAAAAAAGGGATACCTGGCTGACAGTTTGCCCATGCACAAAAGCGAAAATTACCATAGCCATTTTCACTTTCTTGGGAAATACGTTTAATAACTTTTGCAGATTCCCAAGCATTTTCAAAGTTTATACCATTCTCGCGATCGCCAATTTTACTAGAACAGTAAATTATCGATGTATTTTTATTTATATCTGGAATTATAGCTATGGTTTCCGGTTGGTTTGCATAACCAATATTGAAAAAGCTGATATTAAGGTTTTGGCAAAGTTGTTCTAGAGTTTGAATTTCACTGAGAATTTCGATTGTTGACAATCCCTGGAGATATTCTGCCCAAGTGTTAGTAGATATTCTAGTAGTTTGGACTTCGTAGCCTTGTTGTTCATACAATGCCTTTGCTTGCTGGTTAAACTCAGCAGCCTGCTTAATTTTTTCTATCTCTTTTGAGGATTGAAGTGATATTCCAGTCGTAATAGTTCTAATTTTCATCAGTACAAAGTATTATTAATAGTAGTAGGACTCAATATAGCTGTTATCACTTGAGTGAAATACACCAAGAAGTAATTAACCACAGAGAGAAGTCGGAGCGGCGGCTTGGTCCGTAAAGCCCTTCGGGCATGGCTTCTCTTCGAGACGCTGCGCGAACGCTTACGGCGTAGCCTCTCTGAAAGAGATTCTGAACTTCTCCCAAGGGGAGACCAAGGCGAACGGTTTAAACACCGATAAACACTGATAAATTTGTACCTCAGCCGACTAGGAAACGCTATAAAACAAAAATGTACACAATACTGTTTTAGCGTAGATTTAGACTAAACCTAACTTCTAAAACTGGAAGTGTGTGTACAATATTCCATTGGGTACATACTAGTTATAAAAATTTACGATAGTGTGTTCGTTTTATTTCACTAAAAATAGAAAATGAATGAAAGACACGCTGAATACTTAGAAGATTAAGGGCGATCGCCTTGTGGAATTAAACTAACTGATTCAACAAAAAAAGCGCTATGAATGACGAATTTTACAATAAGGGATTAGAAAAAGCCAAACACAAAGACTACACTGGAGCTATTGAGGAATTTAGCTATGCTTTGCAACTAACACCTTACTTTCCTGAAGCTTACTTTCAGCGAGGTTTGGCATATTATGACTCAGGTGCAATTTACCAGGCTGTTTCAGATTACACCGAAGCCCTAAAGCTTAATCCTGAAAGTGTCGAGGCTTATTATTGTCGGGGATTAGCAAGGGTAGCGCTGAAAAATCTGCCGGGAGCGCTGGAGGATGTTGAACGTGCTATTCGTCTCAATCTCAATTATGCGGCTGCTTATAATCTGCGGGGAATGGTGCGGCGCAAACAGGGATATATTCAAGATGCGATCGCTAACTTTAAAAAAGCAGCAGAATTATATTTAGAGCAACAGGATAAAGAAAATTGTCGCCTCTGTTTGGAACGGATTAAACAGCTACAACCTCCAGAAAAACTAGTTGTTCAGCAACCAAGTTCCACAAGGAAGCCAATCATATCCACGAATGATTATTTCACGCAATTATTAGAAAAAGCTGAAAAGGGAGATACACGAGAGGCGATCGCAGATTTAAACTGGGTATTGCAAGCTGATTCGCAAGATGCCCAAGCTTACTGCTGTCGCGGCGTTGTGCGTTGTAAAATCGGGAATTATCGAGAAGCGATCGCTGACTTCAATCAAGCACTGAAACTAAATTTTCAAGATGCAATTGTCTATCGCAACCGAGGCAAAGCACGTTCTTTGTTAGGTGATCATCAAGGAGCGATCGCTGATTTTAACCAAGCACTCCAAATACAACCGCAGGATGCCTTAGTCTATGTTGCCAGAGGAAATGTCTATCGGGCAATGGGCGATTATCTTAGTGCAATTCAAGACTACACCCAAGCGCTAAAAATTAATTCTGATAATGCCCAAGCTTACTATAATCGCGGTGTTGCCTATACTTTCTTAGAAGAAATGCAAAACGCTGTCGAAGATTATCAGCGAGCAGCAAGCATTTTTTGTGAACAAGAAGACTGGGAAAATTACCAACAGGTTTTAAATAGCCTAGAAAAAATTCAGAAATTCAGTCCTGAATCTAAAAAGCAAAAGGATAACCTACTACGTCAGCGACTTTTGCGATTAGTTGGCGGATATTGGGAAATTGCCGAAAGATTGATTGACCAAAAACAGGATTACTATCCTGGAATGTCAGAAGAGTGGTATTTGCAAAAAGTCATCGATGATTTAGAACGCGATCGCGGTAGATAATGGTAAGGATGCACAGATGTGCACCCCTAGAGAAGAACTGTATTCCGTGCAAACTAGTAGTCTGTCAATTAAATTTTAACGGTTAGTTGCATACCAAAAACCCTGTAGAGACGCGAAATTTCGCGTTTATACGACTATATCTAGGGAGCATCCCAATGCAAACGGATAACCCACAGACTGAAGTCTGGACGGCAGTTGCTACAACGGAGGGAACCTCCGCAACGCACTGCCTCGGCTACATAAACCAAGCCTACAAAGGTAGGCTAGATTTCATTAGGCTGCAAAGCAGCCTTCGTTTTTATAGCCGCGACTTCAGTCGTCGGGTATTTCTTGTAACATCGCTTTGTTTTGACTAACTCCACTACACCACTGGTCTACACAACAAAATTAAATGCGTAGCTCTTAATTAGCGAGATTTACGACCAGATGAACCTCCAGCCGACTTCGCCTCCTGAAGTAACTGGGACTGTAACTGCTCAATTTTTTGAGCTGTTTGCTCTTCCTGCTGCAAGTTTTGCTGTAGCAGTTGTACAACTTCGTTCTGTCCCATCTGCTCAGCACCCTTAATCAAACCACGATAGGAGATAATCTCCAATTGTTCGACCTTAGCCTGTTTTGCTACCAGTCCCAGGTCGAGAATTTGAGGATTATCAGCAGCTAGCAGCATAAATTTCTGACCATCACTGACAAGACCAGCAGCAGCATCACAAGTAATCCGCTGCGGTTGCTGTCCCAAGTTGCTGAACACCTGCTCAAGATTTCTAATTTGCTGCTCGGTTTCCCGAATATGAGTCTCAATCAGGGACTTCAATTGCTGATTTTGACTAGATTGGTGCATCAGTTGCTGTGCTTCCAAGAAGCGATGTTCAGCATCATAGATAGAACCGACCTCGTAAATGAACTTATCTTGTAAGCTGGCGATTTTTTTGGTTCCTGGACGTTCGCTGAGTTGAACCATTGTGATTCTCCTAAAGATTTGAGGCTGTACTTGACAGTCGTACCCCTAACCTACGTCCGCCACCTCAGACTTCTCGTCATACTTCAGGCACAGCTACATGTAAAATCTAACTGCTAAATGGAACACATAACCAACCTGGCAGGAAAGTAACATTTAGTTATTTTTATTCATAATCGAGCCATTCTGTAAAGTCGCTAAACTGCTACTTCGGTATGCTAGAGCCTGATGAGGGAATCAGGTAAATTAAAGATAAGTAAAGAAAACGCTAATTAAACTAAATGGCCGCTCTAAGCTTACAGGAAATCTCTGATCAGTTAGAAAGTCCGAATTTGCGCGATCGCATGGTAGCTCTTGCCAATCTACGCCATGTTTCCGCTGAGGACGCAGTACCTTTGATCAAAAAGGTATTGGATGACGAATCTCTGCAACTGCGATCTATGGCAGTATTTGCTCTGGGAATCAAGCCGACAGCAGAATCTTATCCACTTTTAGTGAGAATTCTAGAAAGTGACCCAGATTATGGCATCCGTGCTGATGCCGCTGGTGCTTTAGGATATTTGGGTGATGTCAGAGCCTTCGAGGTGCTGTCACGGGCGTTTTATGAAGATACTGATTGGCTAGTACGCTTTAGTGCAGCCGTCTCTCTGGGCAACATTAAAGACCCCCGCGCCCATGAAATCCTCATTAAAGCGTTAGATAGTGAAGAAGTAGTCTTGCAACAAGCTGCAATCTCCGCTTTGGGAGAAATTCAAGACATTGACTCGGTAGATCAAATCCTCCGTTTCGCCCAATCAGATGATTGGTTAGTGCGCCAACGCCTTGCAGAAGCCTTGGGACATCTTCCTACTCCCAAGAGTATCTCGGCTTTGAAATATTTAGAAAAAGACAACCACAACCACGTTGCAGAAGCAGCGAGATTTTCTCTTAAGAAACTTGAGGAAACAGGTAATCAAGCTTAACATCAGCATCTCCTGCTACCTTTTAATAATAAGTGGGGTTCTTAGCATTTTGATGCAGGGTAATTTCATTCATGAATATTGAAGAGTTTTTTGATTTAAGTGCTGGTAAGTGGTTTTCTCATCGTACTAGTCACCATTTGGCTTTGAAGCAATTTGAACATAGCAAGTCAGATATCATCATTGAGACACTGGCGGTAGATCATCCAGAGGTGATCAAACTATGTCAACTGTATGAAATTGCTCCTAGTTCCGCATCCTCTGCTGCTAGAGTTACTTGGAACGGCACGGAGCCAGAAAAATCTAATGGTTCTACTGTGTTACTTTCAGTACCCGATGCAGATAATCCCGCCCAAGGCAAGTTACTGCGGGAAATAGACTCCGCTGAGAAAACCCCTGTAGCCAGACGCTATAAAATAGACAGCGATGATGCTTTGACCTTAACTACAGAGCATGAAACTATGTGGTCTGAGGAACGCTTGTGGTTTGCTAGCCCTAATTTACGAATGCGGGCGAGTATTCTAAAATATTCTGGCGGCTTTAGTACAGCTTCCTTTACTACTGAAATTCGCATGGGTGGCTCTCCACCAGCGGCGAAAGCTTCCGAAACAGCTAATTCAGCATCGAGTTAGTTTTGCTATTTAATAAACCCCCTGGAAACGGGGGGTTAAAACTGTTTGGTAATTTGTATTTTTGTACTGTTTAAATTTGCAACAAGCTAGCGATCGCCTGCGGTAATGGCAATACAATCACAACCAATAAAGTCATTGCCAGCAAACCTAAAATGTCACGTCCGTTATCCAATTCAGTAACATCGTTCAGCGCAGGTTCATCAATTAACGGGATGAACAATAAAATAATTGCCCATAACAAAAATTCATCCTGAATTAAAGAAAGTAGTAGCAACAACACACGAGAAATTTGACCAATTGCCATTGCGGTTCGTTGCCCAAACATGGCATGAATAATATGACCCCCATCTAGTTGTCCTACTGGCATCAAATTCAATGCCGTGACAATCAGTCCCAAAAAACCAGCTACTGCCAATGGATGCAAGTCAATAGCTGATTTTGAAGTTAACTGACTCCCCAAGGCCAACTTCGAGAGCAATGCTAATAAAATTGAATATTTGGGATTGAGAGCATCAGGGTTCAACAGACCTGTTTTTTCAGTTAGGGGAACCACTTCTGAATGAGCCAAGCCCCATATTAGTAATGGTAAAGTCGCGACAAAACCTGCTATCGGCCCAGCAATACTAACGTCAAATAAAGCTTTGCGGTTGGGAATCGGACTACGCATTTGAATAAATGCGCCAAAAGTTCCCAAGAAAAAAGGCATGGGGATAAAGTAAGGTAGCGTCGAGCGAATTTTGTAAAATTTAGCTGTTAAATAGTGACCAAGTTCATGGATGCCCAAAATAGTCATTAGTCCTAAAGCATAGGGCAATCCTTTCAAAAGAACAGCTGGGTTAGATTGCAGTGTCGTCGGCTCAACACCAGCAATTTTCGCTCCCACTAAAGTAGTAGTTACCAAAGTAGCTGCTAATAGCAAGAGTGCTAATCCTGGTCGAGTTAAACTTTCTGGGTTGCGTCGTGCATTTACTTCTTTAGCAGCTTGAATATTAGGAACCAGTACAAAGAAGGGTTTGCCATTCAAACCTTCTTGAAAGATTAGCAGAAAGCGATCGCCAAATTGTGCTTCGACATTTTCCTTAATCTGCTGATAGGCATTGCTTGGCGTAGTTCGCAACTGACCACGGCAGACCACGGCTTGGGGTCGATATTCAATGTTTTGGACGTAGTATATAGACCAGGGAAAACAATTTCGCAGTTGGGTTTCTTCTGTTGGCTCAATGGGACGCACTGGTAATGGTTCTGCGGTAGGATGGATAACCGACTGTGGTTCCGTAACTTGGGCTTGAGTCTGCGTATCCCTTGGTGCTCGACGCCCCCATTGAAACAATAGCCAGTATAGCAGTAGGCAAACAACTGATGGCCAGATGAGCAATGATGGCGGCGGCGGTTGTTTGGCCCCATATATCAGCGTCCATCCGCTCAACACAAATGCAGGTGTCATTAACACCAGCCATAACAACCACACTGGCGTTCGGGTGATGGGAGCGACACTGCGTTGCACCATTAGATAAGTAGCTAGCCCCAATAAGAGGAGAAACCAAAATGCCATGTTATCTTCAGTAATTTTGACAGAATATCATTCCTGTAGTATCAGTATCACAGCACTAACTACAAGTCAGATTTCAAACCCCAATCTTTTCAACAACGGTTAATAGTATTGGTTATCTCTCAAGTTTCAATTCTTAAGAATTTCCCCACTTTAACCTGATTATCCACAACTCCTCAGTTTCGGTTTTTTCTCATGTGCCCCTTACCTCAACAGCCGAGTCATGCAACTAAGCCACCACGGGTCGTGTTCTCTCACGAAGTCCAAGAGTCAGCTGACTCTGAGCAGAACTTGGCGCAAGAGAGCATTTTTGCTTTTCCACCAAATCGGGACACGTTAGGAGGAACCTCTTACTTTATTGTAGGAAATGAAGGCAATATCCTGATAGATTGCCCTGCCTTAGAACCAACAAATCAGGATTTTTTGCGATCGCATGGAGGTGTGCGTTGGTTATTCCTCACTCATCGAGGTGCTATTGGCAAGACAGCAGAAATCCAACAAACCTTTGAGAGCGAGGTTTTAATTCAAGAACAAGAAGCTTATTTATTACCAGGTTTAACCGTAACTACCTTTGGTCAGGAATTCACTCTTAATTCAACAATACAAGTGATTTGGACACCAGGTCATAGTCCTGGATCATCTTGCCTGTACTACAGTGACTTTGGCGGTGTATTATTTTCTGGACGCCATTTAGTCCCCAACCAGCAGGGCGAACCAGTACCATTACGGTCAGCAAAAACCTTTCACTGGCCCCGACAAATTAAGAGTCTTCAGTTCCTATTAGAGCGGTTTACACCAGAAACTCTACAGTATATTTGTCCCGGTGCTAATACTGGCTTTCTCAGAGGTAAACGTGTAATAGATCAAGCTTATCAGCGCCTTGCATCTCTAGATTTACACGCTTTGCTTCAGTCACAAACTATCTTGTGAAGGGACTGGGGACTGGGAAGAGACAAGGGAGAAACCTGTTCATTCCTCCTTATCCCCTTTGTCCTTCTAGTAGTCCTCCTAATCCCCAATCCCTAATACCCAATCCCCAATCCCTAATCTCTACCTCACGCCTTTCTGGCTACTACCGAGTCTTTAGCCAAAAGTTCCATCGCTGCTTGATATTGCAGATCCGCTTGGGTGCCAATCTTTTCGCGGTTAATTGGTTCTTGGGGAATCACTTTATCTGGCTTAATACCTAGTTTGTTAATATCTCGGTGCTTAGGAGTTTCGTACTTAGCAATTGTTACCGCCAAGCCGGAACCATCTGATAATTCAAATAAGGATTGGATTAAGCCTTTACCAAAGGTAGTTTCGCCTACTAGCTGGGCGCGACCATTATCTTGCAATGCGCCGGCTAGAATTTCACTGGCACTAGCAGTTCCTTGATTCACCAAAATCACTAAAGGATCTTCTGTCAGCGCTGGGCCGGATGCTTCAAAACTCCCTTGAATGCCTTGCCGATTAACAGTATAGACTATGGTGCCGGAATCTAACCACAGACGGGCAATTTCAATTCCTGATTGTAATAGCCCCCCTGGATTATTTCGCAAATCTAAAATATAGGCAGCAGCGCCTTTTTTTTCTAGACTAGAAATAGCGTGTGCTAATTCCATTGAGGCATTAGCATTAAATTGTGTTAGTCGAAGGTAGCCAATCGGTGTACCTTGCTCGGAAACACGTAATTCTGATACCACGGGGTTAAGAGCAATGCGATCGCGCGTAACTCTAATTTCCTTCTCTGGTTCTCCGTCTCGTCCGATTAAGAGAGTGACAAGGCTGCCAATTGGCCCACGCATTCTAGTTGCAGCTTCGTCGAGGGTGATATTTTCCGTAGATATGCCCTCAATTTTGAGGATGCGATCGCGTGATCTGATTCCGACTTTCTCTGCTGGGGAACCCGCTATAGGAGCCACTACTTCCAACTTCCCAGTATCGGGATTTAGGGCAATTTGCAATCCCACCCCCGTCAGTTCCCCAGAAGTATTTACCTGCAAACTGCGGTACTGCTCCGGGTCTAAAAAGCGCGTAAAAGGATCATTGAGGCTCTTGAGCATCCCCTGGATTGCCCCATAAGCTGCTTGGTTGTTTTGCAGCGGCTTCTCTAAAGCCTTTTGCCGCACTGCTGCCCAGTTTTGATCATTAAAAGTCTCATCCAAATAAGTGCGATTGACAATTCGCCAAACTTCTGATACTAGCTTTTGTTCTCCTGTCAAAGCTGCTGCTGGTTGGATAAGTGCGCCCAGCACCAACCAAACTACTACTAACAATGAAAATCCCAGCCGAAAAACCTTTGTGTGCATGAACCCCATTTTAATTTTCACCTCAACCCAAATTGCCTAGAACTGCCCAGTTCCCTTGTTGTTTATGAAATCTACCTCTCGACTATGTTACTTTTTTTATAGAAGTGGTGCATTACTCTCATCAAGTTGTTCGGTCAACTGATGCAAGTAAATACCACTCGCAAAACGATAAAATCTACTTTGTGACCACCATTTTTGGTGTTAGGTTGCAAATAGATAGCAATATATTCGATGTTTACAGAGTGTTAAGTTTCTTAAAACTCTAACCGCTCTGAAAGCTGACAAGCAAACGAACAAATTCCTCTTTGCTAAAATCCCAAAATTGCTAATTGGGAGAGAGGTCTGAGGGCAGTTTCCGAGAAGTCCGACGAAGGTCGGCTTCCCTTGACTCTGAGCGGAGCGGAAAGTCAGAGCGGAGCGCTCTCGTCCGATAATAAGTTCAGTGAACCATCTGAACTTTCCAATCTTTGGCTTCCTCCGATAATAAATTCGGTGGACCATCAGAACTTCGGGATTTATCAACCGCAACCGCTTTTTAGGAACTTGAGATTGTATGGCCAACGTTTATGACTGGTTCGAGGAACGCTTAGAGATTGAAGCGCTCGCTGAAGACGTCACTAGCAAGTATGTCCCTCCCCATGTCAATATTTTCTACTGCCTGGGTGGAATTACTCTAACTTGCTTTCTCATCCAGTTCGCCACTGGATTTGCGATGACATTCTACTACAGACCCACCGTAGCTGAAGCTTACTCCTCGGTGGAGTACCTGATGAATGAAGTCAGCTTCGGTTGGCTAATTCGCTCCATCCACCGCTGGTCTGCCAGCATGATGGTGCTGATGATGATTTTGCACACCTTCCGGGTTTACCTGACTGGTGGTTTCAAAAAGCCTCGCGAATTGACTTGGATAAGCGGTGTCATCCTGGCTGTAATCACCGTTTCTTTTGGCGTCACAGGCTACTCTCTACCTTGGGACCAAGTGGGCTACTGGGCTGTGAAAATCGTTAGCGGCGTACCAGAAGCAATTCCTGTAGTCGGCGTTCTGATTTCTGATCTGTTGCGCGGCGGTTCGAGTGTTGGTCAAGCAACCCTGACTCGCTACTACAGCGCACATACTTTTGTGCTGCCTTGGTTGATTGCAGTCTTTATGCTGTTTCACTTCTTGATGATCCGCAAGCAAGGCATTTCCGGTCCTTTGTAATCTCAGTTATTAGCGAAAGGCAACAGATATCAGTTCTCAGATGGAGTTGTTTGTTCTAAACTTATGAAAAATGAGAATTTAGTGACAGATAAGTTACACAAAAACAAACACTTGATCTGAAACTGAAAACTGTACAAACCCTCTGTCGGACACTGCGTTGCTCTTGCACAGTTGTAGGCGTTCCGCCTTCTTGTAGGCTAGCAAGTGTCCGTGGCGACTGACCGTAAACGCAGACAGCGCGGCCTCCCAAAGGCTAGAGTTGCCTAATAGCTGATAGCTTTCACAATTAATTGCTTTAACTTAATTTAAGCAGGAGAGCACATTTAAAAATGGCAACACAAAAAAAACCTGACCTTAGCGATCCTAAGTTAAGAGCCAAACTCGCCCAAGGTATGGGTCACAACTACTACGGCGAACCAGCTTGGCCTAATGACCTACTCTACGTGTTTCCAATCGTAATTATGGGTTCGTTCGCTGCTATTGTGGCTCTAGCTGTGCTAGATCCGGCGATGACAGGTGAACCAGCAAATCCTTTTGCCACACCATTGGAAATTTTGCCAGAGTGGTACTTGTATCCTGTATTCCAGATTTTGCGATCGCTTCCTAACAAACTTTTAGGAGTGTTAGCAATGGCGTCCGTACCTTTGGGGCTAATCCTGATTCCCTTTATTGAGAACGTCAATAAGTTCCAAAATCCCTTCCGCCGTCCAGTTGCGACCACGGTGTTCCTCTTAGGTACTCTTGTTACCCTGTGGCTGGGTATTGGTGCAGCACTCCCATTGGATAAATCTTTGACCTTGGGACTGTTCTAAATTAGTCGCCAGAAAGTGCTTTGACGCCTGTAAGTTTCAAGAGCATATGCAGATGTGCTTTTGAGAAAAATCAACAGGCGTCAATTTTAATAGTCCAGGTTGCATCTTGGATTTTAAGTTTTGGATGGAAAAGCTATTCCAAAAGCTAAAATCACTAAAAGCTAACAAACACAAACAATTTTCACTTAACTTAATTCAAGTCACGGTCAATGCTTAGCATAGTGGAGCAAGACCATCTGACGGTAAAGAGCGAACTAAAGCTCCTAAACCAGGTGCAACAATGGTTTGAGCAATTTTGTCTGCAACATTTGTCTCAACTTGGTTGGTCAGAAACCCAACTTTATCGCCTCAACTTAGCGTTAGCAGAAGGCTTTACCAACGCTGTTCGTCACGCTCATCATGCTTTACCACCGGAAACAACCATTGAAATTGATGTTTATCTGTGGATTGACCGATTAGAGATTAAAATTTGGGATCATGGAAAACCTTTCGATCCTGATGCGATCGCAGAACCAAAACCAGGTACTCTGCAAGAAGGCGGATATGGATGGTTTCTCCTGCGGCGCTTGGCTGATCGTGTTGTCTACGAACGAGGTGCGGATGGGAGAAATTGTCTGCTCATCGTCAAATACTGTGTAGAGGGACAGCATTAACGAAGCATCTTAAAGGTATGGGAAGGAAGAGAATGCCCTGAAAGCTGAAAAGAGCGTTCTCTACCTCCCCATAAAACTAATTTGTCCTTCCAAGAGCAGCCTAGGTGTTCAAATGCTCAGTTGAAAGCAATTTAAGGTAAGTCTGAAGCCATATCTTGAAATCTAACTTTGTATTAATAACTGGAAATTATTTTTAGTGATTGTACAACAGTATAATTACTGTATTTGCGTAAGCCATATTGTAAAACTTCTATGCATTTTGTATAAAAAAAATCAGTGAAAACCGTAAAAACAGCATTCGAGTTGTAGTTGCTCCTTTGTTAGGATTTGTCAACAGTGTTGAGAGTCTTATTTTTTGTTCTCCAACACACGCCATTTAGTGCTTAAAAAGACATGTTTACAGGGTTTTATCAAGCCAGCAGTTCAGAAATATTTGGGGATGTTTTTAGACTTCTTGCATAAGTCGAGATTTGTTAAATCGAACTACAGATAAACACAGATGAACACCGATATTTATTTGTGTTCATGTGTCTTGAAAAGTTTTGCGCTCCAGTTACACGGACGCGCAAACTCTTCGCTGTGCTTATCTATGGTTATTTTTGGTTTTATAGCAAGCGAATTAAAGGTTAGGACATAAGGACAAGCGTGGATGTTAGGAATAGTAATGTTTTACCTCCTGCCTCCTGCCTTCTGCCTCCTGCCTTCTGCCTCCTGCCTCCTGCCTCCTGCCTCCTGCTGTATCTGATTTTTCTAAGAAGTCTTTTGCTTTCGCCTCAAGATGAAGAAACCCCCTTTCGTCTCAAAAATTCCTATGCTGCGGCAAAATTGCACGCTCACTGGACAAGAAAAAATGGCCAAGACAGATTTAGAGCGGTTACAAAGTTGTGCGTAGACATCGCCTATACAGCCTTGAAGGCTTGGCTTCTTAAAGAAAAACTGAGGGCAAGGCGCGCTACGCGATGTCTGACGATCAGCTGCTACGCATCCTCACAGTAAGTATAAATAAATTAATACGCTAACCAGTACAGTGGCAAAAACCTTTAATTTAAGTAATAAATTTCATAAAAAAGCTGACCATGTTTTCGTATTCTTAGAAATTTTTGCCCGCGAAGGTGGCATTCAGTCTTATGTGAAGGATGTTTTTCGTTCATATCTAGGATTGAACCAAACCTACAAGGCAGAAGTTTTTTTGCTGCGAGATAGTCCTGACTGCTCAAATCCTTTTGAGTCCCAACGTCTAAAATTTCATTACTTTCAAAATCAGTTCCCTCAGATAGCGAGACTCAAAATGGCAGCTGCTTTGCTGAAGTGTCTGTTGCAAAATCGCCCCCAGCAGGTTTTCTGCGGACACATTAACCTAGCAGTATTAATACAAACCCTTTGCCAGCCTTTAGGCATTCCCTACACCGTCCTAACTTACGGCAAGGAAGTTTGGGAACCGCTGAAAAATCAAGAACGTCGCGCTCTGTCCTCAGCATCTGGAATTTGGACAATTAGTCGCTACAGTCGCGATCGCGCTTGTGCTGCCAATGGTCTAGACCCCAATATGATCCAGATGCTGCCTTGTGCCATTGATGGGGATAAATTTACTCCTGGTTCCAAGCAGCCAGAATTAGTTGAGAAGTATGGCTTAACTGATACCAAGGTGTTAATGACGGTGGCGCGGCTGTGGTCAGGGGATATTTACAAAGGTGTAGATGTCACAATTCGAGCATTACCACAAATTGCTGAGGTTTTTCCAGAAGTGAAATATTTGGTAATTGGTCGTGGCGATGACCAACCGCGATTAGCCCAACTAGCAATAGATTTAGGTGTGAGCGATCGCGTAGTTTTTGCTGGTTTCGTTCCCACAGAGCAATTGATGGAACATTACCGCCTTGCTAATGCCTACATTATGCCTTCTCAAGAAGGCTTTGGCATTGTCTATCTGGAGGCGATGGCTTGTCAGGTGCCTGTGTTATCTGGTGATGACGATGGATCAGCTGATCCCTTACAGGATGGTAAACTGGGATGGCGAGTACCGCACCGCAATCCAGATGCTGTAGCAGCAGCTTGTATAGAAATTCTCCAAGGAGATGACCAGCGTTGTGATGGTCAGTGGTTGCGAAAACAGGCGATCGCCCTCTTCGGTATAGATACCTTTCAACAGCGGTTGCAAAAGCAGCTTTTGGGAATAGCACCGAAGTTATGATGGTCAAAAGTCCCCGCTTAGACTGATCTCAAGAGTCCAAAACCCTTGAACTGTGGACTATTGACCCAAGGCGGAGCGTCTCCGGCTCAGGTGTTTGCTAAACTCGCTATCCTAGAGGGAGAGCAGGACGACATTTAAAAAATGAGCTTTAAGACATTTCAGTTGAATCTTTTGAATCTCCGCCCTTGGCTCACCCTACTAGCAGTTATTTGGTTGCTGGTATCATTGGGCTTGGGTTGGTTGGTTAATTCCTTGCTAATTATTTTTGGGTTGCTGTTATTGGCACCCATTGTTGCTTTCTTTGGGTTTCGCTGGTGGCTACAACGCAATTTGGTTGCTGACAAGTGTCCCGTCTGTGGACATGAATTTACAGGTTTAAATAACAGTCAATTGCAGTGTCCTAGCTGTGCGGAGCCTCTGTTATTACAAAATGGTCATTTTCGACGCTTCACACCAGAAGGCACAATTGATGTCACAGCAGTCGAAGTACCAGCCCAATCACAGGAAGAATAGTTAAGAGTCAAAAGTCTAGGGTCAAGAGTCAAGAGTTAAAAACCCTTGTGGTGTAGACTATGAACTTTGGATTCTAAACTATTTCTTTTGTTGCGAAATCGAAAGGGTATAACTATGCTGTTGCTGGGATAGCTCGCCCACAAATAGCGAATATTTTCCCGGTTGCCAATAACCTGAATGTTCTGGTTTGCCTCCAGAGTAATCATCCGCCAGTACGCAAAAGCGTCCCCCAGGACCGTCAATTAACAGTGTAGGCTGTCCCTTACTCTCAACTGTTAATCGCAGATAAGGTAGTGACTCTTTAAGCTGGATAACTTGATTGGGTTCAGCAGCAATATTACCGCAATTGCTTTTGACAGATCCCCCAGACTGTCCGTTCAAAATCAGCGGATCTGGTTGGAGATTCTGACTAATTTGGATCTGTGGTGTCTGTGCCAAATTAGGCTCGGTGAAAACCAAACTCATCGCCAAAGCCGCGGGAACAAATTTAAATAGCGTAAGCGTCTTCATTTTAATTAATGCTCCCGACTGTTTTTAGAGCAATATTGTGATATGTAGGGTCTAATTTTTTAGACGACAGCCGACGGTCTTTGTTCCAAAAAGTGTCGTTTGTATAACTATTTAATTTTTTAACTTCATCACTATATGACTAAATATTAAAAAATAATGTTGTACTCGGTGACCAAAACAAGCGTCATCTCAATTACTAATCCCTGCTCATCCAATAGCTCTCAGTTAAGGGGGAAAGGGTTTGAATTTACCCCTTAACCTTTAAGCTTTTCCCAACTACAAGGGAATTATCACCTTAGTGTAATTAATCAATAGACCTCTTGCATAAATAAAAAAGAAGAACCCCACCCCGCCAAAGCTACGCTTTGTCTCCCCTCCCCTTGCTAAGGGGAGGGGTTAGGGGTGGGGTGTTAGGGACTTTTGCAAGAGGTCTAATGTTTTAGGTGACAGCAAGCCTTAAAAGGCAACAGGAGAAAAACATGATTTTTCCTTGCCTACAAAGGTTTTATATAGACAGAACATTAGCTAAAATCACTAAGACAACCGCCAATAATGAGATTTGGTTGCTTTGTAATTAAATAAGTGTCCTAGCTGAGGTAAAAAAGATTGATGAATCCTCAACCTGAAGAAGACTTGCAGCACCGCCTCGAAAAGCTAGAGGCGGAGATTAATACTTCGTCTGAGGTGGTTCCCCAACCACAAGAACAAAAACAGACCTCTCAGCCTGGTGCCAACTTGAACTTGTACTTAAAGCGATTTCAAAGCTGGTTCAACAGCTTATCTGGGACGAAAAAGTGGATAGTTTCTGGTGTAACAGTGCTAGTAGGCTTTGCGATGGTGCAAGCAGTGTTCAAACTAGTTGCATCTGTGATCAGTCTGGCAGTGTTGGCAGTGTTGGTGTATGTTGGATACAAATTTTTTGTGTCTAGTAATTTTCAACGTAAGCAATAGTCTAATTTAACTGCGCCAGTAGTGGCGTAGAAATTAAAGTCAAAGGAAATTATGCGATGGCGAACCCAATTGTGAGGAGAAGTAATAATGAATCTAGTCGGGCAAAAGAACCGGGAAAAGCCAATTCGCTGCCATTAACAACTAGGCGTTTTGCGGCTTGGGCAGCTGAAATCACGCTGGTGGTTGTTAGTGGGTTGATTCCCTTCGGCATTGGTGTGTATGCCAATTCTCGAAGCGATCTCAATCGAGTGCCACTTAACCCCGTCTTGGTAGTAACGGAAAGAGCGATCGCTAGGCCTTTGGCTCTACCTGTCAGCTATGGCATCCGTAACGTCGCATGGCCGACTAATTTTTTGTGGACGATCGCCCTGCTAGCACCTGTGACTCTCTCATGGTGGCAATTGTATTTACTAGCTAAGACTGGCAGTACAATCCCCAAGCGTAAGTTTGGCGTGCGGGTTGTCAGCAAACAAGAGACGCCGCCTGGTTTGGGAGCAGTTGTGGTGAGAGAAGGAATTGGTCGTTGGACTGTACCCATGTCCATCGCTTATTTTCTGTGGCGCTACAGCTTTGCTTTTCCTAACTTAGGGCTATTCACATTTTTGGCTGTGCTAATGGTAGTGGGAGAAGGGATAGGCTTGCCGTCGCGCCGGGGACGTCGCGCACTACACGATCAAATCGCAGGTACTTACACCATAGATGCTACTCGCCCTCTGCCGCCTAAGAGCGAGGATGGCAAGATCCAAAGTCAGTCTCCCAGAGGCAATGAAATCGATGAATTGCAGTCAGGAAATGAGGAAGCGTCCAAGACTGCGACCCCCTCACCGCTGCGCGTCTACGTACCGGAAACCAGCCAGTCTCCTACTCTGTGGCGACGGATACAGCAAAATCCCAATTTGATCTTATTTGGGATAGCGCTGATCAGCATGACTGCTGTCTTGGCTACTTTAATAGGTACTCAAGTCTATATCCAAACTCAGCAAACTCAGCGGACAGCCAAACAAATCAATAGCCAACAGTTTCTCGCACTTGTCAAACAGTTAAGTCCCAACTCTGGCGCTACCAATGAGGAGCGCCAGAGTGCAATTCTAGCTATGGGTAGTCTCAATGACCCGCAGGCAATCCAGTTTCTTACAGATCTCCTGGTTAACGAAACTAACCCCATTCTCCTAGATACAATTCAACAAGCTTTGACAAGTGTTGGTCTCAAAGCCATCCCCGAATTAAAAAACAAGAATCAGTTTCTGGCTGGCGAGATAGAATCTGTGGGCAACAGCGCGTCTCAAGAGCGGGAATTGAGACAAAAGCGGTTACAAATCAACCAAGGGACAATTAACAAGATTCTTGCTGTTTACAGTGGTCAAACTAATGGCATCGATCTCAGTCGTACCCAATTAGGTCGAAGCGGTTCCGAAAAAAGTTCTTTCTTTAACTTGGTACTAGACAACGTTGATTTATCAGGCGTTAAGTTCAAATCTGCAAATCTTAACCAAGCCAGTTTTAAGGGTAGTCGCTTCCGAGGCGTGGGTGAGGATGGACGCTGGGATACCTACGACGATACGATCGCTAATTTGAGCCAAGTTCAGTTGAAGCAAGCTAATCTTACTGATGCCAACCTCAGCCGCGTCTTAATGAACGGTAGCGATTTGAGCCGCGCCACTCTCAACAGAGCCAACTTATCTAATACGCGTCTAGTTGACGCTAACCTCAGCAGCGCCCAGCTAGTGGGAGCCGATATGCGTGGCGCAGTCTTGGAAAATGCCAGCTTGACTGGGGCTGATTTAGGCGATGCCAAATTAAACGAAGCCAATCTGTACGCTGCTCGTTTAGGTCGTGTTATTGCCATAGGAACGCTATTATCTCACGCCAACCTAACCAAAACCGATTGGCAAGGAGCAGATTTATCAGGAGCCTATTTGGATCATGCTAATCTCAGCAATGCTAACCTGAGCGCCACTCGTCTAACTGGTGCTGTTTTGCACTCTGCCCAAATGGAAAATGTTAACTTACGGAATGCTGACCTAAGTCTTGCAGATTTACGGGGGGCAAATGTGGCAGGAGCCGATTTTCAGGGGACAATTCTCGCCCCTAGCAAAGAAAATCCAGCGGATCAATTTGTAAAAACTCCAGACACTGGTTCACTGTCTGCTGTAGTAAAAGGGGTTGATTTTACTCAAGCCAAAAATTTAGATACTAGGCAAGTGGCTTACATTTGTTCTCAAGAAGGCATTCATCCCAGTTGCCCCTAGAATGAGATGGGGAGCAGGGGACAGGGGAGCAGGGGAGGCAGGGGAAGAAAATAACTCTTGACTCTTGTACAGACGCGATTAATCACGTCTCTACCTTGACAGACGCGATTAATCGCGTCTCTACCTTGACTTTTGACTTGTTAACACATAACAAAAACTAAGATGGTGTGAGGAGTAGGGTAATGAAGTATTTTCCTTGTTGGGTTTCAGTTCTGGGAGCTAGTTTGGTCTTGAATCTGGGCATTAGTACTCAAGCAGCACAAGCTCAAGTGGCATATGGCAGCTATGTTGGTATAGGACCGACTATTGGTATTACTGACGGTATCCAATTGGGGGGGGTTTTAGCCGCCCGTTACAAGCTTTTGGAAGCACCGATTTCTTTCCGTGCCCAAGCTTTAATAGGGCGGAATACAGCAATTGTGCCAACGGTTTCTTATGACCTACCCCTCAACTGGCACACTGATGCCTACTTGGGAGCTGGGTTGGTATTGGCTGGTGGTGGTAACTCTTCTCCTGTGGGCGACAAAATTAGTTTTGCTTTACAACCTGGAGTTGATTACATCGTACCAAATAGCAATACTGTGATTTTTGGCAACGCCATTATTGCTTTTGATGCCTACCGTGATAGCGGTGGTACAGCTATCTCTGTGCAAGGTGGTGTTGGTTTGAGATTTTAATTGGCAAAGCTGATGAATTTCTCACAGTCGATTTCCACTATGCTCAAGGAAACCTGAGGCAGAATTTCCCCCATATATTATTTCATGTTGTTTATATTGGCGATCGCTCCCCTTGGCTGCAAATCCTTGGGGAGTGTATAAATTAAAGTGAGCCAATGCTACAGCTACTATCAATACCCAAAGAGGGTTGGAGTCGGTCGGGGATGCATCTCTAAGTAACGACAGTTGTGCGATCGCCTTTGATGGAAATGGATATCGTATATTTAAAACGGCATTTTGTACAAATTGATTTGCTCAATTGAGCCAGTCTTGGCTTAGGTACAATGCATACTTTTAACACACACTATTTCCCCCTAATTCTATTTCGCGATCAACCTGTTCTAGTCAGTTAAATATTTCTTATGAGAATCATAAGACTTGCTGATAATTTTTTAGAGAGAGGATTGAGAGTAAGAATGAATACTGTAAAAAGTCTTCTCTTCAAATGTTTTTACTAAGGTACTGGCTCCAACCAATAAAAGTATAGAATTTTTTTATCTGCAAATCCTTGATTGTCTTATTCATGGGGAAAGCTTATTGCATAAATATGCAGAAATTCTTTAGCTGTAAAGTTCTTCAAATACAGAGGTAAAATAAGAGTAGATAGATAGCGATCGCTCATTCAAACCCTGCCCTTACAGAAATACCTTGTTCTCCAAGGTGTTGCAGGTGACATGGCAGAAGGCTAGCATATCTATGGATAGATAAACCAGCCCTTACCTTTTATATATAGTGTAAACCTTTGGTATATGTACTTTGAATTCTATGCATTATAAGCTAATTAAGTTTATTTGCATTTAGTGACTTAGATTCGTTTTCTGATAGGTTACAAATCAGCACAGACTACTTAATTGCCAATTTAACCAAAACTTTTTCCAAATTTAAAATTCAGAGGTATAAATGACTATTACTAATTCTAACAAACAAACAAATGAATTTAATGAATATAAAGTACTTAGAGATAAACCGCATTGGCCAGGGCAACCCATGATAGATACTGCTGTTAAATATAGAGATCCTAAGATGCAAGATACTGCGATTGACAGTTCCATTTTCAATGACTCAGATCGCGGTCGAGTTGCTATTTTTATTGATGGTTTAAACCTACTTCACACAGCTTTACAACTCGGCATTGAAATTGATTATCTTAAATTGCTTTGTCGTTTAACTAACAGTTCACGACTGTTGCGTGCTTTTTTCTATACTGGGGTTGATCTAACTAATGAAAAGCAGCAGGGTTTCTTGTTGTGGATGCGACGTCATGGCTATCGTGTTGTTACCAAAGATATAGTTCTGTTAGCAGATAATTTGAAAAAATCAAATTTGAATATAGAGATTGCTGTAGATATGATAAATTTAGCTCCCTACTACGATACTGCCGTCTTAGTTAGTGGGGATGGAGATCTAGCCTATGCCGTGAACGCTGTCAGCAGAATGGGCGATCGCGTGGAAGTGGTTAGTCTGCGAACATCGACCAGCGACAGCTTGATTGATGTTGCTGATTGCTTCATTGACCTCGATAGTATTAAAAAACAGATTCAAAAAGATTCTAATCTAGGCTATAGTTATCGCCCAGCATCCAATTCAAACCTTTAAATTTCAATCTCAAATCCATCACAGTTTATACTAATTACTGCAAAACCTTTAATAGGTTTATGGAGTAAAATAGCAAGCCAGGAAATTATTCTGTGTATTTTGCTTAACCTTAAATAGAGATGGATATTTTAATAGTTGAAGACGAACCAGAAATTGCTCGTTTAATCCAACTTTCTTTAGAAAAAGAAGGATTTTTCTGTCGCATTAGCCGCGATGGCATGAATGCCTTGAAGATGTTTCAAGAGCAACAACCTGATTTAATTATCTTAGATTTAATGATTCCTGGTTTGGATGGGCTGGAAGTTTGTGCCAGAATTCGTCAAAAACCAGGTGCAAAAGATCCTTATATTTTAATGCTCACGGCTAAGGGCGAGGAAATAGATCGCGTTATTGGCTTGTCTACTGGTGCTGATGATTATATGGTCAAACCCTTTAGCCCCAGAGAGTTGGTAGCTAGAGTGCGAGCACTATTGCGGCGTAGTCTCCGCCAAGGAGGACAATATCAGGTCAATCGTACCCAACACTTTATAGTAGATGTAGATCAGCGTACTGCCAGTCGCCAATTGAATTCCCAGCAACCAGAAATTCTGGACTTAACTACCCTAGAATTTAACTTGCTAACCACCTTTGTCAGCAATTCTGGTCGAGTTTGGAACCGTACCCAATTAATTGACAAACTTTGGGGGGATAACTTTTTTGGTGATGAGCGCGTGGTGGATACTCATGTAGCTCGATTGCGAAAAAAGATTGAGCCTGATCCTGCAAATCCCACTTTTATTAAAACTGTTGTTGGGGTAGGCTATAAATTTGAAGATCCCCTGGTGGCCTGAGCGTCATGAAGATAGATCTGCGTTGGGCTAAGTCCTTGCCTTTAGCATCGCGCCTATTTTTCTCCCACTTGGTAGTAATGATGGTGGGAGTAGCTAGTCTGGTCATGATTAGCAAAGTCTCTTCCCCCCGCTTGTTTGTCTTACATTTGGAACGACTAGAAAATCAGGGGTTTGACTTAATTGCTGTCCGTACTAAACTGGTTACAGGATTTGAAATTGCTTGGCGGCGAAGCACTATTTGGTCAGTCTTAGTTGGTACTACCGCAGCTGGAGGATTGAGTTACTGGGTATCCAGGCGGATTATGCTGCGGTTGACTGAGATGGAACAAATTACCCAAAAATTTGCTGCTGGTCAGATGGATGCACGACTACCTCTATCCGACATTCCAGAACTAAATAGACTGGGTGCTAGTTTCAACCGGATGGCGGCCAGTTTAGAAGGGGTAGAAGCGCGGCGGCGGGAACTGATTGGAGATATGACTCATGAACTACGGACACCGCTAACAGTCGTGCGTGGTTACTTGGAGGAACTAGCTGATGGGGAAATTGAAGCGTCTCCTGAGATTTATCAGCGTTTAGCAAAAGAAACTAAGCGCTTAGAGCGGTTAGTGAACGATTTACAAGAACTTTCTAAGGCAGAAGCTGGCTATCTACCAATTAATATACAGCGGGTAAATCTGCGTCCTTTGTTAGAGTCATTAGTGGAGAAATTTAGCGACCAACTATTGGAAGATGGGCCAATTATGCATCTGGAATGTCCATCCGTACTGCCTCCTGTGTTAGCAGATATTGACCGCACAGAACAGGTCTTGGTCAATCTACTTGGTAATGCAGTGCGTTACACTACCAAAGGTTCAATTACCATTCGTGCTGGGACTCAAGGATCTGAACTTTGGATTGCAGTTGTTGATACAGGCATTGGTATTGCTCCAGAGAATTTACCCCATGTATTTGAGCGCTTCTGGCGAGCTGACCAATCGCGCGATCGCCATTCTGGAGGAACCGGCATTGGTTTAACTATCTCCAACCGTTTGATTGAACTGCAAGGCGGTAAAATTCAAGTAGAAAGCGAGTTGGGATCTGGCAGTACGTTTCGATTTTTTCTGCCTTTAGCTTAAGTTGTGTGAAATCTGCTGGAGATCCAAGCGATTGACACAAGGTAGTCACAGCGCTGTTATGTCTAGTTGCTAGTTTGAAAGTATCCAAAATATTGGTTTAGATAATACATGCTGAGATATTAATTTTGTATAAAAAATAAGACTAATATTGCATTTGCATGTAAATCTACTGTTCTAAGTGCAGCTCTAAAGGAGGGAGAAATCTCACCAATTGCTCATTAGGAAACAGTTCCTTGACTTTTAATAAGATGTCTACTTTTATTCTGGCTGGTTTTTTGGTTAGTTTACTTACTGTATCTGGTTACGCTGCGATCGCCTACTTGTTTCCTCATAATCATTCTTAAGACTAAGCAAATTGCAATATCTATCTAAAATAAAGGTTTTTATAACTTTTGGTATAGTTTCTACCCGCCAAAGTAGATTCAAAGCTTTTGCTAAGAAACGCGGATAAAAAAGTGTGAATCTTTGTGCGGAGCTACTAAACCTGGAATAGAAAAATAGTAAAGAGTTACAGTTAAGTAAATTTACGGGCTTAAACTGATTTTCAACTTACCTAACCGACGGCACAAGGCTGTCAAGAGACTCAGTTGGAATTAAACCTCTTCTGTTACCCTGAAGAGGAAAAATAAACTCATAATTTTCAAATACTCTCCAACTGATACACTATGCTTATGATAGGTAGCTGAAGTGTCATACTTAAGTAAGATCACAAGATAGTGTTTGCCTAACTAATACGTTATTAACGCGTGTAGCCTATGAATATTACATCAAATTTCATTCCAGATTTTGAAAGATTATTTAGACAAAAATTACAACTAAATAATTGTAGGCTTAGAAAAAAAAGGAAGGAGAATAATTATGAAATAACCACTCCAGCTAAGGATATATTTTTGATGTACTGGCACGAATTTCCAGAAATTAACTTGATATATCAAGCTGTAGGGGTACGCACAGAGCAAACTGTAGTTTATGAGCGAGCTATCCGTTCCCACATTAAATTTTGTTTGAGCAGTATTGAGGATAACCCTCCTAGTGATCAGCTCCAGGGTTTATAAAAAGAGTTTTTCAGCCTTCTACCAACTACTGACCTTTCTTAGCCATGAATTATTAGTAATGACCAATATCTTGCAAAAAGCACTTTTGCAAGATATTGGTTAAGGGTTATAGAAGAATGGCAAAAGGAAAATCTTATGCCTTTGACCTTTCTCTGACTTGTGTAAGAAGTCTATCCTTTGACATCGCCTTCAACAATTGGGGTAAGGGTGGGTAGTAGCCCACCCTAAAGGATTGCTTACTTGGTAGTACTTTCTGCTGGTACTTCAGTAGCTGTTTTACCAATTAACATTGCGGCATTTTCCTCACTTTCGAGGATACCGAATTCAATCAACAACTCTTCCAACTCTTCCATCTCGATGGGTGTGGGGATGGTGAGCTTGTCATTGCCGATGATCTTCGTAGCCAATGTCCGATATTCGTTACTTTGATTGCTGTCAGGTGCGTACTCGTTCACTGTCATGCGGCGTAACTCAGCGTGCTGCACGATGTTGTCACGAGGTACGTAGTGAATCATTTGGGTGTTCAAGCGTTTTGCCAGGGTCTCGATGAGATCTATTTCCCGGTCAACGTTACGGCTATTACAAATCAGACCACCTAAACGCACGCCGCCAGTGTGAGCATATTTCAGAACACCGCGAGCAATGTTGTTAGCTGCATACATCGCCATCATTTCACCTGAGGTAACGATGTAGATTTCTTGTGCTTTACCTTCACGAATAGGCATAGCGAAACCACCGCATACAACGTCACCCAAAACGTCGTAGCTCACAAAGTCAACATCTTTATATGCACCATTTTCTTCCAAGAAGTTAATGGCAGTGATGATACCGCGACCAGCGCAACCCACACCAGGTTCTGGACCACCAGACTCCACACAAAGGACATCCCGAAAGCCAGTAAGCATTACTTCTTCAAGTTCTATGTCTTCCACAGCGCCTCGTTCAGCAGCCAATTGAAGAACGCTGGTTTGGGCTTTACTGTGTAGCATCAAACGGGTAGAGTCAGCTTTGGGGTCGCAACCGACAATAAGAATGCGTTGACCCATTTCCGCCATAGCGGCTAGGGTGTTTTGAGAGGTGGTGGACTTACCAATACCGCCTTTACCGTAAAAAGCTATCTGTCTGATTTTTGGGTCAGTCATGGTTGCTGTTTTCCTACAATTATTTTGGTGGTGGGTCTTGCCGATTTGTGTGAGACGTTCACGCCTGGTAGTATTGGCACATAGAACTTGCTGGATGCGTTAGCACTTTGTACCCACCGGAGGCGATGCCTACGGCTGGCTTTGCCTACGCAGCACAGCAAAAACAGTTAAAATTCAGAACATATTCACAGGCATATTGCAAATGCCACCAGACTCTCCTAGAAAGCCAGCTGTAGCTTGTTTCTGTAGGATATGGTTCGGGTGTTTGCAGTTCATGCAGAGGAACTCTACATATTAGGGTAAAGAAGCCTTTGCAACTTTGACTGAAGCATTGTCGATTGTTGTAACAGAATCCCAATTGGTTGCTCAAACCTTAAGAGTGGTTACAGTAGGAATTTCAATTTACGCAGAGTTTTCCCCTTAACCACACAACCAACCAAAATTGCAATCCACTCCAAATGGTTGCTACAACTTCCTCGATTTTGCTTATGTCATAGCTGCTGATAACTTCTAATTCCGAGTGCAATCAACCGATATCCCAAAGTACTGAGCAACTGCTGTACTGGCGTTTCTTCCAAGTATTCCTTGAGAATCAATCGGCTCGTGACTGATGTAGGGGAATAAATTCCAGCTCAAAGGTGATAGCTACAGATATTGTGCTGATATAGTTATCAGCAACCTCTGAGACTACGACTTGGGAAACATCTTGGTGACTTTTGACAGTATGGTTAAATTCCTGGATATTATGGAACGATACCTACTTTTATTGAAGTTTTCGTTCCTCAAATATGCAACTGCTGAAACTTAGTTTGCGGTTATAAGTGGTTGCTTTTGCTTGCACTAAATAATTAAACAGTTTCTGATTCTTATTTGCTTGCCAGACTTTACTAAGAGTCTTTCTTCCCAGACTCAAAGAGTAATCGCATCTGGTGGATAATGCTAGCTATGTTAGCCAACTCTTGCTGGCTCATACCCAGTCAAGTTCTGATTAACTTCAATTTCTTACGAAGCTTAATATCTGGCTTCATTGGGCTTTGTGTTTTCGCTACAAAAAATCATAGCGAATTGAAGTGGATTTACCAGAGCACAAGAAGCATATTAAGCCCGCTTCAGTTTTTTTGAAGTCTTTTTGTGCTTTTACTTTTTTGATTCCTATAACAACCATAGCATAGATATCGCTAAATTGTTTTACGATTTGCAAAAGTTGCTTGCATTTTAAATCTACTTATATTCTCAGCGAAACAGAATTATTTCCTGCCTTAAAAATCAGTTAAAAATGTATTTAAGTTTGCTATATATAAAATTAATTAAGTAACAACCGCCTCCGAAATAACAGATACACAGGCATTTACCAAAGGTAATAGCGGCCCTAATTGCTCTTGACCATTAACAGCTAAATCGCTGTGACATAAATAAACTTTTTCAGATACACGAGATAGCAAATCTGCCAAAATTCTTCGTAGTCGTTGTTCCTCTGCAAATTTCTCATCTTCTGCTGTCCAAGGTTCACCTAACCTTTCTTGCAGGAAAAACGGCGCACCAAACAATGTCGCCGCACCACCTTTTGCCCATAACGGTGAACCAGCATCTAGCCAGAAATGCCAGCGGTGAAATCGTCTACTAGAGCGGTATTGGAAGATTGTGGCTAAGGTGACAGCCTTTTTGGCTGCTCCGATGGGGCGTACAGGATAGGGGTTGGCGGTGATGGTACCACGCCGCAGCAGTTGAATAAATTCGTTAATGGTGGCGTCAGGTGTCTTCTCCACTGGGTCAATTTGTCGTAACCTAGTGTCAATTTCCCAGTAGTGTTGGGCGGTTTCTAGCAATTCCCGCAGTGCTGCTAGTTGGTGATATGGAAGATTATTGCCATTCCACAAAAAGCGCTGAATTGCCCTATCTAAAAGGGAAATAGGACTAGGAATCAGACGCAGTTCTTGTTGCGATCGCTGTTGTTCTACCCACTGCAATATATCATTATAGGCTGTGGTAGCTGCATAACCGATTCTATCCCAGCGCTCGAACACTGACACTGGAAGCAAGTTTGGGCGCTCAGGATGGGGTACAAAGCAGTAATCGGCAATTAACCCAGCACGTACCGGGTCAATATCAGTGCTGAGTTGTGTTAGCGGATAGCTATGGTTGAGCCAGTGCTGAGTTATAAGTTCTGAGGAGTTTTCTGGTGCTTTTTGCCGTCTACTCAAGACGACGAGCATCTCAGCCACGGCATCTCGATCAACTAAGCGTCCTAAACCAGGATAAACTAGCGCCAGCATCGTTAACAAAGCGCGGATAACGGGCGAACTAATCAGGGGACGCTGGTCGTTGAGCGATTCTACCTGGATGTTTTGCTTAGTAAGTATTTCTACTAGAGTATAACGAGCGATCGCATCTAAACCAGGTGCAATAATCACCACTTCTTCTGGTTCCACTTGTCCGGATTTGATAGCATCAGCAATTACTTCTGCTGTTTGCCGCAATAGTTGAGCACGGGACGTGGTTTGAATTGACTGCACTGTCTCTGGTAAGCTTAATAGCACCATTGGTTCTGTGACTAGTTCCACCATTGGCGTCGCCAGTCTATCTGCAAGGGCCTCTGGAGGTGGGCCAGTGAGCGTTTCTAGCCGACAACGCCCTGCTAATCCTTCTAGGTAGTTGGGGTCTGCTCCCAATCCTAGTCGCACTGCACCATCGGGATTGTAGCTAAACGCCCCTACTGCACCTTGATCTAACAGCAACTCAAACAGGTGACGTGCTACGCCAGGATAATCATCCACATCATCAGCCAGTACTGCTTGATAACGTTTAGTTAAATGCTGCTGGTAATTGCGATCGCTTAACAAGTGCTGACTATAAAGTTCAGTAATAATCCCATAAGTCAGCAATCCTCTCTCTAAACACCAGTTGCGCCAATCTAGCAGCAAAGACGCCAGGAATTCTGGCTCTAGGTTTATGGCATTCTCCTGTAAACCTTTTTGCAAAATTTGGGCAATATCTTCGCAAGGTGTACCACTGTAAGCTGCTAATTGCAATAAGTCTAGGATGCGACGCACCAAACGAGACTCATTTACTCCCGCAATACGTAAAATTTCTTCGTCTAATTGGGAACGCCAGAGTTTGGTTGCCAATTCTTGCTCAGTTTCTGGACGCAATCTGACTGGAAATTGTGCTTTCAGGTTTAACGACTGAATCAGCAACGGCCAAAATAGAATAATTTCATCCTGAAAAAAACCTAGCGGCGTCTTAGCACGAACCGGATATTTTCCTAAAGTATTTGTAACAATTTTATTTCCTAATTCTCGACGATTGTCATCATTAGCAGCTAAGACTAAAACTCCCGGTTCTGGTGGCTGAAGAGCCGAAAGTTTTGGTGGATAACTACCTTTTTCCTGACCTAAATTTTTAGTATAAAATGATTCAATATATTTGTTTTTAGTTTGCACCCAACTACAAAATTGCTCTACCAAGCGAGCAGTCTTACCACTGCGGCTAGTACCAACAATCCAAACTGAATGAGAAACCACAAAACTTCTCCTTGTAGATTTGTTACTATACCTCATGCGTTAACTTAGGGTTAAGAATCACCAAAACATGCTGGATGATTGTCTGCGATGAAAAACTCTGTTTTTAGCCAAAAAATTTACCATTACTTGCTGGCTGCTTACCGTTGGTATTTACTGACACCAGAGCGTTCTCTAGATGAAGCTTACCAGGCGGCATTGAAGATTAAAGAAATGGAAGGCAAGCATTTCAATGGTAATAAAATAGACATTGACCCAGCCAGGTACAGCAACAGCGTGATGGATTATTTTGAGTCAGACCTGAAAAAGCTATTAAAACTTGCCAGGATGAGGCTTACAGAGTTTAGAGCAAGCCGTTGGATCTTAAACGAAGAGAATCAAAGAGCTGCCCAAAAAGCAGGTATAGAATATCCCAATCCTTCTTTGGTTTTAGAAAAGCTAAACTTCATTGATCAAGTTATATCAAAATACACCATATTTAATGAGCCAACAACTTCTCCAAATTTAGTTCCTAAACCCCAATTTTTACCAGATGAATCGGCGATTACTCCACCATTACCGCTAAAAAAGCCAACTCCAGACTTGGAGAAAAAGCCACGGCGCAAAGCCGATACAATGGGGATTTTACCCCGTTCAATTTTAAGTACCATAACTCGTTTACAAGTTGAATTAGACCCCAATTCTGAACAAGACGTAGTTCAAAACTTTCGTCAGACTCAAAGAAGAACAATAATATCTATTAGATTTATCTTACTTTTAATTATAATACCACTTCTAAGTCATCAAATAGCAAAAGCTTTCATAGTAGGGCCAGTTATCGATCATTTTAGAGGCTCTGAACAAGTGCAAGTATTCCTAAACTTTGAGATGGAAGAAGAAGCACTAGAAGAACTGCAAACATTTGAAGAGAAAATTAAGTTTCAAACTCTCATTAGCAATGCACCTCCACTATCTCCTGAGGAGATTGAAACCGAGCTAAAAGAGAAAGCTAGCGAGATTGCTAAGGAGTTTCGTGGCGAAAGCTCCAATGCCATCAAAAATGTTTTTTCAGACATTTTTTCTGTTGGAGCTTTCATCTGGCTTTTAATCGCCAGCAAGCCTTCTATTACGGTAATCAAAGATTTTTTTGATCATATTGTCTATGGTTTGAGTGACAGTGCTAAGGCATTTATTATTATTTTGTTCACTGATGTCTTTGTAGGATTTCACTCTCCTCATGGTTGGGAAGTCATTTTAGAAGGTTTATCACGCCATTGGGGATTACCAGCTAATCGAAGTTTTATCTTCTTATTTATTGCTACATTTCCAGTGATTTTAGATACGATTTTCAAATATTGGATATTCCGATATCTGAACCGGATATCACCTTCAGCAGTCGCTACCTATCGTAATATGAATGAATAATAAGAATGGGGAATGGGGAATGGGGAATGGGGAATGGGGAACTGGGGAATGGGGGCTGAGTAAGAATTTTCTTAAACTCTATTTTGTAGATGAAAAAGACACTTGCAGCGATCGCTATCAGCATACCTGTGATTCTGTCGGTTTTTCTGGTACGTATGCAATCTTTAATGCATCAGGAACTTAGTTCGCCAGAATGTCGTGTGAAAAAGTGGGATATACCAACGTCCTTTACTATCCAAAATCAAGATGCATCTACTCCAAAATTAAAAGCACCCCCAGTATTGATCCAACGGTTACCAGTTACTTGTTGTCAAGGTGACGCCTCTTGTCTGGATGAGTTGATCTATGGGAAAAAAAACAGTCAATTACCAAATAAAAAGGCATTGTTGACAGCTATTGATCACAGTCTGCAATATCTACAAACAGCTAATGCTATTGCTGCTTACCAAAGATATCAAGTAACTGGAATTACACGCGATCGCGTGCTAAATAGTTTGAAAAGATTTCGTGAATTGCTATTAAAAACTAATTCTGCAACTGAATTACATACAGCCATAGAACGAGAGTTTATCTTTTACCAATCAGTCGGTAAAGATACTAAAGGTGGGGTTTTATTCACTGCTTATTATGAACCGCTTTATGCAGCTAGTCGCTTTCCTACAGCAGAATATCGCTATCCTGTTTATCGATTACCTCCTGATTTAGACTCTTGGACTAAGCCTCATCCTACACGCCAAGAGTTAGAAGGAGCAGACGGTTTGCAAGGTGCAAAAGGTAAGCTGCGGGGATTAGAGTTGTTTTGGTTTCGCGATCGCCTTGAACCATATTTAGCTCAAATTCAAGGTTCTGCGCGACTTCAACTAACTGATGGGACTCAGACAACAATAGGCTATGCTGGCAATACTGCTTATACCTACAAAAGCATTGGGCGAGAATTGGCGAACGATGGCAAATTACCTTTAGAAGGTATGACTATGCCAATTATTCTCGACTATTTCCAGAAGCATCCCCAAGACTTAAATATTTATATTCCGCGCGATCGCAGTTTTGTTTTTTTTCAAGAAAATCATGGGAACCCAGCGCAAGGTTCTATCAATGTACCAGTCACAGCAGAGCGTTCCATCGCCACAGATAAATCTCTTATGCCTCCTGGTGCTTTAGCCTTGATTCGTGCTTCTTTCCCCTTTGCTAATACTAATGGAAAAATGGAGCATCGAATTGTGAGTCGCTATGTTCTTGACCAAGATACCGGAGGTGCAATTAAAGGTGCAGGTAGAGTAGATTATTTTTTAGGTACTGGTAAAGTAGCAGGCGATCGCGCTGGCGTTACAGTCAGTAATGGACAATTATTTTATCTTTTACTCAAGCCGAAAAATTAAATCTAATTTAACGTGAATTCAACGGTTCATGTAGTAACCGCCTAATTAGCGTAAATATTGAAACCTCTCCCTGGTTTTACTATGCAAAACCGTCCCTCTCCGAATCGGAGAGGGACAGACTTGAACTTTAGTTCAAGACAGGGAGAGGTTTGTCGAACTCACGTTAATTTAAGTCCTGAGTTCTATTTATCTAACATTTTCTAGATTGTGATTTGATGCTTCTAGGTTAAACATATTGCCATGCTTTTCTCATAATAAGTAAGCTGCTTAAATGCATTACCAGAGATGATTGATTTTAAAAAATTCTGGGGGTTTAAGTCCCCCGCAACTAACAAGCGGCAAGTTTTGTGGTGGGGTTTAAATCCCCGTTGCAAAACTTAATTACGAATTACGTTGGCATAGCCTGCTGGAAGCATTATTACGAATTACGAATTATTTTAACTTGCTGCCATAGAGTATCAACAGTCACAAATTCATAACCTTGTCGTAGCAGTTGAGGAATGAGGATTTTGATTGTGGCTGCAACATCTTGTCCACCGCAAGCACCATCATGCAATACAATCAGTGAGCCGTTTTTAACCTGCTCGGTAACTCGCTGCACTACTGTAGTAACACCCGGCCGCACCCAGTCTTCTGGTACAACGCTCCACATCACGGCTCTGTAATCCCACTGAAGAAATAATTTTAAAGTTGCAGGTGTAAATAAACCGTTGGGAGGACGGACATCGCGTATCTGTTCAGGTTGTAAGTTGCAGGCATCATAGATTGCAACTTGGGTTTTTTCTAGACTGTCCCTGAGGTCAATTGGGGAAAGCATGGGAAAAGAGCGATGATCATAGCCATGCAATCCTATCCAGTGTCCGCGATCGCTGACTGCTTTGGCGATCGCTGGTGAACGATTGACGCAAGCACCCAACCAAAAAAAGCTGGCCTTAATGTTGTAGCGGTCTAAAACTGCCAATACTTGCGGCGTGTACTGAGGATGAGGGCCATCATCAAATGTTAGTGCGATCATTTTGGAATTGCGATCGCCACCCCAAAGACAGTTGGGAAACGTTGGTTGGAGAACACGGTAAAAAATCGGAAAAAAGGGCGCTAGCTGCATCTTTGCTTTGAGGATCTTGTTCTGGAACGCAAGCTTAGTTTTCTGTTTACGGGCATTCTATGTGTTGCGTGACCTATATTTTATCGTGACATTTACCTGCGCTGCTAGAAGATGGGATTCGGGTTTCTGAGTTTCTGAGTTGTGCGGGTTGCACTGGAAAGATGCAATGCGATCGCTACATTACGTACTTGTTTTTTAATCCTGCAAGTCTATATCATCTTCCAATTCTTCAACAGCGTCCGAGTAATTGAACATGAAGACAAACTTGTTTTTAGGTAGAATCAACGTTGGAAGATAAAGCGGTTGATTATCCCAACGTTCTTTATTTTCACCTTTTTCATACATGAGCAAAAGAGTAGGAACATTTGGGTACTCAGTTTTAGGTTTATTCAGCACCCTAGCATTGATAAAACCAAAGCCTCCCCATGCAGACGGCTCTTGTCTTGTCAATTCTAGCCCCTTACCCGTTTTTCCTCGAACAACATTGAGCCGTCCCTTGGAGATATCTTGTGTCTTCATTTGAACAAGCAAGTCTTTAACTCTGTCATCTTGCCAGGGATATCCTGGATAATAGTGGCTTTTTATACAAGAAAGAATTTTGATGAGAAAGTCAAGTTCTACTTCGTGATACTCGCCTTTCTCACCTATACTCTCGTAACTAGCTAGTAGCTTATCTAACTCTTCTATATCTTTTCTAATTTCCGAGGCTTTCCACAAAGGAGCGCGAGGAAAAATATGTGAGCCTGGAATAAAAGCATTAATTGCTGCTAGATTCAAGACATTAGAACGAGTTGCCTTGAGTGTGGGGCCTACCCAAACTGGCGTAATCTGAATATTATTAGGATCGTCTCCAATCGCCTGACGCATTCCTTCATCAGCTTCATGAATTGCTCGGAAATCTTCTAAAATATGCTGAGGTAAAAAAAGGCGAGTCACATCAAGTAGTTCCTGACGATAACCAAACATTCGTGCGTGCTGATGAACTGTATCCATCGTCTTTTGCTTGGCATCACGAAGATAGTAAGTCACCATCAATCCGTCAATAGTGACACCACGTCCAAGCCTATTACCTCCTATAAGAATATTCATTCCTGGGCTATACTTTAGCTCTTTGTCTGGGTTATTAGCATTAATAACTTTTGCCCTAACACTTTGTAGCTCAGGTTTTAATTCTTCAATAAGTTGGTTTATAGACGGTAGATTGAGCGCTGTTTTCCTTAATTCTTTATAAGCTTCCTCAAGACACTTTAATGCCTCTTTTTGTTTCGTGATAGAAGATTCTCCACAAATAGCTTGATCAATATCTAAAACCAAACTACTAATAATTTCTTCTAAATTTTTGTGGTTGTCTTTCTTGTAACATATATGAGCTAAAAAAGAATATTTAGCATCTTCACTCCCTGATTGCATCTTGTAAATTGACCCAAGGAAGAAGCAGCACAGAGCTAGTTTAAGACCACTAGGAATATCCCAGTTATTGCTAGGATTCTCTCCTTCCTGTTTTTTTAAGCGATCTAATTCTTCAGCTTGAACTGTGCAGGAATATAGGCTATTTTCTTCAAAGAATAAGTCACCTCCCATATAACTATTACCTGGCTGAGGGAGAGCCGCACAGAAAACTGGTTTGCAGGGATGATCGAGATTTTGCAGCAGAAGGCTTTGAGGAGTTGCAGTAATTTGTATATATATATGATTAGCTACCTCTTTACGAATATCGCCAATTTTGACAAAAATTGAGCTATCTGGAACTGTAGCTTTACCTTTCTTACTCTGTTTTGCTTCATTTGTATTCAAACTAGCATTGTCAGCTTCATCATCAAATATGAGAGTGGGTACACTACTGGCTTTAGCAAACTTGAGAACTTGAAGAAGGTTATCTAAGTGGCGTACATTCTTTGTAGATACTAAAACAACTCCTCTTGTTTTGATATAGGGAATCAATTTACTTTCAGCAAAGTCTTTTGGTCTATCATTTCTCCATTCTTCCCAATTAAAAACAACAGGCCCACCTTTAAGTTGATTGACAAAACGATCAGCAGTTTGTTTACCTAGCCACGTATTATCAGAAGTCAACACAATGAAACAACGGAAATGGTTAGCCTGAGCAAGTGCTAATGTAGCAATAGTAGTATTAGTTTTACCGCTTTGGACTTTGCCATAAATTAGTCCGGTAGTACCATCAGCTATTTTTCCCTTGTGAGGCTGACTAACAATACCTGTACCTGTAGTACCAACATCACCATAACCAAAAGTTGTCGAGTAGACATCAACGCAATTCTGGACGACTTCAACAGCAGTTTGTTTCAATTGCTCTGCTGCTGTATCCCCAATTTTGCTTTTAAGTCTGTCAATAACCTTATTAATACAATATCCATCCGTTGCAATATCTATCTTACTCATCGGTGTTGTCTTAGTTGGAAAAAAGTACACGAGGCCAGTCATTCTGAGGGACTGTCTGATCCATCTGTTGTCTACCTGGGCCACTTATATGATAACTACCATGTGTCTTGCGAGACATAGATATATGCTGACCTGCAATAGCTGCATCTTTGTCCAATATATTCCAAAGCCTTTGCTGAGAAATGCAACAAATACCGTCTTTGTGACAGATGAATGCCAAAAATACGGAAATACTGTGGTATTTACTATGCAGAGTATCCAAGGCTAATTCTTCTTGACTGCTTAAGGTAAAAGACCAGGCAGATTTGGGTTTTTTGGAAACCTTAAAGAGAATAGCCGATTTACTGCTATCAGTTTCAACTAGGTAGATCGAAGTATGTATCCAAGATACATGAGTTATTTTGATACTCTCTCCATGATCAATTAGCCGCAAAAATGCAGCACCATGAAGAAGTTCCTGATCATTGATCATAGAAATCTATGCAAGGTCAGTTAAGGGAGATAAATACAGTCTGGTTAGTTATTTAAACAGCAAAATCATTACTCTTAAGTAAATCATTATATTAAATATGTTACTTATTTAACATATTCTTGCGTTATTGCTTCACCTTCTTTGCAGTGGAGGAATAGCGATAGTAGTCTTCATTCTCTATGCCCATATTCAGAAAGGCGGTTTCAGATATTGCTTGATAGTATCGTCGCAAAGGTTAACGATTGGCTCAATTTATTGTGGGTTGCCTACCACTACTACTTATTGCGATCGCGCTAAAAGTGGAAATAATTTGAGATGTATTGCAAGTCATGTTTGTAACAAAATCTGTAACAACAACATTGTTTTAGCTTTTATTCGTCTAGATTGATGACAAATCTCAGGGAAATCCCGGAATTATGGGGTAATGCTGCTTAAAGATATACGCGATTATCAAATTCTATTTTTGGGCTTGTTCTTAGTTCTGGGAATTAGTACGAGAGACTGGACGCTGCGACCAGAGTTGATTGGGGTGGCGATCGCTACTTGTTTAGCAACGCAATGGATATTGTCATTGGTCACTAGCAAAGAACAAATGATCAATCTCCGCAGTGCCCTAATTACTTCTTTCGGACTTAGCTTGCTTTTGCGGGCAGATCACTGGACAACAATGGCAATAGCCGCAGCAAGTGCGATCGCTAGCAAATTTCTCTTCCAAGTCGGTGATAAGCATTTCTTCAATCCTGCCAATTTTGGGATCATTACTGCCTTAGTTCTGACACCCGATGCTTGGGTTTCGCCAGGACAGTGGGGCGAAGAGTGGTGGTATGGGCTGTTATTTGCCGGGACTGGCGGGATGATTTTGCAGCGAGTCGGTCGCTGGGACACCACAGCAGCTTTTTTGGGTGCATATTCTTTGCTGGAGGCGATTCGCAACCTCTGGCTGGGTTGGACTTGGGATGTTTACTGCCATCGTTTAATGAGCGGGTCTTTGCTACTGTTTGCCCTATTTATGGTTACAGACCCCCGGTCTATCCCCAATGCTCGAATTGGGCGTGTGGTTTGGGCGTTATGCATCGCCATCTTGACTTTTATTCTGCGAAATTATTTCTTTGTCTCCACCGCAGTTTTCTGGGCACTGTTCGCCCTGGCCCCGTTGACCATACTCCTAGATTTTCTCTGGTTAGACGCACGATTTTCTTGGTCAAAGGAGAGAGCAGGGGAAGCAGGGGAAGAATTCCTAACTCCTCGCTCCCTTGTACAGACGCGATTAATCGCGTCTCTACTTAGGACTTATTTATAGAGGTATAAAATGAAGCTTTTTCGATTATTGATGCCATTACTGCTGGCGCTTGTAGCTGTGCTGTGCTTTACGCCCGCAGCTTGGGCATTTTGTGGATTTTATGTAGCCAAAGCTGATACAAAACTGTATAACAAAGCTTCTCAGGTGGTGATTGCGCGGGATGGCGATCGCACAGTCTTAACAATGGCAAACGATTTTCAAGGCGAAGTCAAAGATTTTGCAATGGTGATACCTGTACCGACGGTGCTACAAAAAGAGCAAGTTCGTGTAGCTGAACCTAAGATTATCGAACGCCTGGATGCTTTTAGTGCGCCGCGATTAGTAGAATATTTTGACTCCGACCCCTGCGAACCAGTTTATGATCGGGCAATGCAATCAGCACCAGCACCAACAGCAGCAGCAAATGAAGCAGGGAGAGCGAGAGGCGATCGCAGCTTAGGTGTCACAATCGAAGCACGTTTCAACGTCGGCGAATACGACATTCTCATCCTGAGTGCTAAAGAATCTGGCGGACTGGAAACTTGGCTCAAACGCAACGGCTACAAAATTCCCAGAGGTGCCAAACAGTTACTTCAGCCCTACATTCGCTCCTCAATGAAATTCTTTGTCGCCAAAGTCAACCTGGATAAATTTGAGCAATCTGGTTACCAATTCCTGCGTCCGCTGCAAATTTCTTACCAATCACCCAAGTTCATGCTGCCCATTCGTTTGGGTATGATCAATGCCACAACTGAGCAGGATCTGATTGTCTATATCCTCTCGCCCAAAGGAGAGGCTGAAATCACTAACTACCGAACGGTGAAAATTCCCTCCAACACCAATATTCCTTTGTTTGTGAAAGATGAATTTGGTGAATTCTACAAGTCCATGTTCCAAACTGCCTACACCAAAGAAGACAAGAAAGTTGGTTTCTTAGAATATGCTTGGGATATGGGTAGTTGCGATCCATGTTCTGCCGAGCCTTTGACCCAAGAAGAACTCAAACAAGCAGGCGTATTTTGGCTGGATGATAATTCTGCAAGCAATGTGCCAGTACCTCCCGGCTTTGGTCGTTCCTTTCCTACTAATAATGTCTTCATCACCCGTCTGCATATCCGCTACACCCGCGACAAATTCCCTGAAGACCCGACATTCCAACAAACTTCCAATAGTGAATCTTTCCAAGGGCGTTATATTTTACAACACCCATTTACTGGGGAACTCCAGTGTCAAGCAGGCAGAGAATACAAACGGTCTTTGCCCAAGCGTTTTGAACAAGAGGCGCAAACTTTGGCTAAGTTAACCAACTGGAATATCCAAGATATTCGCAACAAAATGAAACTGAGTGTAAGTAACTTGACATATTCCTGGTGGGATAATTTCTTGTCCTGGTTAGGATTATAGTTAGCTCACAAAGGAGAAGAAGAACCTAGGTAATTCAGTAGACTTCTTGCAAAAATCCGAATAAAACCAAAAATAACCACAGATGCTCATCTGTGGTTATTTTTGGTTCGATTTAACAAATCTCGACTTATGCAATAAGTCTAGTATTTATACGCCATTAATGGTGTTCTTCCCTCCTGTCTAGAGTTATTTTTTGTTAGAAAAAGTAAAAAAAAATCTAGTATCGCGACGAAGGGTAATTTTTTAGGGCGTTGTTATACGCAATACTAAAGGATATTCTTGCTTTCTTTGCCAAGATTGCCATGGTTGAATTCGATGAACAGCTACGCTGCTTAGTTGCCCAAGCCTGTGGAAACCCACTCGGAAGCCCTCAGCGTCAGAAGCTGCTCACGCAAATTATTCGCTTGACAGCACCTAAACTCTGGAGGGAAAACACCCCCTACTATCAAGACGCCCTACAACAAACTTGGTTATATTTCTGCCGCAACGTTTGTGAAGGGATGACAGGTCAAATTTATGACCCTACTTATGGTAGTGTTGTCACTTGGCTAAATGCTTACCTAAAACGCAGATTACAAGACTTTTATCTCAACCAGCACCGGGAACAAGTTACAACAGTCCCTCTGCGGCTTCACCAGTCGAAGTCGGGTGAAAACAGCGAAACCATTGACCCTGTAGATAACCTACCTGCAACCCCCCAAGTACCTCCCATTTTGGAAAACTTGGAGATATGGGCTAACACAGATTCAGACGGAGAACTACGCCGTACTTTCATTAAAGGGCGTCCAGACGTGAACTGTCAGGTGTTAATTCTCAAACGCTTACCGCCGGAAGTTGGCTGGAAAGAATTGTCTGAGGAATTTAAGCTTTCAATTCCGACATTGAGCAGTTTTTATCAACGTCAGTGTCTACCGCGCTTACGGAAATTTGCGGAGTTAGAGGGCTTATTATAACAAATCAGATTATGGAAGCACAGGGATAGGTGAAAAATACTAGCCCTTTAAAGGTGGGGAAAATGTTGGTCAAGAAATTCTCTTTAACTTCTTTACTCTGTTTTCTCTGTGCTTCTGTGGTTTTAAAGTAATCTATTTAACCAAAAAAGCACAGAGAGCGCTGAGAAAAACAACAGATTTTACGAGTAATCATGAAAGGGCTAGTGAGAGATACTAATGGTGAGATTATCTTGATAGCCCAAATAGCTACAGTCAATCCTGTGTGTTTCTGGTTATCACTCACCTCTTGCCATGCCCATGACTAAAACAACTAGGCTTTCTGGTGCGAATTATCTAAAAATTCTCAGGCAAAAAGCAAAAGGCAAGACTTTTTACTTTTTACGTTTGCCTTTGTACTTTTTAATGGCTTTGCTATTCATCCTCAGTTCACCCGTGCTGGCAAAAGTTCCAGGTGCGCTCAACTCTTCATCCCAGGTAATCAACAGTGTTACTTCCACGTCTGCACTACAACAAGGTAAAGTTTTATTCGACGCTGGTAACTTTGCTCAAGCTGTGGACGTATTGCAACAGGCAGCCCAAGAATACAATCAGCAGGGGGATAACCTCAGATTAGCAGTCACCCTGAGTAATCTTTCCCTAGCTTACCAGCAACTCGGTGGCTGGACTGAGGCACAGCAGGCAATTACAGACAGTTTGAATTTGCTCAAAGCACAGGATAAAAACCAAAATCTGCAAGTATTTGCCCAATCACTGGATATTCAAGGTCGTTTGCAACTGGCAATGGGAAAGGCAGAGTTAGCTTTAGCAACTTGGCAGCAAACAGAAGAGGTTTACAGGAAAGCAGAAAATAAAAGCGGTATAGTGCGATCGCAAATCAATCAAGCACAGGCGTGGCGAACTCAAGGATTTTACCGCCGTGCCGTAGAAACATTGAAAAAAGTAAATAAGACATTACAATCTCAACCAGATTCTATAGAAAAAACAGTAGGATTGCGATCGCTAGGTGATGCTCTCCAGGTAGCAGGAGATCCGGAAATGTCCCGCAAAGCACTTGAGCAAAGTCTTTCAATTGCTCAACGACTGCAATCAAACGCTAATATTGCAGCAAGTCTATTCAGCTTGGGGAATAATGCCCGTAATGCCCATACACAAGAGCAAAAACAACAGGCGATCAACTATTATCAACAAACAGAAATAGTATCTCCCTCCCCTTTGACAAAAGTCCAGGCAAAACTGAATCACCTCAGCTTACTCATTGAAGATAAACAATTAGCACAAGCCCAAACTCTATTACCATCGATTCAATCCCAACTTGAGCAACTTTCTCCCAGCCGTGCTGCTGTCTACGCTAGGATTAACTTTGCCCAAAGCTTAACGAAATTTCCAAGTAGAAATTCTAACTCAAAACTCAAGACTCAGGATGTAGCAGTATTACTTGCCAAAGCTATTGAGCAATCCCGCAGTTTAAGCGATAAGCGTGCAGAAGCTTATGCGTTGAAGAGTTTGGGCGGTTTATACGAAAAAACTAGACAGTGGTCAGAAGCGCAAAACCTCACCCAGCAGGGATTACTTTTGTCACAGGCCAGCAATGCACCGGACATTACCTATGCGTTGGAGTGGCAATTAGGTAGATTGCTCTGGGCACAAAAAGATATCAAGGGAGCGATCGCGGCATATGATACTGCTGTGGAAACTCTTCAGGATCTCCGCAGTGACCTAGTGGCAGTCAATCAGGACGTACAATTCAACTTCCGGGATACCGTAGAACCTGTTTATCGAGAGTCAGTAGAATTACTGCTGCAATCTCAACAAGGAAAACCGGATAGACAAACTTTAGAGAAAGCACGTCAGCAGATTGAAGCACTGCAACTAGCAGAATTAGACAACTTTTTTCGGGAAGCTTGTTTACAAGGTCAGAGAGTGCCGCTTGATCAAGTCGTAGATCAAAATAATCCCACCGCTGCCATCCTTTATCCAATTATTCTTCCTAACGAACTCCAGGTAATTATCAAAATTCCCAAACAACCTCTGCGGCATTATAGTACCAAAATTGGCCAAGCAGAAGTAGAAAAAATTATTACGGAACTGCGAAAAAACCTTGTCAATCCCACTGCTACCAAAGCTGTCGAAATCCAATCGCAACAAGTTTACAACTGGTTAATTCAACCCATTGAATCAGAACTACAAGCGAGTGGGGTAAATACCTTAGTGTTTGTCCTAGATGGAGCATTACGCAATTTACCAATGGCGGCTCTTTACGATGGTAAACAGTATTTGGTGGAGAAATATGCGATCGCTCTCAGCGTCGGTCTGCAACTTCTCGACCCCAAGCCTCTAGTAAAACAGCAGCTAAAAGCCCTAACTGCTGGGCTAACTCAGCCTCCAGCAAATTACCCCAACTATGCTCCTTTACCTGCCATCAAATCTGAATTCAACGGCATTACCGAAGCCGGAATATCAACAACCAGTCTCCTGGATGGGCAATTCACCAGCAAAAAACTAGAAAGTGAAATTAATACCGTTTCATTTAACGTAGTGCATTTAGCAACTCACGGTCAGTTTAGTTCCTTGGCTGAAAACACCTATATTCTGGCTGCTGATGGGCCAATCAAGGTCAAAGATTTTGATAGTTTTCTACAAAGACAGGATAAAACCAGAGTGGAACTATTAGTTTTGAGTGCCTGCGAGACAGCAGCAGGAGACAACCGTGCAGCGCTCGGTCTTGCAGGAGCATCTGTACGAGCGGGAGCACGTAGCACCCTGGCATCTCTATGGCAAATTGATGATGAATCAACAGCCCTGTTTGTCACTGCCTTTTATCGAGAACTCCAAGGTAGCAAGATTACCAAAGCTGAAGCTCTCCACCGTGCCCAGCTAGAACTGCTGAAACATCCCAACTATAAAGCACCAAGCTTTTGGTCTGCCTATGTGCTAATTGGCAATTGGTTGTAACTTTTTACTGCTGGTATATCCTTTTTCAGCTTACCTGCAAACACTAATTAAACAGTCAAAATAATTCATAATTATTACCCCACGCATTCAGGCGCTTGCTTTGAAATATTGATAAGTGCGAAAAGTACGGTCTTGTTGCTCTACCCAAGAGGAAAAACTTTTGAACAGAGAGCATTTTTTGTTTCTCTATTGATCAATCCTGCGGTTTTCACCTTAAATTATTATGAATTAATAATTATTTGGTCAGCGAACTTGGACTTTTTGTAGAGTAGTTTATTTTTATTGTCTGACTTAGAGGATACTTATCCTGTATGGATAAATTACACCTTCAGCAGATGCTTGAAAGTATTTACCAAGAACTACTTCCTCGCTTACAAATTGAGAGTGTCAATCCCCATAACCCAGTAAAAGTATACTATCTTCCAGAACCCTGGCGGCTTCTCGGTACGGGAAACTACGCTGCTGTCGTTTATCACCCTGACCATCCAGACCGAGTGGTTAAAATTTACGCACCCGGTCGCCCAGGCTTTGAAGAGGAAGTGGAGGTTTACCGTCGCTTAGGTTCTCATCCTGCTTTTTCTGAATGTTTCTACGCCAAAGAAGGCTTCTTAATTTTGAAGCGGTTGTATGGAGTTACCCTTTACAACTGTGTACACCTTGGTCTACGTATCCCAAAACAGGTTATACAAGACATTGATGAAGCTCTGGATTATGCGCGTAATCGTGGTCTTTACCCCCATGACATTCACGGTCGCAATGTCATGATGCACGAAGGTAGGGGATTAGTCGTAGATATCTCAGATTTCCTCGATGAACAGAGCTGCTCGAAGTGGAATAACCTGAAAAAAGCTTATTACTGGCTATATCGCCCTCTTTTGTATCCACTGCGGTTAAGAGTGCCCTACTCTGTTTTGGATATCGTCCGCAAGGGCTATCGTTTAGGAGCTTTGTTTAAATCATTCTGCCATCGATTAGTTCAGATATTACCTTATCGTTAATCTTTAAACAATTGACGACGCACCAAAAACTCAATCAAAGTGAAGACACGCAAAGCAATTTCAACAAGAGCGTTGTTTGGCATGGTTTCAACGAAAATACCGCAGACTCGTTGTTCTATGGGAAAGGTTAGTTGCATACCAAAAACCCTGTAGAGACGCGAAATTTCGCGTCTCTACGACCATCATTTTTATCTTGACAGACTACTAGTTTTTGCAACACAACCTTAATAGGTATATGATGATTTGGGTCATTGATAAGTGTGATTTAGATTATTTAGTGGAGAAATAAGAATACCCTAAATTGCTCTCCTTCCCCAATCACTAGTCCCGCCTCTATGTTCAACCTGAATCGTCGTCAGTTTTTATTGCGGAGTACTCTCGCGATCGCCGCAACTGTAACCTACGATCAAGTACAAGCCCAAAAACCAACTTCCCCTGGCGCTTTACCCAAAGGATTGCCGCGTCGAAAAGTACTCATTGTCGGTGCAGGTATTTCCGGTTTAGTGGCAGCGTATGAATTAACAGCAGTTGGTCATGATGTCACCATTTTAGAAGCCAGGAAACGTGTCGGTGGTAGAGTGTTAACTCTGCGAGGAGCCTTTCAAGGAAAGGATTTAGAAGAACTTGGAGCGGCTAGAATCCCATCAAATCATCATTTAACCCTTGGTTACATCAAACATTTTGGTTTAAGACTTTCACAGTTTGCGCCGACAGATGGGAAATATCTGACGATGAAGGACGGAAAACGTCTATTAGTCCCAGCGAAAGAACTATTTCAAAATCAACCACAAATCCGTGCCCAAGAGATTCAAAAACTGACGGATGGATTCGATCTACTTCCCCAAGCATTCGCCCAAGCATTAACAGAAAAAATTAAACTTGATGATTCTGTTACTCGGATTGTACAAACATCTAATGGTGTTGAAGTGTGGTGTTTGTCAGGGCAACGATATTTTGCTGATTCTGTGTTGTGTACTGTCCCGTTAACCGTCTTAAATCAGATTACTTTTTCACCTGACCTATCTCCTGCAAAAAAACAGGCGGCGGCAGGAGGATATAACTATCGAGCAACAACTCGTTGCTTTGTTAAATTCCCTAATCGGTTCTGGGAAAAAGATAACTTAAATGGGTGGGGATTTTTCGAGGATGAAGAACTGTGGCATACTACTTGGGATAAACCTGAAAAAACAGGTATTCTTCATGCCTATTTAAAGGGAGAAAAAGCTCTTGAGATGGATGCTTTTGAGGGCAAAGCTCAACAGACAAAATTACTCCAGCATTGGGAGAAGATTCTGCCTGGGGTAACTAATTACTCTGTGCGATCGCACTTTCATTCATGGACAAAAGATGTCTGGTCAAAAGGAGGCTGGGCCTATCCAACAGATGAACAGGAGAAGAAACTATTTTCAGAATTAGGGAAGTCACAAGGACAGATTTATTTCGCTGGAGAGCATACTTCCAAAAAGAGAGGCTGGGTTCAAGGAGCATTAGAATCTGGACTCAACGCTGCTAAAGAAATTCACTTTGCTGGCTCTACCGTTCCCTTGATGAAAAGGTGACACCTCATACGCACATTGCTCAAGCGTCTCGCTCGCGCAATGAGTAGAGTAGGAAGCTTTCCGGCTTTCACTCACTACAAATGAAAAACTCCACGCCACTTGCGGAATGGAGTTTTTGTGCATAGGGAATGGGGAAGAAGTTACCAAGCCAAAGTGTACTAGAACACCGATTCAGTATTCAAGATAGGGGCGAAAAAAACCGATTATTTCGTAGAGACGTTGCATTGCAACGTCTCTACAGTCAACAAAAATTGGTCGTTTTACCGAAAATCAATCGGGTTTTTGCGATTACTGAATCGATGCTCTAGTCCCTGAGAAATAGTTTTATTCCAAATGGCACGCCTGAAGTGGGCGTGCCATTTGGATAACCACCTTTTCCCTTTATCCCTTACTCTTTTCCCATCCACTAAAGTTATAAAGGCTAACTACTGGCACTCTATTTACGTACCAAATTGAGCAATTCTTTAGGAGATGCTAATAAGTCAATCGCCACAAAGTAAATTTGCCCTTGGGGATCAAGTAAGAATCGCCAAGCAATGTTCATCCCTACGTTACCCCCAAACCAAGGAGTTTCGACCGTACCAGTAATTTTATGCTGTGTATAACCATCTTCTATACTTTCCGAAATGCCTTTCGTTGGCTTCATCACTAATCCCTGTCCTTCATCTCGCAGGTAGGCGGTGATAGCATCTCGCCCGACAATCGGTTTTTGGAAGGGTGGTTGCAATGCACCGTTGCTAGCAAATAAAGCGACAGCAGCTTCAACATTATCTGCGTTCATCGCTGCAATGTATTTCAGCACTGTTGGCTCTGTTATGCCCTCAATAGAAGATTGAGGAAGTTGAGATGTGCGTGGAAACGTGAAGTTTATAACTTCTGCCTCCTTGTTGGGAGCCTGAGCCGGATCGAATCCCATGTCTACTACAGTATTTCGTAGTACAGTAATTTGCTGACTTTGATCGATTTTCTGGACTGCTTCTAGTACTGCTTTAACTTCAGTTGACATTTGATAGCCGAATGGCATAGGAGCAACGATACCCTGTTTCATCCACTCTCCTAACTGCCACCAAAAACCCAGTTTTGCGTTGACACCAAAGTATGCATAGGAACGGCTGATGGGAGTGTCAGCATTGGTTGCAAGATCCCTCATGAGTTGCGTTTGTTCTTCATGAGACATCTGCTTAATTTGGTTGAATATGCCTTCCATCAATTGGAGATTTGCTTTTCCAGGAGCAGCGGGAGTAATTGTGCGACCTAATTCGGTGTAGGCATACCAGAGAAATGCTAGTTTGTCGTCAATGTTGAGTTTGGCAAACATTGCTGTGGTGGCTGGAACAGCATCTGCCACTTGAGTGCTAGAAAAAATGTTACGTGCGGACTCGATAGTGTAATCCATGTTTATTACCTCAGAGATTTACCTATTAATTAGTTGCTTTCAGCTATACTTTGCAGCTTGGGGGATAAATCTAGGGGATTTTTCCAGGATGACACAACCATCCCTAGATATCCAAGTTGGAGTCATCAACTACTCTGGTATCTTAGCTTAGAAACATTAACAAAAGACTAAGATTTAGAAAATTTATCTGATGGATATCATTGATTGAAATCCATATCAATTATTTTTTAAACTAAGTTTCTATCCCAAGAAAAGGAAATTTTTCCCATTATTTTTTTCATAAATAAAGTTAATTAGATAGATAGTATCTATCTATAAGTAGATAAATAAGGTTCTCTGATTATTTATATTTTGTAATTAAGATAGTTTACTAAATTGCATCTATCTAAGTATGTAAATAACTTAATTTTCCAGACTAATTTTTGCAATAAAAAATTTTGTAATAATTTCAAGCTAGAACAGATTTGCACCGATTCGCAAAGCTAACAGAAATCTGCTTGATACCATTTCCATATGAAGACGCATAGAAAGAACCCCACCGCCTGCGGCACCTCCCCTTAGTAAGGGGAGGTTGGTAGGGGTCAAAATAATGTGCAACCTCACAAAGAATTGGTATGAGAGGATTGTTTTAACAAGAAACTTTGAGCGATCGCATAACCACCCAATCTAGGCGCTCGCAACTTGAACTTTCATTTTTATTAAACCCAGTACTCAAGTTCAGTAAATACCACAGGAAAAAAATCGCCGAAAACGCGACAGCTACGTCCTGGGTATTAGGTTTAGGGGAGAAAAGACAGGCTCGAAGTGATAGGAAATAATTTGTACCCTATTCCCATCTTCAGCCCCCAGTTAATTGTCAGTTTTTTCGTTATTAAAAGCTCTGTTTTATGGCATAAATTTAGTGAATGTGAGCGATATGTAGATAGCAGCATTGACCACTCGGAACTGAAGATATGAATAACACCACCTATGAGCTAGACGATTCCGCAATAACGTTGCCAATCTCCCAAATAGCTCGCATGACTGCTCAGCAGTTTGCTAATCAGCAGCCAACTCCTGAAAAAGCAGAGCAAGTCCGGCTGAATACACTGGCTGTGTGGGTGGTAAATGACTACTTGCAAATGATGGATATTCCGACTAACCTCCAAGCCAGTGACAGTTGGAACCCCGTTATCCGCCTCTGTGCAAATGTCGCTGACTTAGAAATACCCTCAGTTGGGCGTTTGGAGTGTCGCCCTGTACGTCTGCATCAACAAACATGTAACATTCCCCCAGAAACTTGGGAAGAACGGGTGGGTTACTTAGTAGTTCAATTCGATGAATCGCTTCAAGAAGCAAAGCTGCTGGGGTTTATCCCTAGAGTCATAGATGAAAGACTACCTTTGACTCAACTGCAACCCCTAGAAGCGTTAATTGATCATTTAGCAGCCCCATTTGTGAATTTGAGTCAGTGGTTTGCTGGGATATTTGAGACAGGTTGGCAGACTATTGAATCCTTATGGAACTTGCCGGAACTTAGACCAGCTTATGCCTTTCGTAGTATTGAGACTGTGGAAAAAAATGCCCCCAACCAGCCAGAATCTGTAACTAGACGTGCAAAGTTGATTGATTTGGGAATCCAAATTTTCAACCAGCCCGTCATCTTGATGGTGGAAATCACTCCCGAAACTGATCAACAAACCAGTATTCGTCTCCAGTTACACGCAACTGGTAGTCAAATTTACTTGCCCCCAGGAGTGCAGCTTACTGTTTTAGATGGTTCGGGAGAAGTGTTTCTAGAAGCTCAAGCTAGAAAATTAGATAACTATATTCAGTTGCAGTTTCGTGGCACACCCACAGAGCAGTTTAGCGTTAAGGTAACGTTGAATGATACTAGCATCACAGAACATTTCATGATTTAAACATGTAAATTTTTAAGTTTGGTTAGTACTGCAATGCTGGCTACTCTCACTGTACTGGAAAAGAGAACTGATACTCTATAGAAGAAACCAAAAGGGTAGAGTTAGATATTCTCGTACTTCTACGGGAAAGCAAGCTACGCGCAAAGTTTTTGGCATGAGAAGACAAGGGTAGAGGTATTAGAAATTCGGTGATTTTGAGTTGGAGCAAAGCGACGGTCATGGGTAAGTTAGTAGTTCTGAAATTTGGAGAAGGTAGTTTTGAGCAGGGTTTTGCTGTTACCCTTCAAATTGGTGAAGAATGCGATCGCCCCTCAACAGAAATCACGGGGAAGCTACCTCCATCACCCGAAATGCCGCTTTACTATAGCTACTGGCAGTCTAGTTATCGACATTTGGGCAATCGTTATCGCCTCAATGCTGACAAAATACAGGTGACAAATGTATCGATGATCCAAGACTGCGAAAACACTGCCCATATTTTGCGGGCACGTTTCAACACTTGGTTACGAGCAGAAGAGTTTCGTCCTCTACGGGAGAAATGGCTAGAAAAATTGTTACCCACTCAAGAAGTGCGAGTGATTCTGCAAACTGAGAATAGCCAATTGCAGTTATTACCTTGGCATTTGTGGGACTTATTAGAACGTTATCCTAAGGCTGAAATCGCCCTCTCTTCACCGACCTACGATCGCATTATCAAACCCTGCACCCAAAACCCAGCGGTGAATATTTTGGCAATTGTCGGTAATAGTCAGGGAATTGACACTCAGGCTGACCAAGTTTTACTGCAACAGTGTAGCAACGCGGATATTAGCTTTGTGGTAGAACCACAGCGCAAGGAATTAACTGACCATCTCTGGGGAAAAAATTGGGATATTCTTTTCTTCGCCGGACACAGTTCTAGTCAGGGGAATGGAGAAAGCGGGCGAATCTACCTGAATCAAACTGATAGCCTTAGCATTGGCGAGTTAAAATACGCTCTGAAAAAAGCGATTGAAAATGGCTTGCAACTGGCAATATTCAACTCCTGTGATGGGTTAGGATTGGCGCGAGAATTAGCTGATTTGCAAATCCCCCAAATGATCATCATGCGTGAACCCGTCCCAGACCGGGTTGCTCACGAGTTTTTAAAGTACTTTTTAGCTGGTTTTGCAGGTGGTGAGTCTTTATACCAAGCGGTACGGCAGGCTAGAGAACGGTTGCAAGGACTTGAAGATAAATTTCCCTGTGCTACTTGGCTACCAGTGATTTGCCAAAATCCAGCCCAAATGCCCCCGACTTGGGAGGAACTCAGGTGTACAAACACCGAAGAAATACTGAATTTGTCTCCGTCTCCTAAACGCAGATTGAACGTGCCTTTGTTCTCCAGTCTAGCGATCGCAGCCTTGGTTTGTGGAGTGAGGTTCGTGGGACTGCTGCAAAGTGCAGAGCTAAACGCCTTTGACTTGATGATGCGATCGCGTCCTGATGAGGGAATTGATTCACGCATATTGATGGTAACAATTGATGATGCTGATTTGGCTACTCAACGACAAAATGGCGAATCCTTGAAAGGAACTTCCCTCTCTGATAAGTCTCTCAACAAACTACTGGCAAAACTAGAGGAGTACCAACCCCGCGCGATCGGCTTGGATATTTACCGTGATTTTCCAGCGGAAGAGCAAGATTTAACTACTCGTCTCAAGCAGACTCAGAATTTGATCGGAGTCTGCAAAGGTAGTGATACAACAGTCAACACCAAAAGCATTGAGCCACCGCCGGAAATCCCAAAATCACGTCTGGGATTCAGCGACTTCGTTCAAGATAGCGATGAAGTTTTACGCCGACATCTGCTGTTCATGAACCAGGAAGCGGCATCGTTGTGTTCTGCTTCCCATGCACTCAGTATGCAATTGGTATTTCGCTATCTATTGCCTTTAGGAATTAAACCTCAGTTCACCTCTACAGTGAATTTGCAGTTGGGCAATCATGTTTTTCCGACTCTGAAGTCTCACGCTGGCGGCTATCAAGGCATCGATGCCAATGGTCAAATCTTACTCAACTACCGTTCCTCAAAGCAGATAGCTCAGCAGGTAACGCTAACGCAATTTTTATCTGGTTCCGTTAACCCCAGTGCTGTTAAAGACCGGGTTGTTCTGATTGGTGTAGTGGGAAGAGGAGATTTTCGAGATACCTGGCGTACACCCTACGGAGGTTTTTTCAAAGAGCAAATGCCAGGAGTGCTGGTACAAGCGCATATGGTTAGCCAAATCCTCAGTAATGTCCTAGATGGGCGTCCGTTACTACGGGTCTGGTCACTTTGGGTTGAGGTAACCTGGATTTGGGGCTGGTCTTTGGTGGGGGGAATACTTGCTTGGCAATGGCGATCGCTTCGCTGGTTGGCATTGGCTGTCGGCGTTACCTCTGGTGTTCTGTATCTACTCTGCTTTGGTCTGTTAATTTTGGGTGCTTGGGTGCCGTTTGTACCGTCGGCTTTGTCCTTGGTGGCAACAGTTGGCTTGATGTCAATTCATAATTTAAAAACAAAAATTAAAAATATCTAGACTTTGCCAGTATTTTTTTTAACTTGTTAGTTTCAAATTTCTGTATATAGCAATCCGATTTGATTCCTGAATCACTCATAGGGAATGGGGAATGGGGAATGGGGAATGGGGAATGGGGAATAGGGAACTTGTACTGAGCGACTCGTGCCGACTTGTACTGAGCGCAGCCGAGGTAAGTCGAAGTATAGGGAAGAAGTAATAAAGGTGTACTGAGTTTTTTTTACGCAATCAAATAGAAGTCCTATATTACTGAAATCCACAAGGTATGTATAACTACGTATAATTGATGCGTTTATGGATACCTCAATAGAGACGTTGCATTGCAACGTCTCTCCACCAATAATCATTAACTTAACCGTATTGCTCTATATTTGAGATTATTTCCAATAAGTTGACAAAACGAATAATAAAATAACAAGCTTTTTATCTCGTCGAAAATTTTATTGACTTAAGGAAAGGTTTTTATGAAGTCCAGTTCACAATCGATAAAACTCTCTTTAGTACTAGCTTTTAGCTGCACAAGTTTACTCGGTAGCCTGACTTCAGTAGTAGCTAAACCAACCTCACAAGCTTCAGGTCGCTCTCAAGTTGTACGCTTTAACCCACCCCCACCTCCACCAGGTCCCCCTCCGGGAGGTCGTCCAATTGGAGGAGCTAGTCGTGGAGGTAGCCTAAGTGTGTGTCCACCTGTCAAAACTGAACTCACTGCCCTAGCCCCCTTTACCGAGGAACCTGGCACAGTGAAGAATGTCTGGGGATTGACAACCGTAGAACGCCCAAGCTGGTTGTTCTATGTGCCATATATTAAAAACTCTGCCTATCCAGCTGAATTTGTGCTGCAAGATCAGCAGTCGAACCCTATTTATCAAAAAGCGATCGCCTTACCAGAACGTCCAGGAGTAATCCGGGTTTCCTTACCTGCTAATGCTCCCCCATTAGAAGTGGGCAAACAATACCGCTGGTTTTTCAGCATTTACTGTGACCAACAAAAAGAATCGCCTCCAATTTACGTTGAAGGAGTCATACAACGAGTCAACCTAAAACAGGCAACTGTCCAAGAGCTAAACACAGCAGAACCTCTAAAGCGCTTTGCTATCTATGCTCAAAATGGCATATGGTACGAGGCACTGACGACACTGGCAGAACTGCGTCAGAAAAATCCCAAAAATACGGCAGTTCAATCAGAGTGGCAGAATTTGCTGGGCAGCATCCGCTTAGATAAATTAGCAGCAGAACCGATTCTTCCAGAAACACGGTAGACAAGATAGCGCAACCGATATGTAGAGACGTTGCATTGCAACGTCTCTACATCAAATTTTCACCAACAATCTTTAACTATTTTCTCTGTCTCAAATACTGGGGACGGCAAGGGTTTCCCCAACCAACCTGTCCAGAAGGCATGTGACTAAAAACACTACTACGAGCGCCAATTACAGCATTAGCTCCAATTTGCACTCCTGGCCCAACGAAACAATCTGCCGCCACCCATGCACCATTACCAATAATGACACTTGCTGTTTTCAAACCAAAAGCCGGATCTTGGATATCATGACTACCAGTACATAAGTAGCTTTTTTGAGAAATTATGCAGTGTTCACCGATAAGAATCTGATCGAGGCTGTATAAAACTACATCATCTCCAATCCAACTGTAGTCGCCAATGGTGACTTTCCAAGGGTAGGTGAAGCGGGCTGTGGGTCGAATCAGTACGCCTTTGCCAATATGAGCACCAAACAACCGCAGTAAGGCGCGACGCAAAATATTTAGTGGTTGAGGTGTGAGGGGAAAAGCGATCGCTTGCACAATCCACCACAACAAAATATACCAACCTGGACGTCCTCGATCAAACCAGGATTGGTCATACTTGCGTAAATCTACAAAAGGATTGTCATTAGTCATATGGATAGGGAATGGGGAACGGGGAATGGGGAATGGGAAATAGGGAATAGGAAAGAGAATTATTCTTTTGCCCCTCTGCCCCTCTGCCCCCCTGCTCCCTCATCTCCCAATATTTTCTAACTTACTGTTTGCCCAATTTCTGGAGTTAGGGCTGCTGGCATAGACTTAGGGATAGTTGTAGTATTTAGCTGACCACCACAGTTGCGTAATTCGTAAAGTTTGACGCCAATTTGATATTCATATTGACTTAGCAAGCGTGCATATATATATCCAGCTTTGCCATCTAAAAAACCACGCTGAATAATGTAGAACAAAACAAATCGCAAAATTGGTTTAAATGGCAGATGCACCCACACTTTTTTCAAAAAGCGCTTGCGTTGTACTGCATCACCAAATAGATTTGCACCAATAGTGCCGCTGTCGTCTTTACCTGTGAGAAGATTGAAATAAACACGGGCTTCCCAGTTGGAATAGCGGTTGTGCCGTTCTAACCAGTGGTAAAGGTTGCGGAAGTCTTCGTGGAGCATATCGTTTTTGAGATACCCGACTTTTCCCTGCAAAATTACATGTTCGTGAACTTCGTTATCACCAGTGTTGGGAATATCTTCAGTATTCAGGTTTTCGTAGCGACCTTTTTTATGCTTAAATAAACGCAGGTTCCAATCAGGATATTTACCACCGTGGCGAATCCATTTTCCTAAGAAAAAGACACGGCGATTGAGGTAGTAACCGTTATTTTCATTATTGTGAATTGCTTGCTCAATTTCTTCCCACAGTTCGGGGGTGATGCGCTCATCACAATCTACAATTAGCACCCATTCGTTACGGAAAGGGAGATTATCTAAAGACCAATTTTTCTTTTTAGGCCAGTGTCCATTGAAGCTGAATTGTACGACATTGGCACCGTAATTTTTAGCAATTTCAACGCTATTATCAGTACTTTGAGAATCTACTACAAACACCTCATCTGCTCTGGTGAGGCTAGTGAGGCAAGCTGGCAAATTTGCTTCTTCATTCTTTGCCGGAATCAGTACGGAAACTGGGATTTTAGATAACATATAATTTGTTATTTATTATTTGATTTTGAGATAGATAAAAGACCTTGAATAGCAGCATTTAAGTAACCAATCTGACCATACGCATATACAAGTTTGTCAAATCGTTCCGCTGGATCGGGGAAATATTGCACTGCTTTATATAAGCCACGCAAAAATCGTTCGCTACCCCGCTGCAATTGAGCAATCCCGGCTTTACCGGAGAGTTGTTCTCGATAGCACTCACTGATCCCCTGCCACCAGCCTCGGTTTAAAAACCAGGAGCGTTGGAGACGCTCTGAGGCTACATTGTGAGCGACTAAAGCTTCGGGAAGATAAGCGACTTGCCAACCACGTTGTATGGCAAATTCGGTCATTTGCAGTTCTTCATTAGATAAGAGGTTTTTCCCGACTCGACCAAGCTGAGGATCAAAACCTCCAATTTCTTCAAGAAAGCTACGGCGGATAGAGTAATTCAAGCCTCTGGGGGTTAAACCTGGCTGCTGAATGTAAATGATGCTGTCACCTAAATCGTATGCTCCGAGATTTGCAGCTAACCCTGGAGATAGCCATCGTGGTTGTTGAATGCCTTGGGGCCATAGTAGAGTGACTTTGCCCCCGGCGATCGCTAACTGAGAATTATGCTCGTAGGCAAAATACAAAACTTGTAACCAGCGAGGGCTGGCAACGGCATCATCATCTAGATAAGCAAGAATATCACCCCTAGCAACTTTAGCACCTGTGTTACGGGCGACAGATAAACCGATGGTGGGTTCAAAGACGTACTTCAGGCGGGGATTATGTGCCCTTTGTTCTACAACTTCACGGGTGCGATCGCCAGACCCATTATCTACTACCACAACCTCAAAATCAGCAGCAAAATCTTGCGCCAAAAGGCTATCAATTGCAGCACCTAAATAAATATCTCGATTGTGAGTGCAGATAATCGTAGAGATTGGGATGTCTGGCATAGGATTTAATGTAAATTTACGAAAAATTGCAAGCGTGGTTTCCCAACCGAGCAAACTTTTCAAAACAGACATTGGATTTTAGATGACAATCCAAAATCCAATGATCGCCTAATGCCTGTTAATCTAAACCAAAAATTCCCAACCCACCAACCGAGTTTCTTCGGATATAATTTTTAAAACTTCATGTTTGTTGGATGTGACTGTGTAAAACCACAAGGGTTTGGGCTAGTTGACTCAGACGGGTTTCTAGATATTGCTTGCGCCCTAATAGTTGACGTAACTTTTGATAACGAGCGATCGCCATGCTAACTGTGGGAACCTGATCCGGTGGACATGGACGCGACCAAGCTTTACCAGAAGCATCCACCCCACAGAGGCGGTAGCCAGTACTAGGTGATTGATAAGATACTTTCCCACCACTCGCGCAAATTTCTTCCACGTAGTCCATGAGACGGTCAACTTCAGCATGGCGTAGTGTTGCAGTTCCTCCCTGTTCTGGTTCTTGGAGATTGGATTCTAACCAGCCATTGACAATTGGGCCTTCTAAATAAATATTCTGAATTTGATGTAATATTTTTTGCAGTTCTTCTTCCCAACCACCGACAGTTCCCTGAATTTCTTGTAAGAGATTCATAGCCAATGCCGGATTGGCTCCGTGGCGATGACTACTTAAGCTAGGAGTTTTTAACTTGGGTAGGCTCGGTGTTTTGTCACCGCTCTCTTGTGCTTGAAAGGTTTGCACAGAGTCATGGTGGGGAAATAAATTTTGTTCGTCAGGATAGTTACTATCGGAATCTACGCCAAGGTCAACTGTTTGTCCTTGTGGTTCTAATTCCTCGTCTTCTTCAGATGGCGTCTGTGTACTTTCCGTAGGTTCATTTGCGCCGACGCTAATTCTAAAGGAGAAAGGCCGATTTATCGAATCACCTGTTTGGGCGGCAGAGGCGGTACCGCGAGTTTTTATATCGTGTAAAGTTGCCTCAATGCGTTTTAAGCCTGCTTTCATAAAAGATAACCTTAAATTTGCTGTCCCCAATGGTGTTAAATAATCATGAATGGGGTTGTTGAGATTTTGGCTTTTGCCATTTGTTGCATCAAAAATGCTGTGCTGGTGCTAATTTTATCTCTTAAAAGTTATTTGTCGCCAAAAATCTCCCCCGTGAAGTAAAAAACTGTGGTAATAAATTGTCACCTAAAGCCTCACGGGAGTGTGGAAGCCGCGCACTTTCAAGTCGCGGAGGAAGCACGACTCGGCTATTTTTAAATAGCCATCACCTGTGATATGATTTATTTTATGGAACAAGTGCTGACATTG
>Ga0209906_100162_pt1 | contig 71904 bp, 72 predicted proteins | sample FECB24metaG_FD_188303 | JGI IMG/M metagenome (GOLD analysis project Ga0209906, IMG submission 188303) | Cyanobacterial communities from the Joint Genome Institute, California, USA from Joint Genome Institute, California, USA - FECB-24 metaG... ... | reverse complement strand
GGCGGGGTGGTCACCGCGGCAACCGTGCCGGGCGAGCCGACAGCCGCTTACCAGACGCTGTTCCTGTTCTATGCGGCGACGCTGGTCTTTGCGCTGCTGGTCTATCTCGCCGCGAAGGACGCAAGGCCGCACGCGAAATGATCTTTAGAGATTGAATCAGGGCGCCAGGCCAAGCCCCTTGATCCATTCGACAATCTTCTGCGTCATCGGCTCTGTCATGGCCGGCGAAAACGCGTCTCCGGCGAGCACGTGGCTGGACGGATCGCCGGGATTGTCGACCGCCATCAGCTCGTGCGGCGCGCCCCAGCGGGCAGCGACCGCCCTGGCGGCTTCCGGCTGGATGACCTGGTCTCCGTCGCTGACGATAAACAGCGCCGGCGCAGTGACTTGATCGTAGGACTGGCCGGCGGCCAACGCGACGGTCGCGGCCATTGGCAGCGTCGCGCGCGTCGGGTAGCGGTAGGTCCAGAACTGGCGCTGCAGATCATTGACAGGCTCGAAGCCGCGTTCCTTGCCGATCATCAGGTTGGCCAGTTGCTCGCCCCAGGGACCGGCAAGCAGACCGGCGCCCTTGGCCTGGACGCCGAAATTGGGCGAGATCAGCACGATGGCCGCGACGTCCTTGGCCAGGTCCGGCTGCGCGACGGCCCAGGCGCCGAGGCTGCCGCCGGTTGAGGTCGCGATCACGATGACCTTCTCGCCGATAGCCCGGCCGATGGCGAGCGCTTCGGCGGTGTCGTTGACCCAGGCGTTAACGCTCGCCGTGCCCATGGCGTCATTGTCCTGACCGTGGCCTGTCAGGCGGGTGTAGTAGAGATTGGCGCCAAGCACGGCCGCGACCTTGTCGGGAACCGGGCGGATCTCGCCCTTGGAGGCCGAGAAGCCGTGGATGTAGACGATCGCCAGCGGCGTCTTGGCGCGCGACTGCGGGTAGGCCCAGACGATTTCCTTGGCGAGGCCGGCGCGGATGCCGGGGACGGTCGATTCCTTCGCCTCCAGATAGGCGGCCGGGTCGTTGCCGATCGCGCCGGGATCGAAGGTGATCGAGGTGTCGGTCGGCACACGCGGCCCGAAGATGTAGAGCGCGCCGCCGGCGATCACGATCAACAGCAGCAGAATCACGATCACGCGGCCCATTCTTTCCCCCCGATGTTGGTCCTCGCGGATACGGGTATCGCGCGGCGCAAATCTCCGCAATGAGTTGCGGCCGAAACCAAAGTGGCTGATTTGACGTAAGGAGGGGTGACAGCGGCCCCCCAAGCAGGATCTTTATGCAGCTTTCCAGACTGATCGCCTATGCGCTGCCGGCCCTGCCGCTGGCGGCGCTGACGCTGCCGCTCTACATCGTCGTGCCAACCTTCTATTCCGAGACGCTGGGTGTCTCGCTGGCGGCGGTCGGGGCGGCGCTGCTGTTCGTGCGCATCTTCGATGCGGTGAATGACCCGCTGATCGGCTATGTCGCGGACCGCTGGCGACCCAACTTCGGCCGGCGGCGCGCGTTCTTCCTGCTGTCGCTGCCGCTAACGGCATTTGCCGCGCTGATGCTGTTCTGGCCGCCGCAAGGCGCCGGCGCGCTCTACATCGCGGTCTGGGGCGCTGCGCTGTCAGTCGGCTACACGGCGACCTTGCTGCCCTATTCCGCATGGGGGGCGGAACTGGCGGGGAGCTACTCCGAGCGTTCGCGGATCGCCGCATTCCGGGAGAGTTTCACCCTCATCGGCACGCTGCTGGCGATCTCGCTGCCGTTTGCGCTCGGCATCGACGATGCGACGGGGCTGCACGGGCTGGCGGTGCTGGGGATCGTGGTCGGGGCACTGCTTCTGATACTGGGTGGCATCGCCGTCTGGATCGTGCTGGAGCCGGTGGAGTATTCGATTTCGAACGTGTCGCTTCGGCAAGGCTTCGGCCATATGGCGGCAAATCGACCCTTTGTCCGACTGATCGCGGCTTACTTCATCAACGGACTGGCAAACGGCATTCCGGCGACGCTGTTCCTATACTTTGTTTCGGACAGGCTCGGCGCGCCGGAGATGCGGGGGCCGCTGCTGTTCGTCTATTTCCTGGCCGGGATCGCAGGGGTGCCAATCGCAGCGTGGCTGTCGGGCAAGGTCGGCAAGCACCGGGCATGGTGCTACGCGATGGTGGCGAACTGCGTGTTGTTCGCCGCCGTGCCATTCCTGTCGGAGGGCGCGGTCTATGCATTCGGAGCGATCTGCATATTGACCGGGCTCTGTCTCGGCTTCGATCTCGCCTTGCCGGCGGCGATCCAGGCCGATGTGATCGACGTCGATACCGCTGCGTCCGGCGAGCAGCGGTCGGGGCTGTATTTCGCGGCGTGGAGCCTGTCGACGAAACTATCGCTGGCGCTGGGAGTCGGCATGGTCTTCCCGCTGCTCGGCCTGTTCGGCTTCGTGCCGGGCGGCGACAATTCAGGCATCGCGCTGACCGCGCTGGTGTCGATCTATGTCTGGCTGCCGCTGGCGCTGAAACTGACGGCAATCGCGCTGATGTGGAATTTTCCTCTTGGGGAACAGGAACAGGCGGCGCTGAGGAGCGAAATCGAGAGTCGCCGCGGATAGTTCTACTTGCGAACCCGACCCTTGTCCCAGCCCATGATTTTGGCCATCAGCGGGAAGTAGAGCGCGTAGGGGAGCATGTTGATCGCCTTCAGCGTCCAGCTGAGGCGGCGGGGGAAGGTCAGTTCGAAGCCGCCGGTCTTCAACCCCTGAACGATCCGCTTCGAGGCATCGTCGACCTGCATCAGCGCCGGCATCGGGAAATTGTTCTTCTCGGTCAGCGGTGTCTCGATGAAGCCGGGATTGATGATCTGGATGCGGATGTTCATCGGGTCGAAATCGAATTTCAGCGCGGCCGCCATGTTCGTGAGCGCGGCCTTCGATGCGCCATAGGCGGAGGCCATCGGCAGGCCGCCATAACCCGACACAGAGCCCGTGATCGCGACTTGGCCGCGGCCGTTTGCTTCCATACGCGCGACGACGGGCACCAGGCCGTAAATGACGCCGAAGACGTTGATTTCGTAGGTTTTGACGAACTTCTCGGCGACGAGGTGATCGCCGCGGGTGGGGTAGTAGTTGCCGGCGTTGAAGATGGCGAGAACGATCGGGCCGAGGGAGGATTCGATGGTGGCGACAGTGTGGTCCATGGCCGCGGGGTTGGTCACGTCGGCCGCGTAGGGAATGATCTTGCCCTTGAAGGCAGCAGCCTCGGCGCTGAGGGTCGCGAGCCCAGCCTCGTTGCGCGCCGTTGCGGCGACTGTGTAGCCGTCACGCGCCAGATCGAGAGCCAGCTGCCGCCCGATCCCGGAACTGGCGCCGGTGATCCAGGCGACGCCATCCTTCGGGTCTGCGCGGTACAGCGACATTCATCAACCTTCACTAAAGCGCAGGCGCGCTTTGCCGACGTCGAACCGATTTACCGGAATCCGCGTTGATGACAAGCGTTGATCGACTAGGAAAACAGAATGTCGCTCAAGCGCTGGCCGAGTGGGCCGGTCAACCGCAGCGGACCGTCGGTGACCGCCATGCCGATGCAGGGGCGCTCCTTGTCCGCAACCGGGCGATGGTCGACGGTCTCGTCGGCGATCGAGATGTCGCCCCGGCCATAGTGGCCATTGATGTCGGAAAACGCGCCGTCCAGCACCAGCGAAAGTTCAGAGCCCTCATGGGTGTGCTGGGGAATGCGCCGACCGGGCTTGATCCAGAACAGGCTGAGCGTGCAACCGTCGATCTCGCCGAAATCGTACTCCTTGAAGCCCGGCATCTTGGTGCGCCACGGCACGTTGGCGGAACCAAAGCCGGCGAAGTCGCGCAATGCGCGTGGGAAGATCCCGTCGGAATGGGTCGGACTGGCAGGGGCGGACGACAACGGGCTTGGGGCGGCGAAAATGGCGTCCAGCCTGGCCGCGCGATCCGCAACCAGCTGCGCCGGCTCCTGCTCGAGACTGACGCCTGCGATGTCCTCGAGGCCCTCGACGAACCTGCGGCTGGCGGGCTTCAGCTCCAGATGCGTGGCGACGAGCAGGCGCGCCGGCAAGGGCAGAGCGCCGGCGACGTAGCGCGCAAACAGCGCGTCGATCGAATCAGTATTCTCGGCCGCCATGTGTCCTCATCATACCGTCTGGGCGCCCGGAACCGAACCGCGCCCGATGTCTTTTGTCCGTCTTTATTACGCGCAATCGGCGCTGCCGGATCAGGCGCCGCAGCATGCAAAGGCCGACCGGGGTCAAAAATACCATCGAATCCGGTTCGGGAGAGAAAATCCTCCCTTGCGATGGTGGATCGCAGTTTCTAGACGGTTCCGGATGGCCATGCCGCGCTTCTGTTGGCGCGGGAAAACGTCTAGTCTCTTTCCAGCAGACAGGGAATGCGCATGTTCAGTTCGGTCATCGACGCTATCGGAAACACGCCGCTGATCAGGATGAGGCGCGCCTCCGAGGAAACCGGCTGCGAGATCCTCGGCAAGGCCGAATTCATGAATCCCGGCCAGTCGGTGAAGGACCGCGCCGGCCTGTTCATCATCCGCGACGCGGAAAAGCGCGGGCTGCTGAAGCCTGGCGGAGTGATCGTGGAAGGCACGGCTGGCAATACCGGCATCGGCCTGACAGTCGTCGCCAAGGCGCTCGGCTACCGGACCGTGATCGTGATTCCGGACACCCAGAGCCAGGAGAAGAAAGACGCACTGCGGCTGCTGGGCGCCGAACTGATCGAAGTGCCGGCCGTTCCCTACAAGAACCCGAACAATTACGTGAAACTGTCGGGCCGTCTCGCCGCGCAACTGGCGAAGACCGAAGCGGCCGGCGCGATCTGGGCGAACCAGTTCGACAATGTCGCGAACCGCGAAGGCCATATCGCGACCACCGCGCAGGAAATCTGGGCGCAGACGGGCGGCCGGGTCCACGGCTTCGTCTCGGCGGTCGGCACCGGCGGAACGCTTGCCGGCGTGGCCATGGGCCTGAAGGCCAAGAGCGCGGCGGTGAAGATCGCGCTCGCCGATCCGCTCGGCGCAGCACTGCACAGCTTCTACACCGAGGGCGTGCTGAAGTCCGAGGGCAGCTCGATCACGGAGGGCATCGGCCAAGGCCGGATCACCGCCAACCTCGAAGACTTTACGCCCGACTTTTCGTTCCAGGTGCCGGACGAGGAGGCGCTGCCGATCGTGTTCGATCTGGTGCAGGAGGAAGGGCTGTGCCTCGGCGGTTCGTCGGGAATCAACATCGCCGGCGCTGTCGGGCTGGCGCGCGAGCTCGGACCCGGCCACACGATCGTGACGATCCTTTGCGACTACGGTACGCGCTACCAGTCGAAGCTGTTCAACCCGGAATTCCTGCGGGCCAAGAACCTGCCGATTCCGCAGTGGATGGACGGGGCGCCGCAGTTCGACGTCCCTTACGAGCAGGTGGGCTGATGGCGCTGCCAACGGAGCCGCTGTTTCGCGATTATTCCTATCTGACCGAGACCGAAGCCGAGGTTCTTGGCGTCAACGAGCGCGGCGGGATCATCCTCGACCGGACGATCTTCTATGCAACCTCGGGCGGCCAGCCGGGTGATACCGGCAGGCTGGTGCGTTTGGACGGAAGCGAGATCGCGATCGCGACCACGGTGACGGGCGAGACCAAGGACGAGATCATCCATGTGCCGGCCGAAGGCGCGGCTTTGCCAACGGTTGGCGAGAAACTGACGCTCTTGATCGACTGGCCGCGGCGGCTGAACCTGATGCGGATGCACACGGCCTGCCATCTGCTGACCGTGGTCTGTCCGTTCCCGATCACCGGCGCGTCGGTGGCGGAGGACGACAGCCGCGTCGACTTCGACATGCCGGACGCGCGCGTCACCAAGGAAGACATTACCGAAGCGCTGATGGATTTGGTCGACGCCGACCATCCCGTCTTCTCGCGGTGGATTACCGACGATGAACTGGCGGCCAATCCGGGGCTTGTCAAATCGAAGAACGTCCGGCCGCCGATCGGGTCAGGAAGGATCCGGCTCGTCGGCATCGGCGAGGGCGGTTCGATCGACACGCAGCCTTGCGGCGGCACGCACGTCGCCCGCACCGGCGAGATCGGCGAGATCCACATCGGCAAGATCGAGAAGAAGGGTCGCGAGAACCGCCGGTTCCGGTTGCGCTTCGGGAAGATGCCGATGTCATGATCGTCGCGATCGTCGCATCCAGATGGGGTGCAGCCGCAGGGAGCGGCTGGTTATGAGTACGAATCTCGTAAACCTGCTGGTGCTGGTCGGCATCGTGGTGATTGTCGCAGGGGCCGGCGCGATCTTCTACACGGCCGCCACGCGCCGCGGCGGGCGAAAGTCGAGTACCACGGCAAAGCCGTCCAGAGCGAGCCGGCGCAAGGTCAATCCGAAGACGGGCGACCTTTTTCCCTGAACTGCCAGTCCCGACAGCGTCACGGTGGCCGCCGCAGGCTCGCGCGGTCTTTCGCAACGATCGGGTAGTCATTCCTTACGGCGGTGTTGTATGAGCAGAACATGACTGCTCAATCGACACCTCCCGTCTTCACCGTCTCCGCCGACTGGCTCGCGCAACACCTCAACGATCCCGGCGTTTCGGTGGTCGATGCGTCCTGGTATCTGCCGGCGCAGAAGCGCGATGCGCGGGCGGAGTATGACGCGGGCCACATCCCGCGCGCCGTGTTCTTCGATCACGACCTGGTGGTGGAACCTGGGTCGGACCTGCCGCACACCTTGCCGTCGCCGAAGGTGTTTGCGACGTTCGCCGGATCGATGGGGATTTCCCGCGATGACACGATCGTCGTCTATGATGGGCCGGGTTTCTTTACCGCGCCGCGCGTCTGGTGGATGTTCCGCACCATGGGCGCAACGCGCGTTGTTGTGCTGGAAGGCGGCGTCGATGGCTGGAAGGCCGAAGGTCGCTTCGTCACCGAAAAGCCCACCAAGACTGCGCCCTGCGTCTTCGATGTCGATTTCGATGCGAGCCGGGTCGTGTCCTTCGAAGAGATGCGCAGGATCGTCGACAGCGGCAGTCTGCAGATCGCCGATGCAAGGCCGCCTGGCCGGTTTGCTGGGCGGGAGCCGGAGCCGCGCGCGGGCGTCAGGGCCGGGCACATGCCGGGCGCGAAAAACATACCGGCGCTGGCGCTCTCCAGGGACGGCAAGCTATTGCCGACCGACGAGCTGAGGCGGGCAATAGCTGGCGCGGGACTCGATCTTGACCGACCGATCGTGACGTCCTGTGGATCGGGCGTCACCGCGGCCGTGATTGCGATGGCGCTGGAGACGATCGGCCATGGCGACACACGGCTCTATGACGGGTCGTGGACCGAATGGGGCGGCAAGGCGGACACGCCGGTGGTCAAGGACGCAGAATGAACGCGAAGCAGTCAGTCGAGGCGATCGCGGTGACCGTGACCTTTCTCGAGATGCCGGCGCCGCCGGCCTTCTATCCGCCGCTGCCCTACAACAGGTCGATCGCGCTGCTGAAGGCGCGGCAGATGCCGAACCATTACTATCGCTACCTGATGGACCGGATTGGCCGCAAATGGCACTGGGTGAACGCGCTGCGGCTATCGGACGAGGATCTGGCCAAGAAGCTGAGCGACCCTGCGCGCGACATCCGCGTGCTGCATCTGGACGGCGTCCCGATCGGCCTGTTCGAGGTCGCGCCATATGGTCCCGACGCGGTGGAACTGGCCTACTTCGGACTGATGGAGAGCGCGACAGGGCAGGGGCTCGGCAGATGGTTTCTGGGCGCGGCGATTGAAGCGGCGTGGGCGAGCGGACCGGAGAAGGTGCTGGTGCAGACCTGCACGCTGGACCATCCCGCAGCTCTGCCGCTCTACCAGAAGATGGGGTTTTCGCCGGTGGCGCAGGTGAAGGAGGATGTCGTTCCCCTCACGCTTGGCGAGCGGGCGGAGCTTCTGGCGCGACCTTAGCGGACCGCGTTTCCTGAACCACGCATTCATTCTCCTTTCAGCTTCGGTTTGCGATGGTCAGCCAGCAACGGCGCACGGCCGGACGAAAGAAGGAGACAGACATGATCGACCGCCGCAACTTTCTCACCGGGGCCCTCGGGCTCGCGGTGACCGCCGCCATCGGCGGCACCGGCGAGGCTTTTGCACAGGCGGCGACGCCAAGCGCCTCCCGCATCGAGCAGGAGCTGCAAGCCGCGCCACGCCGCAAGCTCGCGCCGCAGGAGCGGGTCACGGTACAGGAACTGCGCCGCCGGCCGGAACTGCGCCGCATGGCGCCGTCGATTGATATCCAGTCGATCAACTTCACGTTCGGTTCGGCGGAAATTCCGCCGTCGCAGTTCGGCAAGGTCGAGAATATCGCGACCGCGATGGAGCGCATCCTGCGCCGGCAGCGACGCGAGGTGTTCCTGATCGAGGGCCACACCGACGCCGTCGGCTCGTTCAGCTCGAACCAGCTCCTCTCCGAGCGGCGCGCGAATTCATTGCGCCGGGTGCTGGTGCAGGAGTTCGGCATCCCGCGCCGGGCGCTCGAGACTGTCGGCTATGGCGAGGAGTTCCTGCTCGTGCCGACCGAGAACGAGAACTGGCGCAACCGCCGCGTGACTCTGCGGCGCGTGACGGACGTCGTGCGACCGTTCTGACGCGTCACACTGCAATCACAATGACGGGTTAGGAAAAGCAATCGATCCATCGACCGCGGATGAACCGGCGGCGGATTTCGATGCGACGAAGCCGGGCAGTCTCGCCCGGCTTTTTGTTTGTCTTCTCCCGAAATGAAAACGCCCGCCGAAATGGCGGGCGCTCTGCATGCTCAGCCGGTGACACTCACGCGGCCAGGGCGGCTTTCGGTTCGGCCATCTCGTAGCCCAGCGCCTCGGCGACGGCGCGGTTGGTGATCTTGCCGCGATGGACGTTCAGGCCGTTGCGCAGGTGATGGTCGTCGGCCAGAGCCTTCAGGCCCTTGTCGGCGAGCTGCAGGCCGTAGTGCAGCGTGGCGTTGTTCAGCGCATGCGCCGAAGTGACAGGCACTGCGCCCGGCATGTTGGCGACGCAATAATGGATGATGCCGTCGACTTCGTAGGTCGGCTCGGCATGGGTGGTGGCGTGCGAGGTTTCGAAGCAGCCGCCCTGGTCGATGGCGACATCGACCAGAACTGCGCCCTTCTTCATGCCGGACAGCATTTCGCGCGACACGAGCTTGGGGGCCGCGGCGCCCGGGATCAGCACGGCGCCGACGATGATGTCGGCGGAGAAGCACTCTTCCTCAAGCGCTTCGACGGTCGAGTAACGGGTGTGGATGCGGCCGTTGAAGATGTCGTCGAGCTGGCGCAGGCGCGGGATCGAGCGGTCGATGATGGTGACGTCGGCGCCGAGGCCAACCGCCATCTTTGCCGCATGCAGGCCGACGACGCCGCCGCCGATGACGGCGACCTTGCCCGGCAGCACGCCAGGCACGCCGCCGAGCAGCACGCCGCGGCCGCCATTGGCCTTCTGCAGCGCGGTCGCGCCGGCTTGGATCGACAGTCGGCCGGCGACCTCGGACATCGGGGCCAGCAGCGGCAGGCCGCCGCGGTCGTCGGTGACAGTCTCATAGGCAACGGCGGTGACGCCCGATGCGACGAGACCCCTGGTCTGTTCCAGGTCGGGAGCGAGGTGGAGATAGGTGTAGAGGATCTGGCCTTCGCGGAGCTGCACCCACTCGCCCGGCTGCGGCTCCTTGACCTTGACGATCATGTCGGAGCGCTCGAACACTTCGGCGGCGGTCTTGGCGATCTTCGCGCCGGCGGCGCGGTAGGCATTGTCGTCGGCGCCGATACCGGCGCCAGCGCCGGTCTCGACCAGAACCTCGTGGCCGTGAGCGACATATTCACGGACGGCGCCCGGGGTCAGGCCGACGCGGTATTCGTGGTTCTTGATCTCTTTCGGGCAGCCGACGCGCATGATCCTGTTCTCCATCTTGACGGGCGTTGGCGCCCTTGTTCCCTAACGTCATTGAATTAGACCACGGATTACGCCGAACGTGTTTGCGAATGCAGTTGCCCGAGGTGGCGGGTTTCGCGTATTCTTGCGTCAAAGTTCACTTTGTTCGCAGGATATTCGACATGACGCAGCTCGACCGGATCGATCTCGCGATTCTGGACACGCTTCAGAAAGAAGGAAGAATCTCGAACGCGGCACTGGCGGAGAAGGCCGGCCTGTCGCAATCGGCGTGCTCACGGCGGCTTGACGCGCTCGAAAAGTCGGGTGTGATTAAAGGGTATCACGCTAAGATCTCCAACTCCGCCCTTGGGCATCAGATGAATGCGATCGTGCACATCTCGCTGTCGGGGCAGTTCGAGAAGACGCTGTCGGATTTCGAGGCGGCGGTGAAGCGCTGTCCCAACATCCTGTCCTGCCACCTGATGTCAGGCGAATACGACTACATCCTGCGCATCGCGGCGAAGGACCTGGCCGACTACGAGCGCATCCACAAGGAGTGGCTGACGGCGCTGCCGCATGTGACGAAGATCAATTCGAGCTTTGCGCTGCGGGAGATCGTCGATCGCGTCGCGCTGGGACTGAAGCCGGAAATGGCCTGATCATCCGGCCTTGAGCAGGCCGGGTTCGGCCCGCGGCCGCACGACATCCTGCGACCTCGGCAGGTTGGCGCACTCAGCGACGATCGCCGCGATGGCGAGGTGGTCGATGCTGGCGACGTCGGCGACCGGGGTCGGCCGGCCAAGCAGGAAGCCCTGCAACTCGTGGCAGCCGAGCAGGGTGAGCTGGCGGGCCTCGTCGCGGGTTTCGACGCCTTCCGCAACGACCGTCATACCCAGGCCGTGGCCGAGCCCGGCAATGGTGCGCACGATGGCGAGCGCGGTGTCGGACGTGGCCATGTCGCGAACGAAGGAACGGTCGATCTTGATCGTGTCGAAGGGGAAACGACTGAGATAACCGAGCGACGAGTAGCCAGTGCCGAAGTCGTCGAGCGCGATGGTGACGCCCAGGCGCTTGAGCTGGGTGAGGATACGGTGGGCGCGCTTGTCGTCGTCGATCAGCACGCCTTCGGTCACCTCCAGCTCCAGCATGCCGGGCTCGATGCCGGTGTCGCGGATGGCGGCCTCGACGGCCTCGACGAAATTGCGCTGGCGGAACTGCACGGGGCTGACGTTGACGCTGACGCGCATGCCGCCGAGTTGCTCGCGCGCCAGGCGACAGGCCTCGCGAAGGATCCATTCGCCGATGGCGATGATCTTGCCGTTCTGCTCGGCGACCGGGATGAAATCCGCCGGGCTGACCAGGCCTTTTTCCGGATGGCGCCAGCGCACCAGCGCTTCGCAGGAGACGACGCGGCCCTCGGCGATGGAGACGCGGGGCTGGAAATGCAGCTCGAACTCGCCGCGCTCAAGCGCCTCGGCAAGATCGGTCTCGAGTTGCCGGCGCTTCTCCAGCATCGCGTCCATGCCGGGCTCGTAGAGGCAGTAGGTGTTCCGGCCCATGTGCTTGGCATGGTAGAGCGCGGTATCGGCGCGCGAGACCAGCCGCGCTGGTTCGTCGTCGTCCCGTTCGGTCACAGCCACCCCGACGCTGGCGCCGACGCGCACCTGCGTGCCGTCCTGCAGCTCGATCGGCAGGCCGAGCTGCGTGACGATCCGGAAAGCAAGATCAGCCGCCTGCGCCGCGAAGGCCAGTCCCGGCATCAGCAGCGCAAACTCGTCGCCGCCCAGGCGGGCAGGCGAGCTGTGTTCGGGCGCCAACGCGGCCAGACGCTCGGCCGAGACCTTGATCACGCGGTCGCCCGCCGGGTGGCCGTGGATGTCGTTGATGTTCTTGAAGCGGTCGAGGTCGATCAGCAGCAGGGCGCTTCGGCCATAAACGCCTTCCGGCAGACCGGTCAGTTCCCCGAGCCGCTCGTTGAAGAGCGCGCGGTTGGGGAGGCCCGTCAGCGGATCGTGCAGGGCGAGGTGTCGAATCCGGTCCTCGGCGTTCTTGCGCTCACGCAGGTCGACGATGCAGCCGACGCGCGAGACGACGCCGTGGTAGGTCACCTCGCGGCCGCGCATTTCGACCGGGATGCGGACGCCATGAACATCGACGATGGCGGCCTCGTAAGGTTCGACGATGGGGCGGCTTATGGCGCCGCGGACCGACTCGACAGATTCGGGCGCGACGAGGTCCAGCATGAGCCTGCCCTGCAACTGGTCCAAGGGTTCGCCGAACAACTCCGCCAACTTGTCGTTGCCGTCGACGACGCGGCCATCCTGCAGGATGACAATCGCCTCGAAGGTGGCGTTGGCGAGCGCGGAAAGCCGCTCGGCCTCCTGTGCGTCGCGCGCGATCATCGCGGTCTCGCTCCGCGCGGCCTCCTCGCGCTGGATGTTGTCCATCAGCCCGTTGAACAGCCTGGTCAGGGTCTCCGATTCATCGCCGGACACCGCCGCCAGCCGCATGGACAGGTCAGCATTGCCGTCGACGAGACGCTCCAGTGCCTGTTCGACATGGCCAATGCCCATGCGCGTGCCGTGCTCGGCCTCGTTGAGGCCGATCTGCTCCTCGTTAGAGGTGACGCGCAGGCTGGTGATCTTGCTGATGCCCCAGAAGAAGACGGCCGCCGTGCCGAAGCACCAAATGAAGTTGACCACGACGCCGGTCGCCTGCACTTGCATCTGGTCGAACCGCGAGCCGAGCGGCAGGTTTTCGATGGGGGCAAGCAGCGCAAGCCCGAGCGTGCCGACGACGCCGGCGAAGCCGTGCACGCCGATCGCGCCGACGGCATCGTCGATCTTGAGGTCGCGCTCGACGACAGTGTTGCCCCAGATTGCCACCAGCCCGCCGAGGATGCCGATGACGCAGGCGCCGGCCGGGTCTAGAACCATGCAGCCGGCCGTGACCGCGACCAGCCCGCCCAGCATGCCGCAGACAGCTTTTTCCGGGTAGACGACGCCATCCTCGTACCAGCCGAGCAGATAGCCGGCGGTGCCGCCGGTTCCGGCGGCGATGACCGTGTTGGCGATGATGTGGGCGATGTCGGGCGTGGCCGCGACCGTCGAGCCGCCATTGAAGCCTATCCAGCCGACGAAGAGGATCATGGCGCCGGCCGTCGCGAGGACCGGATTGTGCCCGGCGATGCGCACCGGATTGCCTTTGGCATCGTAGCGCCCCTCGCGGGGGCCCATCATCCAGCAAGCGGCGAGCGCGACCCATGCGCCGGTGGCGTGCACCACGGTCGAGCCTGCGAAGTCGACGAAGCCGAGCTTGGCGAGGAAGGCGCTGTCGTTGTCGAACAGGCTGGAGCCCCAGGCCCAGTGGACGAAAACCGGGTAGACGATCAGGGCGATGAAGATCGAGCCCAGGACATAGGCGACGAGCCGCATGCGCTCGGCGACGGCGCCGGAGACGATGGTTGCCGCGGTGCCGCAGAACATGACCTGGAAGACGAAAAATGCCGTCTGCCAAGGGTCAAGGTTCCAGAGCAGGAAGAAGTCTCCCCCAAAGCCAAAGGGCATGCCGTTGTTCGGCGCGAAGGCCAGCATGAAGCCGACCCCGCCGAATGCGACGATGGCGAACACCAAGTCGAGCAGGTTCTTTTGCGCAACGTTGATCGAGTTCTTGGAGCGGACCATGCCGGCTTCGAGCAGCAGGAATCCGACCTGCATCATCAGAACGAGACCCGCCGCCAGCAGGGTCCAGCTCATGTCGATGCTCTGTTTCAGCTCAGCCAGCGTCGGTTCGGCCGCAGTCGCCGGCACGCAGGCCGAAAGGGTCAGCGCCGCCGCAGACGCCATCCTCCCGCACAGACCGCCGAAACGCTTTCCGAACGCCATTTTCAGTCCCGCATGCCCCACGCGGAAGGATAGAGTCACGGCGTTAAGGTTCGGTATATCGGACTCGCCCGAAGTACTTGTTTGGATTGGTAAAAACTGCACAATAATGATGCAGATGCGTCTGCTCCACTCATACGCGCACCTTGCATTTCATCCATCGAACATCTGCGGCGGTATCCGACTGGTCCTGTCCAAGATTGAGAACATTCGCCGGCAAATATTCATGCGCCTGTCACCTTCATGCTGGACTTAGGCCGTCAGCGCGACGACAATTCCGTTTTTCGCATCGTGCCCAATTCCCTCGCATAGGAGATAGACATGTCCCAGATGCTCCACCCCATTTCTCGCAGAGCATTCCTTGCCGGCACGGCCGCCGCTGGCGGCCTAGTCATGCTGCACCCGTTTTCGGCGCGTGCGCAGGCCAACCAGGCACATCTGCGCATCATGGAAACCACCGACCTGCACGTGCATGTGTTCCCCTACGACTATTACGGCGACAAGCCGAACGACACGATGGGACTGGCGCGCACGGCCTCGATCATCGATGCGATCCGCGCGGAGGCCACGAACTCGATCCTGGTCGATAATGGCGACTTCCTGCAGGGCAACCCGATGGGCGACTACATCGCCTATGAAAAGGGCATGAAGGACGGCGACCTCCACCCGGTCATCAAGGCGATGAACGTGCTGGGATATGACGGCTCGACGATGGGCAACCACGAGTTCAACTACGGCCTCGACTTCCTGATGAAGGTTCTGGCCGGCGCGAACTTCCCGTTCGTCTGCGCCAACCTGACCAAGGGCCAGCTGGCCGCCGATCCGACCAAGGACGAGCTGTTCCTCAAGCCCTACGTGATCATCGACAAGAAGATCAAGGACGGCGCCGGCAACGAGCAGCCGATCCGCATCGGCCTGATCGGCTTTGTGCCGCCGCAGATCATGACCTGGGATTCGCGCCACCTCGAAGGCAAGGCAGCGACCCGCGACATCGTGCAGGCGGGCAAGGCATGGGTGCCGCAGATGAAGGAAGAGGGCGCCGAACTGATCATCGCGCTGTCGCATTCCGGCATGGGTGAGCCAGGACATGTCGAGATGGCGGAAAACGCCTCGATCGCCTTGGCCGGTATCGACGGCATTGACGCGATCGTCACCGGTCACAGCCATCTCGATTTCCCGGGCTCGAAGTTCAAGGACGTGGCGGGGCTCGATCTTGAGAAAGGCCTGATCAACGGCAAGCCGGGCGTCATGGGTGGGTTCTGGGGCTCGCATCTCGGCCTCATCGACCTGATGCTGGAGCGCGATGGCAATGCGTGGAAGGTGGTCGGCTCGACGTCGGAGGCGCGCCCGATCTCGCAGCGTGTCAAGAAGATGGTCGACGGCGCAGAGAAGACCGTCACCGAGGCTACTGTTGCCAGCAAGGCGGAAGTCGAGGCGGCGGCGAAGGACGACCACGAGGCGACGTTGAAATATGTGCGCACGCCGGTCGGCAAGACGTCGGCGCCGCTGCAGTCCTATTTCGCGCTCGTCGCCGACGATCCGTCGGTGCAGATCGTGAGCCAGGCGCAGACCTGGTACATCAAGGAGATGATGTCGAAGACCGAATACAAGGACCTGCCGGTGCTTTCGGCGGCGGCGCCCTTCAAGGCCGGCGGACGCGGCGGACCGGAATATTACACCGACGTGCCGGCGGGCGACGTGGCGATCAAGAACGTCTCCGACCTCTATCTCTATCCGAACACGGTGCAGGCGGTGAAGATCACTGGCGCGCAGGTCAAGGAATGGCTGGAAATGTCGGCCGGCATCTTCAATGCGATCGAGCCCGGCAAGGCCGATCAGCCCCTGATCAATGCCGACTTCCCGTCGTTCAACTATGACGTTATCGACGGAGTGACCTATAAGATCGACCTGTCGAAGCCGCCGAAATATGATTCGAAGGGAGCGGTGATCAATGCCGACTCGAGCCGCATCGTCGACCTCGCCTTCGATGGCAAGCCGATCGATCGGGCACAGGAATTCATCGTCGCGTCGAACAATTACCGTGCCGGCGGCGGCGGCAACTTCCCGGAGATCAACGCGTCTAAGGTCGTGTTCCAGGCGCCCGACACCAACCGCGACGTGATCGTGCGCTACATCATCGACCAAGGCACGATCAATCCGTCGGCCGACGCCAACTGGACCTTCGCGCCGATGGCCGGAACGACGGTTCTGTTCACCACCGGCCCGAAGGCGAAGTATTTCATCGCCGACGTGAAGGGCGTGAAAATCGAGGCGGCGGGCGAGGCCGCAGACGGGTTCGCGAACTATCGGATTACGCTGTAGACGGATTGCAAAGAAGACTTGACGAGGAGCGGGCGAAAGCCCGCTCTTTCGCGTTATGCGCCTTGAATGGCCGGTTGAAGTGCACAAGTGCAGCGTGCGGCTGACAACGCAAGGTGGAGAGGCGTTGTCGGCGCGATCGTAGGACCAACCAGCGGCCTAGCCCTCACGCCTTGTACACTACCTGCCGGACGTCGATATACTCGGCGCGGAAGCCGGCTTCGCAGTAGTGGAGGTAGAACTCCCACAGCTTCTTGAAGCGGTCGTCGAAGCCGAGCGGGACGATCTTTTCCCAAGACACCCAGAAGCGCTGGCGCCATTCGGCGAGGGTGCGGGCGTAGTCCTGCGCGAAGACGCGCTCGCGCAGGAAGGACAGACCGTGTTCGGCGCCCAGCGAGCGCAGGATCGCAGGCGTCGGCAGCATGCCGCCCGGGAAGACGTAGCGCTGGATGAAGTCCGGCCGCTTGCGGTAGGCGTCGAACGCGCCCTCATTGATGGTGATGATCTGCATGCCGGCGGTGCCGCCGGGCTTCAGGCAGTCTTTCACCTTGCCGAAAAAGGTCGGCCAGTATTTCTCGCCGACGGCCTCGAACATCTCGATCGAGGCGATGCGGTCGTATTTTCCGGTCTCCTCGCGGTAATCCTGGAACTTGATCTCGACCCTGTCGGACAGGCCGGCCTTGGCGATACGCTCGACCGCAAAGTCGTGCTGCTCGCGGCTGATGGTAAGGCCGGTGACCTTGCAGCCGATCTCGCGCGCGGCGAATTCGGCGAAGCCGCCCCAGCCGCAGCCGATCTCCAGGACATGGTCGTTCGGGCCGATGTCGGTGTCGCGGGCAAGCGCCCGGTATTTCGCGGCCTGCGCGGACTCGAGGTCGTTGGCGCCGGTCTGGTAGAGCGCTGACGAATAGGTCATGCTCGGATCGAGCCATTGACGGTAGAAGGCGTTGCCGAGGTCGTAATGCGCCGAGATGTTGCGCTTCGAGCCGGACTTGGTGTTGTCGTTGAACCAATGCCGGATGCGCTGCAGCGTCATGATCAGCCAACTGGCGCCGCCGGCGACTTTTTCGCCGGCTTCCTGGTTCACGACGAAGAGCTCGAGGAAGGTCGTGACGTCGGGGCTTTCCCAGTCGCCGTCCATGTAGGATTCGGCGACGCCGATCGTGCCGCCGGAAAAGGCGCGGGTCGGCAGCTTCCAGTTGTTGAGGACGAGTTTCGCGTCCGGACCCGGTCCGTTGCCGCCGACGGACACGGTGCGTCCGTCGGGTAGTTTCGCCGTCAGCGAGCCGAAGGGCAGCGACATCGCCGCCTGCAGCACAATGCGCGCCTTGGACGGCAGGCCACGCGCGAATTCCGCGAAGTTGGAATTGTCGAGCCGCACGGCCCGGTCGGACGCGAAGTCGGTGGAACTGGCCGGTGTAACCAATGTCATGTCATGCCCCTCCGCGGCCGAAAAAGCAGCGGCTTCCGTCCCTCATTCGCCGGCCCTACAGACCAGTCTTCGGCAGCGCGACGGAGTCCTTGAAACTCGCGGGCGCCGGGGCAGGCGGGCTCCTGTAGAAGCGCGCGCCCTTAAACCAGAGCTTGAGCGCTTCCCAGTGAATTCCGGCCACAATCTTCCACGTCATGAGGGGAATCTTCAAGAGGCAAGCTGCAAGTGTCGATGTGGCCAGTTTCTGGGCCTCGCCCGAGAAGGACGCGGCAAGCAGAGGCTCGCCGGCTTCGGTCTCGTGAATGCGGAGGCGAACAGCCTTGCCGGGCGGCAGGACGCGGAAATGGTAACGTGCGCCCATGTCGATGAAGGGCGAGACGTGGAAGATTTTGGTCCGCGTCTGACGGACGCCGGAATCCGTCACTTCGCCGGGCTCGACCGGAGCGACATAGGTGTGGCGCTCGCCAAACGTGTTGCGGACGGAATAGATCAGGGCGATCAGCGCGCCGCTGGCATCATAGGCGAAGTAGACCGAGATCGGGTTGAAGACGTAGCCGAAGATGCGCGGGTAGGCGAGGAGCACGATGCGGTGGGCGCGCTCGGGCAGGCCGGCTTCGGTGAGCAGCCGGTCGGCAAAGGCGCGGATTGTCTCGCCGTTCTCGGCGTGGTCGCTCTCGTAGAAGGATGCGAGACCGCGCTTGTTGACGCCGAGCAGCGGCGTGATGCGGCCGAGTTCGTCCAGTCGGTCGAGGTCGACCAGCAGCGAGAAGACGCGGTAGGAGAAGCGGTGGCCAAAGGGCTTCATCCGCTGGTGCATCACATCGCCCGGATAGAGCACGCCGGCCGCCTCAGGCGGCGGCCCGTTGGCGGTCATGGTGGTGATGCGGTCGGTCGCCATGGTCATTCGGCCGCCAGGGCCAGCGCGGGCAGGGCGTGTTCGCGCCGCTTGCGCCAGGGCACCGATGCGCCAAGCGCGATCGCTGCGTCGAGGCCGGAGCGGAGCCCGTCTTCGTGGAAGCCGTGTCCGGTCCAGGCACCGGCGAAGCGGGTGTGGCGCGTGCCCTGGATGTCGTCGAGGCGGGCCTGCGCGGACAGTGAGCGCGCATCGAACTGCGGATGATCGAAGCTCCACTCGCCAAAGACGAGTTCCTCGCGCGGCTCGATCACCGGATTGAGCGTGATGAAGACGGGCGTCTCGTTCGGGATGCCTTGAAGCCGGTTCATCCAATAGCTGACCGAGACCTCGGTCTCCCCGCCGTCTCGGGTTTCGCGCAGATAGTTCCAGGCCGACCATGCGGCCTTGCGCACCGGCATCAGGCGCGGATCGCGGTGCAGGACGACGCGGTTTGGACGATAGGGAATGGCGGAGAGGATCTTCGTTTCGAGCGCCGAGGCGTCGCCCAGCATCCTGAGCGACTGATCGCTGTGGCTGGCAATGACGATCTCGTCGAAGCGCTCCGGCTGGCCGCCGGACCATACCGTCAAGCCTGTCTCGTCGCGCAGCACGGCGTCGACCGGGTGGCCAACGCGGAGACGGTTGCCGAGCGGGCCGAGAAGATGGGCGAGATAGCTGCGCGAGCCCCCGGTGACGGTGCGCCAGAGCGGCCGCTCATTATGAATCAGGCGGTGGTTCTCGAAGAAGGAGATGAACGTGGCGGCGGGGAAGTCCAGCATTTTCACGCGCGGCGTCGACCAGATCGCAGCGGCCATCGGGATCAGATAGTCGTCCCGGAAACCGGCGGAGAATTTGCGCAGCGCCAGATATTCGCCGATCGTGGCATGGCCGAGCACGCCATTGTCGCGATCGGCCGTGCAGATGCGGTTGAAGCGGAAAATCTCACGCAGCATCCAGAGGAAGGACGGCGAGGCGACATTGCGCTTCTGGGCGAAGACCGAGCGGTAGGTTTCGCCGCTCCATTCCATCCGGCCGCCGTCGAGCGACATGGAAAAGCCCATGCTGCTTTCATGGGTGCCCACGCCGAAATGCGCAAACAGTCTGGTCAGGTCCGGGTAGTTCAACTCGTTGTAGACGATGAAGCCGGTATCGACCGCGATGTGCTTGCCGTCGTAGTCGATATCGACCGTTGCGGTGTGGCCACCAGCCCTGGACGCCGACTCATAGAGAACGACATCGTGAACGCTGTCGAGAGCCCAGGCTGCAGACGCGCCCGATATGCCGGAGCCAACGACGGCAATCCGTTTGCGGCCACCGTGTTCCTTCTGTCTGAGAAGTTCTACGCTCATCTATCCCCTCGCGTTTTGGTAGGCGTCGAGCGCGCGGTCGCGCGCTGTCTGGTGGTCGACAGCAGTTACGGGATAGGTCGCGCCAAGTTTCACGCCGGCCGCCGAAAGCACCGTTTTGTCGGCTTCCCATGGCCGGTGCAGGAACCGGTCGGGCAATCGGCCAAGTTCGGGGACGTATTCGCGGACATAGGCGCCGTTGCCGTCGAATTTTTCGCCCTGCAGGACCGGGTTGAAGACCCGGAAATAGGGCGCGGCGTCGGCGCCCGAGCCGGCGACCCACTGCCAACTGGCCGGATTGTTGCCGAGGTCGGCGTCGACAAGCGTGTCCCAGAACCAGGCTTCGCCCTGGCGCCAGTCGGTGAGCAGGTGTTTCACCAGGAAGGAGGCGACAACCATGCGGACACGGTTGTGCATCCAGCCGGTCTGCCAGAGCTGCCGCATGCCGGCATCGACGGTCGGATAGCCGGTCTCGCCTCGTTGCCAGCGCCGAAACAAGGCGTCGTCGCTGTTCCATTCAAACGCGTCGAAGCTGCGATTGTAGTTGCGGGTAGCGAGGTCGGGGTTGTGGTAGAGCAGGTGCCAGGCGAACTCGCGCCATGCGACCTCTTTCAGGAATTTCTCGGCGTCGGCCGCAGGCGCGCCGGTTGCTCCGCGCACGGCGGACCAGATCTGGAACGGCGTGATTTCGCCATGCGCCAGATGCGGCGACAGACGGGACGTGCCGCTCACTCCGGGCACATCGCGCATCTCGCTGTAGCCCTCGATGGGACCAGCGAGGAATTCCGTGAGGCGCTTGCGGGCGCCGATTTCGCCCGGCGTCCACGCCTGCCGCAAGCCGCCGGCCCAGTCGGGTGAGGTGGGAAGAAGCTTCCAGTCGGCCAGGCGTTCGGTCGTGACGTTGCCGGCATAGGCGCGCAGGTCCTTCGGCGCGGGGATGGGATCCCGCGGCTCGGCCTGCGCCACCAGGGCGCGCCAGAAGGGCGTGTAGACCTTGAAGGGACCGCCGCTGCCGGTGGTGACGCGCCAGGGCTCGTGCAACAGATGCCCGTCGAAGCTCTGGCATTCAACGCCGGCGCCGATGAGCGCCGACTTCAATGCCGTGTCCGCCTGCATGCCGTGCGGGTCGTAGCGGCGGTTCCAGAGCACCATGTCGGCGCCGGTTTCGTCGACGAGGGACGCTGCGATGGACTGCATGTCGCCGGCGCGCAGGACGAGCGTCATACCCTGCGCCTTCAGATCGGCGATGAGGGCTTCGAGCGAGTGATGCAGCCACCAGCGGCGCGCGCCGCCGATCGGCCGCCCGCCTGGAGACTCGTCGTCTCGCACGAACGCGGCGACGACAGGTTTTCCGGTTGTGGCGGCTGCGTGGAGCGCGCCATTGTCCGACAGACGCAGATCGTGCCTGAATAGCACGATGACCGGCTTCGACGGGTCGGTCGGTCGTTCAGATGCCATAGACTTGAAGCGCCCCGCAGGAATGAAAACAGGTCATGTTTCCAGACTGATACGCGGCCTTCAGGAAATCGGATCGCCGCGGATCGCAGATTTTGGCGGCGATCGCGAAACGTCTTCTCGGGCGCTGCAAGGTTGCGCCGTCGAGAAACGGTCGGGGCCGATCTGAATGGACCGGCCCCGACTGTATCATGCCCGTTTGATCAGGCGGATCAGCACCAGCAGGATGACGGCGCCCAGCGTTGCGTGGATGATAGCAGCTAGTATGCCGCCGCCGAAGGCGAGGCCGATACGCGGGAAGATCAGGCCCGCGATGAAGGCGCCGACGATGCCGACAACGATGTTGCCGAGCAGTCCGAAGCCGAAGCCCTTGACGATCAGACCGGCGAGCCAGCCGGCGATCGCGCCGATGATCAGGAAGACGAGAAGACTTTCGATACCCATGTCATGTTCTCCAGTGACGGGGCGAGCCAATCAGAAAGCCGATTTCCTGTCGAGGCGCGACGCGCGAAAGCCGCGTATTTCCTGTTGGTGACGCAGGTTGATTGTGCCGTGGCGGCCGATCCGCCGGTTCCATCGCTTCGCGGGCCAGTTTAAGGTCGACGGATGCGCATGTCCTTTCCTGCCCTCGTCGTTTCGCTTCTCGTGCTCTGTGGGCTGTCGCCCGCGGCGGCGCTGACGCTGAAACCGTTCAAGGATTCGCTTTTTGCCTATCCGGGGATCTTGTCGCAGGCCGACGGCGGCGATTTCCTCACCGTCGACTATCGCGAGGCGCGCGACATCAACCAGCGCGACGAGGTGCCGGAGCGACGGGTGAAGGGCGAATATGTTCGCCTGGCCGTGCGCAGCGCGCAGAAGGATTTCTCGGTTTCGACCACTGCCGGCGAAATCCGGCACGTCGCGGTCGGCAAGACGGATGGCGCATCGGCGATTACGATCTACCTGCATGGGCAGGGCGGCAGCCGGCGGCAGGGCGTCGACGACTTCACCTTCGGCGGCAATTTCAACCGCATCAAGAACCTGATGTGGGACAATGGTGGGCTTTATCTGTCGCCCGATTTTTCGGATTTCGAAGCCAAGGGCGTGGCGGAAATCGCGGCCCTGCTGTTGCACTACGCCGCGAAATCGCCGGGAGCGCCGATCTTCGTCGCGTGTGGGTCGATGGGTGGAGCGATCTGCTGGGGGCTGGCCGATGACAAGTCGATCGCAACCAGGCTGTCTGGACTGCTGCTGCTCGGTTCGTTCCCATCCGAGGATTTTGCGAAGAGCGGCGCGTTTGCACGAAAAGTGCCGCTGTTCATCGGGCAGGGGAGCCGCGACACGGTGTTTACGGTCGAAACGCAGGAGGCGATGTATCGCCGGCTTCGATCGGCGGGGTATCCGGTGCGTTTGGTACGCTTCGAAGGCGGCACGCACGGGACGCCTATCCGCATGACGGACTGGCGCGAGACGCTGAACTGGATGTTGACGCTGTAGGAGAAGCCGGATGAGCGGACATATCGACCCGATGCGCGAGACATTCGGCGCGTTCCGGCGACTGCCGGACGAAGGCCCCGTGCATATGCTCAATCTTGTGCGGCTGCGCCAGATCGCCGCCTATCCCGATGGTCGCGTGTCGACCGGCGCCGAAGCATATGCCGCCTATGGACGGGAAAGCGGGCCGATCTTCCGTCGAGTCGGTGGACGCATCGCCTGGAGCGGCGATTTCCAGCTGATGCTGATCGGACCGGCCGACGAGCGCTGGAACCTTTGCTTCATCGCGGAATATCCGTCTGCCGCGGCCTTCGTCGAGATGGTGAAGGATCCGGACTACCAGAAGGCCGTTGTCCACCGTCAGGCGGCCGTTGAGGATTCGCGGCTGATCCGAACCTCGCCGAGGCCTGGCGGGTCGGGGTTCAGCGAGTAGAGGGTCAGGGACCCGTGTCGTAGTCGACCACGGTCTGATGTTCGATCTCGCCATCGTAGGATGCGTCGACGTCGAAACTCACCAGAGCGAAATTGCCGTTTCGGAAGATCCACTTGCCGATCGACGAGGCATCGCCGACGCCGCGCCATTTCGACCATGAGCCGATGGTCTTGGTGGCCGGGTCATATTCGGAATTGACCAGGCCGTCGACCGTGTTGAAGCCGATCACGTTGATGTTTTCGACCTTTTTGTCCGAGTCGCCGTCCTGGTAGTGGATGTCGAGTTCCGGTTCGGCGAACTGGAGTTCGCGTAGGTCGCCGATGTCGTTGGCCAGATAATAGACGTGTACCTCGTTGTAGGCGCCGCGCGAGCAGTAGAACCGGATCAGCGTGGCCTTGCGCTCGGGCTCGTCGTCGGTGTCGGACGAATAGCGGAACGAGATGTCGTGCACCTGCGGCTCGTCGCCATCGTCGGGCTGGCAGGAGTCGAGACGGCTGGCGAGGAATTTGGCGCGGGCGCGTTCGAGCAGCGCGTTCTGGGGCGGCAGCGGCGGGCCTTCGGCGCAGGATGTTGGCAAGGCGGACTCGATCGGGCCGGCGACGGCCGCGAGCGAACCTTTTTCGATGGCAAGCGGCTGGTAGGGGTCGCCCTGGATCTGCGGATTGGCGAGGCGCATCGTGTAGCAGCCGGCAAAGACCTGCTCGTTGGCGCCTTCAGCCGCGATCGCGACCGGAATGGAGTAGAAAGTGCTGCCGGCTGCCCCTTCCGAGGCCGGAGTGCCGACGAGCAGCACGACACCCTCGGTCTCGTCAAAGCCCTTGGCGTATTCGTTCAGCGAGGGCTGAGGCGGAACCGAGAAATAGCTGTAGGCGCGGGCGAATTCCTTGCGGTTGATCGCATTGTAGAGCGACTGGACCAGCGCCTGCGGGCTCGAGCGATCATCGATGTAGGGGTGTCGCTGCTGCTGGGCGATTGCCGGCATGACACCGACGAAGGCCATCAAACCAAAGACCGCTGCTGACGCGAATCGCATGACAACACCCTCCAAGTCGCCCACTGGCTCAACATAACATCGATTGCGGCGCTCTGGCGGCGCTTGCTTCCGACGAGAGCGGAGAATATCGCTGCGAGCGCCGCGAACTGACGCGGCGGAGTGGCGGAGCTATCATGACGATTTCAATGTACCAGGCCTCGGTGCCTGTGTTCTCGGGCGTTCTCCAGAACCTGTCGCACGTGCTGGCGAAGGGAGAGGCGTTTGCCGCCGCGCAGGGCATCGATCCTGCCGAGTTGCTCTCAGGCAGACTTGCGCCCGACATGTATCCGCTGGTCAGGCAGGTGCAGATTGCCACCGACCACGCCAAGGGTGCGCCGGCGCGGCTTGCGGGCAAGGATATTCTCAAGCTCGCCGACGAGGAGGCAAGCTTCGCGGACCTGCAGGCGCGGATTGCGACGGTGCGGGATCACCTGAAGACATACAAGACGGAGGAGATCGACGGATCGGACGACAAGCCGATCCTGATCAAGGCAGGCACGATGGAACTGAACTTCACCGGCCAGCAATATCTGCTGACCTATGCGCTGCAGAACTTCAACTTTCACGTCGTGATGGCCTACGGCATCCTGCGCCACAAGGGCGTGCCGCTCGGCAAGGGTGACTTCTTCGGCCGGGGCTGAGACGCGGCCGCGAGCCGGGTTCGTCAGCGCATCGACATTTCCCGCGCGATGCGCGGGAAATCAGCGGGCTTGATGCCGATGTCGGCGCGGTCGGCATTGTTCATTGCGTTGAGAACGGCGAGCGCCGCGCGATAGCGGGCGCTGTGGTTTGGCCGCGGCCGCGAAAAAAGTTCGGTGTAGAACGCCATCGATTCGGCTCCGTGCTGTTCCTCCCGATATCTCTAAGATAACCCGATTGCGGTTTTATTGCAGTGCAGCATTTTGCATGGCTGCCATGAGCGGCAGCAGCCCGATGATCCGCTAGCGTGAGCAATCCGTTGATGCCCTCGCGCAATTCCGCCGGATTTCCGGGTGACGTTGTTAACGGCGCATCGCTAGGCTTTGCATCGAAACGACAACTCGCGAGTTAGCTCGGGACAAGGCGGGGAGGCTGTCATGGGAACGTTCACGACGAAAGACTTCGCCTCGCTTCTCGACGAGGTGATGGCAGCTGGCGAGCCTGCCGAGCAGACATCGGCTGCGCGTCCGTCGATCCCGTTCGACTTCTTTCACTCGCCCGACGATCTGTCGCTGGCCGTACCGGTTAATGATTCCGCTGCGGCCGCCGAATATCTCTTTGCGGCGGCGGACAATTTCAGCATCCTGATCGACACTCCGCCGCTGTCGCCTGAGCTGCCTTCAGTGACGCCATTCGACATTGCGCAGGAACTGCGGATCACCGGGCGCGAAAAGGCCGACGCCCTGGACCGCATGCGGCGCGACTTCGCCTTTGCCAACCACCCCGACCGCGTCTCGGCCGACGTGCGCGACAGGGCGATGATCCGCATGCAGATCGCCAACCAGATGATCGACGAAGCGAAGCGTCGGCTTTCCCGGATTGCCGCGGCGCAATAGCGCGGCCGCTCCTGACTCTGGCGCCGCGACGCCATATGCCTTAACATCCGGGACTACATGCAGGCTGGGCCGACCGGTCCCCATGCTTCGGTAGATCCGGGAGACGGTATTGAACCAGCAGCCGAAAGAGACCGATTTTGCGGGCGCAACGGCGCGCGAACCCACCCGTATCGACTGGGTGAACGTTGTCGGAATTGGCTTCTACCATGCGGTGGCCCTGCTCGCCGTGCTGCCGTGGCTGTTCAGCTGGACCTGCGTCGTGCTGGCGCTGTTCGGAGCCTACGTGTTCGGCACGCTGGGCGTCAATCTCGGCTACCACCGGCTGCTGACCCATCGCGGCTATCAATGCCCGAAATGGCTGGAGCGGTCGCTGGCGACGCTGGCGATCCTGTCGTTCCAGGACACGCCGGCGCGCTGGGTCGCGGTGCATCGCCGGCACCATGAGCATGCCGACGAGGAACCCGATCCGCACAGCCCGATCGTCACCTTCCTCTGGGCGCATATGGGCTGGCTGTTTGTCCGGCCGCCGGAAATGGAGCGGCGGGAGATCTATCCACGCTACGCCAAGGACATTCTCCGCGATCCCTACTATCGCAGCATGGAGAAGCAGACCGTCTATCTCGGCACAATCATCGCGTCGTGGGTGGTGTTCTTCGCCGCTGGCGCCGGCGCGGCGTTGATCGGCGGCAGCACGACTGCCGAATCGCTGCAGTTCGGCGCGAGCGTGCTGATCTGGGGCGTCTTCGTACGCACGGTGCTCGTCTGGCACCTGACCTGGTCGGTCAATTCCTTCGCCCACATGTTCGGCTACCGCAACTACGAGACCGGCGAGGAAAGCCGCAACAATTTCCTCGTAGCGCTGGTGACCAATGGCGAAGGCTGGCACAACAACCATCACGCCGATCCGCGCTCGGCGCGGCACGGCCACCGCTGGTACGAGCTCGACGTGACCTATCTGTCGCTGCGCGGATTGGCGATGCTCGGCCTGGCGACCAAGATCGCCGAGCCGAACGAGCACCGGCTCGCGGCGGCCAAACTGCCGAGCGCCGCCGAGTAGCACTCGGCAAGACGGCCCGTGTGCGAGTTGGATCGGCCGCCACGGTTCACCGCCTCGTGGTTTGACGGATGCCTTGGCTCATGTGACGACGGATTCTCCAGCCAGCACGAACGCGACCGCGACGGAGCAAGCCATGAGCATCGAAATCGCCGAAGGGCGCAACGTCACCATCAGTTTCGACGGCAAGCGCTGCATCCATGCGCGGCGCTGCGTGATGGGAGAACCGGACGTCTTCCGAGCCAATGTCAAAGGACCATGGATCAACGCCGACGGCGCGCCGGCTGATGACCTGATGCGGGTTGCCTATGCCTGCCCGTCAGGCGCGATCCGGGTGACGCGGAAGGATGGCGGCGCGGCCGAACATGCGCCGCGCGCCAACACCGTGACGATCCGCGAGAACGGGCCGCTTGCGGTGAACGCCGACATGGTCGTCGAGGGGCAAGGGGCGATGTACCGCGCCACGCTCTGCCGATGCGGCCTGTCGCGCAACAAGCCGTTCTGCGACAATTCCCATATCGCTGGCGGCTTCGTCGCGAGCGGCGAGCCGCTGTCGAAAGAAAGCGAACTCAAGATCACGGAGCTCAACGGACCGGTGACGATCAAGCCGGTGTTGAACGGACCGCTGATGATGACGGGTCGGCTGGAGGTCGAATCCGGCACCGGCCGTAATGTCGACCGGGTCGAAAAGGCGTGGTTCTGCCGCTGCGGCCAGTCGTCGAAGAAGCCTTACTGCGACGGCACGCACAAGGCGGTGGGTTTCGAGGCGCCTTAGCGGCTCACGGAGCAATCCGAAAAAGCACCCCGCCTCACAGCGGAATGTTGTCGTGCTTCTTCCAGGGGTTTTCGAGGTCCTTGTTGCGCAGCATTTTCAGGGCGCGTGCGATGCGGCGGCGGGTGGAGTGCGGCATGATCACTTCATCGACATAGCCGCGTTCGGCGGCGACGAAGGGCGACAGGAAGCGGTCTTCGTAGGCCTTGGTGTGGGCGGCGATCTTGTCGGAATCGCCGATGTCCTTGCGATAAATGATCTCGACCGCGCCCTTGGCGCCCATAACGGCGATCTGTGCGGTCGGCCAGGCATAGTTCATGTCGCCGCGCAGGTGCTTTGAGGCCATGACGTCATAAGCGCCGCCATAGGCCTTGCGCGTGATGACGGTGATTTTAGGCACGGTCGCCTCGGCATAGGCGAAGAGCAGCTTGGCGCCGTGCTTGATCAGGCCGCCATATTCCTGCGCGGTGCCGGGCAGGAAGCCGGGCACGTCGACGAAGGTGATGATGGGGATGTTGAAGCAGTCGCAGAAGCGGATGAAGCGGGCGGCCTTGCGGCTGGCATCAGAGTCGAGCACGCCGGCGAGCACCATCGGCTGGTTGGCGACGAAGCCGACGGTGCGGCCGTCGACGCGGCCGAAGCCGGTGACGATGTTTTTTGCGAAAGCCGTCTGGATCTCGAAGAAGTCGCCCTCGTCGCAGGTCTTCAGGATCAGTTCCTTGATGTCATAGGGCTTGTTGGAATTGTCGGGGATCAGCCGGTCGAGCGACATGTCTGGATCCGTGACCGACTGGTAGCACTCGATCTCGGGGATTTCGGACGTGTTCGACTGCGGCAGGAAATCGATCAGCCGGCGCATCTGCAGCAGCGCTTCGACGTCGTTGTCGTAGGCGCCGTCGGCGATCGAGGATTTCGTCGTGTGGATCGAGGCGCCGCCGAGTTGTTCGGACGTCACCGTCTCGTTGGTGACGGTTTTGACCACGTCCGGGCCGGTGACGAACATGTAGGATGTGTCGCGCACCATGAAGATGAAGTCGGTCATGGCGGGCGAGTAGACGTCGCCGCCGGCGCAGGGACCCATGATCACGGAAATCTGCGGGATGACGCCGGAGGCCATGACGTTGCGCTGGAAGATTTCGGCATAGCCGCCGAGGGCCGCGACGCCTTCCTGAATGCGGGCGCCGCCGGCATCATAGATGCCGATGATCGGCGCGCGGTTGCGCAGCGCCATGTCCTGAACTTTCTGCACCTTCTCGGCATGCGCTTCGGAGAGCGAGCCGCCGAAGACGGTAAAGTCCTTGGCGAAGACGAAGACGGTGCGGCCGTTGACCGTGCCCCAGCCGGTGACGACGCCGTCGCCGGCGACCTTGGTCTTCTCCATGCCGAAATCTGTCGAGCGGTGCTCGACGAACATGTCGAACTCCTCGAAGGAGCCTTCGTCGAGGAAGATGTCGATGCGCTCGCGGGCGGTCAGCTTGCCGCGGGCATGCTGTGCGTCGATGCGGGTCTTGCCGCCGCCCTGGCGGGCGACTTCGCGCCGACGTTCGAGTTCGACGAGCACATCCTTCATGGCATATCCCCCACGGCTACTGGCTAACGACCCGAGTTATCGGCGCGGGTGCCGCAACGCAAGCGCCATTGCGCGGACACAGCGGGTCTGCGGCCTATTCGCCTAAAGGCGGCTAAGGCGGCTAAGGCGGCGAGGTCTACCAGCTTCCGGTGTTGGGCATCGAGGCCCAGGGTTCGGCCTTCGGCAGCGCGGGGCCCTTCTGCAGCAGCTCGATCGAGATGCCGTCCGGCGCCTTGACGAAGGCCATGTTGCCGTCACGGGGCGGGCGGTTGATCGTGACGCCCTTGTCCATCAGCCAGCGGCAGGTCTCGTAGATGTCGTCGACCTCGTAGGCGAGATGGCCGAAATTGCGGCCGCCTGAGTATTCTTCCGGATCCCAGTTGTAAGTCAGTTCCAGCAGCGGCGCCTTGGCGTCGATGCCGCTCTGCTTGTCCTCGGAGGCGGCGAGGAAGATCAGCGTGAAGCGGCCCTGCTCGCTTTCGTGGCGGCGCACTTCGGTCATGCCGAGCTTGTTGCAGAAGAAGTCGAGCGTCTGATCGACGTCCGAAATCCGGATCATTGTGTGGAGGTAGCGCATCGTGAGGGTCCCGCTTGGTCGGATGACATCCATATGGGTCAGGCCGCGCCTTGCGGCAACCGGTTCATCCACTCCAGCGTCGCGAAAGCTCCGCGGTTAATATTTGGTTGAAATATGGCGAAAACTGTTTCGCCTCATGCTGACAGGAAGAAGTGACATGTTATCCTACAGCAAGAATCAGTGGCGTAACTTCGAGGAAGGGGGCGTTCGGATGGGGGACAAAACCTCTTCGGAGGATCACAAGACCGCATGGGGCGGCTCCGGCGGAATGACCGAGAACGAAGACCTCGTCGAGATTTCCGGCGCAATCAAGTGGTTCGACGTTGCGAAGGGCTATGGCTTCATCCTGCCTGACGAGCCGGGCTTCGGCGACATCCTGATTCACGTCACCTGCCTGCGCCGCGATGGTTTCCAGACCGCGCTGGAAGGCGCGCGCGTCGTCTGCCTGGTCAAGCGCGGCGACCGCGGCATGCAAGCATTCCGCGTCCTGTCGATGGACGCGTCAACGGCCGTCCATCCGCTGGAACAGCCGGGCGATCGCACGCATGTGCATGTGACACCGGAGAGCGGCATCGAGCGCGCTCTGGTAAAATGGTTCAACCGCACCAAGGGCTTCGGCTTCCTGACCCGTGGCGAGGGGACCGAGGACATCTTCATCCACATGGAGACGCTGCGCCGCTATGGCGTGACCGAACTGCGGCCGGGGCAGGTCGTGCTGGTGCGCTATGGCCATGGCGACAAAGGCCTTATGGCCGCCGAAATTCACCCCGATATGGGAACCTTGCCGTCTTCGCATTGAAAGGCAGGGTTTTGATGTCTCGGTTGCTTCGGTCGACACTGGCGGCGCTCGCGCTCGCTCTTTCCACTCCGATCTTCGTTGCACCGCAGGCGGTTGCCGAAGCGGCCATGCTGCTGCCCGTGCACATGGCCAAGCTTGCGGTCGATACCAAGACCGGCGTGAAATTGTTCAGCATCGAGATCGCCGACGAGAGTTCGGAGCAGGAGCGCGGCCTGATGTTCCGCACCGACATGCCGGACGATCGCGGCATGCTGTTTCCGCTCAACGTGACCCGCCAGGCGTCGTTCTGGATGGAAAACACGCCAATGCCGCTCGACCTGCTGTTCGTTGGCGAGGATGGACGGGTGAAGGCGATCCTCAAGGGCCAGCCGTTTTCGCGCGCGGCGATTTCGCCCGGCGTTCCGGTGCGCTTCGTGCTCGAGCTGAAGGAAGGCATTTCGGCGAAGAATGGCATCGCGCCGGGCGACCGCCTGCGGCATCCGGTGATTGACGCGATCGCGGGGTCGAAATAGTGGGTCTGCTTCACAGGAAGCAGACATGAAGCATTTCCGGCACGAAGGCTTTCAACTCGCCTATGTCGACGAGGCGCCCGCGTCGGGAAGTGGCGAGCCGATCCTTCTCATTCACGGCTTTGCGTCGAACGTACATGTCAACTGGATCGGACCCGGCTGGGTCCGCGATCTGTCAGCGGCGGGCTACCGCGTCATTGCCTTCGATCATCGCGGCCATGGCAAGTCTTCAGCCAGCTACGATCCGGCCGACTACACGCCGTCGAAGATGGCCGGCGATGCGGCCGCAATTCTCGACCATGTCGGCGTGCCCCGGGCGCATGTCTTTGGCTATTCGATGGGCGCAAGGGTCTCGACATTCCTGGCGCTCGAACATCCGGACCGGGTGGCGACGCTGATCCTCGGCGGGCTTGGCATCGGCATGATCGAGGGGGTCGGCGACTGGGATCCGATCGCAGATGCGCTGCGTGTTGGCGATGCATCCTCCGTCACGCATCCGCGCGGAAAAATGTTCCGGACTTTTGCCGACCAGACCAAGAGCGACCGGCTGGCGCTCGCCGCCTGCATCGAGACGTCGCGTATCCTGCTCACCGAAGCCGAGGTGGCGCGCGTGACGCAGCCGACGCTGATTGCTGTGGGCACGAAGGACGATATTGCCGGTTCGGCCGACGAACTCGCCGCGCTGATGCCCGACGCCGAGGCCTTCTCCGTCGAGGGTCGCGACCATATGCTGTCTGTCGGCGACCGCACTTTCAAGAAGAAGGCTCTGCAGTTCCTGGGGGAGCATCCGCTGTGAGCGGCTACCGTCCCTGAAACTGCGGCTTGCGCCGTTCCCTGAAGGCGGCGCGGCCTTCTGCATAGTCGGCGCTGTCGAAGGTGGCGTCGCCCGCCTCCTGCGCCATGCGGGCGACCAGCGGATCCTTTGTCACGACTGACATGATCGACAGGCGCGACGCCTTGACCGAGAGCGGCGCGCTTGCGGCGATCGCGGAAGCGATCCCGCTAAGGCGGTCGTCGAAGTGTTCCGACGCGACAATCTCGAGCAGGAAGCCGCCGGCCAGCGCCTGCCTAGCGTCGATCGGCTGCGCCGTGAGCGCGAGGTAGCGGGCCATCTGCGCGCCTGCGGCGGAAACGATGTCGACCATCGCATCCTGCGGGTAGGCGAGCCCGAGCCGGGCGGCAGGCACGGCAAAGCGGGCGTCATCGGTCGCGATCCGCAGGTCGCAGGACGCGGCGAGCCCGAACCCTCCACCGAAGCAGATGCCGCGGATCGCGGCGATCACCGGCACCGCGCTGGCGCGGATCGCGGCGAAGGCGGCGGAGTTGGCTCCTTCGTAAATGCGGGCCGTCGCCGCATCCTTGCGCACGATGTCGAACTCGGAAATGTCGGCTCCGGCGCAGAAGTCGCTGCCGGCGCCGCACAATACGATGACCCTGACATCTGGTCGGGCCGCGAGTTCGGGCATCAGCGCGGCGAGGGCACGCCAGCCGGCCAGGTCAACGGCGTTCTTGCGCTGCGGATTGTCGATCACGACGCGCGCGACATGCTCAGCGATCGTGACCTTGAGGGAATTGGCATCCGCCCGGGCTTGAAAGGTCATGACAGAAATCCAATTGATACAGCGATAAGGAAAATTGAGTTCATTTGTGCTATCGGATCGCATAGAATGCGCTTCCACTGCGGACAAGTAGGGAATGACATGAGCACGAACGTTGCACGCTCGCATCTCCAGCCGGTCGACCCGATCTGGACACAGGTTCGCGACGAGGCGAACGAAGCGGTGGATCGCGATCCGTTGCTGGCCGCGTTCCTTTACTCCACGGTGCTCAACCACGCTTCCCTGGAAGAGGCGGTGATTCACCGGATCTCGTCGCGCCTCGACCACAGCGATGTCAGCGCCGGGCTGATCGCGCAGACCTTCAAGGCGATGCAGAACGATGTGCCGGAATGGTCGAATGTAGTGCGCGTCGATATCCAGGCCTATTATGACCGTGATCCGGCCTGCGACCGGTTCATCATGCCGGTGCTCTACTTCAAGGGGTTCCACGCCATCCAGACGCATCGCCTGGCGCATTGGCTGTGGACGTCCGGGCGGCGCGATTTCGCCCTCTATCTGCAGAGCCGCTCGTCGGCGGTGTTCCAGACCGACATCAATCCGGCGGCGAAGATCGGCAAGGGCATCTTCATCGACCATGCGACAGGGCTGGTCGTCGGCGAGACGGCGGTGATCGAGGACAACGTGTCGATCCTGCACGGCGTGACGCTTGGCGGCACAGGCAAGGCCGGCGGCGATCGCCATCCGAAGATTCGCTACGGCGTGCTGATCGGGGCGGGCGCGAAGATACTGGGCAATATCGAGATCGGCCACTGCACCAAGGTGGCGGCCGGTTCGGTGGTGTTGAACTCGGTGCCGAACAACAAGACGGTGGCCGGCGTGCCGGCGCGGGTGGTCGGCGAGAGCGGCTGCGACCAGCCTTCGCGGCAGATGGACCAATCGCTGCCGTCGCAGTCGATGGACCATGTCGTCTCGTTTGACATTTGACCGGCCTCATCTGACAAAAAGCTGACGCGGGGTCGGTTCCAATATCGCCCCGCGGCCTTTACCCTGCCGCATGAGCATGGCAGAAGCGCGGTCCATTGTGCGGCTCGGCCGCAGCGGTTCGCGACGAGGAGAGAGACTTTGAAGCCCGAAGAAATCCGCAAACTCGACGCCTACTTCAAGAAAACGTTCAAGAATCCGCAGCTGCAGGTGAAGGCGCGGCCACGCAAGGATGATTCCTGCGAGCTGTATCTCGACGACGAGTTCCTCGGCCTGATCTACAAGGACGATGACGACGGCGACCAGTCGTACAATTTCTCGATGGCGATCCTCGACATCGATCTGGCCTGATCGGGCGGATAGACAGGCGCCGGACTGACCGGGGCCTGTGCAACGACACCGCGCTAGTCGCGGAAGGTCTGGACGACATCGCCAAGCGGGATGTGTCCCTTGAATGCCCCCGAGCCTGAGGGCGTTGCGCCATCTTCGATCGCCTGAGCAAACTGGACCGCGGGATCGGCTTCGATCCGGCGGCGCAGTCTAACGAGCTTGGGATAGGCGGAAGCGTCGATTGCCTCGTGAAACTCGGCCCACCGCGCAACGCCGATGAGCGTGGTGTCGGCCAGCGTCAGGCGGGCGCCGACAAGATATGGCGTCTCGCCAATCATCTTTTCCAGCTTGTCATGACGTTCGACCACGGCGGCGACCCCATACTCGCGCAACCGCGCGATCAGGTCTGGGTCTGGGTTCTCCATCTCCATGGCAGCCCAGAGCGGGCTGAACGCCGATGTGAAACCGGTGTTCACGAAAGCCATCAGTTGATGCATGCGGTCCGCCTCGCGTGACAAAGGGTCGAAGCTGATGCGGCGCTCGTGATCGCGCGCCTCCAGCCAGGCCGCGATGGCCATCGTCTCAGTCAATGACTGGCCGTCTTCGGTGATAAGGACCGGCGTTTCCTGACGGCCGTTGATCCGGGCGTAGGCGTCGTTCTTCATCTCGTTCAGCATGTCGACGCGACAGAGGCGGTAGGGTTGGCCAAGGGTCTCGAACGCAGCGACGAGTCCCATCGAGCTTCCCGCCGGGAAGCCATAAAGCAGTATCGGTTCCATGTGTTTTCTCTTCCGTGATACAGGGATCACGCCGCGCAGCGTCGCTTGAACCTAGCCGCTGTCGCGCCCAAGTAAATTACGCACAATTCTGTAACCAGGGGTTCGGCCGATGAAGGACGTGGTCTCAAACTGTCCGATCGAGGAAGCGATGCGGGTGCTCAGCGGGCGCTGGCCGACGCTGCTGCTCTACTATCTGAAGGACGGGACAAAGCGGTTCAGCGATTTGCGGCGGGACAATCCGACCGTCTCACACCGCATCCTGGCGCTGGAACTGCGCAAGCTGGAAGACGCCGGCATCGTGCGCCGCACCGCCTATCCAGGATATCCTCTGCGGGTCGACTATGACCTGACCCGTTCAGGGCTCAAGCTCGTCCCACTAATCGATGCGTTGGGCGACTGGTGGGAAGAGGTCGAGACGACCCGTGCGGGTGGGGCAGCCCTGGCAGAACAGGCGGCATAGCTCGACGATTTTGGCTGAGCGGACTGCGGTCAGTTCGCCGTTTTCAGCAGCGACTGGATCTTTGCGATTACCGCCGCATCCAGCGCCTTCCAGTCGCCGAGCAACTCGCGGGGGAAGCGGTAGACGAGGCTCAGGCCGTCGCCGATGTGGACGTCGCGCTCGCAGGGGGCCAGCGACTGCTGCGCCGCGTCGCCGTCGAGACAGCGCACGACATAGGGATCGGCGCCGGGGCGCACGCCGGTCAGGATGATCTCGTTCACATATCCGGATTTCTCGGTGAAGCGGTGGAGCACGAGGCCGCCGGCCTGGATCTCGCCCGTCGGCACCGTCAGCAGCGAATAGATCGGTTCGAACCGGCCACCCATGTCGCGCGACATCATGCTTTCCGAGATCGACGCGAACAGGATATTGGGCGTTCCGCCGGCGTGATTGAAATCATCCCGCGCCTCGGACGTGTAACCGGTCATGTCGGGCCAGCGCATGTAGAGGTCAAGGCGCGCCGCGACGCCGTTGCGGCGGCCCTGCTCGAAGCGGATCATGTTCCTTGGCGCGGCGATGACATTGTTGCCGATGACCACTTCGGCAATCGAAATGTCGTCGGTATGCCCGGCCATCGCGATCGAGCGTCCTGCATGGCGCCCGACGATGCTGATCGCCACCGAGACCACAGCCATCGCCGCGAAGACGTAGAACACTCGCCACATGAAGCGTGAATCGAGCAAGGCCATCGATTTCGGTTCGGCGATATCCTGACTGGCCATCTGTCTCGTCCCGGCGTGCCCGACCTGTCCCTTCGCGGCACAGGAAAACGGCACGCAGCTTGCTGCGCATGTTCACGCTGAAACTGCGCGATTATGGTAAACGGGACGTGAACATGAATACGATCGGATTGATCGCCTTCGCCTTTCTGAGCGGATTGACGGTCGCCGGCCTGTCCGGATCGGCGCTGGAGCTGGTCTGCCGCACGCGGCTCAGCCTCGGCGCGCCGTTCCTCGACCGACGGCGCATCTTCCTGTCGATGTGCGCGAGCGCGGCAGCCGGACCGTTCATGCTGGTCAACGACGCGCTTCTGGCCCGCCGCGAACGGCGCATAGGCGCAGCAGCATTCGGGTGTTCGCTCGCCATCTCGGCCCTCTGGCTGCTCGCCACCGGCGTGGTTGCATCCGAACTTGCCATCCTCGTCACTGGCTAGTACCGGCTTTGGCGACCAATCCAGGAGGACATCATGCCGATCTATTCCATCGATGGAACAAGCCCGCAGTTCGAGGACCGCGACAGCAATTTCGTTGCGACGGACGCGACTCTCATCGGCAACGTCCATCTCGGGCGCGATGTGACGATCTGGTTCGGGACCGCAATCCGCGGCGACAATGAGAAGATCACTATCGGCGCGGGGTCGAATGTGCAGGAGCACACGATCATGCACACGGATCCAGGCTTTCCGCTGACGATCGGTGAAGGCTGCACGATCGGACACCGCGCATTGCTGCACGGCTGCACGATCGGCGACAATTCGCTGGTGGGAATGGGCGCGATCATTCTCAACGGCGCCAAGATCGGCAAGAACAGCCTTGTTGGCGCCGGTGCGCTGGTGACGGAAGGCAAGGAGTTTCCCGACAATTCGCTGATCGTCGGCCAGCCGGCCAAGGTGGTGCGGGAGCTCGATCTTGCGGCCGTGGCGCGACTTGGCGCATCGGCGCAGCACTATGTCCAGAACGGCAAGCGCTTTGCCAAGGGATTGCGGAAAGCCGACTAAGCTCCGCTGAAAAAGGCGGAGCCGGCCCGGGGACATGGGCCGGCTCCTGAACCCGGTCGTTGGGGACGGGGAGGGTGGGGGACTCGACCGGGTTGTCTCGCTCCTACTTCACGCTGCCGACGGCTATGGCGCGGCTGTCATTGACAGCGACCCACACGCCCGAATTCAGTTCGGACTGGCGTTTGAGGAATTGGTATTCGGTGTCCGTCCAGGCGAGGATCTTCGGCTCGAGATTGTCGAGCACGAAATCGCCGAGACTGGTGCGCATCGTCAGCACCGCGTGACCATCGCCGTTGGGCTGGCGCACGACGGTGATGAGCAGATTTCCCGCCGGCACGCCCATCTGCATGAGCTGCTTGCGCTTTTCGAGGGCATAGTCTTCGCAGTCGCCCTGGCTGTCCGGATAGGACCAGACTTCTTCCTTACCCCACATCTCCTGGTCGGTGCGGGGCGCGATCATCGTGTTGACCGCATTGTTGATATCCACCATCGCCGCCCAAAGCTTGCGCGTCAGTTCGACCGGCTGTCCCTTGCCGGTCTTCTGGGAGCATTCCTGCGGCATGCGCTGGCACAGTTCGTAATGGCCGATCGGCTGCGTTGTCCGTTCGCTGCCCGGCATGAAGTTCGGCCCGGCCTGTGCGGCGCCTGCCGCGAAAACCACCTGCGCAACCAGCGCAGCGCCAAACAAGAAAGATCTTGAAGTCCCCATGTGTCCCGTCTCCCCGTTCCATGGGAGACAATGACAGGGACGGATTTATTTGACGCAAAACAGCGAAGTATAGTTTGAGTACAACTCGCGCCTAATGAGTATAAAATAAGAATAGAACTTGATTAAAATTTGAGATATGCGAGCAACGGAAACTAAGCCGTGATGCGGCGGGCTTTGCACAATCCGTCGCGGCGCGCGAGCGCCAAGCCTGATTGCCCGTTGCCTGGAGGCGGGGCCTTCTAAGACCGGAGCTTTTGCGGCCACTAGTGGCAGGCATACACGATGAAGCCGGTGATGAACCTGGACGAAGCCGAATTCGGCGATGTCGAGGAAAGCGGCATCTGCACGTCGCGCCGGGCGACAGTCGGTGCGCTTATCGGCGCGCGGGACCTTGGCTACAATCTGACTGTGCTGCCACCGGGCAAGGTGCAATGCCGGTTCCACAGCCGCCACGGCGAGGAGGAGATGTTCCTGATCCTGGAGTGCGAAGGCGAGCTACGGTTCGGCAGCGAGCGTTATCCGCTCCGCAAGCATGACGTGATCTCGTGCCCGATGGGTGGCCCGGCGGTGGCGCAGCAGATCATCAAAACCGGAACGGTGACGGTGCGCTGCCTGGCGTTGTCGACGCTGGTTGAGGTCGACGCGCGCGAATATCCGGATTCGGGGAAGGTTTCGATCGTTGTGCACAAGAATGGTGTGCGGACGCTTGGCAACTGTGGCGCGCCGAAAACACGACCGACTATTGTGACCGGGAGAAGAACGAGGTTGACGCCCGCCTTGGCCAAGAACCGCGGGCGCGCGCCCGCGGTGCACAGGTCAGATCAAAGCTTGTTGCTTGCGCTGAATTCGACTTCGAGCGTTTCGGCGCGCTGGACAACCGCGAACTCGATGGCGACGCCATCTTCGAAATGGCGGACGACCTGTCCGCGCATCGTGCCAAGCGTGACCTGGGTGCCAAGCGCGGGGCGGACGTCGAGTTCGATGGCGGCGCCCGACAGCGACAGATCGATGATGCGGCACTGATATTGCCGGCCGTCGGCGAGATGCACGACGCTGATCGGGTTGCGCGGGGCGACGCGATCGTGGCGGCGGTCTTCCGGCAGATCGAGCTCGTGCTTGTTGGCGAGCCAGGTCAGCTGTGCTGCCAACTTGTCCTTCTTGCGGTCGGACGCGAGAATCGTCATGGCAAAGCCATCGGTCATGGTGCGGGTCACCACGCCTTCGACACGGCCGATATGATCGATATAGGCAATTACTTTTTCGCCGGGCTCGCCCAGTCGGTCTGCGCGCAGCGATGCGTCGCCTGGCGACATGTCGAGCACCTGGCAGGAATGCTCGGACCGATCCTCAAGCATGAAGCGCCCGTAGATCTTCACGCGCACGCGCTGGAAGTTGCGCCGCTCAGCCTTTGGCGACGAGAAGTCCATGGCGACTGACGTCATAGCTGTCACTGGCCCTAACCACGCTTGGAGACGGTGCGCCCGAGCGCATCTGTTGCCAACATATTAGGTGGAAACCGGTTAACAAGCCGTAAGCCAGCGCCGTTTCGGGGGCTTCGATATTAACTCAATCAGCTACTGGTCGCGGCCGCCGTCGAGAACCAGTAGGTGGCGGATGCGCCGGCCGCCCGGGCCGGGGCGGGCGATCGACTCGCCTTCGTCCAGCGAGGGTGACAGGGATGGCACAACGACCTCGGGGCGATTGTTGAGGAACAGCGGCTCGCGGTCGGGATCGACGACTCGCAACGAGGCGATACGGCACTCTGCGATCGGGTCGGCCCCGAGCCAGAACGGGCGCTCCACCGGCGTGACCGCGCCCAGCGAACGCGGGTGGTCGACCCCGCCGTCGAGGGGCAGCAGAAGCAGCTCGAACGTGTTGCTCCGCCCGGCGCGGCTGACGCCCTCGAAGTTGATGACGACGACCGACTTGGCCAGGAACGCGCCGTGGGCGAGACGCGCGACAACGCGCTCGTCCTTCGGCATCCAGAGGGAGGAAAATGCGAATCCCTTGAGCTCGCGGCCGAACGTGGCGCAGAGTCTCGTTCCCGCAAGCCGAAACACGGCTTCGCCGCGAGCGTCCTTTTCCAAGATGAACGTGTCGGCCAGCAACGACTTGATGTCGGCCGGTTCGATCTCCGTGCGCTTGGGAGCGGGCCGGCCGTCTCTGAGCCTGTCCCAATACTGGAACAACTCGATCGATCCCTTCTGTTTCATGTGCCTGCTCCGGTCGGACTGTTCCTGTATGTGCCATCGGGGAACAGCGCCGCGCCCACCGATGGCCTTCATGCAGGACCTTGCAGGTTGCGTGCCAGCGCGATCTGGAATTGTTAACAGAGCCGGGTCGTTAAGGTTAATTTTGAGTTACCGTTGCGCCTCGGCTTTGAACCTGCGATACAAGACGTCAGTTCACGAAGCCATTGGCTTTGCAGCACTTTCCGCGAAAGCGGCAGCACGACTTTGGGTGGGCAGAGGGGGCTCGACCAGCCGTTCAGGGGAAACCCTGGACGGCTCTTTTTTTTAACCATATGCCGCAATCCGACGCCCGCGACACTATCTTCGCGGCGAGCTCGAATCGATAAGGCGGCCGATGAACAATCTACCAGAACAGTCCGAGGAAGTCGCCGACGCTGCAGCGTCCCAGCCCGATTTTCGACGACGGGAGCCGCTGTTCAATCTGCCGCGAATCGTCGTTGCGTTCATGGCCGTGTGTATCGGCGTGCATCTGGTGCGGCTTTATCTGCTGTCCGACGATCAGAACTACGAGGTGATTCTGAACGGCGCTTTCATCCCGCTGCGCTACTCGGGCCAGTTCGATCTCGACGTGTTTGCGTTCACCAGCCCGTTCACCTCGTCGCTGCTGCATGCCGGCTGGATGCATCTCGTTCTCAACATGGTCTGGCTCGCGGCCTTCGCGTCACCGCTGGCGACGCGGATAGGCGCGATGCGATTCGTGCTGTTCTGGTGCTTTGCCACAGCCGCATCGCTGCTTCTCCATTACGTGGCGCGCCCGGACGACATGATCCCGGTGATCGGCGCGTCGGGCGCGATTTCGGGCATGATGGGCGCGGCCGCCCGGTTCGGGTTTCGCGCCGACCGTTCGGCGCGGATGCCCAATTTCTCCGGACGGCGGCTGACGCTGCGCGAAACCTTCGCATCGCGGCAAGTCGTGGTCTTTCTCGGCGTCTGGCTGCTGATCAATTTCGCCGCGGGGGCGGGGCTCGATCTTTCGGGCAGCGACGGCTCGATCGCCTGGGAAGCGCATATCGGCGGCATGCTGGCCGGGCTGTTCGGCATCGCGCTGTTCGATCGCCAGCCAGGGCGGGCGATCTGAGGCCATTGCCGTCTTGCATTGACCCCATTCCCGGCGCACCATTCCATATCGGGCCTGCGCCAGATGGTCCCGGCTTTGGCGTCGGCCGTCGTTGGAGGAGCAAGCGATGACGGTAAAGTCTATTCTCGAGGAAAAGGGGCGCGATGTTGTTACGCTCACGGCAGCCGAGACCATTGAAGGCGCGGTGAAGACGCTGGCCACCCACAAGATCGGCGCACTGATCATCGCCAGCGCTTCGGGAAAGATCGAAGGCATTCTCTCAGAGCGGGATATCGTGCGGATCATCGCGGCCGAGGGTGCTTCGGCGTTGAAACAGCCCGTTACCGCCGCGATGACTGCCAAGGTGAAGACCTGCACTGAAGCCAGCACTGTCAATGAAGTCATGGAGACCATGACGAAGGGCCGCTTCCGCCATCTGCCGGTCGAGCATGGCGGAAAGATCGCCGGCATCATTTCGATCGGCGACGTGGTCAAGCGGCGCATTCGCGAGATCGAACGAGAGACGGAACAGATCAAGCAGTATATCGCGACGGTCTGAGCGCGCCTCACGCATCGTATTTGCGGTCTGTCAGCCGGCACAGCCGGGCCATTCTTGCTTGTCACCCGCTGCGGTTTCGACTAGCCAATGGCGTCAAATGCGCCGTTTGCGGCGCGGCTCGCAGGTTCAGGATTCCGCATGTCTATCATCGATACCCGCATTCCCGAGGCGAAGCGCCTGATCCCCGGCGCGACCGGCGATTGGGAAATCATCATCGGCCTCGAGGTCCATGCCCAGGTGACCTCGGAGTCGAAGCTGTTTTCCGGCGCTTCGACAACGTTCGGCGCGGCGCCCAACGCCAATGTCAGCCTGGTCGACGCGGCGATGCCGGGCATGCTGCCGGTGATCAACGAGGAATGCGTCAAGCAGGCGATCCGCTCGGGCCTCGGCCTCAAGGCGCAGGTCAACCTGAAGTCGGTCTTCGACCGCAAGAACTACTTTTATCCGGACCTGCCGCAGGGCTACCAGATCTCGCAGTACAAGCAGCCGATCGTCGGCGAGGGCAAGATCATGATTTCGGTCGGCCCCGACCGCGAAGGCAAGTTCGAGGAAATCGAGATCGGCATCGAACGGCTGCATCTTGAACAGGACGCCGGCAAGTCGCTGCACGACCAGCACCCAACTATGTCCTATGTCGATCTCAACCGCTCCGGCGTGGCGCTGATGGAGATCGTTTCCAAGCCCGACATGCGCTCGGCCGACGAGGCGAAAGCCTATGTGACCAAGCTGCGCACCATCCTGCGCTATCTCGGCACCTGCGACGGCAACATGGACGAGGGGTCGCTGCGCGCCGACGTGAACGTCTCGGTGCGCAAGCCCGGCGGCGAGTTCGGCACGCGCTGCGAGATCAAGAACGTCAACTCGATCCGATTCATCGGCCAGTCGATCGACTACGAAGCGCGGCGACAGATCGCGATACTCGAGGATGGCGGCAAGATCGACCAGGAGACACGGCTGTTCGATCCCAACAAGGGCGAGACGCGGTCGATGCGCTCCAAGGAAGAGGCGCATGACTACCGCTACTTCCCCGACCCGGACCTGCTGCCGCTGGAATTCGACCAGGCCTATGTCGACGAACTCGCCAAAGACCTGCCCGAGCTGCCGGACGCCAAGCGCGACCGGCTGGTGGGTTCGCTGGGGCTGTCGGTCTACGACGCATCGATTCTCGTGTCGGAGAAGGCGATTGCCGATTATTTCGAGCAGGTCGCCAAGGGTCGCGACGGCAAGACGGCGGCAAACTGGGTGATCAACGATCTGCTCGGCCTGTTGAACAAGGCCGGCAAAGGCATTGAAGAGTCACCGGTTTCGCCGGCGCAACTCGGCTCGGTCATCGACCTGATCAAGGAAGGCGTCATTTCGGGCAAGATCGCCAAGGACCTGTTTGAGATCGTCTGGAGTGAGGGCGGCGATCCGCGCGAGATTGTCGAAACGCGCGGCATGAAGCAGGTCACCGACACCGGCGCGATCGAGAAGGCGGTGGACGAGATCATCGCCGCCAATCCGGACAAGGTCGCGCAGGCGCTGGCCAAGCCGACGCTCGCCGGCTGGTTCGTCGGCCAGGTGATGAAGGCAACCGGCGGCAAGGCCAACCCACAGGCTGTGAACGACCTCGTCAAGGCGAAGCTCGGAATTGAGTAGGCCGATGTTCGTCCGCACCGGCGGCGAGCGCGACCTGCCGGCAGTGAGCGCGCTGATCCGTGAGTCCCTGCACGCAACGAACGATGTCTTCTACGGCGTTGAGACGGTCGAGCAGATCGCCAAGGCGCTGTATTCGGTCGCGGCACTCAAGGTCCTGATCCACCGGCCGACATCGGAATTCCTGGTCGCTGACGACGGCGACACGGTTGCCGGCGTCGCAATTGGAGCCGCGGCCGTCGAGGATTCCCGTACCGTGGACATCCTGGCCTTTTTCGTCCGGCCAGATCTTCAGGGGCGAGGCATCGGCGGACTGCTGCTGCGTGAACTCGAGGATTCGTTCTTCGAATCCGAGCGGATCCGGATCGAGGTCGACGAGCGCAATCTTCGCGCGCTCGGCTTCGCGGAGGCGGAAGGCTATGCGCGGATCGGGCAAAGGCGCGAGGAGGCGCTGCAGGCGACGCTCATCACGCTCGGCAAATCGCTGGTGTGACTCCCGCCCTGCGACCGCCTAGAGTGGCGGCGCAAACGCAGGAGGAGACCGCTTTGCCAGATCATGCCGCGGGCGCCCGCATCCGTCATATGACCGAGGCCGACATCGCTCAGGTCGCCGCGCTGATCCGTGCCTCGTGGGTTTCGACCTACGGTCCGCTGATGGGCGATGACCGGGCCGAAACCGAGTCCGCCAGGAAACATCAGCCCGATATGATCGCGGCGGATCTGATCCGGATGCATTCGGAGAGTTTTGTCGCCGAAGCAGGTGACGGCCGGATCGCCGGCTATGCCTATGCGAAGGTCGAGAAGGGTGTTCTCTGGCTCGACCGGTTGCATGTCGCGCCGGAGTTTCAGGGCAGGGGTCTCGCGGCAGGGCTGCTGCACGCCGTCATCGTCAATTATATCGGCGAGGTTTCGATTTCGCTTGAAGTCCTGAAGGGCAACGACCGCGCGACCCGTTTCTACGAGCGGGAAGGTTTCGTGATCACCGAGGAGCGCGATGCTTGTGGCGGGATCGGGGGCGTGCCGACGCTGATCATGCGCAAGGCGATCTCACGGGCGTGAGCCGCTTCAGCGGCCAGGAACGTCCAGCAGAACGGTGTGGCGCTTCAGCGACCGCAGCACGACGTAGACCACTGCACCGACGCAGAGCAGCGCGAACCAGCCAAGGCCGAGCTGCGTGTCGCCCTCGGCGATCGCCTCGCGTGCATAGTCGAAGAGGACGAACGCTGCGATGATGCCGAAAAAGCCCGAATATTCACGCTTGAGAATGTTGCGGAAGGAGAACGGCAACGGCGGCGCGGCCCAGAGCGACCAGTCGGGAATGAACGCCGGAACGCGCTTCACCCATGCGGCGTATTCCGCGCCGAATTTTTCCCGAAGGAAGACCTCTTCAGCAGCGATGATCCGCTCGAGATAGACCACGAGAAACAGGAACATGACGATGACAAACCAGTAGGTCTGGCTGAACAGCGCGAAGCCCATGTAGATGATGGAATTGCCAAGATAGAGCGGATTGCGCACGACCGAATACATGCCGGTGGTGTTCAGCGTTTCGGCGACCTGGGTCGCCGTGTTGCGGCCGGATGTGTTCTTCGGCGTGAACCCGATCGTCACGATGCGGACGCCGAGGCCGATGAAGGCGACGGCGAGACAGACGATCTCGTAGGCCAGGTCGGCGACCGAGCCAAAAGCGTCCTCGACCGGTTCCGTGTGGATCACGACCATGAAGGCAAGCGGCAGGAAGATCAGCAGCGCGTAGCTGCGCCAGCGGAACAGAAGCGCGCCCTGGCGCGCGATGATATCGGATATCATGGCGGTTCCCCTCGGCGTCGGCATTTGCGCGTCGATGCCTGTTGCGGCTAATCAGCGATTCAGGCGCGAGTGTGACGGCCAAAGGGGGTGGTGAATGGCAGGTTCTGGCGAAACGCAAGAACAATTCGGCGATGCCGTCGCGATCCGGATCGCGCGGCGCGAAGACGTGCCGGCGATCGTCGCGCTGTTCGCCGCCGACACGCTTGGCGGACACGGCGACACGAGCGATCCGGACGCCCTGGCTGACTATATCGCGGCGTTCGACAGGATTGCCGCAAGCCCGCATGACAGGCTTTATGTCGCCGAACTTGACGACAGAGTCGTTGGCACATTCCAGACGACGCTGATGGTGTCGATGTCGGGACGCGGGTCGGCGAGCCTCAATGTCGAAGCGGTGCAGACCCGAGCCGACATGCGGGGCCATGGCATCGGCGAGGCGATGATCCGCTTTGCCATCGCCAAAGCGGTCGAGGCCGGAGTGAAGAAAGTGCAATTGACCTCCAACCTCCTCCGCACGGATGCCCACCGCTTTTACCGCAGGCTGGGCTTCGAGCAGAGCCACGCGGGTTTCAAGATGAAGCTTTGAGGGCGCCTGCGACGCGCGGAGTACTTGCGTTGCGCTGCCCGCAAGGCCATAAGCGGCGTTACGATATACGTCCGATGCGGGAACGGCATGCTCAGATTTCTCACCCAATTCTTCACATGGTGGAACGGCCAGACCCTTAACACGCGGTTCCACACGTGGCGCCACGGAACGGAAGTCGGCCAGGACGAGTTCGGCAACACCTATTACACGGGCGGCAAGGATTCCGAGGGGCGCACGCGCCGCTGGGTGATCTACAACGGCTATTCCGAAGCCTCGATGATTCCACCCGGGTGGCATGGCTGGATGCACCACCGCACCGACGTGCCGCCAACCAAGGAAGATTACAAGCCGCGCGAATGGCAGAAGGCGCACGAGCCGAACCTGACCGGCAGCGCCGCCGCTTACCGCCCCAAGGGCTCGATCCTCAATCCGGCGGACCGTCCGCGCGTCACGGGCGACTACGATGCCTGGACCCCGGGCGGCTGATCTCGCCTTTTGTCGCCATAATTCCCGGTTAATCGCTTTCTGTCGAAATGCGACGATCAGGTGCGAACCGCGATTCGCCCCATCTAGATGGGCGCCAGACAGGGTTAATAACGAATGCGATCCTTCCTGAACGCCTCGGTTGTCGCGGGCCTGCTTGCACTGACCAGCCTCGGCGCGTTCGCGCAGGAGGAGATGCCCGAGTCGGAGGTGCCTGAAGAGGCTCCGCTGACCGAGGTGCCGGCCGTCGAGACCGAGAAGCCGCAGGGTCCGACCCGGCTCTCCAACGCCGTTGCCGAATTTACCGGCGTCGACAAGATCACCGGCCGCATCATCACCTTTGACGTCTACATCAACGAAACGGTGCAGTTCGGCGCGCTGCAGGTGACGCCGCGCGTCTGCTATTCGCGGCCGGATACCGAAGAACCCAAGACGGACTCGTTCGTCGAAGTCGACGAGATCACGCTCGACCGCAAGATCCGGCGCATCTTCACCGGCTATATGTTCGCCGAAAGCCCCGGCCTCAACGCCGTCGAGCATCCGGTCTATGACGTCTGGCTGAAGGCCTGCAAGCAGCAGTCGGATGTGCCATCGCCCGAGGCCACCAGCGCGAACTGAGCGCGGATCGCCAAAGCCGCATTTTCGCTGTAAGGAATTTCGCCCGTGATCAGCTGCGGGGAAATGTGCGGGCGTTGGCTGCGCGAGGGATCGACCATGCCGTCTTTCGACATTCTTCTCGCCTTCATGGCGACCACCGCGATCTTCGCCTTCATCCCTGGTCCGGCGATGCTGTACGCTGCCGCGCGGACGCTGGCTGGCGGTCGTGTAGCGGGCATGATGGCGACGCTCGGCATCCATATCGGCTGCTACGTCCATGTCATCGCGGCGGCGGCTGGCCTGTCAGTGCTGTTCCATGCTGTGCCGCTGCTCTATCTGGCGGTGAAGCTGTGCGGCGCGGCCTATCTGGTCTGGCTCGGCATCGCGCTGTTCCGCTCGACGCCGGCCGGCGAGGTGGGCCTGCCCGCCGTGCAGCCGAAATCCGGCCGCCGCGCATTTGTGGAGAGCATCGGCGTCGAAGTGCTGAACCCGAAGACGGCAATCTTCTTCATGGCCTTCCTGCCGCAGTTCATCGACGCATCCGCCGGGCTGCCGGTGTGGGTGCAGTTCCTCGTGCTCGGCACGATCGTCAACCTGACCTTCTCATTCGCCGATGTCGTCTGCGTGCTGCTCGCCGGAACACTGATGACGCGGCTGAAGAACTCCGGCCGGGCGCAGCGCTGGATGCAGCGGGCGGGCGGAACGGTGCTGGTCGGGCTCGGCGTCAACGTCGCCTTGCAGCGGAGCTGACCGGCGTCAGGGGGCGAACACCGCCTCGCCGGTGATCGCCTCTTCCAGCAGCCGTTCATACTTCAGCCGCGGCACGTCGACCGCGCCGAAGCGTTTCAGGTGTTCGGTGGTGAACTGGGTGTCGAGCAGGACGAAGCCGCGTTCTTTCAGCCGTTCGATGAGATGCACGAGGCAGACCTTCGACGCGTCCGTCTCGCGGGCGAACATGCTTTCGCCGAAGAAGGCGCGGCCGAGCGACACGCCGTAGAGCCCGCCGACCAGGCGGTCCTCGCGCCAGGCCTCGACCGTGTGGCAATGGCCTCGGCCGAACAGGCGGCCATAGGCTTCGCGGATCGGGCCGTTGATCCAGGTCGAGCGCCGGACGTCGCGGCTCTCGGCGCAGCCATCGATGACGCCGAAAAAGTCGCGGTCGTAGGCGATCTCGAATCGGCCCTGGCGGACGACCTTGGCGAGGCTCTTCGGCATGTGAAAGCCGTCGAGCGGGATGACGCCGCGGCTCTCCGGGCGAACCCAGAAGACCTCCGGGTCGTCGGCGCTGTCAGCCATCGGGAACACGCCGGAGGCATATGCCTTGAGGAGCAGGTCGGGCGGGATCCGTTCGCCGGGCGCGAAGGGACGGGTCATGGATGCCAGCTACTCGACCGGGTCGGCCAGATGCTTTTCCAGCCAGTGGATATCGTAGTCGCCATTGGCGATGTCGGGATTGCCGACGAGTTCGCGGAACAGCGGCAGCGTCGTCTTGATGCCGTCGACGACGAATTCGTCCAGCGCGCGGCGCAGCCGCATCATGCATTCGACGCGGTTGCGGCCGTGCACGATCAGCTTGCCGATCAGGCTGTCGTAATAGGGCGGGATCTTGTAGCCCGAGTAAACGCCGGAATCGACGCGGATGCCGAGGCCGCCGGGCGTGTGGAAATGCGTGATCGTGCCGGGCGAGGGCGTGAAGGTGCGCGGGTCCTCGGCATTGATGCGGCACTCGATGGCGTGACCGTTGAAATGCACTTCGTCCTGCGTGACCGACAGGCCGCCGCCGGAGGCGACACGGATCTGCTCGTGCACGAGGTCGATGCCGGTGATCGCCTCGGTGACCGGATGCTCGACCTGAAGGCGAGTGTTCATTTCGATGAAGTAGAAATTGCCGTCCTCGTAGAGGAACTCGATCGTGCCGGCGCCGCGGTATTTCAGCTTGCGCATGGCGTCGGCGCAGACTTCGCCGATCTTCATCCGCTGCTCGACATTGAGCGCCGGCGAATTGGCTTCTTCCCAGACCTTCTGGTGACGGCGCTGCAGGGAACAATCACGTTCGCCGAGATGGATAGCCTTGCCGTCACCGTCGCCGAACACCTGCACCTCGATGTGGCGCGGCTTTCCGAGATATTTTTCCATATAGACGGCTTCATTGCCGAAGGCGGCAGCCGCTTCCGTGCGCGCGGTCGACCAGGCTTCGATCACGTCGTCGGCTGTCTTCGCCACCTTCATGCCACGTCCACCGCCGCCGGCGGTTGCCTTGATCAGCACGGGATAACCGATTTCGGCGGCCGTCTTGAGCGCCTCTTCCTCGGTCTTCACCTCGCCATCGGAGCCTGGCACCACGGGAATGCCGAGTTCCTTTGCCGTCAGCTTGGCGGTGATCTTGTCGCCCATGATGCGGATATGGTCGCCGGTCGGGCCGATGAAGGTAATGCCGTGGGCGTCGAGGATATCGGCAAAGCGGGCGTTTTCCGACAGGAAGCCGTAGCCCGGATGCACGGCATCGGCGCCGGTGATTTCGCAGGCAGCGACGATCTGGTGGATGTTGAGATAGCTGTCGCGCGACGCGGGCGGTCCGATACAGACGCTTTCGTCGGCGAGCCGTACATGCATCGCGTCGGCGTCGGCGGTCGAATGGACCGCGACGGTCGCGATGCCAAGCTCCTTGCAAGCCCGCAGGACCCGGAGGGCGATCTCGCCGCGATTGGCGATCAGGATTTTCTGGAACATGGCGTCAGCCCCCGTTCCTATTCGATCACGACGAGGGGTTCGCCATATTCGACCGGCTGTGAATCCTTGAACAGGATGGCGGTCACCGTGCCGGAGCGCGGGGACGGGATCTGGTTCATCGTCTTCATCGCCTCGATGATCAGCAGGGTCTGGCCTTCGCGGACGGCCTGGCCGACTTCGATGAACGGTTTCGAGTCGGGCGAGGGCGAGGCATAGGCCGTGCCGACCATCGGCGAAGGCACCGCATTGCGCGACAGATCGACGGCCGGGGTCGCCGCGGCGGCCATCGAGCCTCCGGCTGGCGCGACCGGAGCGAAGGCCGAGGGCGTCGACGCCGGGCCGGCATAGGCCTGGACGTTGATCTGGCGCGACACGCGGATGCGCAGATCGCCCTGCTCGACCTCGATTTCCGACAGGTTGGTCTCGTCGAGTATCCCCGCGAGATCGCGGATCAGTTGCTGGTCGATGCCGGTCTTTTTTGTCGACATGTGAGGATGGCCCCTTGTCCTGTTTGTGTCAGAGCCGCGCGGCCAACGCCTGAAGCGCCAGTATGTAGCCGAGCGGGCCGAAGCCGCAGATCATTCCGGTCGCGACGGGCGCGATCATCGTCTTGTGGCGGAATTCCTCGCGGGCGTGAATGTTCGAGAGATGCACTTCCGCGACGGGAAGCGGCTGGACGGAGCGGATCGCGTCATGGAGTGCGATGGACGTGTGGCCGTAGGCGCCGGGGTTGATGACGATGCCCTTCGCCTTCGCGCCGGCTTCCTGGATCCAGTCCACGAGATTGCCTTCGTGGTTCGACTGGCGGAAATCGACTTCGATACCGAGCTTGGCGCCGGCCGCCTTGCAGTCCTCACCGATCTCGGCGAGCGTCTTGCCACCGTAGATGCCGGGCTCGCGGACGCCCAGCATGTTCAGGTTTGGTCCGTTGAGGACATAAATGAGTGTCGTCATTCAAATACCATCCGCGTCGCCATGGGCGCACGCTTTCCCCGGCTTCGGCATAAACCGTGCGCGCGCAAGTGCAAGGGGCTTGTCAGGATGTCCACAATGCGACGCTGGTCCCGCGAAGCAGGCCAAGATCAGCAAGTCGCCTCGGTGCAGGCTCGCGCAAGCGCGACCTTCTCCATGAGAACGGCCTTGCCGAGTGCGCCGAAGATCACTTCCTTGCCGACGACATAGGACGGCGTGCCGGTAATCGCGAGCTTGTTGGCGAGTTCGTAGGTGGTGTTGAAGGCGGCGGCGATGGCCGGGTTCTCCATCTCTTTGCGCAGCGCTGCTTCGTCGGCGCCAAGATCGAGCGCAACCTTGACGGCGCTGTCTTCACTGTTGCGATCGGCGCTGGTCATCAGCGTGTGGTGGAACTGGTCCCACTTTTCCGGCATCAGGGTGCGGAAAGCCATCGAAACAAGATGCGCCTTCTGCGAATCCGGCCCGAGGATCGGGAATTCCTTGTAGACGACGCGCAGGTCCTTGTCCTCGGTCGACAGCGCCTCCATGTCGGGGAAGGCGCGTTTGCAGTAGCCGCAATTGTAGTCGAAGAACTCGACGACAGTGACCGAACCGCTCGGATTGCCGCCGATGCCGTCATAGCTGGCGTTGAAGATCTCATCCTTGGCGGACGAAATCGTTTCCTGCTGCGCGGCGCGCTGCTTTTCTTCCTGCTTTGTCTCAAGTGCAGCCTGGACCTCGACCATCACTTCCGGATTGGCGACGAGATATTCCCTGACGATCTTCTCGATTGCGGCGCGATCACCGACCGCTGCAGGGGCGTCAGGCGCAGGAACAGCGGCCCGCGCCTCGACCGGCGACACCGCCGGGTTGCCACGTTGGCCGGTGTAGAAACCGACGCCGAGCATGACGGCTGCAAAGGCGACGCCGGCCAGGCCGAATGCGATGGACTTGTTCATGCTCGTCTTCTCTCCAGGGGCGCGCGTGGCCGTTCAGCCGCGCTTCTTCTTGCCGGGTTCGCGATAGTTGATAATGTCCTGGGCACGAACCCAGCCGGGAGAACCCCGCTTCAGCTTGGTCTGCGCGCGCGCCGCAAAAATCTTCGCGTCAAGATATTTGCCGCTATAGTATTCGCCTTCGGCGCTGGCAAGTTCGGCCATGCCGATGTCGCCGAGCTGACCATAGGCCTGCGCCAGCGGCCGGTAGGCGCTGGGGTTCTCGCGGTCGCGCTCGATCCCCTTGCTGATCTCTGTCGCCGCCTGCTTCACGGCAGCGGGCGTGCCAACGGCAAGCAGCGCCTGGCCGTAGCTGACATTGAGCAAGCCGGATTTCGACGGATCGAGCTTGACCGCCTTGGCGTAAAATTCGGCGGCTTCCGCCGGCTTGTTGGCCTTCATCAGGATGTCGGCCTTGATTTCCAGCAGATACGGGTTCTGCGGCTGCGCCTTCAGAAGCGCGTCGACCTTGGTCAGCGCGGCGCGCGGATTGCCATAGAGATAGGTCGTGATCGCGTCGCCATACATCGCTGCGGGGCCGCGCGAATCCTTCTTGAACAGGCGCTGTACCGCACCTTGCCCTTGCGTGTAGGCCGCGATCTTGGCGCGCATCATGTCGTGGCGAAGCTGCAGCGCCGGCGAATCCGTCTTGCCGAAGTTCGGACTGGTCTGCGCGCGCTCGGTCAGATTGGCGACGCGGTCGCGCGGCATCGGATGGCTGACCTGATAGGGGTCGATCCGCGCGCCGGTGAGCGCCAGCGCGCTGGCGAAGCGGCCGAAAGTCTTCAACATGCCCTGGGCGGATTGTCCGGTGGCGTCGAGATAGCGCAGCGCCGCGATGTCTGCTGCCGCTTCTTCGGTGCGCTGGTATCCCAGCAGGCCCCGGCGGGCCATTTCCGTGCCGCCCATGGCGATACCGGTGCCGGCCTGGGCGAGACCGCCGCTGTTGGTCGCGGCGCCCGCAACGGTCGCGCCGATGCCGAGCAGCGTGGCGACAATAGCCATGGTCTGGGCGCGGGCCAACTGTTCGCGCAGGCGCTCCTGATGGCCATCGGCGAGGTGGCCGGCCTCGTGCGCCATGACGCCGATAATCTCGTTCGGCGTCTCCGCGGTCAGAAGCGCACCGGTGTTGATGAACATGCGACGGCCGGCGACGAAAGCGTTGAAGCTGTCGTCGTTGACCAGAACGATGTCGATGCCGGATTTGGTCAGGCCTGCTGCCTTGAGAATGGGTCGCGCATAGTCGCGCACCAGGGCCTCGATCTCGGCGTCGCGGACAATCGGCATGCTGCGCTGCTGCGCCGCCGCCGGTCCTTGCGAGAGCATGAGCGTCTGCGCGGAAACCGCCAGCGCCAGCGCCGCTGTTGCCAGGCGGGAAACCCATCCGTGTTGTGCTGTCGCTGCGATCATGACGGGTTCATCTGGTAAACGAGCATGTGGGCGATGAAAAGGCGGGCGCCTGCGGTTCCTGAACTTGTGATCCACACAGCATTCCGGCAAATGTGCGGCGCACAACAATGACGGGACGCGCCTCTTCATGACGATCCAGATTTCCCGCCGCAGCCGCATCGAGCCGTTTCACGCGATGGACGTGCTGGCGGAGGCGAACCGGCTGCGCGGCGAGGGGCACGACGTCATCTCAATGGCGGTCGGGCAGCCGTCGGGCCCAGCGCCGGCAGCGGTGCGCGAGGCCGCGACCGAAGCGCTGAAGCGTGGACGGATCGGCTACACCGACGCGCTAGGCATCCCGGCGCTGCGCGAGGCGATCGCGCGCCACTATGCCGAGCACTACGGGGTGTCCGTTCCGGTCAGCCGGATCGTCGTCACCACCGGCTCGTCGGCGGCGTTCAATCTGGCGTTCCTTGCCATGTTCGACGTCGGCGACCGCGTCGCGATCACATCGCCCGGCTATCCGGCCTACCGCAACATCCTGGCGGCGCTCGGCCTCGAGGTCGTGGAGATCGAGCTCGATGATTCTGGCTATCTGACCGCCGAGCGGTTGGCCGCAGCCCATGCAGAACGGCCGTTGAACGGCGTGCTGTTCGCCAGTCCCGCGAATCCGACGGGGGCGGTCATCCCTGCGGAGCAACTTGCCCGGCTTATCGACAAGGCGCGGGAGCTTGGCATCTCGACGATCTCCGACGAGATCTATCATCGGCTGTCCTATGCAGCGCCGGATATCACCGCGCTGGCGACAGGCGACGATGTCGTCGTCATCAATTCGTTTTCGAAATATTACTGCATGACCGGCTGGCGAATCGGCTGGATGGTCCTGCCTGAGGAACTGATCCGTCCGGTCGAGCGCATCCAGCAGAGCCTCTACATCTCCGCGCCGGAGCTGTCCCAGATCGCGGCCGTTCGCGCGTTCGAGGCCACCGCCGAACTGGAGGTGATCAAGGACACCTATCGCGCCAGCCGCGAGATGTTGCTGCGGAGGTTGCCGGAGCTCGGCTTCCGCATCGCCGCGCCCATGGATGGCGCGTTCTACGCCTATTGCGACGTCTCAGGCCTGACCAATGACAGCATGGAATTCGCGCGGCGGATGATCCGCGAGGCGCATGTCGCCGCCACGCCGGGACATGATTTCGACGTGGCGAACGGCAACCGGTTCATGCGCTTTTCCTATGCCGGCAGCGTGCCGGAAGTGGAGACCGCGATGCACCGGCTTGAAAAATGGCTCGGGTGAACGTTATGGGCGCCGATATCGAGACTGTCCTGACGGACATCGCCGCTGAGATGGCCGAACGGACCGACCGTGGCGAGGTTGCGACCTACATCCCGCAACTGGCGAAGGTGGACGTGGCGCAGTTCGGCATCGCGGTCGCCATGAACGACGGACGCGTGATTGCCAGGGGCAATGCCGAGGTCCCGTTCTCGATCCAGAGCGTGTCGAAGGTTTTCACCCTGACGCTGGCGCTGGGAAAAATCGGCGATACGCTGTGGAAGCGGGTGGGCCGTGAGCCGTCCGGCAATCCGTTCAACTCGATCATCCAGCTCGAGCACGAGCATGGCATCCCGCGCAACCCGTTCATCAATGCCGGCGCCGTCGTGGTGACGGATGTCGTGCTGGCAGGACACGAGCCGCGCGAGGCGATCGGCGAAATTCTGCGGTTCATCCAGTTCCTGGCCGATGACGAGACGATCTCCATCGACCGCGAGGTCGCGGCATCGGAGCGGGCGACGGGCTTCCGCAACGTGGCGCTCGCCAATTACATGCGCTCGTTCGGAAACATCACGCACGCGCCCGAGATGGCGCTTGGCGTCTACTACCACCATTGCGCCATCGCCATGTCGTGCCGGCAGTTGGCGCTGGCGGGCCGCTTCCTCGCGCATGACGGACGCCATCCGGCGACCGGCCACTCCGTCATCTCGACGGAGCGCGCGCGCCGCATCAGCGCGCTGATGCTGACCTGTGGCCATTATGACGGATCGGGCGATTTCGCCTTTCGCGTCGGCGTGCCGGGCAAGAGCGGCGTCGGCGGCGGCATTCTTTGCATCGTGCCGGGGATCGCGTCGATTGCGGTCTGGTCGCCGGGTCTCAACGCGAACGGCAATTCAAAGCTCGGCTCGATCGCGTTGGAAAAGCTTGCAAAGGCGATGAACTGGTCGATCTTCGCGTCGAGGTCACCAACCACGCCGTGAGCTCGTCAAAGCCTGACGGCAGTCAAAGAAAAACCCGCCCGATCGATCGACCGGGCGGGTTTTCCATTCTGGAGACGGATCAGATCAGAAGAAGCTCTTCTTCTGCCACCAGCCGCCCTTTTTGGGCTTTTCCTCGGCTGCCGGTTCGGACGTCGCGACGGTCGAGACGACCTTCGGGACCACCGGCGCATCGATGTCGGCAGCGCCGGTGCGGCGGCGCGAGGCGCGCGCCGGCGGTTCGGCTGGCTGTTCGACGACGGCGGCCGGCTCTGCGGCAACCGGTTCGGCCGCTGCCTCGACGACGACGGTTTCCGCGATGGCTTCAGCGGCTGGTTCGGCAGCCTTTGGCTTGCGCGGCGCGCGACGCTTCTTCACGGGCGCTTCCACGACGGGCTGCTCCTCCGCGATGATGTCGGCGACGGCGTCTGCTGCGGCCTCGGCGAAGCCTTCGTCATTTGCGGCAGCGACAGTGGCGGCGACGCCTTCTTCGGCAGCGGCACTCTCAGTGCCTTCGCCTTCAGCGCCCGCCTCATCGGTTTCGCCATCCTTGCGGTTGCGTCGTCCGCCACGCTTGCCGCGGCGGCGCTTCTTCGGCTCGGAATCCTCTGCTTCGACGGCCTCGACTGCGCCTGCCGCGATTGGAGCCTCGTCGCCCACCTCGTCATCATCGCCCTCGGTTTCGTCAGAAGCGGACTGGTTCAAGCCGGTCTGTTCGCCATCCTGCGGATGCGGGGCATTCTCGCCGCCTTCGCGGTCGCGTCCGCCACGACGGCGCCGCCTGCGGCGGCGCTTGCGTCCACGCTCGCCGTCCTCGCCGTCGCGCCGTTCTTCCTGCGCCGGCCGGGCCGCACGCTCGCGCGGCTCCTCGCGAACTTCGCGGACCTCTTCCTCTTCGACCTCGATGTCCTCGACGACGAATTCGTCCTCGGGATCGGCGGGCGCCGGCAGAGGCTGATCGGTGACCGTGGTGATGACCGGGCGTTCGACAGCCCCGCCGCGCGTGATGGCGTAGAGCTGGGTGCCCAGCGTCTCGTCGGCCTCCATCGAGATGGTCAGGCCGAAGCGTTCTTCGAGCTCAGACAGGTTTCGGCGCTTGTGGTTCAGCACATAGAGCGCGGTCGCCGCAGGCGTGCGCACCGTGATGTGGCTGCGGGCGTCCTTGATCAGGAATTCCTCGATGGCGCGCACGACATGCAGTGCGACTGACGAGTCGGAGCGGACATGGCCAGTGCCGCCGCAATGCGGGCAAGGCTTCATCGTCGAATCGAGCACGCTGGCGCGTATGCGCTGCCGCGACATTTCCATCAGGCCGAAATGCGAGATCCGGCCGACCTGGATGCGAGCGCGATCGTTCTTCAGATGGTCCTTGAGACGCTTCTCGACCGAACGGTTGTTGCGGTTCTCCTCCATGTCGATGAAGTCGATGACGATCAGGCCGGCCAAGTCGCGCAGGCGGAGCTGGCGGGCGACTTCCTCGGCGGCTTCCAGATTGGTGTGAAGCGCCGTTTCCTCGATCGAATGCTCCTTGGTGGAGCGGCCGGAGTTGACGTCGATAGCGACCAGGGCTTCTGTCTGGTTGATGATGATGTAGCCACCTGACTTCAGCGTCACCTGCGGCTGCAGCATACGGTCGAGCTGCGCCTCGATGCCGTTGCGGGCGAAGATCGGCACGACATCCTTGTAGGGCTGCACCATTTTCGCATGGCTCGGCATGAGCATGCGCATGAAGTCCTTGGCCTCGCGGTAGCCCTCGTCGCCGGCGACCAGGATTTCCTCGATGTCCTTGTTGTAGAGGTCGCGCACCGAACGCTTGATCAGCGAGCCTTCCTCGTAGACGAGGGCAGGGGCGGTCGACTGCAGCGTCAGCGTGCGGACGGTCTCCCACATCCGCATCAGATATTCGTAGTCGCGCTTGATTTCGGCCTTGGTGCGATTGGCGCCTGCGGTGCGCAGGATGACGCCCATGCCCTGCGGCACTTCGAGGTCTTCGACCAGGTCCTTGAGGCGCTTGCGGTCAAGCGCCGAGGTGATTTTCCGCGAAATGCCGCCACCGCGCGCGGTGTTCGGCATCAGCACCGAGTAGCGGCCGGCAAGCGACAGATAGGTGGTCAGGGCCGCGCCCTTGTTGCCGCGCTCTTCCTTGACGACCTGCACCAGCAGGATCTGCCGGCGCTTGATGACTTCCTGGATCTTGTACTGGCGGCGGTTCTGGCGGCGGGGCGCGCGGCTCGGCAGTTCTTCCAGCGCGTCCTCGGCGCCAACCGATTCGACCTCGTCTTCGCTGCTGCCGGCGTTCGAGATTTCCTCGATTTCGTTATGGCCGCCATCATCCTCGCTGTTGCGCGCGGCGTCGTCGGCGCTTTCCGACACGCTGTCCGATTCGATCTCGGCCAGCATCGTCTTCGGGCCGGCGTCGGACTCATCATCCGAATCGTCTCCGGCATCCGATTGGTCGTTGGCATGAGGCTCATCGTCTGCATCTGCCGGCGCACCCGTCTCGGATGTCGTGTCGCTGGCAGCTTCCTGGACGACGGTCTCGTCATCATGCTCGTCGGATGCGCTAGGCTGATCGTCCGACGATTCCTCGCCGTCGGACGGCTTGGCGGACTGTTCCGGATCGCGTCGGCTCTGGTCGCTGTTGCGGCCACGGTTCTTGCCGCCGCGACGGCGCCGGGACTTGCCCTTGTCCTCGTCTTCCTCGTCGTCGAGATCAGCGTCCTCGGCGTCCTGCTTCAGGAGCGCCTGACGGTCGGCGAGGGGAATCTGGTAGTAATCGGGGTGGATTTCGCTGAAGGCGAGAAAGCCGTGGCGATTGCCGCCATATTCAACGAAAGCCGCCTGCAGCGACGGTTCGACCCGCGTGACGCGGGCGAGGTAGATGTTTCCGCGAAGCTGTTTCTTGTCTCTGGATTCGAAGTCGAATTCTTCGATTCGGTTACCGCGGGTGACGACGACCCGTGTTTCCTCCGGGTGGGAGGCGTCGATTAGCATCTTGTTGGCCATTACAATCTGTCTCCACGGCAGCCGAACGCCGCGGCAGGCGCATTGTCTTGCGCTGCGGGGGACGGTTCGGGACTGTGCCGGATAATGTGATGTCCGCGTTCAGGCCAATCGGCGCCGACAACCGGCCGCCCGCGGCCGCAACGGCGCGAGAGATCCCGGAGTTTTTCGTGGCGCCTGCAATCATTGCATGGACCGGCGGAAACCTGTTCAACCAAAGCCCGGTGTCACCGGACCAGCTCGTTTTTGCTCGTACAGAGCCGACCAGAAACAACAGTTTCGGCCGTTTTCCTCACGCAAAGGATTCCCGAAAGCCGGAAAGACCTTGAAGAAATTCAGCGAAATCGCTTCAACCGTAGTCGGAACGTCGCGTGGCGCCGGTAGCATGCCTGCATCGTGAGGAAATGAAGGCTGCGGCACCGCCGGTTCCGGGCATTGAAGTGACCCCAAGTTGCTTTTATGGTTTGGGAGGCACGATGGCAACCCTGTTTTCGACGCCGGCAAAAGGAGCGTTTCGAGGTCTGTTTTTGCTGCCAGCCGGCAAGTCTTGATTAACCAAATGTCGCTACGAATCGTTAACGAACGTGCTCGTGCGCGATCCATCACAGGCAGGTAAGCCGCCGACGGTCGGGAAGACGATATTGTCCAGTTTGGTCCGCATTCCAGCGCATTCAGCAGGCTCCGCTGCAGCAAAAATGCTGTGTCGGAGTATTGTCGCGTTTCTCCTTATGCTCGCATCGCTGAGCACCGTCGCGGCGGAAGGCAGTGTGAACCTGTTGCGCGCTTCCGGCTTCCTGATGGCCGGTGACGCGACGCGCACGCGAATCGTGCTGCAGTTTGACCGCGAGCCACTGACGAAATGGTTCCTGCTGCGCGCGCCGCACCGACTCGTTATCGATTTGCCCGAAACCGTGTTCGCCGTCGATCCGGAGGCGCTGAAGCCGCGCGGGCTGGTGACAGCCGTCCGCTATGGCCATCTCGAAGCCGGTCGATCGAGGCTCATCGTAAGCGGCAAGGGGCCATTTTCGATTGAGACGCTCGATATCGTGAAGAACGAGACGTCGCCGGGCTACCGAATCGTCATCGACATGCTTGCCGCGAGCGAAGCGGCGTTCGAGACGGCTCTTTCCATTCAAGCGGACAAGACCGGATCGACTGCCGCGCCGAAAGGCGATCGGCTCGGCGCGACCGATGCGCCCGCCGCCAAGAAATTCACCATTGCCATCGATCCGGGGCATGGCGGCATCGACGGAGGTGCTGCAGGCGCGACCGGAACGGTGGAAAAGGATGTCACGCTTGCCTTCGGGCTGGAGTTGAAGGCGAGGCTGGAGCAGAACGCGGGTTATGCGGTCATCATGACGCGCGAGAAGGACGAGTTCCTACGGCTGGACGACCGCGTGCGCATCGCGCGCCAGGCGGATGCGGATCTGTTCATATCGGTTCATGCCGACACGATCCGCGTTCGTGGCGTCAACGGCGCGACAGTCTACACGGTCTCGGACCGAGCTTCCGACGAAGCGGCGCGGGCGCTGGCGGAGCGCGAAAACCTCGCCGACCAGGTGGCGGGTGTCGACGTCAAGGAAGAGAATCGCGACGTTGCGGACATCCTCACCGACCTGATCAGGCGCGAGACACACACATTCTCGATCCGCTTCGCACGTTCGCTGGTCGGTGAGCTGTCGAGCAAGATCGAGATGATCAACAATCCGCACCGGGAGGCCGGGTTCCGGGTGCTCCGCGCGCCGGACGTGCCGTCAGTGCTGGTCGAACTCGGCTATCTCTCGGACGCGGGCGACGAAGAGCGCCTGAACGATCCGGAATGGCGCAAGAAGGCGGTCGACAGCATCGGCTCCGCCGTCGACGGTTTCGCCGGCGACCGGGCGAGGGTGGGGGGATGATCGCCATCGCCGCCAATCCGCGTTGCGCCAAAGGCACACAGTCGCGAATAATCCCGGCGCTGCACGGACATGGCTCGACACTGCCGCAATTTGCCCACATGGCCCGCACAATGAAGACATACGGCGCGACTTCGGGGCGCTGGACGCTTGCCGGGACGTTGTCGCCGGTCTTGTGGACGACCGGATCGAAACGGGAGCGGGCATGATACGTCTGATCGGATATTTCTTTGGCATCGGCGTTGCGCTTGCCCTGATTGCCGCCGCCGGCGTCGCGATCTATATCGGCAATGTGACCAAGGACCTTCCGGACTACGAGGTGCTCGCAAAATACGAGCCGCCGGTCACGACGCGCATCCACGCGTCGGACGGGGCGCTGATGGCCGAGTTCGCGCGCGAACGGCGGCTGTTCCTGCCGATCCAGGCGGTTCCCGACCGCGTCAAGGCTGCGTTTCTGTCGGCTGAAGACAAGAATTTCTACCAGCATCCCGGCATCGACATTACCGGTCTCGGCCGCGCGATCGTGACCAATTTCAAGAACATGGGTTCTGGCCGCCGCCCGGTCGGCGCGTCGACGATCACGCAGCAGGTGGCGAAGAACTTCCTGCTTGATGCGACGCAAAGCTACGACCGCAAGATCCGCGAAATGATTCTGTCGTTCCGCATCGAGCAGGCATATTCGAAGGACCGGATTTTCGAACTCTATCTGAACGAGATCTTCTTCGGCCTGAACGCCTACGGCATCGCGGGCGCCGCGCTGACCTACTACGACAAGTCGGTGAACGAGCTGACCGTGGCGGAAGCGGCCTATCTCGCGGCCCTGCCGAAGGGACCTTCGAACTATCACCCGTTCCGCAACACCGACCGCGCAATCGAGCGGCGCAACTGGGTGATCGACCAGATGGTCGAGAACGGTTACGTGTCGAAGGACGAGGGCGAGAAGTCCAAGGCGACCGGCCTTGACGTGAAGCCGCGGCGCAATGGCACCTATTTGTTCGCCGGTGAGTATTTTACCGAGGAAGTCCGTCGCGACATCATCGCCCGCTATGGCGAGACGGCGCTCTATGAGGGCGGACTGTCGGTCCGGTCGACGATCGATCCGAAGATGCAGATTCTGGCCCGCAAGTCGCTGCAGAACGGCCTGATCAAGTTCGACACGCTGCGCGGTTTCCGCGGACCCGAGAAGAAGATCGACATTTCCGGTGGCGACTGGGGCGTTCCGCTGGGCGAGGTGAAGGCTCTGGCCGACGTTCCGGAATGGCAGTTGGCCGTCGTGCTTGGCGAGACTGACGGCGGTATCCGGCTCGGATTGCAGCCTGGCCGCGAGGTTTCGGGTGCCTTGTCCAAGGAGCGCGAGGAGATCACGCTCGCCGTATCCGACATGACATGGGCGATGCGCCATCTCGTCAATGGCCAGCGAGTCAAGGCGAAGTCCCAGTCGGAAGTGCTGGTTCCCGGCGACGTGGTGTTTGTCGAAAAATCTGGCGAGGGCGGCTGGCAATTGCGCCAGAGGCCTGAGGTCGAAGGCGCGTTGGTTGCGATGGATCCCCATACCGGCCGCGTGCTGGCGATGGCTGGCGGCTTCTCCTATTCCTCGTCCGAGTTCAACCGAGCGACGCAGGCAATGCGTCAGCCCGGCTCGTCGTTCAAGCCGTTCGTCTATGCCGCCGCGCTCGACAATGGCTACACGCCGGCCTCGGTCGTCATGGACGCTCCAATCACGATCACGCAGGGCAACCAGGTCTGGTCGCCGAAGAACTATGGCGGCGAGTCGGCCGGCCCTTCGACGCTTCGCGCTGGCATCGAGCGCTCGCGCAACCTGATGACGGTCCGCCTGGCCAACGACATGGGCATGAAGCTGGTCGTCGAATATGCCGAGCGCTTCGGCATCTACGACAATCTGGCGCCCTACCTGCCGATGGCGCTGGGCGCCGGCGAGACGACCGTGATGCGCATGGTTTCGGCCTATGCGATCATGGCCAATGGCGGCAAGGAGATCAAACCATCGCTGATCGACCGCATCCAGGACCGCTACGGCAAGTCAGTCTACAAGCATGACACCCGCGGTTGCGAAGGCTGCGTTGCGACAAGCTGGCAGGATCAGCCCGAGCCCGAACTCGTCGACAATGCCGAGCAGGTTCTCGACCCGATGACCGCCTACCAGATCACCTCGATGATGGAAGGCGTGGTCAAGCGCGGCACCGCTGTGATCCTGTCCGACCTCGGCCATCCGATCGCCGGCAAGACGGGCACGACCAACGAGGAGAAGGACGCCTGGTTCGTTGGCTTCACCCCCGACCTCGTCGTCGGCGTCTTCATGGGCTATGACAACCCTGTCCCCATGGGCAAGGGGTCGACCGGCGGCGGTCTCGCCGCTCCGATCTTCAAGGAGTTCATGGCCGAATATCTGAAGGACAGGCGGCCCGTCGAGTTCCGCGTGCCGGAAGGCATGAAGCTGATCGCGGTGAACCGCAAGACCGGCATGCGCGCCGGCCAGGGCGAAGGCGGGTCGATCATCGAGGCGTTCAAGCCTGGCACTGGCCCGGCCGACACCTATTGGGTCATCGGCTCCGACGTTGCCGAGGGCTCTGCGCAGGAAATCTCGCCGTCCGCCAACCGCGCGATTCAGACTGGCGGCGGCGGGCTTTACTAGCCCTTCGCGCCACCTTCATCCCTTTACACTCGCGCGGACCAACCCTATGGTCCGCGCCGATTCCAGACCTTGCACGGAAGTGAGCAGCGCATGCGCGCCGAGACTGAAAAACGAGTCGACGAGATCAGGCAGGCCATAAGCCTGCTGAGGAGGCATCTTTGACTGGGATCAGGCAGTCAAGAGGCTCGAATACCTGAACGTCCGTGCCGAAGATGGCGACTTGTGGAACAAACCGCAGGAAGCCCAGGCACTGATGCGCGAACGGCAAGGGTTGGACGACGGCATCCGCGCCGTCGTCGAGTTGACGCGCAAGCTGGACGACAATATCGAACTCATCCAGATGGGTGAGGACGAAGGCGATACGGCCATTGTCGAGGAGGCGGAAGCCACTATCCTGTCCATGTCGGGCGAGGTCAAGGCGCGCCAGATCGAGACGATGCTGTCCGGCGAGGCCGACGGCAACGACACCTATCTCGAAGTTCATGCCGGCGCCGGCGGCACCGAAAGCCAGGACTGGGCGAACATGCTGCTGCGCATGTACACGCGCTGGGCGGAACGTCGCCGCTTCAAGGTGGAGATGCTCGAAGCTCATGACGGCGAAGAGGCGGGCATCAAGTCGGCCACGATCGTCGTCAAGGGACACAACGCCTATGGCTGGCTGAAGACGGAGTCGGGCGTGCATCGGCTGGTGCGTATCAGCCCATACGATTCGAACGCGCGGCGGCATACGTCGTTTGCGAGCGTCTGGGTCTATCCCGTGATCGACGATTCGATCGACATCCAGGTCAGTGAAGCCGACGTGCGCATCGACACGTATCGCGCATCCGGTTCCGGCGGCCAGCATGTCAACACGACCGACTCGGCCGTGCGCATCACGCACATCGCCTCCGGCATCGCGGTCGCCTGCCAGGCGGAGCGCTCGCAGCACAAGAACAAGGCGAAGGCCTGGGAAATGCTGCGTTCAAGGCTGTATGAAGCGGAGCTGAAACGGCGCGAGGCGGCGGCGAACGCCACAGAGGCGTCGAAGTCGGACATCGGCTGGGGCCACCAGATCCGCTCCTACGTGCTGCAGCCCTACCAGCTCGTGAAGGATCTGCGCACCGGCATGGAGAGCACCAGCCCGTCCGATGTGCTGGACGGCGATATCGACGAATTCATGGAAGCGTCGCTGGCGCAGCGGATCGACGGCAGCGCCGGCGAGTTAGTCGCGGATATCGACTGAGATCGCCGACAAACCTAGATCAGGTCGGCGATTGCCTTGCCGGCCTTCATAAACGTCACAGGATTGAGCGGCTTGCCGTTGCGGCGCACTTCGTAATGCAGGTGCGGCCCAGTCGAGCGGCCCGTCGAACCGACCTTGCCGACGATGTCGCCTGCCTCGACCTTGTCGCCGTCGCCGACGAGAATCTTGCTCAAATGCGCATATCGGGTGACAAGCCCGTTGCCGTGGTCGATCTCGACCATGCGGCCATAGCCGCCGTTCCAGCCGGCAGAGACGACGGTGCCGCCGCCGGACGCTCTGACGCTTGAGCCCGTCGTGGCGCGAAAGTCCATCCCGGCATGCAGGGCAGGGGTGCCAAGCAGCGGATCCTTGCGAACGCCGAAGCTGCTCGAGACCTGCTTGCCGGGCGCGGGATTGGAGATCGGCAGCTTGCGCGCCTTGCCCTTGACGGCGTCCAGCGTCGTCAGCGCCTCATCGAGTTCTTCTACGACGGCGTCGAACTGCATATCCTTGTCGAGAACGACCAGCGGACCACCGACTGAACTGTTGCCATAGTCTTCCGAGACCGAGAGGCCCGCGCCTTTCAGCGCCTCCGTGATGGCCTCCGCCGTTTGGTAGGCGTCCTGCGTCAAATCTTTCAGCCGCTTCATCTGATCCGCCTCGATCGTGCGAAGCGACTGGTTGATCGTTACGAACAGACGGTCCGCATTGTCGGCGACCGACGGAGCCGACTGTTCGCCGCGCAGACCCGGGAAGAGGCTGGCGACGCTGTGGGTCGCCGAAGGATCAAGCCCGGCGCGGACGTCGGGGCGCGGCATTGGCGTCGGCACGCTTTCCTCGTCGCCGGTCTTGAGCTCATCGGTCGTTCCCAGGAGCGGACCGATCTTGGCCTGGCGGGCTGCCAGTTCGGCCTGGCGGGAAAGGAGTTCACCGACCTTGTCTTCCATCAATTGCTGGTCAAGCAGTTGCCGGCTGGTGATCCGGTCAACCTGCGAGCGAAGCGCCGAGATCCGGTCCTCGTAGGCCTGTTGCATCCGCGCCTGGCGCGCGACGGTCGCACCGATCAGATCGTCGCGCAGGACGAGATAGGATGTGGCCAGTACATAGCCGATGGCGACGGCGGCGACGGCCGAACCGGCCACGGCCGCCAGCCAGGGCCTGACCGTGAAATGATGGATCTGATCGCCACGGGCGATGATGACCGTGTGCGGTTCTCTGCGCTTGCCGAAGATTGCCGACTGACGAGACTGTTTCACGGGACTGACACTTTCCGCAGTGGACTCTCTACGGTGTGATTACACATTGTTAGGGTTAACAAAGTTTTCCCGAACGTTGCGAATGCCTCGTTTTTTGGCAGTTTTCCGACCTGTCAGCGTGTAGCGAGGCCGCGGGCCGCTTCCAGAACGGCGTCAGCATGGCCGGCGGTCCGGACCTTGCGCCAGACATTGGCAACGATGCCATCCGCGCCGACCAGGAAGGTCGTACGCTCGACGCCCATGTATTTGCGTCCGTACATGCTCTTCTCGACCCACACGCCGTAAGCCTGCAGCACCGACTTCTCCTCGTCCGACAGCAGGTCGATCGTCAGGTCATGTTTCGCGCGGAACCTGTCCTTGCTTTTCGGGCTGTCGGGCGAGACCCCGACAATGCTGACGCCAAGAGCGGCGAACTGCGGCTTCAGCCGCGAGAAGTCGAGCGCTTCGGTCGTGCAGCCCTCGCTGCCATCCTTCGGAAAGAAGTACAGGACGAAAGGCTTGCCTTTCAGGTCGCGGAGGCCGACCGTGCCGCCGCCGGCGCGCGGCAGTTCGAAATCGGGAACGCTGCTTCCTGTATCGAGTTCAGCCATAACACTGCCCTTGTTGCTCTTTATCCGCTGACGACCGCGCTTATAGTGGGACGAAGGATTCGTCGATGAGAAGCGCGAAAAAGGCGACCGGATAGGCCGTTGGACGAACACAGGCACGAAAAGATCCGGTTCCGGCGCGACGAGATCGTTCGGCTGAACGAGATGCCGTCGGCATCCGGACAGGATCGATTTGTCGCCGAACCACATTTGCGCGCCCGCGTCCTGCCGATACTGGGCTGGACCCTCGCCCTCGTCCTGATCGCCATCTGTGCCATTCCGGCAGCGCTGTTCGCTTTCGGTGTCCCGGGCGTCGGAGGAGAGCGGCTGCGGGCTGAAGCGGAATCGGCGCTGACGCGGCTTGTCGGGATCGACATCGACGCCGCTATCGGCAAGCCCAGGCTTTCGGTAGACGGCTCGCGCTTTCTGGGCATCCAGATCGACGATGTGCATGTTACCGGCGCCGAGAGCGGGCTCGGCATCCTTGACGCCGGCACGATCCGGTTCGGTCTGCGCTTCGTTCCGCTCCTGTCCGGCAAGGTTCAGCTTGGCAGCGCGGGCATCGAGGACGCGCGGATCAGCCTGGCGGCACTGCCGCCCCGCGAGGGCGCATCCTGGCTGGCAAGCATCGCCGGGCCGGATGGGCTTGCGGACCCCGCCCTCGTGATGCGGTCGGTTTTCCAGTCGCTGCACCGTTCATTTGACAGCTTCGAGTTCGGCTCCACCAAGCGACTTGACCTGACGAATGTCGAAATCGTCTTTCCGCCTGAACTGCGGGCAAAGAGCATGGTGGTCGAAAGCGCTCGGATCGAGCGCGCCGCTTCCGGCGAGATCGTGTTCGAGGCGCTGGCGCGGGTCGATGGACGACCGCTGAAGTTGTCGGGATCCGCTGCCCGCGATGCCGAGACCCGCCGGATAGGGTCGCTCAACGCGCTCCTGACCATCGATCCGACGCTGTTCGAACAGAAGGTCGCAGGTCCCGTCGCGGACCACCAGTTTGCAGTCACCCGGTTTGGCGGCGGACTGAACATTGCCGTTGCGGGCAACGAAGCGGTGGATGGCGTAGGCCGCCTTTCGGTCAAGGCCGAGTTGCTGGGCGCGGAACTCGCCTTCGCCAACGGCCAGGTATTGAAGGGCGACGGCAGTCTTGCCGCATCGTTCGATGTCAGTGGACGAAAGATCGAGATCGAAAAGGGTGAACTGACCATTGGCCGGTCGCGGTTCCTCGTCCATGGAGCGGTGGGGCCGGCTCCGGCCACCGATGGCCAGGCGCCGCATTACCGCTACGAACTCGTCAGCGACGGTTCCGTTCTGGCGCCCGGCGGATCGACCGAGCCAGACTTGCCCGTCTTTGCGCGCCTGGCCGGCAGCTACGATCCCGCGTCGCGCAAGTTGACGGCCAGCGAGATCGGCGTGCGGACGGGCCGCGGCGAGGTGATCGGCACCGCCATTGCGAGCTTCGTGGACGGCATGTGGCCGGGCGTCGACCTCGCGTTGTCGATCGCCGAGATGCCGGTCAGCCACGCCAAGCAGCTGTGGCCGTGGATGTCGGCCAGCGGCGCCTACAACTGGGCCAATGCGAACCTGTTCGGCGGCACGCTGCGAAACTCGCGGCTGTCGATGTCGGTCGCGCCCGGTCGGATCGGCAGCGGCGTCGCGCTGACTCAACAGGAAATCTCGGGCACGTTTGAGGTGTCCGGCACGCGGTTCGACATCACCGGCCAGATTCCGCCGGTGCGCGACGGGGTAGGCTCCGTGTCGTTCCAGGGCACGGATGTCGATGTGAAGCTGACCTCGGGCACGGTCTACCTGCCGACAGGCCGGACTGTCGCCGCCAGTGACGGAACGTTCGTCATCCGGCGCGGCGAGAAGCCGCCGGTGATCGGCGAACTCGACATCGACATTGCCGGCAGTGCGGACGCGGTGGCCGAATTCGCCTCCTACAAGCCTATCGATGCGATGCGGCATCTCGACATCACGCCCGACGAACTGAAGGGCGACGTCACCGGCAATGTGAAGGCGCGCATTCCCCTGCAGGCGAATGTCGATATGGCAAATCTCGGCTGGGCGGTGAAGCTGTCCTATTCGGGGCTTGCCATCACAAAACCATTCCAGGGCCAGACCGTCACCGACGCGAACGGCACAATCGAGGTTGTTCCGACACTGGCGATCGTCAAGGCGAAGGCCAGGCTGAACGGAATGCAGGCGACACTCGACATCGCCGAACCGCTGGGCGGCAGCGAAGAAGACAAACGTCGCGACATTTCCCTGGTGCTGGACGACAAGGCGCGGGCGGCGCTTGCGCCGGGTATGGAAAGCTTCCTGACGGGGCCGGTGACGGTCAAGCTGTCGGGCGAGGGCGCCGCCAAACGGGTTTCCGCCGACCTGGCGGCCGCCCGGCTCGATCTCCCCTGGGCCGGCTGGGCGAAGGGGGCGGGCGTGCCCGCCACGATAAGCTTCGATTTCGAGCCGGGCGAAGGAGAAACCCGCATCAGCAATATCAAGCTCTCCGGGCAATCCTTCTCACTCAGCGGATCGGCCATGCTCGGTAAGTCTGGACTGACGCGGGCGCGCTTCGACAACGTCAAGCTGAACCGCAACGACGACATCTCCGTCGACGTGAAGCGTTCTGGAGACGGCTACGCAATTACCGTGCGGGGCAGTTCGCTCGACGCTCGCGCGCTGGTGAAGCAACTGCTTTCCGAACCTGAAAAGGTCACGGCTTCCGCGTCTGGCAAGGCGGCGTCGATTACGCTCGACGCCGCGGTCGACTATGTCTCTGGTTTCGACGGCGAGGCGTTGAGCAACGTCAAGGTGGCCTATCGCGGCTCTGGCAAGCGAATAGGCAGTCTCAGCGCATCGGGATCGACCCGCGCCGGAGGCGGGCTGACCGTGACGGACAGGACCGAATCGGGCCGGCGCACGGTCAAGGTTCAGTCTGCGGATGCCGGCGCCGTGCTGCGTTTCATGGACATCTATCCCTACATGCAAGGCGGACGGATTTCGATCGACCTTGTGGCGCAGGACGACGCGCCGCTGAAGGGCCAGATCGACGCGCGCGATTTCCAACTCGTCGACGAGCCGCGTCTGAGATCTATCGTCTCGACGGCGCCGACCGGCGACACGCGCACCCTGAACCAGGCGGTGCGGGCCGACCTCGACACGTCGCGCGTCAAGTTCGAGCGTGGCTTCGCCCGGGTCGAGAAGGGCAAGGGATATCTGTCGATCGAGAACGGCGTGCTGCGCGGCCCGGAGATCGGCACGACATTCCAGGGCACGCTCTACGACGCCAAGGGCAACATGGCGATCACCGGCACGTTCATGCCGGCCTATGGACTGAACCGGCTGTTCGGCGAAATCCCGCTGCTCGGCCAGATTCTCGGCAATGGGCGCGACCGCGGATTGATCGGCATCACCTACAAGGTGGCTGGAAACGCCAAGTCGCCGCAGGTGCAGGTCAATCCGATCTCGGCGATCGCACCGGGGATATTCCGCTCGATCTTCGAGTTCAACTAGAGCGTTCCGGCGAGGAGCCGCCTACTTCTGCGACAGGAATTTTCGTGTCGCATAGAGTGATACTGCCGCCGCGTTCGAGACGTTGAGCGAGCGGATCGGGCCTGGCATTTCGAGCCGGGCGAGCGCGGAGACCGTCTCGCGCGTCTTCTGGCGCAGGCCCTTGCCTTCGGCGCCAAGCACCAGCGCGATGCGCTCGCCGGACAAGGCCTGTTCGAACTCACCGTCGCCTTCGGAATCGAGGCCGATGGTGCGGAAGCCCGCATCGTGCAGTTCGCCCAGCGCGTCGGCCAGGTTCTTGACCTCGATCACGTCGAGATGTTCGAGCGCGCCAGATGCCGATTTCGCCAGGACGCCGGATTCCTGCGGGCTGTGCCGCGCGGTGACGACCAGAGCTCCGGCCCCGAAGGCCACCGCCGAGCGGATGACCGCGCCGACATTGTGCGGATCGGTGACCTGGTCGAGCACGACAACCAGCGGCGTATCCTTGAGGTCGGCCAGCGATTTCGGCTTCAGCGGTTTCGCTTCGATCAGCACGCCCTGATGCACCGCGTCGCTGCCGGTGACCTTGTCGATGTCGCGGGGTTCGACGATATCCACGGGAAAGGGCAGGGCGGAGATGTCGGCGATTTCCAGCCGCTCCAGCGCGTTGCGGGTTACCATCATGCGCTGGATCTTGCGCTTCGGATTGTCGATCGCGGCGCGGACGGTGTGCAGGCCGTAGAGCCGGACGAGACCATCCGAAGGCGCGTCGCCGGGCCCAACCGGCTGGCGCGCGCGGAACTGTGGCGTGCCGCCGGCCTTCTCGTCGCGATAGGCGCGGCGGAGGTTGGCGTAGTGGGAGTCCTTGGCGGTGCGGGGCTTGCTGTCATCGGTCATGGCGCGCTTATAGACCCGCGCGCCTGCCTTGCCTATGGCGAGCGGGAAGTTCGTTTCACGACCGGGTTTTCGCCCGTCCGCGTGTTGACAGTCCTGGACCTTGCCGCCATAAGGCGCATCGCGGTTCGGCCTTCAGTGGCCTGCCGTGTTTGCCTCGTTGCAAGGCTCCGGCGCAGTACGGAGGGATGCCCGAGTGGTTAAAGGGGACGGACTGTAAATCCGTTGGCTACGCCTACGTTGGTTCAAATCCAACTCCCTCCACCACTGCGCACCGGAAGCCTTGGCGATCGGCCCGATGACCGGAACGGCATGGGCAAGATGAGGCGGAATGCGGGTGTAGCTCAATGGTAGAGCAGCAGCCTTCCAAGCTGAATACCCGGGTTCGATTCCCGGTACCCGCTCCAGCTTATCGCTTTGAAATCTCTGCTGTTTTACGATTGAGTATCTTGATCCATGTCACTGCCGTGTCAGTGCTGTGTCACTGTCGGATTTTCGAGCGGGCTTTGGCGACCTTTCGGTTGTTCTCGAGGTCGTCGTTTCGGACATAGCCGAGCGTCGTTTTCGCGTCGCTGTGAGCCGCCATCTTCCGCGCGGAATCGAGGTCGGTCACCTGCTCGGCTTCGGAGATTGCGCCTGCCCGAGTGTCCATCGACCAGACGTCTGCCGGAACCTTTGCGGCGGTGGCGATCGTGCGCCAGTCTGCCGCATAGTAGTTCTCGCGGTAAGGAAGCTTGGTCACTTCCGACACTGCGATCGGCCCGATCTTCGGCAGTTCGACGCCTTTGCCCAACAAATATTGCAGCAGGTGGCATTCGCCGAGATCGTGGCGGCTGGCCGCCTTGTTCTTCGACAGGTTCGGCACCGTCAGCACGTTGTCGACGATATCGGTCGCGGTCAGGCCGCTCCATTTCGTTTTGCCGCGGATGATCCCGCCCTTGTCGCCATCCTTCACCGGCAGCCATTCCCCTATGATGTGGATGCGGCGCAGGCCGGTGTCCCATTGCAGCGCCTGAACCAGGGCGATCGATGGCCGCGCCGGCGTCGCGGAGAGCGCGGCGTCGCAGATCGCCTTCGCCTGCTCGAATTCCATCTTCTTCTGCCGTGTCGCGGGCGCGGCGAATTCCATCAGGGACAGGATCTCCCGCGCGGCCGAGCATCCGGGCAGGCGCTGGGTCACGCCATAGGCGAAGATCGTCCGGACCTTGCGGATTGCGCCATGCGCCCGCCTGATGCGCCCGCCGCTCGCCCAGTTGGCATACCAGCGCCGGAAGTCCTCGCCCTTCAGCGATGCAATCACCCGCTTGCCAACTGTTCGCTCTACCAGGCGCAGGGCCGGGTCATAGTCGCGGACGCGGGTCGAATGCTTGATCTGATGATAGGGCGACAGCTCGTCGGTCCGGTAGAGATGGATGATCGACGACACCGTTCCGTCGAAGACCGGCTTGCGTTCCATGCCCTCGAGGTCGGCCAGCAGCTCGTCGGTCCACCTGCGGCAGAGCTCCGCGATCATGGCGTCGGTTGCGTCGTCGGCGATCGGCCGCGCGGTCAGGATCTTCGGCGCCCTGCTCGACGCACGACGCGGATCCCAGTAATGGGCGATGCTTCCATCGGCCCTGACCCGGTATTTGTAGCCGGGCCGGTCCTTTCTCAGCTTAGTCATCGAAGTTTTCGTCTCCGTCTGGCGCGGCGGACCATCCGCCGGCGGCGACAGGAGAATGGATGCCGGCCCGCTGGTCAAAGTATAATTCGACGGCTCGGCGGTCGGTCTTGTTGACAAGGGCATCGCGCGCGGGGAATTTCCGGGTCGCCCGCAGCCTGTTCAAGGCGCGGAGAGACAGGCCGAAATGCGCGCGCAGCTCGTCATCGGTCATGAAGCGCGGCGTGCGCAGAGGTTTGCCTGCGAGCGGAAAGTCGGGGCGGATTGTCACGGCGCAGCCTCGCGCCGGATGGCGTTGCCGCTGGTCACCATCGCAAACCCGTCTGCGAAGCGGACGAGGATCGAGTTGAAGCGCAGCTTGGCAGGTGTTCCGAAGGCGAGCGGCGGGGCGTTATCACCGCGA